>WUUC01114107.1_pt1 | contig 26314 bp, 21 predicted proteins | sample 6278441 | NCBI WGS metagenome assembly WUUC01 (sample SAMN13675441, study PRJNA597444) | soil metagenome | isolation source: soil | place: USA: Washington | collected 2017-10 | reverse complement strand
TTGAAATATGAAATAAAAGATTCATTATTTCATCAGACGTTTCAGGATCAAGATTACCTGTGGGCTCATCTGCTAAGATCAATTTCGGAGAATTCAACAACGCACGGGCTATATCAACTCTTTGCTGCTCCCCGCCGCTCAATTCAAATGGCATTTTAAAACCTTTAGCTTTCAAACCCACCTTATCCAACACATCCAGGATCTTTTCATCCATTAATTTGTCGTCCGTCCAGCCAGTAGCTTTTAATACAAATTTCAGGTTGTTGTTTACATTCCGGTCAGTCAGCAATTGAAAATCCTGGAAGACAACACCCAATGTACGGCGCAAATAGGGAACCTTTCTCCAGTCGAGGTTTCGTAAACTGAAACCTGCTACAGTCGCTTCTCCCTCAGTCATAGTCAGTTCACCATACAGTGTTTTCAAAAGGCTTGATTTGCCTGTTCCTGTCTTGCCGACCAGGTACACAAATTCGCCTTTATTTACAGTAAGATTTACATCCTGAAGTATGAGATTATTTCCCTGGTAAATATTTGCATGGCTTATTTCAATGATTGGTTCCGACATATCCATCTTTTGCTGCAAAATAAAGGAAACTATTGGTTAGCAGAACGCAAATTTTAATAAAACTAAGAAATTAGTTGTTAAACTAAATAATTAGTTATAGGTTTGGATCGAAATTTTTTTGATATGAAAATACTTACCAAAGCCGAGGAACAAGTAATGCAGGTGTTGTGGAAATTAGAAAAATCCTTTCTGCGGGATATTGTGGACGCAATGCCAACACCCAAACCGCATCAGAATACGGTCGCAACCCTTTTAAAGATCCTAGTAGAAAAGAATTTTGTTGGTGTGACCGTGTTAGGCCGCCAGCATGAATATTATCCCTTCGTAAGTAAAGAAGAATATTCAAAACGAACCATGAAGCAGATGGTGAAAGGGTATTTCGAGGGATCATTCAGCAATGTTGTTTCGTTTATGGTTAAAGAAAACAATATTTCCATTGAAGAGTTGGAAGGACTGTTGCAACAAATTAAAAAACAACAAAACCCTAAGAAATGAAATCACTGCTTTTTTATTTGTTGCAGGTAATTCTTGCCTCGGGCATTTTGTACGGCTATTATCACGCACTTTTTCGAAACAAAAAGTTTCATCAATATAACAGGTATTTTCTATTACTGGCAACCATAATCAGTATCTGCGTACCTTTTTTAAATATTCCTGTTTACTTCGATAGCGAAGAAACAAAACCCATTTTTTTAGAAACTTTAACCGTTCTTTCTTCCGATGGCTTTGAGGAAGAACTGATAGTGGATCAAATATCAGCGGAAGCAACGCTGTTCAACTGGAAGAATATTCTATTATCATTTTACTTATTGATCGCTGGCTTTCTTTTTACCGGGTTTGTTGTTGCACTTATTCGAATAGCACGGCTGATCAAGGTGTATCCCGGTGAAAAACTTGGTAACATCCATTTCATTAATACCAATGAGCCCGCTACCCCGTTTTCTTTTTTCCGCTGGCTTTTCTGGAACAATAAAATTGAGCTGAATTCGGATAATGGCCAGCAAATCTTTCGTCATGAATTATTTCATATCCGTCAAAAACATAGCTGGGATATTATTTTTCTTGAAATAATTACGCTCATCTTTTGGATCAACCCTTTTTTTCATTTGATAAAAAAAGAAATAAAAGCCATTCACGAGTTCCTCGCCGATAAGTTCGCTGCAGAAGAAAATAGAGAGTGGCACTATGCCGAGCTTTTACTTATGCAGGTATTAGGCTCTCCCAATACAAGATTGACAAATCCCTTTTTTCATAATCAAATTAAACGTCGTATTGCTATGCTTACAACATCAAAAAAACCGGGCTATCAGTATTTAAGAAAAATAATGGTATTGCCGTTAGCAGCCGTCATTGTTGGACTTTTTGCCTTTACGTATAAAACACAAGTGAATAACAGTGCGATTAGGTCCGGAAAACCTATAACTATCGTGGTGGATGCGGGGCATGGTGGCAGTGATCCCGGAGTGATGAGTATTGGTAAAGATATTTCAGAAGCCGAAATTACCCTAACTATGGCGAAGCAAATCCAGGCACTGGCCGGAGAATATAATATCACTGTTGTGATGACAAGAGAAGATGAAAAGTTTCCGGGCGGCCTGGTTGATAAAAACGAAGCACTCAAAAAACGAGTGGCAATATCGGCCGAAACAAAGCCTGCAGCGTTTCTTTCATTGCACGTAGGTGCTACACCTGATAAAGAATATCAAACAAAAAGTTCTGGCATTGAAGCGTACATTTCAGGTAAGCGACCTGATAATAAAGGAAAAATCCTTGCTTCCGCTATTTTGCAAAGTTTAGCAGGAACTTATAAAACCGACTTAACTGTAAAACAACGAAACCAGGAAGGAATATGGATCCTGGATCAAAACGTCTGTCCTACCGTATTATTACAATGCGGTTTTATTAACAATGCCGCCGATCTGGACTTTTTTAGAAACAAAGACAACCAGGAAAAAATCGCCAGAAGTATATTGGAAGCAATCGTGAAATTTAACAATGCCACGGAAAATAGTACGGATAATTCATCTAACGCTGTGTCAAAGGACACAATCCCTAAAAAAAAGGAACCCGGTAGTAAAGTAATAGCAGGCTATCCTGCCAATCATCCGCACGAAAAAGTGGTTACCGGCTCTCGTTCACGGAAATCAAACGGGAAGACAGTGGCAGGCCAGCCAGCTGCTAAACTGGATGAAGTTGTTGTGGTGGGTTATCCTTCCCCAAAAACCAACAATGCGAACCCGGTTGCTGGCCAACCAGCGAGCAAAGTGAGTGAAGTAGTTGTGGAAGGTTATCCCTCTCCAAAAAGTAATCCGAACGTAGTGACAGAGCAACCTGCTAACAAAGTAAAGGAAGTAATTGTTGTTGGCTATCCTTCTCCAAAAACCAACAATGCGAACCCGGTTGCTGGCCAACCAGCGAACAAAGTAAGTGAAGTAGTTGTGGAAGGTTATCCCGCTCCAAAAAGTAATCCGAACGTTGTGACAGAGCAACCTGCTAACAAGGTAAAGGAAGTAATTGTCGCTGGTTATCCTTCTAAAAAGTCCAATGTTGAAAGATAGTTGCCGGCTATCCGGCGACAAAAAGAATAAGCTTACAATACAAAGCTGCAAAAACGGTTTGAGGGATTTATACAGGATAAAAAAGGATTTAATAATTCAGTTCTTTGCCTTTTACATCAAGAACTAATTCTCTTTTTTTACTATTCTCCACCCTGCCGATAACCCTTGCATCCACCCCAAAACTTTTAGCGACGCTGATCATAGTATCAGCGTCTTTCTCTTTCGTATATATTTCTAATCTTGTTCCCATATTAAAAACCTGGTACATTTCCCTGTCATCGGAGTTGCTGGCGTCCTGTATCAGTCGAAAAATAACAGGAGGTTCAAAAAGATTATCCTTTATAATGCGGACATTTTCCGGAACATACTTTAAACATTTGGTTTGCCCACCGCCGCTGCAATGGATCAATCCATGAATAGCTTCGAAATGATCCTGCAGCAACACTTTCATTACCGGTGCGAAAGTGCGGGTCGGTGAAAGCAAAAGCTTTCCAATTTCCAACTTTTGACCGGGTGTCTCTATCTCATCTGTCATTTTATAAGGCCCGATATATACCACTTCATTGCTAAGTGTAGTATCATAAGATTCCTTAAAGCGTTCTCCATAACTTTTATTCAACAGATCATGCCTCGCACTCGTCAGGCCGTTACTGGCCAGGCCACTGTTATACGCCGATTCATAATTAGCTTTTCCGAAACCTGCAAGGCCCACGATCACATCGCCGGCTTTTATTTTTTCGTTGGTCACAACTCTATTTCTTGGCCAGCGGGCCGTCATCGTTCCGTTCACTGCAATTGTTCTGACAACGTCACCAACGTCCGCCGTTTCGCCACCCATAAAATTAATATTGACACCAAACCTCTTCATGCTGTCAAAAAATTCCTGTGTGCCACTAATTACGGCTTCCAAAACCTCAGCAGGAATGTTTTTCTTGTTACGGTCAATTGTGGATGAAAAAAGAATATTATCATAAATGCCCACGCACAGCAGATCATCAAGGTTCATGACGATCGCATCCTGTGCTATTCCTTTCCAAACGGATACATCACCGGTTTCTTTCCAATACAGGTAGGCAAGAATACTTTTCGTTCCCGCTCCATCTGCATGCATCACGTTTACCCAATTATCGTCGCCACACAGGACATCTGCATATACTTTACAAAAAGCTTTCGGAAAAAGGCCCTGGTCAAGGTTCTTTGTCGCTTCATGCACCTCTTCTTTCTGGGCCGACACACCCCTTTTTTCATATAAACTCATATCCAAATTTGTGCGGCAAAACTACAGGTAATTAGCACACGGATACCACGGATTTTTGGAAACAGGTACTATGAATGACCAGATTGTATGAAACTTACCCTTCACTACTTTTAAAGAAAGTGTACCGCATCCACTGCTTTCCTGTTTTGAGGATTTTAATCCTTGAAAATCCATCCAATCAGTGTCATCCGTGTTCGGTTTTTCAATTAGTTTTGCTCCACTTTATGAAAATCCATTACAATATTGACAACCTGCCCGCGTTTCGAAACGCCATCATTACAATAGGCACCTTTGATGGCGTACATATGGGCCACCGGCAGATTATAGCAGGTTTAAAACAGGAGGCTGAAACAATCAATGGCGAAACTGTCATCATTACGTTTCATCCGCACCCCCGCAAGATCATATCTTCTACTATCCTTGGCATTCGTCTTATCAATACACTGGAAGAAAAAATTGAATTGCTTGAACAGTTGGGCATTGATCATCTCGTGGTGGTACCGTTCACCGATGCGTTTGCCAACCAGGAAGCTGAAGATTATGTGCAACATTTCCTCGTAAATAAATTTCGTCCGCACACGATCATTATTGGATATGATCACCGCTTTGGAAAAGAACGAAAAGGAGATTACCTGCTGCTTGAGAAATTGGCTGCGTCTTTTAATTATCGATTGAAAGAAATTCCTAAACACGTCCTTGATCAACTCTCTATCAGTTCCACACGCATCAGGGAGGCATTACTGACCGGACAAATTGAGACTGCGGATAAATTATTAGGATATGATTTCTTCTTTTCGGGCATTGTGATACACGGCGACAAATTAGGTCGCAAACTTGGCTACCCAACAGCCAATCTTCAAGTAGTAAATGAAGAAAAAATAACTCCCGGAAATGGGATCTACGCGGTGTATGCGAAACTAAAAAGCCAGGAATCAGAAAACAGGGATCCTGAAAAAAATCCGAAGCAGGAATCCCATTCATCTCTTCTTTTTCATCACTCACATCTGAAGGGAATGATGAGCATCGGCTTCCGGCCTACCGTTGACGGGAAAAAAAGAGTGATAGAGGTCAACCTGTTTGATTTCAACGAAGAAGTATACGGACGTGAATTGCGTGTATATGTAAAAAAGTACCTGAGAGAAGAAGTCCGGTTTGACTCGCTGGACGAATTGGTTAAACAAATTGACCAGGACAAGATCGACAGTTTAAAAGTGCTTTAAAAAAAGCCCCCGTTCCGGGGGGCGTTTATCTTCAGTATTCAATTTTAAATTCCAGCTTCGTTACATCATCGAAAAAATCGTCGATAGAATTTGTTATCGTGACTTTTTTCTTGTCGTCGGAAACCTTCACGTTTTTGCCTTCAGCCTTTTTTACAGGATTGGGAAGATTAAATATAAGCGTTGTATTCATTGGCATTCCCTGTCCTGCCATTTCTTTTAGTGCCTGCATGCTTTTATCGTCACCGGCCGTTGCATACTTTTCGGGGATATGTTTCTTTTCTATAGTTCCCTTTCCATAGGTTGTTGTAAAATAATCATCCATCGATCCTTTTGGCATTTCATCGTCAGGGATAGAAGGTGCACCTTCCCCCTGGGCTGCTTGCTTCTTCATAGCCTGTTGCATTACCTTAGCGGATACCTGGTCAAGCCTTGCAATCTGCGCTGCATTGGTAAAAGGAAATTCAAGTTTCGTGATCAACTTTTCTTCGCTCATATTCATGTTAAGACCAAGAACGCCTTTCTTAACAAGTTCTTTTTCTTCCGGTGAAAGATCAGGAATACTGTCTACCATTTTATCCAGGGCGATGGTGGTATCAATCGCTTTGTCCTCTTTGTCAATATCCTTTCCCGACATTTTTGCAATACCGATCAGGCTGCTCATGTCGGTAGTAGTAACCAACTTTCCACCCCCGTCAGCATTAAATGAAATTTCTCTGGTCGTCTCGCAACTGGTCATCGCCAGGGCGCCACCGATAACAAGTAAACCCAATAATTTTTTCATGTTTGTTTTTTTAGCTTTCCTTATCCAGATGCTTCTTCCGGGCGAAAAGTTGTGCAAAGAAAAGATTTTTAATTCGAATAATTTCAGGCCGTCATCTTACAAACCATTTCTTTTAACAACGACCCTTCTCCTGCTCCGCCATTATTTATGCCAATATTTTTCAGGTTATACTGGTGCAATAAAAGCAGTATTCTCTCTACTCCCTGGTAGTCGTACACTTTCGCCGCATGCAAATAATCTTTTATAAAAAATGAATTGACCCCTATCGCCATGGCTATCGCTTTCTCGTCCTGTGTTCCAGCTCCAAAAATCATAAATACCTTACTGAAAAATCCATATAGCGACGGAAGCAACAACTGTATTGGGCCTGCTTTCGGGTTAGATTCGAAATACTGGATGATGCGTATGCTTTTTGCCAAATCTTTTCGGGCCAGTGCTGATTGCAGTTCGAACACATTGAACTCCTTGCTGACGCCAACAAACTCTTCAATATCTTCCTCGGTGATGTTTTTCCGCTTACCAAGGTTGATCAAAATTTTTTCTATTTCATTTTCTATCCGGGTCAAATCGTTGCCAATATGATCGACTAACAAAGCGAGTCCCTTCGGCGAAATTGATAACTGCTTTGATCGCAGCAGCTCTTGTGTCCATTCAGGAAGTTGGTTATCGTAAATTTTCTTCGTAGTAATGAGTACCGCTTTTTGTTTCAGCAATTTTGCGAGTTTGGAACGGCCGTCAATTTTTTTGTCTTTGTAGGCGACAACAAAAACAGTAGAGGAAAGGGGATTTTCAATATAGCCTTCAAGCTTCTCGACATCCCGCATCTGCTGTGCTTCTTTTAACAATACCACCTGCCGCTCGGCGAACATCGGATATCGCCGGCAGGCATTTACAACGTCCGCCCACGCGGTATCCCGGCCATAAAAAACAGACAGATTGAAAGAAGCCTCACTCTCACTTAATATATGACGTTCGGCATAATCAATAGCTTTATCAATAAAATACTCTTCGTCTCCTTCCAGCCAATAAACGGGCTTAAACTCTTTTCTCTTCCAGTCAGCGATGATTTTTTCAATTGCCATAAAGCGCTAAGATACAGGCTTTCCTATCACCGTCATCGGGGCCGCCGCAAGTTCTTGCGATCCATAAAAAATTTTCTGGCACGGTTTTCGAAATTTAGCCAGCGAATAAAGCTTTCTGGCCGTAACCAACCCCTTGAAACCGATTAACATTTATTATTTAAATAAACTAAAACTCATTTAAACCCACTTTGATATGACAAACACAAATTATCCATCGGCAACTCCAAATGAACCTCGTACTCCAAACAAGAGCAATAAAAACCTTTTGATAGGAATTCTTGCTGCTGGTTTGTTGGGTACCTGGGGATATCTTCTCTATGATAAGAATAAATCCGGAGAGACGATACAGGTTGCTCAGACACAGTCGGAAAATTATATGACCCAGCGTGATTCGCTCAAATTAATGTATGACGATGCGGAAATGCGTTTGGATTCTATAACAGGAGCCAACAATAACCTGCAGGGTGAAAAAAGTACGCTGCAAAAACAAATTGATGCAAACAAATCCGAGATCAGACGTATTTTAAATGACAGGAATGCAACTGCCGCAGATTTAAAAAGAGCGAAATCAATGATCGCTGAGCTGAACAATCAGCTTGTAAGTCTTGAAGCGGAAGTATCACGATTAACTGGCGAAAACCAGGAGCTGACTGCGAATAACACGCAGCTTACCACGGAAAAGCAAGTGTTAGAGCAGAACCTGACAACATCTACTACCGAAAAAGAAGCATTAGCACAAACTGTTGACGTAGGTTCTACTTTCAGCGCTTCTAATATTCAGATCACTCCGGTGAACGAAAAGAAAAGCGGCAAAGAAAAGACAACCAGTTCAGCTAAGAAAGTAGACAAGCTTGTTGTTTCTTTTGATGTTGAAAATCGTATCGCAAGATCAGGACCTGCTGAAATGTATATTATGGTTACAGCTCCTGACGGCAAAGTAATAGCTGACCCGGCTCTCGGTTCTGCAACGTTGACTACACGTACTGATGGTGACAAACCATTTACCACGAAAGTGCCTGTAGAATACGAGCAGGGAACAAGGAAAGTATTATCATTCCCTCTGCGCCAGGAAGATTTTCAAAGAGGTGATTATAAAATTGAAATTTATCATAACGGGTTCAAAATCGGCGAAGGCGTGAGGACTCTGAAAAAAGGTGGTTTATTCGGTTAAAAGCAGTTGCTCTCAAGCAACACAACCGTTCCGATCAATCGGGACGGTTTTTTTTATTTACCCAATCCCCCGGGGGATCGCCCATTTTTATTGACGGCTTGTAAACATATATAATATGCTATATCTTTCGGAAAAGTGATACGTTTTAAACAATGAGAGATATTAAACCATTACTACTGCTTCTACTTTCCATTGGATTGGTAAGTACCTGGGTGTATCACATTTATGATAAAACAATGTACAGCCAGCAGAGAACCGAAGCTACCTTAAAAGATTCTGTAGCTGTCGCTAATGCCATAAAAGACTCTCTTGACAAAATATATGCAACCACCATTATTGATCTTGATACCCGCCTCTCCATTTCGCAGGTCAACGCCGATTCGTTGCAAAGTACCCTCGCTATTAAATTAAAAGAGATCAACCTGCTCAAAGCGGATATAGGCGGTATTTTAAGCAAGCGTGATTTTTCGAAAGCCGATCTCGGGAATGCAAAACAAAAGATCGGCGAACTACAACAAAAGGTTGATGAATTAGGCGATCAGAATTCAGGCATGGAGGCAGAGAAAAAACAACTCACGGATGTCTTACTCCAATTAACTCAAAACGTCGACACGCTTCAACGAAATATCCGGCGATTGAGCAGCGAGAACGAGGCAATGAACGAAAAGATAAACCTGGCTTCTGTTTTTATCGCTTCTGAACTTAAAATCAATGCCATTGAGGTAAGAGGCGCCAATGAGGAATCAACATCGCAGGCAAAAAGGACGGACAAATTTGTTGCTTCTTTTATCGTGCAGAACCGCGTGAGCCAATTTACAAACGCCGAAATTACCACAGTTCTGATAAAGCCTGACGGCCAAGTGCTTCAAAGCACCGTTTGGGATTCAGGCATTTTTAGCACAAAAAACGAAGGCAAGAAAGGTTTTACCCGCAAAATAAGATTCGATTACGAAAAAGGCGAACAAAAGAACTTGTTGTTTACAATTGATACTGAAAAATGCCAAAAGGGGACATATACTTTCCAGTTGTGGCATAACGGGATAATGATCGGGCAAGCCAAAAAAATCCTGAGTTGAAATTAGCATTGACACCGCATCTCCGGAATAAAAAAGCGGCCCTGTTAAGGGCCACTTTTCTTTATAGTTTATTGAGGTAATAATACCTGGTCAATCTTATGGAGCGTTCCGTTGATATAATGTTGATCGCTTGAACCCGCTGGGGCCGGCATTGGATTTATTAGAACATTTGAAGCGGTTGCATTACCCAATCCTTTTGCGCTTAAGGCGATTACTCCGGCAAAGCCATAAGTGGCTTTCAAAGTAACACCCGGATGCAATGCAACGGCGCTATTCAACAATGTGAAAGAGTTGGTTTCAGTGGAAGGTATGTTGACAGAAAAAACTCTTATACCCTGGAACGGCGAAGTGGTGCTCGTAGTTTTCGTAGCCAGTAAATGATAGACCACTATGCCGGTTACCATTTGTGGTGTAAGTACACTTCCCAGTGCGGGGTTCTTGAAAACATCAGGTGTTGAAGCCAGGGCTGTCGCTTGTCCCTGTGCGATTGCGGGTGCTTGCGCAGCTGCTAAACCCGGAGCCGCTGCATCAGCTTCCACCTGGGTCGCACCACCAGCAATTAACTGTTGCGTAATAGCCGGTATTAATTGTTGGGTAATCATTGGGATCAACGCCATGGTGATTTGTCCTGTTAGTAGCTGTTGAAATGCAAGATTGGTAGGGGCCAGTACGGTTAGATTCGCTGCAGCGTTCGATAATGCAGATTGCAAGGGCTTTGCTGCATTGCCTTCATCGGCTTTTTCCACGGCTGCTTTCAGGTAGGTCAGGTCTGCATCGGCTGCTATGCGCTGCCACAATACCTGCGAAGGCGGCAATAGAACCAGCGATGCTTTGTGCATAATTCCATTAGCTACCTCAATGTCGGCTTGTCCCAGTGGAATATTATTTGCAAAATTTGTCAATCCTTGTTTACCTGGGAAAATGGGCATCCTGTACCCGGGAGGCAATGTAGCAGAAGGAGCCTGCAAAATGAGCTGGCTTTGTAAGTAAAGGGTGTTTGGAAAAGTAGTTGGAATGCTTGAAGAAGCGAACTTTTGTCCGCCAACGATATGATACCTGATGATGCTGTCCAATTGGCCGGGTGTAAATCCTTTCAAAGTAGAAACTCCGGTAGGTAGTCCCAACAGCTGGAATGACCGCTGAAACGCGTCATTGTCGGGTGCAAAAAAAGTTAGTACGGCCGATTTATCTTTCAACAATACATCAAGCTTACCAGCAGGGTTATTGAATGTACTTGCACGGGCAATAGCGCTATCAAGGTATGAATACGACGCTCCATTGGCTCTTATTGTTTCAAAAATAGAGATGCCTGTAGGCGGTGCCGGCACGATGGGCTCCGCAAGTGGCAGGTCTTTATTGCAGGACGTCATGATGCTTCCCGTCGCGATAATTATAGCGAAGGCTCTTACCCATTTATTTATATTTGGTTTCATATGGCTTATTTTAAACTTAATTATAAAAAATTAAAGTATGTTATACGCAAAGCTTATATAATACAGGCCACCTATACTCGGGTTACCTACAGCTGTACGATAATATTGATTCAACATATTGGTTGCGCCCAGTTTTATTAGCGATTTGATCTTCGGCCTCTTGTAGCTGATAGAAGCATCGACCGTGTGGTAAGCCGGTATGTCTGCTTGCGCAAAGTCATTTTCATAGAAGAAGCCTTCCTGCCAACGCCAGTTTACATTAAAGCCAAGTAAGTTTTGCGGACCGAAGCCTGTATTCCCCAACGAAAAAACAGTTCTTAATTCCGGAGAGGCGAAGAACGCTCTGAAGCCTGCTGGTACATTACTGATTTTATCTGATGATACATTACCTCCCACTGTGAAATTAGCCGGCAACTGCCATTCGACACTTGCACCCCATCCATTGGTTTTTACCTTTTCAGGGGAGTTTACAACAACGGAAAACCCGCTGAACGTTGGGCCTGGCACCCCACCCGGAAATTGTATCACATCTCTCCTGCTTATAAAATCATCATAGTTGCCAAAATAAGTATACGCATCGATCAAAAGTTTTTTTGCAATGAGTGATTTATAGCCAACTTCAAACGTTGTTACTGATTCTGGCTTCACTTCTTTGTAAGGAACCTTTTCAGAAAGATTTTCAGGATTAAAGCCGGGGTTGTTTGTCAGGTCATACTTATCCCATAAAAATTTATTAGCTCCCATTAAACGGCCCGTGCCAACATCAAGATCTATCCATTGCTGCTGTGTACTTGGAAAACGATACGCTGTCTGGAACGATAGGCGGACATTATGATCTTTCGCGGCTTTTATTAAAGCGGTAACTCTTGGTGTGAACCGTCCCTCAAAATTTTCATTTTTGTCATAACGACCAGCGGCTGTAAGCTTAAGTAAATCTTTAATTATTTCCTTGCCGATTTGCATATACGCTCCTGTTTCGTTGATCTTTATAGGTTCACCTACTTTGTCTGCAAACAGTGTTCCTTCGCTATTCAAAACGTATTGTTTCCAACTGGCGCCAACGATCAGATCGACCACTTTGACAGCGCTTGAAAAATTATACTGCCCTTCGGCAAGCCAGAGGTCAGTGCGGTCGAGGAATTTACCGCCTACAGGAATTGGCTTACTTCTTACCGCATCAAATATATTTCTAAACTGTTGTGTGCCGGCAACAGGTCTTCCCTGGTCAGCCAGCGAACGTGCAAGATTATGTGCTTCCAGATCGGGCCGGCCGGCCATCTTCGCATTAATATAAGCAAAGCCATATTGCTGGTACCATGTCGGGCTCGGCTTCCAAGTTTCATTAAACAATTGCGAAGTGATAGTAAGATTATGCGACTGGCCTGCATTTTCCTGTGTAGTATAGCCACGGACAAACCAGTTATCGGACCTGATCTCGAGTTTGTACTGGGCCATTTTTAATTCCTTAAGTGAATAACGCTGGCTACCTGTATAAACAGTATTTCCCGAACCCATATGACCAGCCAGGATAGCTTCGACTTTATTACTTATTTTATAATGGAGTGCACCGGACAATTTGAAGTTTAGCGTATTGGGATTAACAACTTCTTTTTCTGTATAACCGGTCCTCGATACACGGATGCTTGCAGGCAGGGTACTGATATAATTTTGCCAGAAAGGAACTTGCTGTGCAATAGCATCGAGCACTTGTGCCTTCAGGTCAATTGAAGTTTCGTCGCCATATACATTTATACCATCATAATTAGGATCGGTTTCGCGGGTGCCTGGTACTACCTCACCATTGCTTGTATTTAAACGATTATAGTTACGATAATCATCAGCAACCCAATCCTGGGCTTGTATCAACTCCCCACCGATCTTGAAGGCAAATTTTTCAGAAACCTTTTGCGCCCAGCGCAAAGACCAGTTGTGATAAGGCGATACATTTCTCTGACGGCTGTCGGTGTGCATCATGCCTGCTTTCACCTGGAAGGAAAGTCCCTGGTATTTGAAAGGATTTTTACTGTTAATAAGCAACGTTCCATTCATACCACCAGGACCATATAGTACGGAAGACGCACCAGGTAATAGTTCCATGCTTTCAACATCCAATTCCGTAAGACCAATCACACTTCCGACCGAAAAATTTAAACCGGGAGCCTGGTTATCCATTCCATCAACGATCTGGTTGAATCTCGTACTGCCGCTACCGCTAAATCCACGGGTAGTTGGAGTTTTAAAAGTTAAGGAAGATGCAACTACATCTACACCTTTTAAAATACTTACAATATCATAATAGGAAGCAGCCGGTGCAGTGCGGATTGTTGCAGCACTCACTCTTTCGATAGACACCGGCGATTCAAGTATTCTTTCTGGTAAACGCGATGCGGAAACAACAACCTCCTGTCCCAGTGAGGATGCAGGCACAAAATCAACCGTAAGATTCGCTTCGGAATTGGTTACGGTTAGTTCCTGTGTCTCGTACCCAACTGAACTAAACACCAATACGGAGGGTATTTTATCAACGGCCAATTTAAAAGCACCGTTCTCATTTGTAAAAGTCCCTGACGAACTTCCTTTCACAACTATCGAGACAGAAGGCACAGGATCCCTGGTGATATTATTGCGAACGGAACCGGAGATGGTCACCGTTTGTCCAATGCCGGCGAAAGTAAAAAAATTAAGTACCAGCAAAGCAAGCATAAGGCGGCAGTTTTTTATCATATATGGCAATTTAAGAAGGATTAGAGCAGTAAAATAAGCATTGTCGTGTTTATTCCAAAAATTTAATTTATAGGCAAATAGAACAATTTGTTGAAATCTTAAACCGCTTATTATTGTCTGTATTTTTGCGCCAACTTAATTTCGATCATGATTCATTTTTCATTCCCTGGTCAGACTGCTTTTTATAGGGGCAAAGTCCGCGATGTTTATACTATCAATGATTGGCTGGTAATGATCGCCTCGGATCGTATATCAGCATTCGATGTCATTTTACCGAGACCAATACCATTTAAAGGACAAGTATTAAACCAGATAGCTGCATACATGCTTGAAGCTACAAAGGATATTTGTCCAAACTGGCTGGAAGCAGTGCCCGCTCCCACTGCGTCTATTGGCAAGAAGTGTGTGCCATTCAAAATAGAAATGGTAGTACGTGGAAACCTGACCGGCCATGCGTGGAGAACCTATGCTAGTGGCAAACGCGACCTTTGCGGTGCTACGATGCCAAACGATATGAAGGAAAATGATTTTTTCCCTTCGCCGGTTATAACACCATCCACAAAGGCAGAACATGGTCATGACGAAGACATTTCTCCTGCGGAAATCATGGCAACGGGGCTTGCTACCGAAGCTGAATGGGATATATTCAGCGAATACGCATTGCAATTATTCGAAAGAGGAAAAGATATCGCTGCCAAACAAGGTTTGATCCTCGTGGATACCAAATATGAATTTGGCAAAATTGGCAATACTATCTACCTGATGGATGAGATTCATACTCCTGACAGCTCCAGGTATTTCTATGCGGATGGATTTGAAGAAAGACAAGCAAAGGGAGAACGGCAAAAACAACTGAGCAAAGAGTTTGTAAGAGAATGGCTGATCGCTAATAATTTTATGGGTAAAGAAGGACAAACTGTTCCCCAAATGACGGATGAATGGGTTAATACCATTTCACAGCGGTATATCGAGTTGTATGAAAAAGTAATTGGTGAAAAATTTGTTCCGCTTTTGCTTCCCGAAGAAGACACATATAACCGGATAATTGAGGCCCTTGATGTGATAAAGTAAAAATTGCCCCAGTCAAGGAGCAATTTAGTTTCATAGGTCTATACTCACCTGTTATCAGTAACATAAGTTGTCAATAAGGTATTGCGCCTCGCCGTAGGTCAGCCAGTAATCGGTTATTTCCCCGCGAACGATAGTACCATCCGAACGGTTATATACGTCCCGATAGCCGCGCCTGCTAAAGTCGCCATACATAACGCTGCCCTCATAAGGTGTAAAGCCGCTCGATGATCTTACAACCGTATAACCATTGTAAGTTTCTACCACATAATATGGGCAATAAGAGTCGCTGTATACTACTTCTCCTCTTTCTTTGGTCAGCCAATAGTCTTCATCGTGTCCATAATCAGCGCCGCGCTTAGAACAAGCAGCCAGCAATACCGCCGATAAAATCAAAAACGATGAGATAGTAATAAATTTTTTCATGGTAATAGTTTTAATCCTGGTTAAAGTTCTTAGTAATAAGACTATGCCATAGTTTCAAAGGTTCAAATGAGGCTTGTTAAAATGATTTAAATTCCGCAGCAATTTGAATTGCATTTGTTAAAGAAAATGTACAACAGATGTTAATGCCTGGCGTAATTTAGAGAATTGGAATCAGTAACACATTGTACAAGTTCCCCGGTCAGCAAAGACAAACAGTATGTTCATCTTCTGCCGGTAAAAAAATGAACGCATGAAAAATTTAATATTGACCATTGCATTGCCTTTTCTTTTACTTCCCGGAAACCCAAAAGAGAACTATCTTATCGTTGGCACTTATACCGGTGGGAAGAGCGAAGGTATCTATGTTTATAAGTTCAATAGCGAAGATGGCAGTTACAAGGAAGTCAGCCATGTAAAGACATCCAATCCTTCCTATGTGGCTGTATCGCCCGATGAAAAATATGTTTATGCAGTTCATGAAAATGCCAGCAGCGGCATGGGTGGTGAAATTTCCGCTTTTTCTTTTGATAAAGAAAAAGGAACACTCACATTACTCAACCAGCAACCGACACAAGGCGATCACCCCTGTTATGTGGAAGTCGATCAAACAGGAAAGTGGGTTTTTGCAGGTAACTATAGCAGCGGTAGTTTATCGGTACTTCCTGTGAATGCGGATGGCAGTCTTGATACTGCTACCATGCATATTACTCATGAAGGCTCAGGTCCCAACAAAGACCGGCAGGAAAAACCACATGTACACTGTACCAAAATATCACCCGATAACAAATGGCTTTATGTTCCGGACCTGGGAACAGATAAGGTAATGATCTATGCCTTTGATAAAATCAATGGCAAACTGACGCCGGGGCGACAACCATTTGCAAAATCCCAACCTGGTGCTGGCCCAAGGCATATTACTTTTCATCCCAATGGGAAATATGCTTACCTGATAGAAGAGCTTACGGGACATGTTGTGGTTTATCAATATCAAAATGGCCGGTTGAAATTTGTACAAAGAACAAGTTCTTTACCACGTGGACAAAAAGGTTATGCCGGAAGTGCGGATATTCACGTGTCACCAGACGGCAAATTTTTATACGCTACCAATCGTGGCGATTTTAACAACCTAGCCATATTTAAATTGGATAACGAAAACGGGAAGGTAAGTATATCCGGCTTTCAATCCACCCTTGGTAAAACACCGCGAAATTTTAATTTCGATCCTTCCGGGAATTATCTTTTAGCAGCCAACCAGGACAGTGATGAAATTGTGATCTTCCAAAGAAATAAAAGCACCGGTCTGCTAACTGATACAAAACAACGGATTGAAGTAGGAAAACCCGTCTGCCTTAAATGGATCTCCAATAAATAAAACAATTATGAATTTAACAGCGATCTATACTGCGGGAAAACCCAAAGGTCATTATGCCCCGGCTGTCGTTCACAACGGAATAGTGTATGTAAGCGGGCAGCTTCCGCTGGATGCAAATGGCGATGCACAACTTGGAAACATAGAAGAGCAAACTGTGCTGTGCATGAAAAATATGGAAACAATATTAAAAGCAAGCGGAAGCGACCTCCAGCATATTTTAAAAGTAAGTGTATTTATTGCTGATATTGGTAACTGGGCAAAATTTAATGAAACGTTTGCAAAGATCATGGGCGAGCATCGCCCTGCACGGGTGGTTGTACCCTGTGGTGTATTAAACCGCGGATGCGGAATTGAGATTGATTGCATTGCTGCCGTCATATAAAAAATTACTTCCGAGCCAATTTTGAAACCCTTGATCTTGCTTTATTGAACACGTTTCTGCCTTTATCAATTCCTTTGCGCAATTCTTTCTGCTGCTCTTGTGGTAAGTGAGTAAAATCCTGGCATTCTTTGCTACAGCAATTTTCATATTTCTCCCGGCATTCATCACATTGAATAAAAAGCAGATGGCAAGCATCATTTACACAGTTTACATGTGTATCAGCCGGCTTACCGCATTGATGACAATGAGCAATGATCTCGTCGGTGATCCGCTCGCCGAGTCTTTGATCAAACACAAAATTTTTCCCATGGAATTTATTGGGTAATCCTTTTTCTTTCACCTGATTCGTATAATTAATAATACCGCCCTCCAGGTGGAAAACATTTTTAAATCCTTTGTGTAGCATAAAAGCGGAAGCCTTTTCACAACGGATACCGCCGGTACAATACATGATAATGTTTCGGTCCTTATCGTGTCGCATAAGATCAGCAGCCATTGGTAGTTGTTCACGGAATGTATCGCTTGGAATTTCTATTGCATTTTCAAAATGACCCACTTCATATTCATAATGATTGCGCATATCAATAACGACCGTATCGGGGTCAGTTGTCAATTTGTTGAACTGCTCCGCATTCACATATTTTCCTTTGTTTTCCATATCAAACAAAGGATCGTGAATACCATCGGCCACTATTTTGTTCCGTACTTTTATATCCAGTACATAGAACGATTTACCATCATCATCCACAGCGATGTTCAGACGCAAACCATTCAAAGCGTCAATGGAATACAAATGATTCCTGAACGTTTCAAAATTAGAAGTGGGCAAACTGATCTGCGCATTGATACCTTCATGCGCTACATAAATGCGGCCCAATACACTTAAAGCACCCAGGTCTTTGTATAAGGTATTGCGAAAAACATCAGGTTCTTCAATTTTAAAATAACAATAAAAGGAAATAGTCGTTCGCGGTGTGGGATCCTGCTTAATACGATCTTTCAACTCCTGCCGGGAGACACGATTATGTAATGCCATTTTAATTAGAAATTTGATCCCGGGTCAAGCCGGGAAATTTTGTTAATTGGTCAGTTGCAGGCTGAACCAAATTTCGGGGACAAAGATAAAGAACGTTGCTCGTTTACAGGTTGCCCGTTACTCGTTATTTAAACTGCACCTTACCCCCTATCAATCCACCAAATCCTATCCTCACACCAAACTTATTTCCCAAACCCGGTTGATACGCATTGACAAAATCAACCCGGAATAATTTGAAGATATTTTCAAGCCCCACAAATACTTCCCCGTAATAGTTATTCTTATTTACAAAAAAAGTATTGGCACCGGCTACCAGGTTCCATCTTAGTTTGTTGAATAAAGGAATCTTATTTGTTAATAACCCATTGAAATGATGCTCCGCATGACCATAGACATAAAATTCTTCCGCATTGCTATAGCGGTAATAAGGCGCTAATTGGAAACTGTTAAGATATTTGATATTATAAAATGTTTCATTGCCATTAAAATGTTGCAGGTCCGGAATAGAAACCGATTTGCTATTCAGAAAACCACCTACGCCAACACGATACTTAAACTCGCCGCCCATTTTAAAATTCATATTATCCGCCATGGAGAATTTCCATTTGTCAAAATCAACATCAGAACCAAAAATGCTTTTGATGCCTTTATTATATTCCAGCTCAAATACAGGTTTGCTAGAACCCAATGGCATTTTACCCCAGGGATATTCAATATACCGCTGACCAGGTTGCCATGTCAATGTAAAGCCAACCACCAATGCCTGCTGTTTTTCGAAGGGCAGGTGAGCCAATTCGTAGGGATGATTAGGCAACAGCGAATCTTCTTTATTGAAGAAAGAAAAATCAGTGCTGTTCTTTAAAGGAATCCTGTCTTCATAAGTTGCATGAAAATTAAGCCTGAAGCCACTTTCCAGTTTATTATTATATTCAACCCGGCCAAACCAGTTTTCATACAGTTTCATATAATTTTTCTTACCCACCAGGGTATAAGCCGCATTGGTCAACGGGTCTATCGGATTGTCCTGATTGAATTGCGAAAGCCGCTTTCCACCTGACAATTTCAAGTAACGGTTTCTATAACCATACTTTTTAGCTTTAATAAGAAGATCGGCATAAGAATTCAAATGCGTATTGCTGAAACCATACCTTGTGTTCCAGTCAAGCTGGTAATTGTATTTGCTTTTTACTTTTGAATAGCTATACGTTTGTTCTATATTTAAGGATACGCCTTCTACGGTATTATATTCTGTTTGCGGAAGTAATGGTTTAAGCCGCCAGTTGACCGTAGCGCCTCTGCTGTACCAATTGTAACTTTGTCCCGTCCAGAATAAACCTTTTGCAGTTACGGGTTTCCGGCTTTTACGTAGTGAGTCAATGGAGGCTTTCGATCGCATGGAATCCCGCATCAGTTTTGATACGCTGTCTTTAAAGACAAAATTCTTTTTTTCATCATTTTCTAATGCTACCGGGCGAACAGCATTCCAGTAATTCGTATCTTTTTTGTTGAAAGCAGTATCATATTTCATAATCGTACGGCCAAAATGCTTTTTCTCAAACCCGGGATTGATATCATACTCAGTGTATACATTAACGAAATTCCCGGTCAGGTAAAAACCAAATTGTTTCAGCGATAGATAAAGCACCTGGTTCTTTGTCTTCCAGATGTCGTGATCAACGGCTGAATGCAACTGTGTAATGCGCAGCGTGTCCAATAGTTCCAGTTGATTTTCTTTGGTGGTGAGCAGATCGGTACTATAAATACGCCAGTCGTTCTCTGTTATCTGGATCGTGCCAATGAACAGCGGCTCGTTTTTTCTGCGGGGCGTTACCTTAATGGTGTTGACCGTCTGTCCGTCTTCCATAAAGCTTCCCTCGTATTTATAGCGGTAATAATTTAATGCGCCATCAGCAATAGGGGAAATAAAACCACGGGGATTTAGGTTGTTATCAAATACTGAAACATTATTCTGGTAAAAATTGATGAAGAAAGGAAAGCTTAAACCATAACCACCGCCGCTTTCTCTCGATGAGATAACACGGTATTTAATATTCCCCGGCTTGGTAAAATCTACCTGGGTAATGGATTCAGACAAAAACAAAATTCCTTTACCAAGTGAGTCCAGGCCATCATTAGGATTTCGCTCTATTTTTTTGCCGAATAATTTTTTTGGCATAGCGCCGGAACGCATCAATCCTTTTATATAGACACTTACAGAAAAAGAGTCAACCTGGTCGTTATAAAAATTTCTTTTTTTGATCGCATTGCGGATAATCTCGTAAGCCGGGTCTTCCCCTTTTCTAACAATGACCTCACTTAATGTCAGCTCCTGGATGGAAAGTGTAAAATCAACAGTTTGGTCGCTGGCCCTAACGGTGATGGCCTTTTCACTCCTCGCATATCCTACATATTGCGCTACAAGTGTATATTGGCCCGGGCTTAGCTCGATTGAATATTTTCCTGAGCTGTTGGTAGTAGTGCCCTTCTTTGTTCCTTTAATACTTAACGATGCATAAGGCAGTGGATTCCCTTTATCATCACTGATAACACCGGAAATTTTTCCTGCCATTGCAAAGAAAGATAATAATAGGAAAAGGACAGCGAGTAGAGTTAGCTTCATATAAGAAATAATGAAACGAAAATACTCCTGCGGATGTTACAGAAAAGTGAATTGTAAGAAATAAAGGTTGCTATGCAGGCCAAGGAAAGAAAAGACCTGTCATTCCTGGCTCTATCCGGCGTTATTGCGTTCAGCAAGCACATCCATTAATACCCTGTTGCCGCTGCCTTACTTGTTTCTTAAAAAACTGCCACTCATGGCAGCAAAACCTGCGACAAGTCCACCAATTGCTCCCGTAATAATTATAAGCAAAAATGAATTATCACCGATACCAAGCAACTGGCCTATCCGTACAGAAAGTACACTTTCATTCGCATTATCTATCCAAAATGCAAGACCGCTCCATAGTAACAACAATCCTGAGAAGGCAGCTAAAAATGCTATCCAGGCTTTTTGAGATACCATTAAAGCCACAACAAAAGCTGCAATGGCAATACTCCACCATGGAAGGTATAAACCTGCAATAAACGCAAACAATGCAGTAAGTAACAGCGCAGCTAAAAATTTCATAAACGAGCTTAAACTTTTAAAAATAAAAACCTTGGACCAGGAGTGCAATTCCTAGTTCCCAAACTTCATCGTCCATTTTATTTTTTCATCCACAGCCTCCGTCTTCTTCATTAGCCATAAACTATAGTATTCGCCATTAGCCCAGGTGTCTACAAAATTATCATAGTACCTGCTGCCAGGGTTACCACTCTGGCCGCTTGGATAAACGCCGTAAGCTTCAGTGGCGGCCGACAAATGTATGACCATCCGCCAGCTTGGGCCATGACTATGCGTCATGGCGTTAATGATATTTCCACTTCCACCTACGTTTAAACCTGTCCTGGCAAATGGCATTAGCGCTTCTTTCAACAAGTGATAGATCGTGGGGTTTTTATATTTGGCCCATGCTAATTTTCCTTCGTTCTCTCTTGCGGCAAGGTTTACAGTTGCTTTATTCAATGCGGTTGTTACAACATCATAAAGTATTTCTTTGCCTGCTGTATGGCTATTATCGATATATTTTAAATCAGTTGAGTCCCGCTTCAACAACTCCATCGTTGTTTGTTCATCGGGCCAGGTGGCTGCGGGGCTGCTTCGCGTTAAATCATCGGTCCATATCTCCGACTCCAGGCTATCCCACCAGCATTGATAGATTGTTTGGCCTATCGAAGCGGGGCCAGCTTGCAGATCCCAGGTTCTTACGCTGTCAAGATATCTTTTCGCATCAGTGCCAAGCTTATCTTCCTGCACGTATTTAAGTAACAGGGGGCGTGCATCCTCTGCCAAAACATTAAAATAGTTACCCTGCAACTTCTTCATGTCTTCTGGTGTGACAGATGTAGCCGGCGATAAAAAATGTTCAATGGCAATTCCACGCGGGGTAATATAGCCACCCGGAATAAAGTAAGGATAGGTAGAGTCAACGGGTCGCTGGTTAGCGCTTTCGAGAAAACCTCTTTCGGGATTTCTTGCATGCGGGTTTTCAGTCTGTGGAATAAAGCCCTGCCAGCTATAGTCAGGATCTTCACCCGGCATGATATACAGTCCCTGCCCATTCCATCGTGCAGGAAACTTTCCCTGCTGCCATATAGCTATATCACCGGCCTTCGATGCAAAGACAAAATTCTGACCGGGGCAATCAAACGTTTTGATCGCCGCTGTATAATCATCATAATTTTTTGCATTATTTAATTTATAAAAAGTAATCCCCTCATTGCTCGGATCGTGAGCAATCCAACGTACAGCAAGGTTTTGTTTTCCCATATTGGCATTCGTAAAACTTTCATCAAACATCACTGGGCCGTAAACAGTATAGGCCACCGTATCATAAACGGTGGCTCCCCCTTTTACTTTTATTTCCTCATATCGAAGTTGGGCCGGCTTCCATTTTCCATTGTACCAATATTCCTGCTTTGACTCATCCCTGAACTTAATAGAATAAAAATCTTTTACGTCACGGCCTGCATTAGTAACACCCCATGCAATACTATCATTGAAACCAATGATCACAAATGGACTACCCGGCAAAGAAACGCCATATGTATTGCTGGTTGGAGTCGATAACTGTTGTTCGAACCAAATAGATGGCAGTGATAGTTCAAGATGTGGATCATTGGAAAGAATCGGATAACCGCTTTGCGTCTTACTGCCCGCTACTACCCAATTGTTGCTTCCATTATTTTTATTTGGTTTTGAAATTTCTTTGACAGCGGTCGTTTCCTTTTTACCGAAATAAAGTGAATCCGCCGACGCCGGCTTAAGGGGAATAATTGATGGCGGTTCAAATACTGTTCCCTGTGGTATGATCGGCACCAACGAATCCGCTACCTGCGGATAGATCCTGTTAAGCTCTTCCTGCGTAAATATTGACTTTGCATTGGTGGCTGTCAAATCATCCTCGGTACCTGAACTTAGCATCTTTGCCATCATTTTCAATAGCAGGGCCGTTCTGAGATTACTCCATTCTTCGGGTTTAAAATCAAGCAACTTGTATTCGACCGGTATCTCGCTTTCTTTCAGCGAATGTATAAACGCATTGACACCTTTTGTATACGCAGAAAAAATTGCCCACGACACAGGGTCCTTTTGCATTTCCGTAACTGCATTTTCTGCAGCAAACTTCATCCCGAGTCTTCTTTGCTCCCTGTCATACTCGACAGCCCTGGCGCCGGCTATCTCACTCGCCCGGCCTTCAGCTGCTTTTGTTTGCAGATCCATTTGGAACAAACGGAATTTCGCATGAATATAACCCTGGACAAAGTAAAGGTCTTCGTCATTTTCCGCGAAGATGTGCGGAACCAGGCGTTCATCAAAGTAAACTTCCACCTTGCCTTTGAGATCAGGAAATTTAAGATCGGCGGAAAAATTATGGTCTGCCGCTTCAGCATTTTGCCAGAATCCATGCTGCGGACTTAAAAACTTTCCCATTGGCGGAACGGAACCCCATTTCTTATTGAGCGCAAAAATGAGCGCTGCAGTCATAACGATCGAAATAATAAAAGGAATAATCCTCATAAGCAATCAAATATTTGGAAAGATAGAAAAGTATCGGAGAATAGTTTTGAGTTTTTGAAACTAAGATGATCTGTACCGGCAGCGCCGATTATCATCATGGGATAACTTCGAAAAGAAAGAACTGTGTTTTTTCTCTTTCATTGAAATTATTGTCAGTGACAAAGATCAGGCTACGGTTTCCGGTGGACAGCAGCGGACCGAAAGTCACTCCTTCGACATTGAAAACGTCCTGCTTAAGCGTTTCATTCATGTCGAGCAAAAGCTTTTTCGTCATTGGCTTCTTTGCCGGTTGCACTTTCAACGATCTTATTTTTGAAATGTCTTCCGCTCCCGTTGCATCGGCAAGGTAGATCCTTATGTCCGTCGGTATCCTGCCGGTTGAATAAGCCCTTTCAATAACAATAAATTTTTCGTCACCCAGGGAGAGGATATCCGAAATTCCATTTACTTTAAATGCTCCGGGCGGGTTGGCAGGGTAAGGTATCGCACTTATCTCGTATGCATATTGGGCCTCCTGCTGTTTGTTCAGGCTGTTAAATTTTAAAATCCGCACCCAGGAAGTAGAATCGCCGGTACCAGCTTTCAAAGCATCTTCATACAGGGCTTCCTCTACGCTGATAAATAGCTTGCTGAAGTTATTGGCAAAATCCATTCCCTCAAAGACACTGTTATGCCTTGGCCCTTTCTCTTCGGCTTGTATGTGCATATTTACCGGCAATGGAAAAGTATCCTTCAACCGCCCGTCGCGGTTCATGATAACAATGGATGGATCCTGCAGATAAAAATTACCATTCCTGTTTACCCGTTGCCCTTCACTACTCCAAATCATTTCTTCTTTTACCGGATCGTAACGCATCGCCTCAACGTCGGCAGAATGAATAAGATCCTGCCTTATATCAGGAAAGGGTTTTCCATCTGCATTCAGTAACGAAGTTACATTCGTAAATATAACGCTGTCGATCCCGTTTTGACTGATTAGCACTTTGGCTGTATAATATCTTGCAGAGTTCCTTGCCGAGGGGTCATCGCAGATCATATAATAAACATCCCTGTCTTTATCGTAATCAATACCTGAAAGCCCGCCTACGGTTGTGCCGTTAAACTGCATGCCATTGGGTACAATAAATTCATTGATGTATTTTAAATGGCTAATACCATAGTTTGTTTTGTTGCTGATTTTTTTGGAAACTGAACAACCGCAAATTACAACGACCACAGTAAGTGCAAGAATTAACCCGTTTAGGCGCATCAAAATAATTTTTTTTGTCAAAACTACGATGCCGTAACATTTTTGCATGTAAATTATTATGAATAAAATAATTTCTAAATCAATGCCCGTACCGCTTAAAGAAATCCAGGAGATACTGGTTGCCAACAGCAGCGCTGAAACAAAGGCTTCGCATCAAAAATTCGTTCCCGGAAAACAAAAGATCTATGGAGTGAAAACACCCGTGTTAAACGATATGGCTACCTACTACAAGACCGGCGGATTTGACCTGGCGGAAGCGTTATGGAATGCGGGCGCATTGGAAGAAAAAGTACTGGCTGTAAAAATAACAGGGAAAATCGCCAAAAAAAACCCGGAACGCTCGTTGAAGCTAGTCGAACTTTTTTCTAAAAATATCGATAATTGGGTCGTCTGCGATGCTATTGGAATGCAGGCATTGAAACCGATCGTGAAAACACACCAACAAAAAATATTCGCCCTGGCAAAAAAATATAACCGCTCGGCCGACCCATGGCAACGCCGCCTGTCGCTTGTATTGGTAGAATGGCATACCAGGATTAAAGAACTGCATCCAGAAATCAAGCGGCTGGTGAAAGCACTGGAAAACGACGAAGAATATTATGTAAGAAAAGCGGTCATTTGGATCAATAAGAATTTCGAAAAGAAGAAGTAAAACAAAAACCCAAGTTTATTTTACCCCATTGAGAACTGATTATAAAATAAAAAATCCTCCCTGCCGAAGCAAAGAGGATCTGGAAATCTCCGTTTATAATGAACGATTTTAAGGTAAAAGAATTATTTTCTCTTTACTCTTCCATTTCAATAGAGCCTTGTTGTCACACTCGCCATTGCCCGGATAGCCATAGTCGAGAGAAAACTCGTGGTTTCTGACTTTCACCTGCAACACGCCTTCACTGATCCATGCGCAGCTTACTTTTTTTACCAGGTCTTCTGTCGTTTTGAACGCGATGACAATGCCGTTTTTAAAAGTTGCTTTTGATTCGCCTGCAATAGAATATACATCATCACTGATCTCGTCAGTAGCGCCACCGGCTATTTGATTTACATTCTTAAGTTTTTCATAGGTGTAACCTCTTCCATTTGGATACGTTACTTTACCACCCGTAACTTTCACAGAAAAGTTGATGTTGCCGTTTTCGCTAAGGTTAGTGATCACTTTTGTTCCTTCAATGCTTGCTCGTCCAAGTTTGAAATCAACCAAAGTAATCGTGACGACAGCACCGGGGCGGCGAACAGGAGCCGTAAAATGTAAAACTATTTTTCCTTGCCTGAATTTGCCATCAGGGCAAT
>WUUC01181193.1_pt1 | contig 26321 bp, 21 predicted proteins | sample 6278441 | NCBI WGS metagenome assembly WUUC01 (sample SAMN13675441, study PRJNA597444) | soil metagenome | isolation source: soil | place: USA: Washington | collected 2017-10 | reverse complement strand
CGGCCTGCCGCTGGTGTTCGAGGTGGACTATCTGCTCGGTCGTCTGCCCGCGCTTGCGCAGTTGCCGTTCGAGCCAGTCGAGGACGGGCGCGAGCGAAGGGTCTTGCTCGCGCAGTCTTTGCGTCAACTGCACGACGAAGGCGCGATCCAAATCCTCGCGCCGCCCCATGAGCCCCGGAAGCTGCGTGACCAGAGTCTCGGGCTGTCGCCCGGCGATTTCGAGCAGCCGGTCGGCCAGCGCGTCCGCAGCCTCTCGCGCCTCCCGCGCCGCCACGATGAGCGTGGCGAGCCGCGACAGATTCTCGACCAAGGCGAGACGCAAAGTTATCGCGACGGCCCACAGCTCGCCCATCGTGAGCGGCGCGGCGCGCTGGTACGCGTTGACGAAGCGGCGCAGCGTCTCGGTTTCAAGACGGCTGTCGGTGTGCGCGATGAGTGCGAGCGAGACGGCGTAGATGCGCGGGTAGCCCTCCATCGCGCCGCGCAGGAGCTTGGGCAGCTCCCTGTAGTAACCGGGCGGGAGGTCTTCGCGGATTTCGCGCAACTGCTCTTCGACGATGTGGAAATTATCGACCAGCCACTCGGCGGCGGGCGAGATGGAGCGTTCTTTGCGGATGGCCTCGGCGAGCGCGCGGTAAGCCGCCACCAGCTCTCGACCGTTCTCTTCGACCCGTTGCAGAAGGCGTCGGCCACGGCGCGGCCCTTCGGCCACCTCGTGCTCGGAGGCCAGCGTCGCGGCGTACTGCTCAAGACGCTCGACGCTGTACAGCTCTTCGCGAATCGGCGGCTCGTCGCGCTCTTCGCTTGCGCTCCGTGAGCGCCCGAACAGAAATGCCAGAAGTGGAGTGATGCTCATCCGTCCTAACCGCCGAGATTCGATAGACGCACGTCATGCCCGCCCCTCTGTTCGCCTCGCGTGCCTTTCGATTCGCTTTCGAGTGTTGGTCTTCGTTTCGTGAAGTATGCCACAGAAGGCGGCGAGTGTTCAGGCGGCGGGGCGCAATTCACATCTGTTGAAACGCAGTTTCGGGCTCGTCCTTCAGGCGCTCGCCCTCGTATAGGACGCGCTCAAGGAAGAGGCCGGAGGGCGGGGCCGTCCACGCTGCGGGCTCGCGCGAGTGGATTTCGAGCAGAGAACGGAACGCTTCGACGGACAGGTTTCCCCTCCCGACCTCGACGAGCGCGCCCGTCACTCGTCGCACCATCTTCCAAAGAAAATGGCTCGCGCCGATGCGGAACAGAATCAGCCCGCCGCGCACGACTACGCGCGCCGCCTCGACGTGCACGACCGTCGAGCCGAGCGTTTCCGGGCTCTCGCAAAACGAGCGGAAGTTGTGCCGCCCGACGAGCTGCGCGGCGGCTTCGGCCATCGCGGCGGCGTCCAGCCGGTCACGCACCCACCACACGTAAGACTTGGCGAAGGCCGTCCGGCGCGTGGAAATTTGATAGAGGTAATAGCGGCCAGTCGCGTCGTGGCGGGCGTGGAAGTCAGGACGCGCGGGCCTGAGCGTGAGGAGATTGATGTCGTGCGGGAGAAGTCCGTTGATGCCGCGCAGGAGCTGCGCAGGGGGAGGAACGCCGGAGGTCGAGTCTATCTTCAGATGCGCGACTTGACGGAGCGCATGGACGCCCGCGTCGGTGCGGCCCGAGCCGCCGATTTCGACGCGACGGTCGAGGAGAGACTCGGCGGCCCTGAGCAGCTCGCCTTGAATCGTCCGCTTGTCGGGCTGCCGCTGCCAGCCGCCATAGCGCGTGCCTTCGTACTCGACCTCCATCCTCCATGTGCGCATCTAAGCTCGCTCGTCCTTCGCACCGAAAACTCTTTCCACACCTCGCATTGAAACCCTCCCGCGCGGGAAGAGTCAAACCGCGGAGCCGCGCGCGGGCCGTGCGCTTTAAGACTATCGCCGCGCCGTCGAAAGGGTTATGCTGCACGCCGGAGGGTTCTAGAGGTGAAATTGTTTTGCTGTCTGGTCGCGTTTTTTATGGCGGGCATCTTCAACACCGACGGGATTGAGAGGGCGCGCGGGCGGGTCGAGACTTTCGACCTCAAGCCCGGACAGGAGAAGCTCGTCAGGAGCGCAGGAGTCCGCATCAAGCTCGTCGAGGTGAAAGAGGATTCCCGTTGCCCGCAGGGCGTCGAGTGCATCTGGGCCGGGAACGTGCAGGTCGCCCTCAGCATCGATGGCCCCGGCAAGAGCGCGAGGCAGGAGACGCTCAACACTGCGACCGCCCCCGCCTCGCTCGCGCTTAAAGGGCGGAGCCTTTCCATCTCGAAGGTCAGGCCGGCAAAGATAATCAATCAGGAGATTACGCCGAAGGCATACGTCATCACCTTCAAGCTCTCTCCCGGCACGCCCAATGCCTCTCCGGGCGAGTAACGCTTAAAAGACAAGCGCTCTCAGACCGTCCTCAAGAGCACAGACGCCCGCCGGTACATTAGTTCCGGCGGGCGTCTCTCTCTTCTAGTCGCGACTGCATTTTTCATCAAGGGAATTTCTTCAGCATGAAGTCGTCGAACCAGACGCGACCGAAGGCGGGGCACTGTGCCTGCGCGCAGGGCTGGCGACGTATGACGACGAGCACCGCACTTGTGGCTTTTGGCGCGACGAACTCGACTTCGTAATCCTCCCAACCGCGCGTGCCTATCGGAAGCTGCTTCGATTGCGCGAGGGGTTGCTGGCCCGCGCCCGCTTCGAGCACGTTGACGACGAGCGGCCCACCGCTCACAAATTCTTCCGCGCGCGCGGCAAACCGCAGGAGGTAGCGCGAGCCCTGCTCGACCGTGACGAGCTGTGTGGCGAGCAGGGCGGACGCGTCGGGCGTGCCCTCGAACTGGAAGCGCAGGCTGAGCGCGCCCGTGCGCGGCCCCGTCACGTCGAGCGAGACGAGCACGCCTTGCACGCCGCGCCCGAACCTCCAACCGAAACCCGGCCCTTCCAGCGCCGCCTTATCTTCAAAGCCTCCGTCCAACAACTCGCCCTCGCCGCTTCCTTCCCCACCGCTTCCTTCCGCGCCGCCCTCCCAGACTTCGCGCGCCTCCCTGAACTGTCCGGCCTGTATCAGCTCTCCGACGAGCGCTCGCCTCTCCTCCGCTCCGACGCCGCCGCGCGAAGAGCGCAGTTGCGCCGCCGCCTCTCGCGCCAGCCCTCGCTTCACGAAGAAGCGCGCGAGCGCCACCCGCGCCGCATCGTCGGAAGGCGCGGCGGCACGCTCGACCGCGCGCCAGTCTCCTTCGTACGCGCGCCAAGCCAGCTCGACCGTGTAAGGAAAGAGCGAGGGACGGCTCGCGGCGGCGAGTCGAAGCTCCGCGAAAGCCTCTTCGAGCTTCGCGGCGCGCAGCAGAGTGTTACCGAGTTGCCAGCGCGGCTCCGCGTAGAAGGGCGCGAGCCGTATGGATTCGCGCAGGGCCGAGACGGCTCCGTCCACGTCGCCCGCTCGCTCGCGCGCGCGCCCGAGTCTAAGCCACGTCTGAAAGTAACGCGGGCGGAGAGCGGCGGCATGCTCCAACTCCCTGACGGCCTCCGCGTCTTCCCCCTTCTGCGCCGTTGCGACCGCGCGCGCGTGATGCGCCTCCGGGTCTGAAGGGCTGAAGCCCTCTGCCTTCGCCGCCAGCCGCGAAGCCTCGCCCTCGTACTCAGTCCCGCGCAGGCGCGTCGCCGTCTCCGACAGAAGCCTTGAGACGCCGACCCGCGCCGAATACCACGCTGCCCCGCAAAAGACGACGAAGACGACGGCGGCCAAAAGCATTCTCAAGCTAAGTCTCTGCCGGTTCATCTCAGACGGATTCGTTTCTTGAACGCCCCGCGCGCACGTCTACGGTCGCGACCGCGTAGAGCGCCGCGAAGAGCACGCCGTTGGCCGTCACGTGCAAGCCGAAGTCGAAGAGGCTGTGCGCGGCCACGGCGCAAACGCCCCCCAAGGCTCCAGCGCACGCCGCGCGACGAAAGTAATCGTGAGAGCGCAACGCCCCCAGCGCGCTCGCGAACAGCCCGGCGGCAAACCACGCTACGAGCGCAACGCCTATCAAGCCGCCGCTCGCAAACAGTTCGAGATAATCGTTGTGCGCCTGCTCCAAAGACATCTCGCCCGAAGCGTCGTGTTGACGCGTGACGGCTGCGCGGTATGCGCCCAAGCCGACGCCCGCCAGCGGATGCTCTCGGGCGAGCCGCCACGTCGCGCCCCAGATTTCCAATCGCCTGTCTCCCCAACGCACCTTCGATTCAGCCCCGCCCGTCTCTACCGCCAACGTCCCCAGACGCTCCGCGAGCCGCTCCCCGCCCAACCACACCACGCCCGCCCCCACGACAAATATCAACGCGCACGCCGCGAACGCCGCGCGCACGACCGTCACACCCTTCGACGCGCGCCCCCCGCCATGCTGCTCCACGCCCTTCGCGGCGCGCGTGCGTCCGGCGAAGAAGAAGTAGAGCAGCGCCGTCGATATCAGCAGGACGAACATGCCGAGCAAGCCGCCGCGCGAGTTCGACATCACGAGCGCGGCCCAGACCGGCAGGGCCAGCGCGAAGTAGAGGGGCAGACGTTCGCGGCGCTCTCGCAACGCTGAGAGTAGAAGCCCCGCCGCCGCGCCCAGAGACAGCTCCGCGAAGTACGCGAAGTGATTGCGGTTGATGAATTGCGCGTAGCCGTCGCGGTTCGCGGCCAGACGCTTCGAGATGAGCCCCAACGCTTCGTGCGACATGAGCTGCCGCGTGATGCCGAAGAGCGCGCTCGCCAGCCCGACGCCGACGACGACGTAGACGAGCGCGCGCAGCCTTCGAGGGCTCGACGTGTAGCGCAAGTAAAGCGCCGCCGTGGTGACGAGCGCCGCCAGCTTCAAAGCGAAGCGCACCGTCTCGAAAGGGTCTGCGCTGAGCGTAGCCCGTGTCTCGACTCCGGCGACCGTCACGACGCCGAAGGGCAAAGCCTGCGCGAGCGCGAAGACGAGCAGCGCAACGAGGGGCCACAGCAAGCGATGCACGCCGACGAGCCAGAAGCCAGCGAGCGCGCCTTCTATCATCCAAAGCGCGCCGAGCGCGAAGGCCGACGCCTCGAAGACGCCCTCCCAGAAGGGATCGACCGAGCCGTAAGGCACGGCGACGAAGACGCTCAGCGCCAGCAGCGCGGCGAAGATAAAGCGGTCGAGCAGACGCCTCGCACGCTCGCGCCGCGTCGCGCCCCCCGCCCCGCGCCGTTCATCGAACGTCCCGCCCCGTTCATCGAAAGCTCCGCGCTTTTCATCGAACGCTCCGCGCCGTTCATCAACCGCTCCGCTCAACGGAGTACCTCCTCATAGACTCCGAGCGTGCGCTCAGTCATCAGGTCTGCGTCGAACTCCTGTCGCACGCGACGCCTTCCGGCCTCGCCCATCTTCGCCCGCAGCGCTGCGTCGCCGAGCAGGAGCCTGAGCGCCGAGGCGAGCGCGCAAGCGTCTGCGGGCGGCACGGTGAGCCCGGTCAAGCCGTCCAACGAGACGAACGGCACGCCCGACGCGAGCCGAGTGTTGACGACGGGCACGCCGCACGCCATCGCTTCGAGCTGCACGATGCCGAACGCCTCGCTCCGCGCCGTGGAGGCGAGCGCGAACACGTCCGCCGCATGAAAGTATGCCGCCGCGCTCTCCACCTCGCCGACGAAGTGGACGCGCTCCGTTAAGCCCGACGCGTCGCGCTCTCGTTCGAGCCGCGCGCGCAGCGGCCCCGTGCCGATGATGACGAGGCTTGCTTCGACCTCCTTCATCGCGCGTATCAGATGCTCGAAGCCTTTGTAGTAAATCAAACGCCCGACGCCGAGGACGATGCGCGGCCCGAAACGCTCGCGGATGGCGCGGACTTCACGCTCGTCGGCGCGCGCGAACCGCTCCGCGTCGATGCCGAGCGGGACGACGCGGCAGCGCTCTCGATGAAGGCGCAGCACCTCGGAGCTTTCGAGGTAGTTCGGGGAGGTGGCGATGATGGCGCGCGCGCGCCTGAGCGTGCGTTGGAGGATGGGACGGAAGGCGCGGCCCGTCAGCTTCTGCCGGACGATGTCGCTGTGGTATGTGACGACGAGGCGTCCGGCGTGACGGCTCGCGAGATAGGCGACGAAGGCCGTCGGGTTCGGGAAATGCAGGTGCACGATGTCGGCCTCCGCCTCTCGAATCAAACGCGCGAGGCCGGGGCAGAAGGGGGCCGCGCCCAAGTTGAAGAGCACACCTGCGCGCGTCACCCGGACGCCTTCGATTGTCTCCTCAGTGGTCTGCGCCCCTTCGCCCGCGACGATGACGCGCACTTCGACCATGCGCCGCAAGCGCTCGCAGAGGTCTCGCAGGTGCGTCTCCATCCCGCCCTTGTGCGGTGGGTAGAACTTCCCGACGTGCAGGACACGCAGCCGCCGCCCCTCTCTACTCTCCACGCTCTCTCCAGTAGCGCGCGGCGTACTTGCCGTAGATGAACTCGCCCGGAAGCGGCCCCCACACGCGCGAGTCCGAGGAGTTGTCGCGGTTGTCGCCCAAGACGAAATAGCTCTTATCGGAGAGACGCACGGGCGCGAGGTCGGAGGGGTCTAGATTCAGTTGCGGGTCGAGGTAAGGCTCTTCAATCGGAGCGCCGTTGACGAGCACGCGGCCCCGCCGGATTTCTATCGACTCTCCGGGCAGTCCGACGACGCGCTTGAGGTAGCTCATCGAAGGGTCGAGCGGGTAGCGAAAGACGACGATATCGCCGCGCTTGAGCGTCCCGAATCTTTTCCTGACGAGAATACGGTCGCCGCTCGCCAGCGTCGGGAGCATCGCGCTGCCTTCGACCTTCAAGGGCTGCGAGAGATAAAGCAGCGTCCCCACGATGCCGACGGGAACCAGTAGGCCGAGCACGACGAGCGACAGCACGACCGCCTTCCCCGCCCCGCCTCTCCCGCGCTTCTCTTTCTCCTCTGTCACAGGCTCCTTCGACATGCGGCTCCTATGCTAACAGCTCGCGGTAGAGCGCGATTGTTTTTTCGACGTAGCCTTCCCAAGTGAAGCGCGACGACCGGCGGATGCCCGCCTCTCCGCGCGCGTGCCAGCTTGCGCCGCCCGATGCGCGCTCGCGCAGCAGCCCGACCGAGGCGCGAGCCCACGACGCCGCATCGCCCACCGCGCAGAAGGTCGCTGCGTCGCCGCACACTTCTCTGAGCACGGGCAGGTCGCTCGCGACGACGTGCGCGCCGCAAGCCATCGCTTCGACGACGGGGAGCCCGAAGCCTTCGCGCTCCGAGGGCTGTAGGACGAGCGCGGCGCGACGGTAGACGGCGGCCAGCACCTCAGTCTTCAGGTACGGCAAAACGACCAGCGCGTCACACGCCTTGAGCTTCGCGGCGAGCGACTTCTGCGCCGCGCTCATTTCGCCGCCCACACGTATGAGCCGCGCGCGCGGGAACTCTTTTCTGACGGCGGCGAAAGTCTCCAACAGCACGTCGATGCGCTTGCGCCCGACCGTGCTGCCGACGTGCAGAAGGTCGCACGCGCCCTCTTCCATGCCTCCCAACAGTCGCGCGGCCTCGCGCTCGGCTTCCGCATCGCGCTCGGGGCTGAAGGCTGGATGGACGCCGTTCGGAATTACCGCGACGCGCTCAGGGGAAAAGAGCCCCTGCCCGAGCAGCTCGTCGCGCGTGGAGGTGCTGTCACAGGCGACGCGCGCGGCCTTTCGGAACCCGTCGAGCACACGCCTCGTCATCAACCGGAACGGCGCGGGGCGCGGCTCGGTGGACGGGTCTAGCAGGCAGCGGAAAGTGTCCAAATCGTGGCAGGTGACGACGGTGCGCTCCGGCGGGAGTTGGTGCAAGAGCTGCGAGTAGCTGTGATCGACGATGTGGAAGAGGTCGAACTCTCCGCGCACGCGGCGCACTTGCCGAGGGTAGTCTCGGAAGCGGTTGATGAGACGGTCGGTGTTGAAGCGCGCGCCGCTCGTCTGTCCCGCGCCGGAGAACCTTCGGCGCATCGGTGGGCATATAAGCTCGGCTGAGAATTCGCCCGCGTGCTCGCGTCTCAGTCCCTCGAAGAGCATCCGCGCGACCAAGTCCATACTCGGCCAGCCCTCTTCGCGCAGGTCTGCGATGACGGCCACGCGCGGAAGCCGTGCCGACTGGCGCGACGCAACGCCGTTCTTCGGGCGCGCTCCGGAAGCATCTCCAAGCTCCATGTCGAGCCTGAGCCCCGACCCTATCTCCGTAGACGCTCCCGTCTTCAGCACGCCCTTCATAAAGCGTCCGCCTCCTCGCGCAGCGCGGTCGGCTGCTCGGCTGCGGCGGCGGCTGGCGGCTGCTCGAACCCGCGCGAAGGACTCTGTGTTTCGCCTCTCCCGGCGGAGGCTTCGAGGGCTTCCACGAGTCGCCCGAAGACCGCGCGCCTTTCGTAGCGCTCCTGCACCAACGCGCGCCCTGCGGCGGCGCGACGCGCGGCCTCCTTCGTATCGTCGAGCGCTTCTTCAATGCAGCGCGCCAGAGCTTCTGCGTCGCCGGATGGATAACTCCAACCCGTCTGGCCGTCAACAATCGTCTCTCTCAGGCCGCCCACGCGCGCCGCGACGACGGGCGTGCCGCACGCCAGCGCTTCGAGCGGCGAGAAGCCGAGCCCCTCTTCACGGCTGGCCTGCACGCACAAATCCGCCGCGCGGTAAGCGTCCGCCAGCCCTCGATGCGGGTGGAGCGCGTCCGCTGCATCGACGCGCCCGTCCAGACCGAAGCGGCGCGCGTCTTCCAGAAAAGCCCTGTGGCCGCCGCTCCTGTGCAAAAGCCTTATATCTCGCCCGCGCTCGACTAGCATCCGCACGGCGGCGAGCAGCGCCTCGGAATCCTTCTCGGGCGCGACGCGGCTGCTGAAAAAGATGAGCGAGCCCGTCGCTGGCAGACCCAGACGTTCCCGCAATTCCGGCTTCGACTCGCGCGCTGGCGAGAAGATTTCCGTATCCACGCCGTAGAGCGGCAGCACCTCTACGGGCCGCCGCGTGCCGTGCCCGCGCACCACTTCCGAGAGGTGTCGGCTGAGCACGAAGTAATGCCTCCCGGCGAACGCGTTGGCGCGCGCGAGCAGTCGAAGCCCTATCAGCTCACGCCAGCGGAAAGGCTTCGACGGCGCGGCGTGCGCGCGGCGGCAGAGGTAGTACAACTCCGAAGGGCTGCACACCAGCATGAAAACAGGCACGCCGCCGAGACGCCCCGCGACGTTCGCCGCGAGCGCCGCCGCGCCGTATCCCTGAGCCAGCACGAAGTCGAACTCGCCGCCCCGCCGCCGAAGCGTCTCCCACACCAGCCGCGCGAAGCCCGCCCGCGACGAAGGCCCGACCTTCAGCTCAAACTCGCTCGCCGTCTCCTGACTAATCTCCGAACCTCCCTCTATCCGCCGCGCCACCAACGTCAAACGAAACCTCTCGGCCAGCCCCTCCACCAAACGCACGTCCGCGCCACTCTCCACGATAAAACAGAGCCGCCGCCGCATCAGCTTTCCTTCTCCAACCGCCGGGGCTCCAATCTCGTCAACGCCCGCGTCGCAGGCATATTGAGTCCCGGCAGCGCTCGCTCGACGGCGGTCAACAAAGTCCTTGCCGATGCCGTCCACGTCAGGGAACGCGCCCTCTCTTGTGCGGCGCGACCGAGGCGGGCGGCGGTTTCGGGCTTCGACAGAAGTTTGCAGACGTGCGCGGCCCCTTCGGGCGGATGCTCTATGTCGAACAAAAGACCGTCGGTTTCGTGCGTGATGATGTCGGCGACGCCGCCGACTCGCGCCGCGACGATTGGCAGCGCCGACGCCATCGCTTCCAGCAGCGAGAGCGGCGAGCCCTCGGAGAGCGAAGGCATCAGGAAGATGTCATGCGCCGCGTACTGCGCGGTCATCTCCGCCTCGTTCGAGATTCGCGGGATGACGTTCACAGACTCGCGGTCGCGCTCCGCGAACTCTTCGAGCACAGTCGAAGAAGGCCATCCGCTGCCGATTATAGTGAGCCGCGCCTGCGGCAGCCGTGCGCGCACGCTCGACCAAATGGACGGGAGAAGCCGCCTTCCCTTCACGTCCAGCCAGCCGCCGACAAACAGCACGCGCTGCCCTTGGGTCGCCGCGCGCCGTGCCTTGAAACTCTCGCAATCGACTCCGTTGATTTGCAGTGCGACGCTTTCGGGAGCGCGTCGCAGACGCCGCGTGACGTACTCGCGGTCGAGACTCGAAAGGCACACGACTTCATCCGCCAGCCTGATGGCATTGTCCGTCTGCCAGAGGCGGAAGAGCGGCGATTTGATTCGCGTGCTTCCACTGACCGACGCCTGCCCGCGCCGCGCGGCCCGTAGCATCTGCGCGAAGTGCCTGCTCTCGACGTTGTGACACATGACGACAAGAGGCGGAAGCCTCGGGAGCAGGCGACGGAGCACGCCGTACCAGAGAGCGCAAGGCTCGTGAACGACGAAGGCGTCGAACTCTCTCCTGTGCCGCCAAAGACGCGCGGCGAGCACTAGGGGGAAGAGCAGCACCGAGAGCCGCCCGGCGCGCGCCGTGCACGGAAAGTCTCCGGCGAACCAGAGCGCGGGCCTCTGGCCTAGACGCGAGAGTCCTTCGGCCATCCGGTGTGACCACTTGCCCATGCCGCCCCACTGGTTGTTCTCAACGAACGAGACCAGCAGGATGCGCAAAGGCTCTGTCGTGCTCTGTGTCAATCTCTCTTTCATGCTGCAACACGCCGTCGAAGACATCGAGCAGGGCGGCGAGGTGGTTTCGCATATTGAAGCGCTGCGCGAGGCGCGCGGCCTCGCGGCGCATGGCGGCGTGCGTAGAAGGGTCTCTGAGGCAACCGACTATCGCGTCGGCTAGCCCTTCGGCGGTCGGCGGATCGCCGTGCGCGATGCGACCGTTGCCGCCGTCCACCAGCCAGTCGGGGATGCCGCCGACGCCGAAGGCCGCGACCGGCACGCCGCGCAGTCCCGCCTCCGGGCCGACCAGACCGAACGGCTCGGGCCAGAGGCTCGGCAGCACCAGCAGGTCGCAATCGCCTAGGAGTTCGTCGATGCGCACGCCGTCCACCCAGCCCGTGAACTCGACGCGGAGCGCGCTCTCACGCTCCTGAAGTCGCGCCGACTGCCTCTCCCATGCGTGCCTCGCGGGGCCGTCGCCCGCGAAGGTCACGTGCAGAGGGACGCGCAGAGACGAGAGCACTCGCGGCAGCGCGTCGAGCAGCACGCCGCCGCCCTTCAGTAAATCCATCCGGCCCAGAAACAGCAGGCGACGCGTGGACTCTCGGCCCGCGCCGCGCCCGTCCGTCTCTTCGCGCCCTGACACCGGCAGAGACTTCGCCGCCCCCGTCGCGCAGCCTTCATCTTCCGCGAGGGCGCGCACCAGCTCTTCGTCGGAGCCGTGCACGTAGTACGGAAAGCGGTAAGCGCTGTTGGCCGCCAGCCCGTGCTGTATAAGCTCGGCCTTGATGTGCGCGGAGTGCGTGACGATGGCCTTGTAGCCGTGCAGCAGTTCGAGCCGCGCGCTCTGGCGGCTGTACTCCTTCAACATCGTCAGAGGGCTCCAACCGCCGCAGCGTCTCGGGTAATATTGCAGAAGACATTGCCAGCCGAAGCGACGGCTGCACGGCCTGACGACCGGGTGCTTGAAGGTCTTGGCCCCGCTGATGCACGTGCCGTAATACGAATGAGCGAAGAAGACCGAGGGAGCGACTTCAATCGTCGCGGCTTCGAGTTCGGGGTCGAGCATCCCGTGCGCGTAAATCAAATCGGGACGCCAGCGCCGCAGCTCCGAGAGCGCTTGGCCCGCGCCCAGCTTCGCCGCCGACCAGACGGGCACGCCTTCGGGAATCGTTATCGGCTCGCGGTCGAGCGGCAGGTCAACCTCGTGCCAGAAACCCACTTCGTGTCCCGCGCGCAGCAGTTCTGGGATGATGCCGCCGAGATAAGTCTCGACGCCGCCCGCCCTCCGGCTGCTCCAATTGATGACCGCGATACGCATTCCGCTCTTCACCTTGCCGTCACCGTCGGCGCTTCCCCTGCGCGGTGCACGGCGGCTTCTTCACGCAAGGCCGCGATGGTGTGCGACACGTCGAAGCGCTCGCGGTAGAGAGAGCGCGCCGCCTCGCCCATGCGCTCGCGCTCGACGGAATCCGCGAGCAGGCGCTCGACCTCCTTCAACAAACCTTCGCAATCGTCCGCCGGGGCGAGCGCGACCGCGCCGCTTTCGGCCCAAAGCATTTCGGTCAGCCGCCCTCTCGTCGTCACGACCGCCAGCCCGTGCGCGAGCGCCGCCATGACGCTCGTACGACGACTGCTCACGCCGTCGGGAAACGGCTGCAACATCAAATCGCACGCCGACAGATGCGACGACAGCTCGCGCGCCCCCAGATAGCCCGTCGCGTGGAGCCGCGCCCGCAGCGACGGCTGCGCGCCGCACAACTCCTCGCGCAACTCTTCCCCTCCCCGCCCCAACAGCAAGACGCTCACACTCTCCGAGCGCGACAGAGCTTCCGGCAGCACGCGCCGCAAGTATTCCCTGACGTGTCGCCCGTACGTCCCGAAATGTCCCAAGACGAGCGCGCCCGGCTCCTTCGAGACGTAACGCTCGCGCACTTCCCTCAAGAGGGCCGCGTCACCCTCGACCGCGAACGGAGCTGGCACAGGGAGCCACTCGAACGCCGCGCGCGTGCCGAAGGCGAAGGGCCGCCATAGACGCTCCCACTCCGGCGTCGAAGTCCAGACGCGCCGCGCCGCGCGGAGCAGGATGAAGGTCATCAGACGATGCGCCGCAGCCGCAGCCGACTGCCTAGGCCGTCCCCGTCGGAACTCAAGGAAAGGCTCATGCACCACTAGCGAGACTTCATCGCCGTCCCACGCCGCGCGCTTCCAGAGCCAGAGGCAGAACGCGACGTTCATCGAGCGCCAGCCGTACCCGTGCGGCACGTACTGCACCAGCAGGCGACGCGGCCCCGCTCGCTCTTCGAGCAGACGCCCGACACGCTTCAAGTCTGTGGCCCCGAACCTCCTGAACTCGCGCCGCACGCTCAAGCCCCGCGCCCCGCCCGTCTCCGCGCCAAAAGACTCTGACGCTCCAAGCGCGGGACACCACACGCGCACCTCGTCGCCCGCCGCCGCCAAGCCTTCGGCCACGCTTCGCGTATAGTCGCTCACCCCGCCCGCCTGCGGCGGGTACTCGCTCGTGATGATGTCCCAAGAGGAGGCCGCGCGCCCCGCATCCGAAGGATTCGGAGCAGTCGCCGCGTCCGTCTGCCCGATGGTCTGTGGAAAGCTCATGCGGCGTAAATCTCCAGACAGCGCCGCACGACCTGCGGCCAAGTGAATTTCTCACGCACGCTGCGGCGCGCGGCCTCTCCCATCTCTGCGGCCTCGCGCGGGTTCTCTCGAAGCCACATGAGCTTTTCGCCGAGCGCCGAGGGATTGTTCGGCGGGACTATGAAGCCCGTCACGCCGTCCTCGACCACCTCGGGCATGCTCGCCACGCGCGTGCAGATTGCCGGAGCGCCGCACGCCATCCCTTCCAGAAGCGTCTGCCCCAACAGCTCCGGAACCTTCGTCTCTTCGCCGTACATGTTTTTGTAGACGCTCGGCAGCACGACGCACAGAGCCTCCCTGTAAGCGCGCACCAACGCCGCGTCGTCGCAGTCGTGTCGCATCGAGACGCGCTTCCCCTTCGACAAAGCCTTCAAGTCACGCACGTATCCCGCCGCGTACGGCTGGCCGATGACTTCCAGCGCCATCCCTTCGGGCAGCGCTCGCAGAAGAACGTCCAGCCCCTTGTGCGGCATCAGGCGACCGACGAAGAGCGCCTTGCCGTCGCGCGCGACCGAAGGGTCTGGCGAGAACTTCGACGCGTCCACTCCGCCCATGATGACGCTCGCGCGCTCTTCATGCTCTTGCCCGTTGACGAGGCGGCTGTACTCGCTGACGTGCAGGTGTCCGTGGAACCAACGGTCGGTCGAGAAGTAGGAAGAAACGTCCCAGCCGCCGCCGCCCAAATCCGTGACGAAGACGCGACGGCCAGACAAACGGCACGCGAGCGCGCTCAGCGAGCTTGCCAACACGTGCTGCTGGTGACAGTGTACGATGCGGGCGCGACGCAGCTCGGAGAGGAGCGCCGTCGCGAGCGGGTTGGTGCGCTGCCCGCGCACGTACCAAGCGCCGCCGAGGACGCGCACCTTGAGGCTGCCGAACGTCTCAAGGCGCTCCCTCTCGCCGAAGGTGACGAGCGTCGTCTCCACCTCTTCGGCCATGTGTCGCGCAAGCTCAAGCGCGTAACGCTCGGCCCCTCCGACCACGCCGTCGCCCTTGCCGAACAGCGCTGGCACGACGTGCAGGACGCGAGTCGCCGCCGTCTTCTCTCGATGTTTAGAGCGCGACAGCGGCATCGCCCTCCGTTCCCTTGAAGACCTCAAGCTCGAAGCTGATGAAGTGCGCCGGGAAGACCCAAGCCCAGCGCAGCTCGTACCACTTCGGGTAACGATTCGCGAGCCGCCAGACTATCTTGTTCAAGAGCGTCGGCCAGAAGATTATCTGCCGTCGGCGGATGCGAAACCTCGCGCGCGTGTAGAAGGAGAACTCGCCCTCTTCGGTCAGGTTGTCGAGCGAGAAGTAGCCGAACGCGCGCTTGTGCGTCGGGTCTGTGTAGGCGTTGGCGCAGGAGAAATGCGGGACGGCGATGTGCACTATCGCGCCGTCGCGGCAGATGCGGTGTATCTCCTCGAAGGTCTTCAAAAAGTCGCAGAGATGTTCTATCACGTCGAAGGCAAAGACCTGCCGGAAGTGGTCGTCGGGCAGCGGCCAAGGGAAGCGTTCGAGGTCGTGCAGCACGTCGGGGTTCGTCCTCGGCGTCACGTCTAGATTGACCGCGCCCTCCAAGTGCTTGCGCCCGCAGCCGAGGTTCAGCACCTCGCGCCGCAGCAGCTCGCGCGGGAAAGAAGTTTTGGATTTGACCTCGAACATCAACTTGATAATCCCGCCGCGCGGCCATCCACGATGCCGCGCCCGTCCACATGCAGGATGCCGATGCCGTAGCCGTCCTGCTCCTCGTCCTCGACAATCTCTTCGACGCGCCCGCCCGCCGTCGCGGCCTTAAGCTCTCGCCAGAAGCGTGGCACGCCGCCCGTGTCGCTCGTCGTCTCGACGCCGTGACGCGTGCGGTAATCCGCCACGATGTCGTGGAAGACAATCATGCCGCCGGGCCTGACCAAAGGGGCGTACATGCGAAAGTCTTCCGCGACGCCTTCGAGGGAATGGTCTCCGTCGAGATAGAGCAAATCGAGAGCGCGCCCTCCGAAGACGCCGCGGACGGCTTCGAGCGTCGCTTCGCTGTGCGAGTCGCCCTCGACGCACGCGAGGGTCTGCCCTTCCCCCGCGAACATCTGAAAGGCTTCGCGGCGCGCGGCGTCGAGCGCGAGGTCAATCGAGACGATGCGGGCCGCAGCGTCCGACGCCCGCGTGAACAGAAAGGTCGTGCCGCCGCCCGCCGCGCCTATCTCGCACACGTTCGCGGGCCGAAGCTCGCGCACCCGCTCCAACAGCCGAAGGATTTCAGACCTCTTTTGCAGAAGGCGGAAGAAGTGCGAGCCGAGCAGTTCGTCAACCCACGCGCAGGGGTCTCCCGCGCGCTCGCCAAGCGACACCAACCGCCGAGCGTGGCGCAGCATCTTCCGCCGCAGGTAGGCTTCAATCACAGGTCGCGGCGTCACGCGATACGCGACGTTTCTGAGCGAGCTTCTCATCATCAATTCAAGACGGCGCAGCGGCTCGATTAGCGCGGCGCTTCAAGATTAGCGCGGCGCTTCAATTAGTGTGGCGGCTCAGCTCGCGCGCCGTGGCCGCATTCGTCTGAACGTCGAGGGCGCGGCCTTCGTCAACGCTCGCACGCTCATGCTCCGGCGCGACACCTCTCCGTCTCTCAGAGAGCAGCGCGGGCGCTCTCTTCGTCAACCAGCACAGCGCCCTGAGCGTGATGCGCGCGTCGCCGCCGCGCCCTGCTATTGCGCGGAGCGTGTTCAGCAGCGCGTAGCGGAAGAAGAACTCAGGCAACACGCGCGCGGGCGCGTGCAGCAGGTAGAGCGCGAAGAAGTTTTTCAGCTTGTGAAACTCAAGCTGCGGCGCGGCGCGCGCGTCCTCCGGCGGCTCGAAATGGTGGACGCGTGCGCCCGGCACGACCGTCATGCGGCGTCCGGTGGCGAGGACTCGCGCGCACAGCTCCAAGTCCTCGACGTACATGAAGAACTCCTCGCGGAAGCCGCCGAGGCGCCGCAGGAAGTCCGTCCGCGCGAAGACGTTCGCGCCCACGACGTAGGTCACGTCGAAGGGATTGGTGAAGCCCTCCGTCGCGCCGCGCGCCCCGACGCCGTGAATCTCCTTGCGGTAGACGCCGCCGAGCGTGAACTCGCCCCCTGCGCAGCGCACAGTCCCCGCCGCCTTGTTGTACATCACGGGCGAGACGAGCCCCGAGTCGTCGTGCGCCTCCGCGTATTCCAGAAGGAGCCGGAGGCAGTCAGGGTCGAGCACAATGTCGTCTTCGGTGAGATAGACGTACTCGCCCTTCGCCGCCTCTATCCCCCTGTTCATCCCGCCCGCGAACCCTTCGTTCTCTTGATTCCGAATCAACCTCACGCCCGGATAGCGCCCGGCGACTCGCTCGACCTCTTCGCTCGACGGACTCGGGTTATCCACGACGATGATTTCAAGCCGCCCCTGCGTCTGCGCGCGCGCCGACTCCAAAGCCTCGCGCAAAAGCGCCGGGCGGTTGTAACTCAGCAACACGATTGAGATGAGCGGCTCAGTCATTAAAGGGTGTCGGGTTTGAGATTTCAAATTCGAGATTTGAGATTCGAGGATTTTAAAGCTCAAACCCGTCGTCTCTCTTTCAAGGGTCTGTGCGCGGGCGTTGAATGACGCGGGAGAAGCGGGACGCGATGGTCGAAAGGCGCGGGCGGACGTAGGGGCCGAGCGGCTCGCGCAGCGCGACGGGCAGCATCACCAACAGATAAGCGCCGCCCGCCAGTATCGCCGTCGCGGCCAGCGCTTGAAAGCTCTCGGGCGCGAAACTGCGGCCCCACGCGCCCGCCGCGAGCGCGAGCAAAGCGAAGCGCCAGCACCAAGGCGCGAGCGAACGCAGCAGCTCTCCGGCGGGCATCGCGTTGGCCGAAGCCAGCCCGCGAAGGTTGGCGGGCAAGCTCACCAAGCACACGCCGACGACCGCCCCGGCAGCCGCGCCCGTCAGACCGAACCGGCCCGCCAGCACGAACACCGCGCAGAGCGTGACGAGGCCGTCGAGCAGCGCCGTCAGCGCCAGCCGCCGCTCCATGCCGCACGAGAAGAGCACGTATCCGACCGTCAGGTTCAAGTGTCTGAGCAGCATATTCAGCAGCACCAGCAAGGTCAGCCAGAAGCCCCCGTACTGCGCCGCGCCCACCCACCAACCGACGAAGCCCTCGTTGGTCGCTAGCACAATGCACGCCACCGCCCCGCTCATCCAAAGCATCGCCTGACTGAGCGCGATGCACACGCGCGCAAGATGCTCGCGTCGCCCGCCCGCGCGCAATTCGCTGAGCGCGGGCATCGCGAGCTGCATCAACATCTGCGGCTGGTTGGCGAAGACCGTGATGAGCTTCGCCGTGCACGCGTAGGGCACGACCGCGGCGGGGCCGAGCAGTTGACCGATGACGAGCAGGTCTGTGCCGTAGAGCAGCACGACGGCGACTTGGTTGAGGCTCACCCAGAAGCCGCTCGAAAGTCTCGCGCGCGCCGCCACGCTCGGGAGCCGCGCCAGCCCCTTCGGCCACGCTTCGGGGAAGCGTCGCCGGAGACGGTAAATCATCACGGGCGTCGCGAGCAGTTGCGTCGCAGCCCAACCGGCGGCCAGAGAGTAGAGCCCCGCTCCCGCGAAGACGAGCGCCACCGTCAGGGCAGTCCCCGCGAGCCAAGCGCACGCCTGCGCCTGCGCCAGAAATTTCAAGTCCTGCAAGCCTTGCAGCACCGCAGGGAAGATGCGCAGAGGGAACATCAAGACGAATGTCGCCAGCACGAAGCCGAGCGGCCCGCCGACAGCCTCCCAACGCGCGGGGAGAAACAGCCACAGCGACAGCGCCGCCAAGACGACCGGCGGCATCTGCCACAACACGAGCCGCGCCGTCTGACCGACGAGCTTTGGCAACTCTTCCGCGCTTCTTCCGCCCCCGGCCCCCGCGCGTCCCGTCGCGAACGCAGTCTCGCGCGGCAACAGCGCGACCACACCGAAGTCCAGCAGCGCGAGGTACGCAAGCACCTGCACCGAGACGAGCCAAAGCCCGTACTCGTGTTGCCCCACACGGCCCAGCACGAACGGCGTCAGCCAGAGGCCGACGACCGTCACCAACGCCTGATTCGCGTAGCCGAAGCCGACGCCCCCGAGGAATTTTTTAGTCCGACTCATTCAGCCCTGTGCTTCAAACTTCAAATCTCAAACTTGAAATCTCAGCTCTTCGGAATCTCAAATCTCAAATCTCTCGAACCATCCATCGCCCGCCACCTACCGGCTTCTGCCTTCGCTTGCCCTTCGACGACGGCGACGAACTCCGAGGCCATGTCATCCCAAGTGCGACGCCTGAGCCGCGAGGCGAGCGGCTCGAATCGCCGCCTCCACTCATCCGGCTGCGCGCGCCAGCCTTGCAGTCTCGACTCAAGCTCCGCCGCGTCGCCCGCGCGCGTGAGCAGCATCGCTTCCAATTCCGGCGGGTACAGTTCCGCGACACCCGCCGCCGCGCTCACCAGTGCGGGGACGCCACGGCAGACCGCCTCATGCACGTTCAGCCCGTAAGCCTCGTAGCGCACGGGGCTCACGAGCAGGTCTGCGGCGGCCAGCAGCTCGTAGACTCTCTCGGTGTGGCCGAGCAAGCGGACGCGCCTTTCGAGCCCGAGCGCCTCAACCCTCGCACGCCACGCGCCGACCGCCCGACCGCCGCCCGCCGCGATTAAATCGGCGTCCCAATCCTCGCGCCCGCACAGAGAGCCCCAAGCCCGCAGGAGCGTGTCGAAGCCCTTGTTGTCGTCGTGCCCGAGCGCGCCGACGAAGACGACGAGCGCCCGCCCTTCCGGCACGCCGAGCCACGCGCGCGCCGCCGCACGCTCTTCGACAGTCGCCTCCGCCGCTTCGCCCTCGCCGCCGAGCAGCACCGTCTGAACGCGCTCGGGCTTGAGGCCGAGGCGTTCGACCAAGTCTCGCCGCGTGCGCTCGGAGTTGGCGACGACGACGCGCGCGACCCCTACGGCGCGACGCTCTCGACGCCTCGACACAGAGCCCGTCACAAGGTTCTTCCAACGAAACCAGAGCGGGGCTCCCGCGTCCGAGCGCGGCCAAGCGTGATGCACCGAATGAACCCAGTTGACATCGGGCCAAGCGCAGTTGCCCCCGTTCGTCACGACGCGCGCGCGCGGCCACTTCGCCGTTACGCCCCGCGCCACCTCGCGCCCCCTGCGCGAGAGAAGCTGTTCGCCGAGCAAGTAAGACCCCGCCGGACGCGCGACGACGTGCACGCTCGCCAGCGCGTGCGCGACGAGTTCCGGCGCTACCCGGTGAGCGACGAGGTGCACGGGCGTGCCCCTCCCGAGCAGGTACGCTGCGAGCGCGGCGTTGGCCTTGTCCATCCCGCCGCCCGCGTGGAAGCCGCCCGCGACTATCACCCACGGCGCATCCGCTTCAAACGCCCCCGCCTGTCTCGACTCTTCAAACATACTGCGTCGCCAAACCCCGCTCGACTCCCGCGCCGCTCGACGCCGTAGACGGCAGAGCCTCTTCGTCGCGTCGCCGCTGGCGGACGGCTATCCAGCCGACGCTCAAGAGCAGCAGCGCCGTGCCCGGTATGGACGTGAGCAGCCCCTTGCCAATCATCCCCGTGGCGAAAAACGTCGCGCATGTGACCCACAACAGCCGCCGCCCGAGCAGCCACTCGTCCGTCTCGCGGACAGTCCGCCGCCCGAAGACCCAAGCGAGGAAGCACGCCCAAAGGCAGAGCCCGAAGACTCCTTGTTCGAGCACGATGCGCGCGTACTCGTTCTCCATGTAATTGGTCGGCGGGATGACGCGGCCTTGAAGGAAGTACGGGATGCTCGTCCCGCCTCCGCCGAGGCCGTTGCCCATAGGGTATTCAAGCGTCAGGTCTAGGAAGTTCTCGTTGACGCTCCAATGCACCCGGTCGCTCACAAAGTCAACGTCCTTGAGCGTCATGAACCGCTGCAAGCGATCCTCGCTGGAAACTATCCAGCCGACCCCGATGAGCATCACGAAGAACAAGACCCAGCCGTGCGCCTTCAGTCGGCCAGACAGCAGCACCATCATGAGAATCACCGCGAGGATGATGACGGGGCTGCGCGCGGCGGCCATGAAGACGCCGAGGACGGACGCGACGATGGCGGCGTTGAGCAGATGCTTCTCCCAACGTCCGCGCTCGCTCCTCTGCACCCACGCGCCGAACAGGAAGGGGAGCGTCAAGACCATCACCCCGGCGTAGGCATGCGCGCCCGTGAACGTCGAGGGGATTCTCAGCGCCGTCGAGCGGTCAGGGTTCGAGAAGTTCTCGTCAACGATGCTCTTGTATATCAGCTCCGTGACCGCGTTCTGCGGGAAGAAGCGCTCGACGCCGAACGTGAACTCCGCGCACGCGAAGGCGAACGCCAGCAGATTGAGCGCCGCGAAGGCGAGCGCAAGCTTGTACGCGTCTTGTGACTTGAGGCGCGCGCCGAGCAGTATGAAAGGCAGCAGAAAGATGTTCCCACGGAGCCCTACGAGCTGCACCGCGTAGTCCTGCACGGGCACGAAGAAGAGCAGGAACGGCCACGCAATCAAAGCCCCCAGCCAGAGCTTCAACAACTGCACGCGCCGCGCCTGCTCCCGGCCCAGCTTCCCCGGCAACTGCGTCACGTAGAGTCCAAGGACGGCGGCGTCGAAGATGAAGTGCGAGTAAGTCTCCGGCAGGTTGGCGCGCATGATGCCGTAGAAGTACCCGACCGTCATCACCGTCACCAGCCCCGCGACGAGCGAGCGCCGCCCGGCCACGTAACTGAAGATTAAGGCTGCAACGCAAAGGATGATTGAGGTCATAAAACTTTAGAATCACCAAGAGGGCTCTACGTGCGGCGCGACCAGCAACACGTGCGGCCAACTGTCGAGCGGCGCTGCCCCGTCGAGCGGCGAGAGAAACCCTTCCGGCGTCCGCGGCAGCTTGTAGGCCGCGCGCCTTGAAGCCTTTGCCGAGTGGTCGAGCCGCCACGCCGTATAACCCTCGCGCGTGGCGCATTCGACGAGCGCTTCCGGCGAAATCCCCTGCCCCTTCAAAGCCTCCGGATGCAGCTCAAGCAGCACGTGCCTGTAGCGAGCGCGCCGGAAACCCTCGCTCATCGTCGGGAGCACCAGAGCTTCCGCGCCCTCGATGTCGATTTTCAGCAGGTCTATTTCGGAGAGCCCGCGCGCGTTCAGCAAAGGTTCCAGCAACGCCGTATGGACGCTGAAGTTCGGGACGCCCTGCACGGGAGAACTCGTTATCCGGCTCGTGCCGGAATTCTCTTCCGCGTCCCCGAACCCCGCGAGGTTCGTCGAGCCTTTGCAGTCGGCCAGAGCGATTCTCAGCGCCTCGACCTGCGTGAGTCTGTTCTTCGAGATGTTTCTTTCCAGCAAATCGAAGAGCGCGGGATGCGGCTCGAAGGAGAGGACGCGGCCACTCGCGCCGACCATATCGGCGGCCAGCAGAGTGAAGTAACCCCAGTTGGCCCCGATGTCCACGAAAGACATGCCGGGTCGCAGAAGGTGACGGACGAGTGTTGTCTCCTGCGGCTCGTAAAAGCCCATGAAGCAGGCTTCGCGCGCGATGCAGTCGCGCAAGTCGCAGGTGAAGCGGATGCGCCCGCCAGTCACGCCGAGCGACGTGTCGAAGGGCGCGACGCGCGAACGCGAGAGCCACTTCATTAAAGGATAGCGCCCCCTCGGCAGCAGCCGTATGCCTCGACGGCTCAGGCTCACCCAGCCGGGCGCGGGATGGACGTTAGTCTCCGTCACTTCTCCGCTCGTCCCTCGCTTCACACAGCAGTCGATGCAGTTGACGAATCCGCTCCGAAGGGTCACACAGCTCGCGCACGCGCGCGGGGCCGCTTGAGCCGAGCGCGCGTCGCAGAGGCTCTTCGTCAATCAAAGTCCTCAGAGTCGCGGCCAGAGCGTGCGCGTCTCCGGGCGGGACGAGGACGCCGCAGGAGTCGTCCACGATTTCCGTCGCGCCGCCGATGTTTGTTGTCACGACGGGGAGACTTTGGAGCAGCGCTTCCGCGAAGGTGAGGCCGAAGGATTCGGGCGAGACGTTCGGCTGGCAGTAGATGTCCGAGGCGGCCAAAAGGCGGGGCACGTCCGAGCGCTCGCCCGCGAAGCGCACGCGCTCCGAGATGCCGAGCCGGGCCGCCAGCGCCTTCAATTCCTCTACGTACCCGACCTCACTCGGACGCTGCGCGCCGCCGACCTGCCAGCAGACCCACCCGCTCACCTCGCGCAACATGCCGAGCGCTTCGAGGTGCACGGCGTGACCTTTGAGCGACTCCATGCGCCCGACCTGCACCACGACGACCGCGCTCTCCGGCGTGTCCAGCCCCGCGCGCAACGAAGCCCGCTCGTCTTCGGACATTCGCGACGCTTCCGGCGAGACCGGGCAATAGACCACTTCGGCACGCGCGCGCGGATAGAGCTTGTGCGAGTGTTTAGCCGTGAAGTGACTGTTGCAGATGACGAGGTCGGGTGGCGTGCGCCGCGCCGCGCGTTCGAGCCAGTGCGTGCCGCCTGCGGGCGCGTGCATCCAGAAGACGTGCGGCAACTTGGACGCGCGCAGGACTGGGCCGAACACCGTCTGCGTCCACGCCGAGTGAGAGACTATCAAGTCGAAGCGCCGCTCGCGGAGCAGCCGTTTCAATTCACGCCGCGCGCGCCACACGCTCGCAGGGCGGCTGACGCGCGCCGCCCCCAGCGCGTGCACGCTCAAGCCCGCGTCGGCCAACTCTTCACTCAAGCGCCCCTCGAAGCACAACGCGAAGTCCTGCTCCAACTCCCTGCACGCGCCGCGCTCGCGCGCCAGCGTCGCCAGCAGCGTCTCGACGCCCCCGTACAGGTTCCCGCTGTGCAGGTGAAGCACGCGGAGGAATGCGGAATGCGGATTTCGGCTCGCGGATTGGATAGGATTGCCGAATGCGGATTGATGAAGTACAGCACTGGCCTTTACGGACTCCCGTTCGGAAATCCGCGTTCCGCGTTTTGCATTCCGCACTTCTTCATAGACGGGGATAAGCTCGGCGGCGAGACGCGTGCGGTCGAAGCGTTGGAGGGCGGTGGCGCGTCCGGCGCGACCGAGGGCGGCGCGTAGAGGAGCGTCGCGTGCGAGTTGTGCGATGCGAGAGGCCAAGCCTTCGGCGTCGCCGGGGGCGTGGCCGAGCGCGTTCTCGCCCGTGTTGAAGAGTTCGGCGGCCCCTCCCGCCTCACTCGCGATGAGGGCGCGACCGCAGGCCATCGCTTCCGCGATGACTAGTCCGAAAGGCTCCGGCGCGGTGCTCGCGTGCACCACCACATCGAGCGAGCGCATCGCCGCCGCCGCGTCGGGGACGAAGCCTGTGAAGCCGACGCGCCCCTCGACTCCGAGTTGCGAGGCCAGCAAGCGCAGTTCTTCGAGCCGGTACTGGCTGCCCTCCGTCTGGTATAGCGCGTCGCCCGTGACGTACCCGCGCACGCGCGAATCGACGGGCAGCATGGAGAGAGCGCGAAGGAACGTGTCGTGCCCCTTCCAGCGCGCCAGCGTCGCGACGAGGCCCACGCGGACTGTATCCGGCTCCGGCGAGGGCAAGCCCGCCAGCGCGTCTAGGTCAACCGTCTCGCCTGCGGGCGTGAACTGCTCAAGGTTGACGGCGTTCGGCACTGTCCAAACTTTCAGCCTCCCCTTCGTCAACGCGCGCACGTCCGACGCCACGCTTTGGGAGTTCGCAATCGCGGCGTCGCACCTGCGCACGGAAGCGCGCAGCATTCGCGCCGCAAACGGCCTGCTGCTCACGTAATCATGGACGTGCCACACCAGAGCCGCGCCGCGCGGTCGCGCCCAAGCGCCGAGCGCGTGCATCTTGAAGCCGTTGGTGTGAATCACTTCGGGCGAGAGACGCCCGAGAGAGCGGCGCAATGCTCTGACATATCCCGCCACCTCCGGCAGCGAGGCCGAGAGGCGAAGCGCAAGCCTCGCGCGGCTCACTTCAAGCCCTGCGGGGCCGCCGGCCCCCGCGTCGCCCAGACGCGCCAGCGCCGCCGGAAAACTCAGCACCGTCGCCCCAACGCCAATCGCGCGCGCCCTCTCGACAAGCGGCCCTTCCGAGGCGGCAATCAAATCCAGCGCCCACGCGGGCCTCGCCTCCCGCAGACTCGCCAGCGCATCGAGCAACACATTCTCCGCCCCCCCAAGCTGCCCAGTCGAGCTGAGAAAAACTATCTTCATTCTGTTTACTTCAGGCGCTCACCTCGCACGCCAGCGTTTCGCCTACCGCGTCCCGCGCAGGTTCGCGCGAGCCTCGCAGTATTCGCTCGGCGGCTCCGGCCAGCTCGCGTTGGAGGAGGTTGGAGAGGTAGTCCACGTCTAGCAGAAGAGCGTCGGCGTCGCACGCGCGGTACAGATTGACGTAGCCCCAGTCACCGCTCGCCGTAGTGAGCGGCAGTCGCAGCGTCCAGAAGCGGCGCGAGGAGATAACATCGGTGGCGTCTATGTCGCCGCGCTCCCACTGCCAGCAGACCATGCCTTCGCGCAGGGAGACGCCGCGCATCGCTTCCGTCCCCTTTGCGCCCGAGAGGATGTCGGAGGCCGTACCCGCCCAAGCATTGCTCGCGCTCCCCAGTTTGATGTTCGCGTAGACGAACTCACCGAACTCGAACAGCTCGCCGACCGCGCCGAACAGCTCGCCTAAAGTCTCCGCCTCCGAGACGGCCTGCCCCGCGCGTCGCACGCGGATATTATTGGCCGCGCGCCTCCGCCGGTCGCCGAAGTTCCTCCGCACGCTCGCGCAGATTTCGTCCACCTCGTGATAGCGCAGCCGCCCGACCGCGAGCACCACCGCAACGCCAACGATGAAGAGCAGAAGGCCCGTCGCGCGCCCCGCGTCGCCGACGAACATCAAAGCCGCCAGCCCGAAGAGCGCGCACGCGCCGTAGAGCACGCACGCCACGCGCCTCTGCGACCAGCCGCGCGCCAGAAGCATGTGATGTATGTGCTCCCGGTCGCCCTCGAAGAGAGGTTTGCCGCTCAGGTAACGACGCACGAGAGTAAATCCCGTATCCACCACCGGCACGCCGAACGCGAGCAAGGGTATCGCCACCGCGACCGCCGTCGAAGCCTTCTGCGCCCCGTGCACAGAGAGCGCGGCGAGCATGAACCCGACGAACAGAGCCCCCGAGTCTCCGAGAAAGATTGACGCTGGATTGAAGTTGTAGCGCAGGAAGCCGACCAGCGCTCCGCACAGCGCGCACGCCGCCACCGCCACCAAAGGATGCCCAAGCATCAGCGCCACCACCAGCATCACGAGGCTTGCGAAGAGCCCCGCACCCGCCGCCAGCCCGTCCACCCCGTCTATCAGGTTGAAGGCGTTGGCAACGCCCACCACCCACACCACCGTCAACACGAACGAGAGCGCGCCGGGCAGCTCCACCGTCCCCACGAGCGGAACCGAAAGCAGCTCGATGCGCCCGCCGAGCGCGTAGAAGAGCGCGCCCCCCGCGCCGAGCGCGACGAACTTCGCCCGCGCCCCAGTCCCCCGCAAATCGTCGTAGACGCCGAAGAGCAGCACGAGCGCCGCAGGGATAATCACCACGTAGAGCGCCGCCCCCTGCTCCACGACCGCCATAGTTATCCTGTTCTCGACCAGAGACAGGGCCGCCAGCGCCACCAGCACCGACAGAAAGACCGCCACCCCGCCCAGACGCGGCACGGCTCTGTCGTGCACGTGCCGCACGCCCCTCGGCTGGTCGAGCCACCCGGCGCGCACGCACACACGCCGCACCAGCGGCGTCAGTATCACCGATGCGCACGTCGCAATCAGGAAGAGAGCGAGATAGGTGTTCATAGGGGGGTAGATATTGAGGGTAGAAAGCCGGAGTTTAGAGCGCCGAGCTTAAAGCGCGGAGCCCGCGCGCCTTTGTCAGCTCGCCTGCTCGGCCTTCGCCTCCGGCCCGTAATAACTGTGGTAGTGCTGGTAGTAGTAGTAATCCTCCCTGTGCAGGTTGACGTTGTTGAGGACGACGCCGAGGATTTTGGCCCCGACCTCGTTGAGGATTTGCGTCGAGCGGCGCACGATGCTGCGCGAGC
>WUUC01052020.1_pt1 | contig 26321 bp, 66 predicted proteins | sample 6278441 | NCBI WGS metagenome assembly WUUC01 (sample SAMN13675441, study PRJNA597444) | soil metagenome | isolation source: soil | place: USA: Washington | collected 2017-10 | reverse complement strand
TGCCACCCGAAGACCTGTACACACCGGGTCTAGGCTTCGCACGCGCAGACGAGCTAGAGGACTTCACCTATCGCCACTTCCTTGACCGTGACGGCCTGTTCTTCGATCCAGAACACGGACACCTCACCAACTGCCGCATAGGTATCCTGTGGGCATCCTCACAGCACGTAGACAAGGGCAGTGCAAAGGCAGGGACGGCGCAACTCGTGAAGCGTGGCGAGCCGAACAAGTGGAGTGAGGCGATTCAGCAGGTGTTCATGCATCAGATGTTTGGCCCAAATCTGCCCATCTTCAAGATCACCCTCTACGCGCCAACGTGGTACAGGTACGACGACAGGCAGAGGTTCGCACTGCTGGACCACCAATTGTCGCACTGCGCACACGCGAAAGGCGCATTCGGTGAACCGAGGTTCAATCAGCAAACCGGACAACCCGTCTGGTGTACAAACCCGCATGACAGTGAAACGTTTGTAGGCACAACTGAACGATGGGGTGCCGAAGCGTCCGGTTCTGCTGGCATCGTACGCGCCGCTCTAAAGCCTGCTCGTTTCGCATGGGTACCGGGTAGTGACCTTAACATCCAACAAGCGTGTGGTAACGTATGAGCGATGAGATTGTGCGGGCACTAGACTGTCCGTTCTGCGGTACCGACGAACCGGAATACGTGGCCTCGGCTGGACCTTCGTTCGCCCTGCCGTATCACAGGTACGAGTGCAGGCAGTGCGGGGCACGAGGACCGCGTATAGACGCGCCTCACTTTCCGGGTGATCCTCAGATCAAAGCACTTCACGCGTGGAACTACCGCCACAGCGAGACGGAAACCATTTCAAACAGACCGCTACTCTACACGACAACCTCATGATGCGTCTCATACAGGACACCAAAGACAACCGTCTCGTAACCAACCACGAGGTAACAGACGTACACGTACACGCAGGCGGCAAGATCTTCACCTTCATCAGAGGCAAGAACCACACACCCGCCGACATCGCCAACGCCGCCATCCGTAAAGCCTTACAGGGAAACAATCTAACCCAACTGTGGGTAACGGACCCTATGGGCAACGTACTCTTTCCTTCTCCAGCTAAGACACGAGAGCAAGCTTTAGAGGTGCACGACAGGTTTACTCGCGCATCCTCCCTCTTCGTTTACACCAGACGCAGCACCAACGATGGCAGCACCTAAGAAAAAGCACGGGGAAAACCTCGGGGCAGTAGGCGAACTACGCGACGGACCCCGCGGCGGCAAACTGCGCAACGGAGGAACTAACAAAGGCGGCACCGGGCGCCCGCCTAACGAGTTCATGATGCAGATGCGCCAACTCGCCACCCTACCGGAAGCAGAGGCTTACACACAGCGCTGCATCCTAGGCGAGTTCGGACCCAAATTCCACATCGAAGCCCGCAAGTGGGCTGCTGATCGTGGGTACGGTAAGGCTGCGCAGTCAATCACAGAGTACGAGTTCAACCCTGACGACTTCTCAGAGGCGGGACTGGGACGTGTGGCGGATGGTGAAGACCCTGTACACGTGCTCGCCAGCGGTGGACGAGCACAGTTGAACGCGTGATGAGCCTTTCCACGGTAGACGGTGCGAGGCTATATTAGACGCATCCAGTCTGAGAAATGCTCGAAAACACGGGAAAACACTTTGAGAGGAGTGGGGAACACATGGGTACGCGAGCTGATTTTTACGTGGGCAGGGGCACGCAGGCTGAGTGGCTGGGTTCTATCGCATGGGACGGCCATCCAGCGAGCGTGTTCGAGGACGATAACGTCATGCCCACGCTGGCAGTGGAGGAATCCCAATGGCGGGCATGGGTAGCCCAGTTCCTACAGGACAGAGACGACGCCACCCTGCCCGCTGATGGCTGGCCTTGGCCGTGGGACGACAGCGGTACAACGGACTACGCCTATGCGTGGGACGGTGGGGTTGTCTACGCCAGCGGGTTTGGGCATGGCTGGTTTGCGGTGGACAGTGCGAAGGATTGTTTCGGTGAGCCTGACGAAGACGACGATGATTACGTTGCAACCGAGCATGCCACGTTTCCACGCATGGACACCGGCAAGTACGCGCCAGCGGTCTCGCAACGTTCCGGAGTAATACTTTTTGGAGTCTAATTCAGGTGTCTTTCACCACGCATAAAGCCTCACCCGCTGTACGTGCTAGGGCGGCCCTAGAACTGAGGCGCCGCCAAGCAGAACCATTGGCAGTGGAGGTGTCGCCTCTCCTGCCTTGGTTGCGTCGTTGGTTTCCTGCTGCCATCTCTAAGCCTATGGGGAAGCGACACGAAAACCTGTGGGAGTGGTTTGAAAGCCTGCGCCCGGGAGAGAAGCCGCGCCACCGTGTCGAGTGCTGGGGGAGGGGAGGCGGAAAATCGAGTTCTGCTGGGTTAGGCGTCGTGCGTGTAGGGATGAAGCAGACTCGCAAGTTCGTCCTCTACGTTAGTGCCACACAGAAACAGGCAAACAAGCACGTACAGGCCATCAGAGCGCGTTTCGAGGTGCTAGGGATACCTAGAGCCGTAGGCACCTACGGTAACTCGCTAGGATGGGCGATGGACCTGCTCAGAGTGGCGAACGGGTTCAACGTGCTGGCGCTTGGACTGGACGCCGCTGGACGTGGTGTAAAGCTGGACGACGTGCGCCCTGACTTGATCGTGCTGGACGACGTGGACGGACGCCACGACTCGCCAGAGACGACAGCAAAGAAGATAGAGACCCTCACGGAAAGCATTCTCCCCACAGGCTCAACGGACGCCGCCGTGCTAGTGGTGCAGAACCGTATCCACTCAAACTCCATCGTGGCACAGCTAGTTGATGGACGTGCCGACTTCCTGCTAGACAGAGAGGTGCACGAGGAACCGGCCGTACTGGGCATCGCACTGGAGTCAGAGATTCAGGAAGACGGGCGCCACCTCTACCGCATCGTACAGGGTGAAGCAACGTGGGAAGGCCAGCCGCTAGATACGTGCGAAGCGCAGTTGAACGAGTGGGGCCGCGCTGCCTTCATGCGCGAGGCGCAGCACGTTACTGACGAGGGTGAGGATGGCCTGTGGAACCGCAAGCGCGACATAGACCCGCACCGCATCTCGCCCGCCAATGTACCTGCCCTGTACCGCATCGTGGTAGGGATCGACCCTAATGCAACAACGGGAGGTGACGAGGCGGGTATCTGCGTAGGCGGCATCTACAAGAACGAAGCGGGCATAGTGCACGGTGTGCTGCTGGAAGACGCCAGTGTTGCAGGTGGACCCGCAGCATGGGCAACCGCCTCAGTGGACGCGTTCAAGCGTTGGGATGCTGACGCTATGGTAGCGGAGAGCAACAACGGCGGCGAAATGGTAGCCATTACCATCAGCACCGTGCCCGGCGCGCCAAAGGTCAAACTCATCCACGCCAGCAGAGGCAAACTCACCCGTGCGGAACCAGTGCAAAAGCTTTCAGAGGACGCTAGAATCCACCACGCAGGCGTATTCGTGCCTCTGGAGGCTGAGTTGACCAACTGGCGCCCCGGCGATCCTTCACCTAATCGTTTGGACGCCTACGTGTGGACTTTCACCGAACTGATGCTTACGCCCGTGTTCAGCCAACCCCGCCGCTACTCCGCATCCATGCGTACCGCGTGAAACTGGACGCCTTGCGGAGTAGACGCGCAGCGTATAGATTGGACGTTGCGAGTCTACCGAAATGCTCGGAGACACGGGAAAACACTTCTGGACAGCGTGTAAATAATGACACAGCTAGGTGACGACCGTTGGGCGTTTGAATCAGAGGCTAGGGCATGGCGTTGGCTTATGTCTCTTCCCCGCTTGGACTGGAAGAAGACGAACCGCATCAGTCTTGACCAACAGATTCTCGTCAGGATGAGTCCGGGGAAGATTACCGAGACGATGGGCGCGCCGCTTGTGAGCATCCTTGTGTCTCACCCCGACACCGACAAGCGGATAAAGGGTACGGGTAACTCCTTGATGCAAGCCGTGATGGATGTTCACACAGGACTGTGGAACGCTGGCGTACGGTTGCACGGACCGCACTGGCCGGAAGTCGCGGGAGCGAACCCGTCACGAGAGGCGGAGATCATCCAATGACACCTGACCGCTTCGCTATCTGGGCAACCGCCGTAGGAGACCTAGCCATCGCTTTGCGTGCCTTTGGCATCACTACTCCAGAGGCGGAAGCGAGTATGCGCAGACTAGGCGTGTTGATGGCGCACCCCGAGGTACAGGCAGCGTACGCACGGGCGTCGGCTATGCGAGCCCGTAAGCGTGTATCTAGGTATCTAGCAAAGGGAGGGGTGCGCAGATGACTACACTGGAGAGGATGGAAGAGGAGCACAGCCGCCTGCCGAAGCGTGTGCGGCTGACGATCCCTCATTGGGTGGACACGATTGACGATCCGGACTCTTGTGGCTTCTGGATGGACGATGGAGAGGTGTGCGAGGTGTACGATGGAGACCATGAAGGCTCCATCTTCTGCCAAGTAGACGGAGAGGCGTTCGTCGCCACACACTACGAGGTGGTGGAATGGTGATGGACTCATTAAAGCGGGACATATGGCTGTTGCGCGACCTGATTGACCGCAGACCAGACCTTAACGCAGTCGCCCTACGTCCGGGACAGGCTGTACACGTACACGCGTTAGAACGCATCCTCGCAGACTTGGCGCCGGGTGGACCGGAGTATTTCGAGCGGATGTGCTATCACCACGACCGCGACACGTTGCTAGCCGATTTCGCGGCGCTGGAGACGTTTGAAGAGATGTGCGGGTACGACGAAGGAGAAGAACCGCCGATCAAACCGGGTGAAGTGGACGCACTGATTCTGCGGGCGCGCGAATTGGCTGGCTACACGCTCGCGCCTCGCCCCAGTGAGGGTAACCCGCTTAACCTGATCCAACACGGCCCTTATGGTCTGTGCGAGGAACCGGTTGCCGTTGCCGACCCATCACCGTGCGCACATTTGCGTACGTACCAAACCACAGAAGTCAGCGAGTTCGGCACGGCGGTTGACACGTTTTGCGCAGTTTGTCACCAGAAGCTTGCGCACTCGGGATACCCGAACCCTCGCCCACTGCCCGGCGACGAGAGTGCTATACACCGGGATCGTGTTAGGGCTGCTGTCGCAAGGTTTCCCAACTCCCCGGGCAAAGCCGAAGGCTTGCTTCGCGACCCGACCTTCCAACCCAGCAAGAAGGGACACGAAGATGATTAGGCGTGCACGTGCACTAGCGGGGTGGTGATGCCTACACCGTACGTAGTAGATCCGTTGAAGGTCAGGTTGTTTATTGATGGGCAACCAGTACCCGGCGTATACGGCAAGCTAGAGGGTAAGGCGGTGCGTCTGCTGGAAGACGGCACCATCCAAGTCACGCACATCTATCGCAACCCAGTACCCGGTAAGCGTCCTACGTGGATGTCGGTTAAAGTAGACGTAGGGCAGGTGTCCAAGCGTCTACCTACCGCCGCCGATCTCGCTTATGCCCTCACCCTGAAAGACGTACGCTGATGCCTACAGCACTAGCAGAGTGGACGACTGAGCGTCCAAACGTACCCGGCTTCTACTGGTGGCGAGAAAGTGAGAGCGTGCCGCCAGAAGTAGTGAGATTGAAGAAGGACGGAATTTGGTTGGAGTGGTACTTAACGGGCACAGATCAGCGCCAGACGTGTTCGTCCATGCCATCCTCGCTATGGTGGCCTGTACGCCTAGACCCTCCACCTGTAGGCTGACGATGAGTGACGAAACTGATTGGCAAGAGCGGTACAAGGCAGCAGAAGAGAGGCGCGTAGCAGAGCGGGATAAGATCCTAGCGGCGGCAGGTGTGCGCGTGCCGAACCCCTACGTACCTTTCGATCCATCCACGCACTACAGCGTAAAGGGGCGCCCGCGTTGGCTGGCCTTTATCCTCCGCACGCTAGACCGCCTCAACCCGTTCGCGTGATGGCAGACAACATCAACGCAAGCAAGTGCGTAGATTATCTGCGCTACATGGGGATCGAGGTGTCGGATGAACAGGCGCAGGCGTGGGAAGCACACGAGAAAGAGGAGCGCAAGCGTAGGCGCGCCCACAATCGGGAGTTGAAACGCTCCTGTGGGCACTTCCGCACGCACGATACGAGAATATACAGCGAACGCGGTGCGGAACTCGTCACATACTGTTCTGACTGCCGCATAGAACTGCGCTCTACATCGCTCACCTACTCGCCGCGCCCTCCTCGTATAGCCTGATGCGCCTCTACTTCGTAAAGTCCCCCTGTCGCAAGTGCGACCATAACCACCTAAGTTGGATATCCGAGTCACAACGTAAAGCGGCGTTCACAAGACCGCCTAACGAGTTGATGGGCGTAGTCACGTGCAAGCATGGCGGGTGCGGCGAGGACGTGCCTATTCTGGCGAAGCACCTGCGCGAGGCGACGTTCGACCACCACCGCACCCAAGCCGTCGCCGCCAACCCGCGACTTCGCAACCTGCGTCTCTCCCCTGATCTAGCACCCTCTATACCTGCTCTTACAGAGAGACAGGCTAAGGTGTGTGCACTGATCTTAGAGGGGATGACGGACAGGGCGATTGCACGGGCTCTGTTCGTGGCGAAGCCGACCGTTCGGAAAGAGGTGAGGCAGATAGCCAACGTCCTGTGCGCGGATGAGCCTATCGCCTGCCGGGTGTTCCCGCGCCAGACCATCGTCGCTTACCACGCATCACGAAGTGGATTGCTCGAAAGCGATACACCGTTCGGTCTGCCCGCGTAGATGCTCACAAATATCACTTGTGATACTCTTGCGCGGTAGACGGAAGTAGGCTATTGTAGTGGGGGTGATGATTGGGGACTCTCTCAAATGTGCAGGCGTGCAACTCCACCTTTCGTTGTACCCAGCGCCGCAACCAGAGAAGGGCGCCCCTTACGATCTGCGGGTGTGTTCTTTGGCAGAGGTAAGAGCGCTGTGCGAAGTCCACCACGGTTACGCTGGGGCGGGTGGGTACGCCACTTACGCGTTTGGGGTATACGAAGAGGGCAGGATGATAGCGGGTTACGCGTGGCAACCGCCTGCATACGGGTCTGCGCAAAGCGTGTGTCCAGAAGCTCCGCAAGGCGTGCTTTCGCTTTCAAGGATGGTTGCGGTCCCGCGTTCAGAGCGCGCGCTTAACCATGTGTCTCGCCCTCTGCGCAAAATGATGACTTCGCTAATCGACCGTGGGCGTTGGCCTGTGCTTGTGACGTACCACGACGAAGGGGAAGGGCACACAGGGCACGTATACAAGTGTTCGGGATGGAAACGCACCGTAAGCAACCGCGCCCCGTATTGGGTTGACCAATCAGGCGCGCGCGCGGATCGGAGGGTAGCACTGAGGGAAGGATATCCGCGTGCGGGAGTGACGACGATACACAGGTGGGAACACCGTGTGTGCCAGGAAGGAAAGGCCGCTGAGTGGATGGAGTCTCATGGATGGAAACGCGTGCCCGTTCCCGGCAGGGTATGGAGAAGCGGCAACCCGGCCTTCCAGTACGTGAAGGACACATCCCATGAACAGCGCTAGTTACTGGGCATACAGAGGCGATGGCGCCCTCACACTGAACGAGAGAGACGAACGATGGAAGCACTGATTGCGATTGCAGACGATTACGTAGAAGAGGCGGAAGGCGCCTTAGAGCAGACTGACGCCATCACGCCGCCCGTGCCCGCAGGTACGCGCAAGGTGTACGCGGATGCGGTAGACGATGCTCGCGCCCTCCGAGACGGCCTGCTAGACCTACGGGACGCCTTGGGCAAGATCAAGGACCTGTGCGAGCCTATGCCTAGCGACTTCGGGGAGAGCCGAGGAGTGATCCGCGAAATCTACACTACTGCTACCAACAGCCTAAACGGTGCGACATGGTGTCTGTGTACGAATGTTACGCGCGTCCCGCCCGTACCGCCAAGCGCGCCCGTGCCATTTGGGATGCCGCTACGGCTGAGGACGGCGCAGAGCCGCAATCCTTGAAGTTGATCGTATCTGAGGGAGGCTTCCGGGATTGGATGTTCATCCGTGCGAACGGAGAACTAGACGAGATAGAAGCGGGTTTGGTAGGCGTTCCCCACCACCGCGCAATCCTGACGGAGAGAGACGAAAATGCAGACTGACATTACCCCGCTACTCCAGAGCCTAGCCGCCAAACTAGGCACTACCATAGAGCACCTGTGGGGCGTACTCATCCGGCAGGCGTACATCAGTGCGGTACTGGACCTGATCCAATACGCTATCATTGGATACGTCTTCTACCGACTCGTCAAGTTCACCCGATGGTATCTACGGGATGACATAGCGCAGGATATGGGCTATGATCTGCACGAAGACTTGGGACCGTTGCTCGTCGGTGCGTGGGTAATCGTGGGTTCGTTGGCAATCGTCGCGTTTTTCTCCCTACCCGGCACCATTACCGCTCTACTCAATCCCGAGTACTGGGCACTACAGAAGGTGCTTTCAAGCGTCGGCGGAGGGTGAACGAGTGTCTTACTGCCGATGGAGTAGCGACGACTATCAGTGCGACGTATACGTGTATGCATCTGCCGGAGGTTGGGTGACGCATGTTGCGAGTAGGAAGCGCATCTTCTCGGAACCGCTGCCGCCACTGGTGGACTACCATGCCGATCCGGAAGCATGGTTCGCTCGTCGCAAACTGGTTGGCGAGATGCTGGAGCGTGCGGAGCTGGTGGACATCGGCGGTAAGCACGACGGAGAATCTTTCACTGACGACACGCCAGACGAGTGCGCCGACCGTCTGGTGTACCTTCACTGCTGCGGTTACAACGTTCCTCAGTATGCGATTGACGAACTGAGAGAAGAAGCCGCACAAGCCCATAGCCTGAACGATGCCTGAACGATTCATCGTCGATGAGCAACCGTGGTATAGCGAAGACAGCGGTTGGCGGGTAGTTGACCGCGACGGGGAGATTCCAGACATAAAGACGTGGACGGGGGAGATTGCGGAGCGCGTTGCAAAACTACTCAACCGCGGATGCAGAGCAGAAAGAGAGGATGAGTGTCTAGCGTAAAGCGGAAATATCGCACGCCACCGGACGTTGTAGAGGCGTTCGCGAGTGCGTTGGTGGCGGAAGACCTTCTGGAGTCCGCCCTAAAGGACGTAGGCGTTAGCGACCCGTGTAGGTATGCTAACGTGATGGAATTGACACAGGCGTTCGTTGACGGACACCTGCCGCGCTACGCCGTCGATCCTATGCTTCCAATCACTCCTTACGCTGCGTGGAGAGCCGTCCACGATGCAGGCAAGGTGTGGGATAAACACTTCAAGCACAAGTGACGGATGAGTGACCGCACCTTCACCTGTCCCCGCTGTGGACACGAGTGGGAGTCAACCGGTGGGCATAAGTGCCCTGCCTGTGGAGCCGCCTAGAATGACACACGCTGAAACGAATAGAGAGTTGTACTGGGTTGTGAAAGACCCCGCCCGCCCGTTATGGCCCGGTCTATTGATCGTTGGCCCCGGTGACGCGTTCATGCAGATTGTTGCGGGTTCGCCGCACAACTTCGCGTCATCTGAGACGTTGGCAAACAGGATAGCGGCTGCTCTGAATCAGACAGCCATACAGGAGAATGGAGAATGACCGAACGTAAGATCAACACAAAGGATGTGGGAGACAGAATCGTCGCCGAGGACTGCTGTTGGACTGTGTAGCAGTGACTTAGCGGGTAGGGCCAACGTAGAAGAGACTAGAATTACGAAGGAAGAGGCGGGTACGTTCAGCCTCTCGACGCTAGCCAAGATCAACAATGCGCTGTCGTCAAACCTAGACTACCTAGCCTTCGGAGAAGGACCGCCATTCAGAGAGGACAGCCTTACATGAGACCTTATCTGCAACTGTTGATCGTCTTCCTCCTGTTGGTGGCGGCAGGCGGTATCCTGCTCTACGTGGGCACGCCGCCTCTCTACGTCGCCCTCTCTGGCATCCTCTATAGTCTAGGAGGATTCTTCTATGGTACACGCACTAAGGGAGGATGAAAGACTATGGTAGGAGAGGCACTGGCATTGGTAGTCGTGCACATCATGGTTTGGTGCGCAGGCGTGCTTCTCTGTGCAGCGCTATACCGCTTATACTATGGAAGGCGTAGATGACACGCGACGAAACCCTGCGGGAGCTCCAACGCCGCATCGCGCTGGCGAAGGGGTACACGGGAGTCTATGTGGCCTTTTGGGCTGATGGGAGGCTCGCGGGCACCCTCCACGCCGACGAAGGCCCGACGCTCATTCCCCGCTGGCCGTGGGACTGGTGCGCGGCGGGTGAGTTGGTGGAGGAGATGCAAGCGGCGTGCGTCCACAATACAGCCGTGGGATTCGTAAAGTGGACGTCGCACGGACACACTGGAGCGCACCGCTTTGAACTGCATCCCGCCAACCGCGCGGGAACTGCATTTGTAGGTATTGGGCACACATACCAAGCGGCTGCGGCTAGATGCTGGTGCGCGTGGAAGGACATCGACCTGAGCGGCCTACCATGATCAACCGCAAGTTCAACCCTCCACTAGGCATCACACACCAAGACGCCGTAGATGCCTACCGTGAGGAAGGCACATTCAGGGCGGCGGCTGAACGTCTAGGTTGCAGCAAGGCTAACGTGCAAATGCATGTTCACCAGACCACCGTTAAGGTAAGGCGCTCTACAAAAGCCTTCCATCACGTCATGGGAAGCAGGGGCCGGTTAGTGAAAGTGAGATTGTATCCTGACGAGTACGCGTCCGATTCCGTGCCGCCACCGTGAAGGTCTAGTGATGATGCAGACGAAAGCGCCACCGACGGTTGAACGCGGTGGCGCTTCTCTTTGTTGGTACAAGGTGCACAGTTTTAGGTGGTAGACGAAGCGTGAGCGCGCGTCTCCTCCCCGATCATACGCACCAGCAACTCTACTTCCTCTAGTGAGGATTCTTCAATCATCTGATGCACCATCTCGCTTAACGACGCGTCTTCCGGCATGGTACGTACAGGCGGATGATCTCGCCTTTCCTGCCGCGCCGTTGGCTGGCTTTGGCGCTTGCCGTGAGTGCGGCATCGTTACGCGTTTGATTGTGCAGCCTACGGATGTGCTGCGCCGTCTCAAAGTCTGGCACGTAGGCGACAACGCTGACCATGCCATTCTCATCCTCCGTGGCGACAATTTGGCTGTCGCCTTCCCAGTCCACGAACCAATACGCGGTCTCGTCCAGCACGTCACACCTCCGTTGCAGGCTTCTTGCGGCGCTTCCCTGTGACGTTCGCGGAAAGGTCTCGCATAGCAGCATCCACAAGCGCGTCAGCGTGTTCTCTGCTTACGATAGGTGAGCCATACTCGGCCACCTCACGTAGTTCCGTCGCCACCTGTCGCGCCTCTACTCCGTGCTGCTCTAATGAGTCAGCCATATCTAGGAGCGTCTGAGGACGTGGTACGGCTGCGTAGGACTTCTCCGGGTCCGCATCCCACGAGTTGACCGTAGCTCGCGATACTCCCGCGATACGTGCGAACCCTGCTACTGTAGTCTGTAGGCGCGTAGCCCAATCGTGAATATTCAAGTGTCCGTACGTCCGTAAGGGTAGATGGCGGAGGCGGCCAGTGAGCGAGAGAAAGCGAGGAAGGCGTTCTGAGTAACTCGCAACTCCTCATCCGTGCGCCCTGACTGTTCGTAGGAGACGTGCAGACGCACCAACTGTATGCAGCGGTACGCCTCGTCCAGCACTCTCCCCACGTCTACGGAATCGATTCGCGTATTCATGGGCCTAAATCTAGGTAGACGGAAGATGTTGGGCAATACCCTTGCGCGGTAGACGACGAGCGTCTATACTTAGGGAGTCAGGGAGACGGCGCAACCACGAGCGAGTAAAGGAGAAACTAGAGACATCCTTATCTCAAAATCGAACTTCACAGGTAGGTGACCAAGTGACAGCCAAAGAGAAGGTGCTTGCCATCTATCCGAACGCGGTGTGCGAAAGCCGTCCGCCGAACCTGCACCCCAATCACCCCGTATACTTGGTGCGCACCAATCCGGGCGGGCAAGCAGTATTGGGCGGTGGATTTAGCGAGCAAGCGTCTTGGGAGCGTGCGGCAAGGGCCGTACAAGCACCGTGAATCGGCAACTAACGGCAACGTTAACGGCAACCAGTAATCAGGAGATACACACATGGTGGAGATAACCAGAGACGCAGACGGACGCATCACCAACGACATGTCCACGCCAGAGAAGGCGGCGTACATCATCGCCGCCTCGCCGAAGCTCACCGACCTGCTTCGGGAGGACGTGCCCGTGCGGACGAGAGAGACACCTACGCACAGCCCGGGGCCGTTCACGCTGGATGACTCCTGCATACATGGACGGGTTTTCGATGCGAACGGGCGGCGGGTCGCAACCGTGTACGGGACCGTAGCGGACGAGCGCCTCTTCCTCAAGGCGCCTGAGCTGCTGGCCGCGTGCCGCACCTTCTGCCTGCGAGTCGAGCGCGGTGAGGTCCAGAGCCGGAAGACGTACGCCGCCATGAAGGCACTCGTTGACCACGTGGACGGGACGGGTGCCGATGAGTGATCCGCTGCTGGAGAAGATACGGGAGCGCATCGCCGGGTATGTGGATGACGCAATCTGCCGCACCGAGACCAACCTAGCGCCTACGGTGGACGCCATCATGGCGGACGTGGAGACGGCGCTGGTGCTGGCGCGGCGGGAAGCGCATAGGACGATTCCGCACGGACAGACCGCCGTAGAGCGCTACCCTCTCCCCACGCGTACCCGGTGGTGCAACCAGCAGTTGGAGCGTACGTACGACTACCCGGATTGGGAGATAGCGGATATTCCTGGCTTCAACGTCGCCCTGATGCGTCACGCGTTGGACCTGCACGCGCGCCCGTACCGCACCGAGATGGTGCAGGCCGACGAGAGCGACCCGTGGGGTGAGAGAGGACAGGAATGATCGTCACGTTTTGGCTAGACGGCGAATATGAGGAGTGTATTGGGCACAACCCCGATTATCTGCCTGCCGTTGGCGACCGAATGGCGTACTTCCCGTTCCTGACGCCATGTGTAGTGACGGAGCGTTGGTTGAACGACGATGGAGACGGCTGGCACATCGTCCTTACGCGGGCAGAGTCTCCATCCGAGAAGCGTCCACCGTGGGATAGACCCAAAGACTTGACAGACTGCGCTGGAGGTTGTAGCTTCTACCATAGGAGACAGGACGACACTTCACAAGGAGTATGCTGCCATGCCCACGTACCTTGCAACCTGCGATTTCCATGCGTGTGATACCTGCGGACGTCCGTGCTGCGGGCGCGGCTTCTACCCAATGCCGGGCGATGCCGACGACGACACTGGTGCGCCGCTCACCGGCGAAACCGTAGAATACTTGCGCGCCTCATTCGAGCACTGGCAGTGCGAGCACTCCAACCGTCCGTGCGGGTGCGGTGGAACTCGCTGCGCGAGCGAGCGGGTTGGCGATCCGGACGGAGACTTGGACGCTGGCTGGTACTAAATTACGATCAGGATTCCACAATGCCTTGGGACACGATAGCCGGATACCCGGCCAGTTTTTACGACATTCACGAGCGTGATTGGTACGACGCAACCGGAGAATTGCACCCTACAGGTCACAAGCATGGTGAGGCGTTCAAACCCATCTACACGCGGAGAAGCGATGGGGCGCGAGGTTGGTTTCCACAGACAGGATACGGATTCAAACCTTTCGCTGAATAACCAGACTAGGCCCACAACGTTGACCACATCCGTCCAGAACGCTTAGATTGATCCTCTGAGCGCACATAAGAAAGGAGGGTAGCAGGGTATGCCACAGCAGACAGAGCGTTACCACCGCTGTGATGGTTGCCAGCGTGACGTAGCGGAGAAAGACGGCACATGGCCTTGCGACCCTGATTTTGTGGGCGACCACGGTCCCGAGGGGTTCAGTTGCTTTGAGTGTTTGGAACGTGAGGACATCACGTTCGACACCTTGTGGGGTTCTGGAAAGGCACACAGACCCGAACTGACATCTACGGATCTTATCGAAGAGATGTACGATAGTTGGGACTGATCCCCCAAGTCAGCGCAGTTCACAAGTTGAGCCCCGTCACGGACCTTAGTCCGGACGGGGCTTTTGTTGCATATCCTCTCGCCTACATGGCCCGCATGTCCTCTCCTGATACCTGGACCCTTGGTGACGCACAAGAGCGCATCATCGTGCCTAGCAACCTGAAACTACACCGTGCGTTTTACGAGGGCGACCAGTTGCACGGCGGCAGCGACATTACCGTTGCCAGTCTAGGCGCCATAGCCCTACGTGCGAGTGCGCTACCCGGATGGATTGCGCCCATGCTACACCCGCAAGACCCATCGTATCAGTACGCCTATGATGGCATCGTGCGAGGCTTTGTATCGTCCAACAAGACGGCGGAAGTGGTCAACCGCCACAAGTCAGGCGTAGTCGGGCGACAGCCTACGCGTGGATTCGAGAGTAAGTTGCCCATCCCTGACGGCAAGGAGATGAGCGCAGAGTTGATGGGGAAGAAGAAGACCGTAGACGCATGGATGGCGGAACGTTGGGAGACTGAGGGGATGCACACGACGCTCCAAGAGGCCGTCGCAGCGCTCCTGTGTGCCGGTCGCCAGCCCGCACGCCTTTTGCTCCCTAGAACGACACTGGAGAAGGGTAAAGAGGAAGGGACGTTCGTCATCCCGAAGGTGCCCGTGGAAAAGATGGTAAAGATGATCCGGCTACAGTATCCCAAGCCGGAGAACTGCACCGTCTATGTGGACCCTGACACGTTTGAGGAAATCGGCATCTTCACGTACTCACGAGACGGGGAGGACCGCGCAGAGGTGACTTGGGTTGACCGCTCGTCAGGGCTCACCCATGTGCGGCAGATCGGGCAGAACGGAGGCACGTTGGAGGAGGTGAGATATGATTTCGGGGGTAAACTCCCCATCTTTGAGATGCGCAGGCCGCCACTGGTGACGCCACAGATTATCCAGAATCAGATGGCGCTCAACCTGAGCCTGTCCACTATTGCGCGTAACGTGTGGTCTGCGCAGGCACGCGAACGATATTTCATCGACGCGCAGCCGCCGGGTAAGGAAGTGCTTGTGGACGGGGAGAAGGTGTTCCAGCAGGCGCCACTTGAGGTAGGCGGCTCGTCCTCTAACTTCGTCAACGGCAACCCGATCTATGATGAGACAGGAAAGTTCATCATTGGTTATTCAAAGCCGTCCATCCACGTAGAAGACCCTGTAGAGGTGGCGCCGTCCAAGGAAGCCGTAGAGGTGTACGCGTGGCAGATCCTAGAACAGGCGAGTCAGTTGCACGCGGTTATGGGCGCCGACGCAACCGCATCCGCCGTCTCCCGTATCGTGGCGCGTGGTGACTTTGTAGGCTCCCTAATGGTCACGAAGCCAGAGGCGGACAAATGCCTTGAGTGGCAGGGTGACACGCGCCTAGCGATGGCTGAGGCGTTCTCACTGGGCACCGAGGGCCAGAAGATGAGCGCCCGCCCGTTCACCAACGAACTGCGCGCAAACGCAGAGTGCAAGCTAGACCCCGGACCCATCACACCAGAAGAGCGCACCGCACTGGATAACCTAGTCCAGAATGGCACGCTCTCAGAGGAGACGGCTCTACAACTCATGGGTGTAGAGGACGTGGCGGAAGAGAAGCGCCGCAAACTGGTGGAGAACAGGGTTGATACCATTTTCAACCTGATTCAGCGTGCGGACGATACGGGGATGGACCGTTTCTCCGTACTCACTATCCTAGGTGGACTCCCGGAAGACGAAGCACGTGCACTGGCTAGGGGTGACATTGTGACAGGTGTGACGCAGTGAGGTAGGCGGGGCGGGTGGAGCATAGATAAGCGAGGGGCGGCACCGTTGTGGAGTGCCGCCCTCTCTCACTACAGGTAGTTTGCTAGATCCACTCTGGAAAAGTTCTCTGATGTTTCCTTTAGAGCCGTCTTGCCCGCCTTAAGAGCGGCGGAGTGGGAAGGAAAACCGCCCATGCTGTCAATCTGTAAGAGGATGTGCGGAGACTCCACCCGATATTTGTAGGTCGTCTCGAAGCGTTCCGGTTCTCCCTGTGTTTGCCACGATGAAACTACGCGCTCAGTAGTCACTACAGCCGCAACGGACACCTTTACGCGCAACGCCTTTCGGCTGATTGATCCGCGCCCTGCCATCGTTCACACCTTCGTTACGGTTAGAGAGTGTACCTCTGCCAATGATGCAGTGCGGCGTACAGCCAAGCCTAGCGCCTGCTCAAAGCAGTCCGCCTGCACCTCCGTCATCCACAGCACGGGTCCGTATTCAGTGATGAGGTCTCCACCACCGCTCTCGTCTCTGGCGGTTACTGTGTAGAGCATTAGATACCGTCTTCCTTGCAGTCTTCACACGCATAGAACGCGCTTGCTCCTATGCAAATACTCCTGTCCGCATAGGGGTCGTCGTCTAAAACGAAACCCCACCCCTTTGGCAGATCGGGAATGTGCACGTAGTGAGGAGACGAGTAGGTGGCGGTGCCACGCTTATCGCAAACGTGGCACTCGTACCATTCAGGCACCCGCGCGCGGCGAACGTTAGAGCGCTGGAGGAGCCCGCGCACAGGCCATCGCCCAACGTAGACGAGGCGTGAACCTTCGCGCTCCATTCGCAGAAGTATGCTAGTGCCGCCCAAAGTGCGCGCGTTTTTGCTTGCACGGGCATTCGGTGCCATCGTCTCAACCCTCTCCCTTAACTGCGTTACGAAGGATATCCGCTTTGGCTACAGCGGCGTCACGCTTACGGCGAGCGGGCAGCAAGGGACCGGCGCTGCTGGTGTAGTTCCTTACGCACCGCGCGCAGTTCTTCATCCAGACGGCGTTCCGTCGCCTCACTGGTCAACACCTTACGCACGAGGCTGTCAATCGCGTGCTCCGCTTCCCACTTCTTCCGCTCCGCCCAAGCCTGCGCCAGACTAACGCCAAACTCATCGGCGTATCGTCTCACCTCCCGCTTGACGTCTCCCTTATCATCGTCCACGGTCCAAGCCCCTCTCTCTTACAGTAGGTGAACCGCCGGACCTGTGTGTCCGGCGGCGCGTGTCGCCGCTCTATCCCAGCATCGTCTCCACGGCGTTGAAACCGGGGGTGCCCGCGAACCAGTCATCGTAAGCACCTTCGCTCACCACCGTCCAGTCCGATCCGCCCGCGTCGTACACCACCACGTAGTTGATGCCCGTATCGTCGGCCTTGGCCTGTGCATCCTTGGCGGCCTGCGCGCGGGTGCGGAACTTGGGAAGGTCGTTCCACTTGGTGAAGTTGGTGGGATTCTCGTCGTGCATCATCTTCGTGTGCTCCGGTCCAGTGGTTTGCCGTCTCTCGCCTCACTCCCTAGAACTTACTAGCGTCAGTGCATTCTGTCAAGGGACTTGTGCATCGGGATGCGTATACACTAGATTGGTGTACGTGGGAGGCGCTTGGCTGGGCGCCGCGAGAGCGAATCAGTCACCGTACACGCTCGGGAGCGTGGAGGCTTGGTGGGGACCAAACCCACCCTCCGTTGCGGACAACGGGCCGATGGATATTGTCCGCCGCAGTCTAGCACGTCCTGACGACAACAAAGACGTGCGCCCTTGGAACGCCGCAAGGATGTTGAGGAATTTACCGCTCGCTTACGCCAGCGCCCTGATTACTCTGTACCGCAGTAAGGATGAATGAGTGAACCCACGTCCGTCCGTCCGTCCATCAGCGACATCCTCAACAAGGCAGGTGTAAGGCCTGCGGAGGTGATCGCTGTAGCGCCTCACGTCAGCCCACACACGATAAAGGCCATCTTCCTAGGGCGTACACCCGGTGTAACGCAGGTAGAAGCGCTAGGCGAAGCACTGGTGAGACTCGCTAAGGACCACATCGGCACCGCAGATAAGTACGTGCAGGCGGCAGAGCGGTTGAGCCTGCACTACCCTCCACCTGTCAAGCCTAGTGGTGAAGAGCCTTCCCCGAAGGACGTAGCCTCCCACATCATCTACAGGGCGGAATCTGGCGACAAGCTTTCCGATATCGCCAAGGAACACGGCATCACCCGCGAGGCCGTACGTCAGAGGGTGAAGACACACGAGAAGCGTACAGGGAAGAAGATACCACGCTACGGGAAGGGGTGAGATGCAGTTCTTTTGCCTTCACGCTTTAGACCCGCAAGCGCATTTCCCTATGTGGGTAGCATTTGTGGTGACGCTTGTGCTCGCGGGTTCCATCGGTTGGGCTGCATGGAGCATTTACAAACTGGGAAAGTGGTAAGCGTGGATCACACCGTGGACATCAAAGAGATGTGGGAGGCGGACCGCCTCCGCACTGAACGAGTCAGGGCGCTTCCACAAGGGTACGCGCTTGAGGAAGCGCTAGCCCGCGCTTTGGGTGATGTAGAGGAGACTTGGTGGGAGGCGTCCACGTCCCGTACGTTAGCGCGGGCAGCACTTGCTAGTTTCCAACTGCGCCATCCAGACCGTGTGGACGCATTCGCGCAACGCCTGATGGACGAAGTGGCGCCGTGGGCAACTGTCTTCGATTGGGCCATTGACTTTGACGTGTACGACACCTCAGCACGACAGCAGAACGCCCTTGGGTCTACAACGGTGCTTCGTATCCTAACTGCTGAACCTGCCGCAATCATAAGGGCTATAATCTTGGCTCTGCCAGAGAGGGATACGTGAACGATTGGGCGAGAGACATTGGTGCCTTTCATCAAACGCATGCGCGCCAACGCAGACGCAGCGATGGAGCGAGAGCGGGACAAGTGGAAGGAAGCAGTCAGAATTGCTAGCGAGTATCCTGTGCCCATAGAGGACGTACGTAGTGGACTGGACTATCTTTGGGAGAGAGCGTCAGATGATGGGTTGGAAATGAGTGAGACTGATGCTGAGAGGATCGTCAGGGCCTCTCTAGACAATGCCTTGGCTACGCGTGAGCCGCATCCTCAGTACGGCGTGTTTTATAACCTATGGAAGGACGGTAAGTCGTGAGCGATGGTGTGATGTGTCTGAGATGCAGGCGCTACATCCACAGCGCCACCCAAGAAGTCAGCATACGCGACCGTTGCGTGTGCGACGTACCCGAACCATCAGAAGACGGCGTCACGCGAATGCAGCAGGAGCGATACCCTGAACCGCCACGGATACGGAGAGTGCGCAAGTGAGCATCTACGCTACATGGCTGTACTTCGCAGCAGACCACGGACAGGACGAGTCTGAAGGCCAACCGCCTATCCGGTACAGAGGTTCGCACATCCTGCCGACTGACGATGACGAACGGGCGGGTGTGTTCAGCATATGCGTCATCCCTAACCACATCGACAACCGCGAATCAGGTGGCGCCGGTCCCGGCCTGCACGACTGGATACGGATTGGAGTAGTAGAAGATGATAACGGGTTCGGTCCGAGCGCATCCGTGCTACTGGACCGTGCACAAGTGGAAACGTGTACGCGACACCCTTACTGAATGGCTTGAACGTATATCAGGAGAGGATGAATGAGTGATAAGACATTGAGAGACTGGTATGTGTTCAACGATGAACGGGCGAAACTCCTGCAAGCGCCCATAGGGCCAGAACCCAACGGTATCGCATGCCCGCGCTGCGGAGAGGAGTTGTGGGACACACAACCTAACATCACACTCACGAGTAACCCGCCCCGCAAGGAAGTGCATTGCCCGTCTTGCGGCTTCACTAGTACCCGCGTTGCATGAAATGCAAATGAACGCGGAAGCACTCGCCCGTGAGTTACACGATGTAGCCTTCGCGTGGAATCACTCGATGCAACCTTGGGACGGACTCACTGAGGAGCACCGCCAATGGTTTCTGGACCGCGCCGCCGGCATCCTCGCATGGGATAAGGTCCGCGGCTTACTCAGAGAGTATCCAGAGCAAGGAGATGGGGAACAGAGGCGCACTATGCGTTCTGAGGCGCCACCCAAACTAGATCCAGAAGCCGTCAGAGAAGCCGTGCGCGCCGCTAAGGAGCGCAGAGAGGCGGATAGATGCCAAGCGCATAACCTACGCTTACTTAGAGGGGATACTAGATGACCTGTATAGCCGTAGTACGTGGACCGGACGGTGTAGTGTGGATGGGTGCAGATTCGTGCTTGACTAGAGGGTATGTGCAGACTCGCACGTCAGAGGGAGAGAACAAGGCATTTGCGCTAGGCGACGGTGTATGGGTAGGGGTGTCCGGCTCTGCGTACGTGACGAACGCACTCCGGTTCGGGTTTGAAGTGCCAATGCGCAGGGCGTCCGACAGCGTTGAAGCGTGGGTGGTGCTCAACTTGGCGCCAGCGATTAAGTCAAGATTGCAGGACGCTGGCGTGTACAGCACTGAAATAGACAGGGACGGCGACGGCTGGGAATGGGGCACGCGTTCCAACATCGTCATCGTCACGGAAGGCAAGATTTTTCACCTGTCGCAATCGTGCTTGCCGCTCACTGTACATGAAGACTACTTCTCCGTAGGAAGCGGTGAGGAGGTGGCATCGGGTGCCCTGCGGGCGATGAAGGAGCGATGCACCAACCTGTCCGCAGAGGCCATGCTTGCGACCGCCCTAAGCGCTGCCGCCGACCACAGTCACGGCGTATCCGGACCTTTCGTTTACCTGCGGTGCTCAGATGACGACGCGGAGGGCAGCACGCATGACCTTAAATCGTAATAATTTTGCAGCCTCGCTCCTTTCAGGAGGGTTGCTTGCGGTGCTCATCGGAAATCTTGGCTCGCTGGCTACGGGCAATCGCCCCTTGACGTACGCGGGACTCTTTGTGGTTGGTTTTGTACTTTGTATGGTAAGTGAGGATGGAAACGGCGGCGCGGAGGACTCTACGTAGACTAAACCCTTTACCCTACGTTGCGATCATGAACTCCAAGGACCGTCACATCTGCAAGCAGTGCAACAAACACCCTGCCCTGTACGTTGACGCCAGCGGCAGAGTAAAGGCACGCAAGGGATTCGACCTGTGCAGGCGATGCATGGTATCGGAGATGGACAAGATACGAGCATGGAAGCTGGTTCCTCAATACGCGGGTACGATCTGATGAGCGAGACGCGTTTCGTGTGGTGGTGCGGCGCAGCCGGTGAAGTAAAGGACGGCTCTGGACCTGAGTGCGGAACCGTGGAGTCCATTCAGGGCGCACCAGCAGTCACCAGAGACGACACCGGCGTCTACACTGTGGAGAACGCCATCATTTGGTGCTCGTTCTGTGGAAGGCTTGCGCCACATGATGAGGGTTGCAGGTGGATAGAGAGCAAGAGCGTTCAGTACATGGTGAGGGAGGCTAATGATGGGTGAACCCGCAATTTGGTGGACGGCTGCTTTCGTAGTTACTGTTCTGGCAGAGTACTGGATTGGCACTTTGCTTTGGCATAAACGGGAGGCTAATCGTGGATGACGCAACAGAGATGGCTTGGGGGATCATCGCCAACGTAAGCGGTGGCGACTGGAGTCAGCAGAGTCAGGAATGGAGAGATGCCGCTAGGCGGTGGCATGACGCGTTCGTCTTAGGAGAAGGAGAGGCACAACCCCAAAGTACGGACGAAGGCGAGCCTTCCTATGACGATGGAGAGCGGCCCCAAAGTTACGACAATGGTTGAACGCAAGCAACCGCGCGTCACCCGTGGCGCCCCTCTAAACTGGCCTGACGAAGTGCTAGAGCAACGAGCGGAACCCGTACTCCCTCCCGATCAGGAGGAAGCATCAGCGGCGTTCAGACGTGACGCCAAGAGGAAGAAACCTAGACTACTGGACGCGGTGCCCGATGAAAAATGAACGATTGACCTTGCGGGAATCAGTCGAGGCCAGCCGCAAGAATGCCACGCGCAGGCTCTTGTACCTGCGCATCGGAGCGACGTGGGGCGCGATGGTGTTGCTCTCACTCGTGGTCGGGGTGGGTTTGTTCGTGATGACGGGAAATTCAGTTCTGGTAAACGCATCCTATGCCGGAATGGGCATCACCATAGTTGCCGTCTGCCTGTGGGCACTGATTACTGTCTGGTTTACCCCCACCAACGCGGTCATGATGACTCATAAGCGCCTGTCCGTGGCGTGGTGGATAGCAGTAGGTTCATTGGGTGCACTGGTGCTCTTGGCCTTCATGCGAGGTTTGGTTTTGTCCGAGTGCACGGACCCCGGAACCAACCGCATCCTTGCACACGCCCTTTCTGCTGGTATGGTCTTATGTGGTTTCCTGATTGGCAGGTTATCGCGGTATCCGAGATTGCGCCCAGATGGAAATCATGAGTGACAACAAGGTAATCGAACTACACAAGCGCCAGCACGACGCGGCGGGTGTACTGGCCGACTTTCAGCGCATCCTCAACGAGGAACCGGAGTGCGCCAGTGACGGGGTGCCTGTGCTGATGCTCTCCCGTGGCGCCTCTGGAGACAGGTACGACATACGTCAACTCTCCTCAGATATGCGCTACATGGAAGCCGTAGCCCTCTTGGAAGCGGCTAAGTACGACATGCTTAAGAAAGTGATGGGTTGAGTATGGCGACACTGACGATGAGCGGAAGCGGGTACGCAGTGTTTGAGAATGGAGCGGCAGAATGGACCCTACTCCCCTCTGGAGAACTGCGTGCACGCATAGCAGTGGTGGAGCATCGTGTGCCGGAGACGCCACGTCCGTTCTTTCAGATAGACACGAATGGGGTCACATATCAGGGACAGGCGGTAGAACCGCCAACCTTTGATGAGCATGGGCGGGTGTGTTTCAATCTCACGCTTGCGCCCCTAAGGCCCTCCGATGGCTGATCCCGGTTTCAGGTATAACGCCAAGGCATACTCTTACGTAGACGAGCGTGGACGCTTCCTCTCTCGCACGGACGTACGCGACGTGTTGGACAATGCACTCGCCAACAACGGACGGCTAGTCAGAGACCTTACGCAGCAGCTACAGCAAGGACGCATCTCCATAGCCGACTGGCAAACAGGAATGGCGAGAGAGATTAAGAACGTGCACCTGTACTCAGCGGCGGCGGCACGCGGCGGCTGGGCGAACATGACGCCAGCAGACTACACCAGAGCAGGCCAGCGCATCGAAGCACAGTACATCTACCTCAGAGGGTTTGCGGAGGACGTGGCGTCAGGCAAGCAGCCCTTGAACGCACGCGCCCTTGAACGTGCCGCCATGTACTCAGAAGCAGGACGCAACACCTTCCATCATGTAGAGCGTGCAGAGATGGAGATACGAGGGATGACGGAGGAACGTAGCGTTAAAGACGAACGAGACAGTTGCGACGAATGCGTTGAGCAGGACGCGCTAGAGTGGCAACCGATTGGGGACGCTGTGCCTATCGGGGAACGGGAGTGCCTGACCCGGTGCCGATGCTCTATGGACTATCGCTAACCCTTGACAGATTGCGCATGCGACTGTACCTTAAGGGAGAGGGAGCAACGGAACCTCCAGAGAGGGTGTGATGATGACTGAGGCGCGTTACGTTGTGACAGAAGTATCCGGACGCCGCTTGCCTTGGCGGGTTCACGCCAACACTCGCGACCCGCGATGCTCTGCGGAAGGATGCTGGACCTCGAAGCAGGAAGCGGACAAGCAGTGCGCCTCATTAAATGCGCCGCATGTTGGCGTGACTGTCAGTGTAGAGGGTATCGAACGGCTGGGCAACGCCCTGTTCAACGAGAGGTAGCGATGCCATACATGGCTTTTTTCCGCGACCCGCTCACTAACCGTGACACCAGAACTCACGTAGTGAATGATCGTTCTGGACTTCCCGAATGTGGCGCAAAGGGCGGTTCGCACGCTACTCAACACCGTGTGCTGGGAAATTTGGACTCCGGAAAAATCACATGCAAGCGCTGTCAAAGACTTTACGAATCCGGTGGCAACCTATCGGGGAAGCCGTCCCTGTAGGTGAACGCGATTGCCTTACGAGGTGCAGATGCACGATGGACTATCGTTGATGCTTGTGCAGGCGCTCTGGCTACTGTGCACGGCCGGTTTCGGTTGGATGCTCATCGTGAGTATCCGGCGCTTTTATGTGCCACTGGCCTTGTTATCTGGTTTCTTCTTCCTGCTCTTTCTGATGATGACCGTTTGGTCTGTGGTCACTCCACCTGTTTGAGTGCACGGTGGATCGCAGGGTAAAACTGGACGCCTTGCGAAACAGACGCGCCGCGTATAGATTGGACGATGGTCGTCTACCGAAATGCTCGGAGACACGGGCGGAGACTTCTGGACATGGTGTGAATAATGACAGGAAGTTTCGGGATTCGCGAAGTGCACTTTGGCGGTGCGAAAAGATGAAGATGGTCCCGTTCTTTTGTTTCTTCGGGGGGAAGTTTCGCGCCGCTCCTCGCTATCCCAAGCCAGCGTTCGGGAAGATAGTCGAGCCATTCGCGGGTGCGGCTGGATACTCTGTACGCCACTACACCGCAGACGTGCGTCTTGTAGATACAGACCCGATGATTGTGGGACTGTGGAAATACCTGATTGGAGTCTCCGCAGATGAGGTTCGGCGGCTGCCACTGCTGGAAAACGATCAAACGGTAGATGATTTGGGAGATGCGCCGCAAGAGGCTAGGCACCTTGTGGGCTTCTGGTTGAACAAGGGAACCGCGCAACCACGCCTCAGTCCAAGCGCTTGGATGCGCAGCAAACAACGCCCACGTGCTTACTGGGGTGTGGAGGTAAGAGAACGCATCGCTACACAAGTGCAGCATATCCGGCACTGGAAGGTACAGCACGGTTCTTACACTAGCGTCCCTAATCCTGATGCTACGTGGTTTATTGACCCTCAGTATGTGCAAGCAGGCAAGAGTTACACATTTTCTTCTAAAGACATAAACTACACTCATCTAGGAGAATGGTGCACAGAGCGGAAGGGGCAGGTAATCGTGTGCGAAAACCAAGGAGCGGATTGGTTGCCATTCCAGCCCTTCGCGAGCACTAGAAACTCCCCTAATCGGCACCACGTTGGTACCGTCTCTAAAGAGAGTATCTACCTGCAAGGATGAGATTGCTAACGTTAGAAACGCATGAGGTAGGCGAGAGAAATGACAGGCGATAAAACCTTATTTATCTGGGCGGGTGCGGGCGACTGTCCGGAATGCGGACGGCACGTGTCGGATTGCGAGTGCCTTGCTGCTCCGCCCCTCCAAACTGTTGCCTTGATTGCCTACCTAGCGCTCGGCAGGGGCACGCCGGACGGTTACGTGCTGGCGTGGGAAGGCGAGGGAGTAGGCGACGAAGTCTCTGAGTACGGCAGGTACACGGACGACTTGGGATGTGCGCCGCCGCAACCAGAGCGCCCCGGCCTGTACGTATTTGAGGGTGAGATGTTCTACACGAACGATCACGACACGAACTGCGGAGAAATGGAATGGTTCGGAGAATGGCGCCCAGCGGTGCCGAACGATCTGATCCGCTTCAAACTGCTTCCCGTTCCTACTGAGGACGATTAGGTGAGAGCACCGTGGATCACCCCTAAGCAGCCAACCACCCTAGACCCTATGGAAGTGCTGCACCGTCTAGCCAAGAGCGGCACATGGACACGTAAGCGTTGCCTCCGCACACTCCGCAGAGTGCTAGACGTACTGGTTGCGAACGGATGGGCACGACGTAACGACAACCGCCGCTATCGTATCACGAGTGCAGGATTTGACGCACTGGAGAATGGACGATGAGAACGTGTTTCTTTGTGCTCACGCGCAGGCTTACGCAGTTTGACGGGTACGTGGGGAACCGTGCGATTGCGATGCACATGCCGCAAGACAAGAGAGAGAGCGTAAGTAATTGGCATGCGCAAATCCGCCAGATCATCCAACACTGGAACGTGCTTAAACTGGACGCGCCACATGCAAGAGAGTAGAGACGCATTCGAGATGGATGGTTCAGTCCATTACCGAGACGAGGATTGCGATTGTCGTCCAAAGCCCTGTGCACGGTGCGCAAATGGATGGGAGCACTACCAAGCGATGTACGGAGGATACGCGCGTGAGTGTGACCTTTGCGGTGCTCCTGATGCCAAAGAATCGCGTCCTTCCATCAGCGCCGCAAGAATCAACTACCTAGAGAACGGCGGCTCGCCATGCGAGTAGAACTATGATACAGTCGATGGGTAGAGCGATGGCTACGGCAGGCGCCGCCGGGTGCGTCTATGCCCTGTACCTGCTAGCGGGTAAGGGCTGGGCAATCCTGCTAGGCTCGTTCATCGTGTACGTGGTTGGGTATCACATAATGATGAATAGGCGTGGCGTGCCCAGAGACCTAATCGCGGGTGAGGATCTTGACGCTTCCGTACTATGCAGGATAGGTGCTGACGGCAGGGTGTACATGTCGGGTGCTCAGCAGAACGATGCGAGGA
>WUUC01139755.1_pt1 | contig 26369 bp, 22 predicted proteins | sample 6278441 | NCBI WGS metagenome assembly WUUC01 (sample SAMN13675441, study PRJNA597444) | soil metagenome | isolation source: soil | place: USA: Washington | collected 2017-10 | reverse complement strand
CGGGTGCCCACCTGGACGGCCGTGTGGATCTGCTGCTCCTCGAGCAGATCGCTGAACGAGAACGACACGGCGGCGCGAAAGAACCCACCGAGCGCGCCGCCGCCTGCGGTGAGGTAGGGCTGGCTGATGCGATCGAGTTTGAGCGCCGGCTGGTACATCTTCGCTTCGAACCCGCTCGCATCGGGCGCGGCCGGAGTGGCGGCGGCAAGCACCGGCTCCTCGATCTGGAATTCGCGTCCGCCCGACAGCGGCGACAAAGGCATCGATCGGATATCGTAGCCGCCATTGCTGTACAGGCTGAACACCATGCGCTCCGCCGCCGGCGCGACCGACAGCGCGGGACTGAGCGCGGTCATCCCGCTCACGCCCGTCGATACGTCGGTGATCTGCTGAATCTCCCCGCTCGCGGGCCATGCGCGGAACACGTTGCTGACGCCCCCCGGGTCGGCGATGAAATACAGCGCGGCGCCGGCCCATTGCGGGTCGATGTTCTTCGCTCCCTGGATCGACGGAAGGTCTTCGATCGCACCGGACTCGACCTCAATAGCGGCCAGACGGTAATCGCCGAACGTGAGCGCCTCGAGCGACGAGGTGAAGCGGTCGGTGACGAACGCGAGCGTCCGGCCGTCGGGCGACCACGCCGGTTGCAGATCGGCGAAGCTGTCGTCGGTCAGCTGACGAACGGTGTCCAGCTCGAGATCGACGATATACAAGTCGGTCCTGCCGCCTCGCAAGCCGGAGAAGGCGACGTGACGGCCGTCGGGCGACCAGGTCGGATCGTAGATGTGATCCAGATCGCCGAATGTGTGCTCGGCCGCGTGTCGCCCTCGAGCACATCGAAAATGGTGAGGACAGGGCGGCCGCCCCGAAGCGCCGCGAGCGCGAATCGGGCGCTCGACGGACCCCATGCGCCTGCCGACTCGAGGAACTGAAGGCTGTCGAAATCGCCGTTGCCGGCTGTCGTGACGATCTTGCGTTCGACCGCCCCGGTATGCGCATCGGCGAGGAACACGTCTATCGAGTACCGATCGCGTTCGGAGAGGAACACGACGCGGCGGCCGTCAGGGCTGATGGCTGGGGCGACGTTCAGCTGCCCGCCGGTGCGCCGGTCGACGAGCGGCTTATGGTCGCTCTGCGCGGTCCGTCGTGGCGCGCTCGCGCGGCTCGCGGCTTCCGCGCCGGGAGGGCCACCGAGCGCCGCGTGCCATTCGCGCGACAACGCCGCGGCCGTCATACCGGTCGCGGCGGCGAGCCGGCCCGCGGCGCCGCCTCGCGCGCGGATTTTCAGCGATCGTGCGGCGATGTCGCTGCCGAAGCGGTCGGCCAGAAACGCCCACAACGCCTGCCCGTAGCGGTACGGAAACCATCGCGGGTCTTCGAGCTGCTTGATCGTCGGCAGCTTCCGGGACCGGACGGCATCGCGCATCCACATGGCCGTGTTCGCGTCGATGCCGCCGAGCGACAGATGTTCGGCCATCCCTTCGACGAACCACAGCGGCAGCGCGGCCATCGGCGAGCCCCGCTGCTGCAGGATGTCGCGCTGGAATGCGTGAACGAGCTCGTGGCCGAGGACGTGATCGGTTTCGCGAAGCGCCGGGCTGAACGGCAGCACCACGCGGCCTTTCCGATGGTCAGTGAAGCCGCCAACGCCTTCCGGCAGCAGTCCGGGCGTCACCGTGGTCTGCGCGAAATCGGCGTGGCTCGCGACAGAACGATCGGCGTGCGCGTGCTCAGGTGGTGATCGAGGGCGAGCGACAGCCGGACGTACCACCGTTCGGCCATCCGCGCGGCCTGCCCCGCCGCGTCCCGTTCCGATTCGTAATAATAGACGTCGAAATGCGGCGTCGCGAGAACGTGGAACGTCAGGTCGTCGTACTGGACCTTGTTCGGTCCGAAATATTGCGCCGATGCCGGAATCGCGCAGGCGGCAAGCAGAGCGAGCGCCTGCGAGAGCACCCTGATGAGCACGGGGTCCCCCAATGGAAAAAGGGGTCGGGTAGATTTTTCGGGAGCAGTCGCCCGGGCGAAAAATCTATCGGACCCCTTTCCGTTCAGCGTGTCAGAAAGTCGGGCGGGCGGTCACAAGATAACCCGCTGGGCGGCCGGATTCAACGAAAAACGGAAGGTGATTGGGGAGTATCGAGAGGGGTCACGGACCGTGCTGAACTGATACGGTGAAGCGTTGTGCTCCACGATTTCCGGCCAACAGCGCCCTGACGGCGTCGAGCTCGTCGCGGTTTATCGTATGTCCCATCCCGGAGTAGATGCGTTCGTCAACCTCCGCGCCCATCCCGCGCAGCACACGCGCGGATTCACGGACGCGCTCGAGCGGGATGTGCGGGTCGACGTCGCTGCAACCGAGAAACACGGGCGTTCCGGCGAGCGACCCGCCGTAGGCGCGCGGCGTGCCGGGCGGCCCGATGAGCCCTCCGCTCAATCCAGCCACGGCAGCGAACCGCCGCGCGTCACGTGCGGCGAACTCGAGGGACAGACACGCGCCCTGGGAAAAACCGAGGAGCGCCACGCGATCGGACCCCATGTCGTGCGTCTCGGCCTCATCGACCAGCCGTTTCAGGACGTCCAGCCCCGAAGTGATGCCCGGCTCGTTCTGTTCGATGGGCGCGAGAAACGAAAATGGATACCAGGTGTGTCCAGCCGCTTGCGGGGCCAGATACGCGACATCTGGTAGGTTCAACTCGCCAGCCAGCCCGAGAATATCGTGCGCCGAGGCGCCGCGTCCGTGCACTAGGATGACGACCAGACGAGCGTCGCGCAAAGCAGGGCCCTGCCGCAGCACCGGCTGGTTCGCATGCGGATCCTGGCGCACCTCGCTATTCTCTAGTATTTCTCTCGGCTGTCTCGTCTCTATCACTACGACCCGGCTGACCGGCCCGACCGGGCTGCGACCGTTCCTGTCCGGGCTTCGGTTCGCCGATGAGCCGGTTCCACACCTCGTACGGCACCTTGTCTTTGGGAGCGTAGGCATCGGCGGCTGAAGCGGTCATGTCGCCAGTCGCCCTGAACTCTTGCGGCGAGCTCTCCGCAAGATTCACGTACGTGGCGCCCTGCTGAAGCCGCGCGCCTTCGGGCAGCAGCGGCACCAGCTTGAGATCGTTATCGTCGAGACCGCGTAACTCCGCTCCGCGCTTCCTGAGATGAAATGCCGTGAGCTCGGGCGACGTCGGCTCATCCGACTCCGCGCCGATGTTCTGCCCGGCCAGGTGATTCGGATTCAGATCCCGCTGCCACTCGTCCGGGTGCTTCTGCCGAGCCTGCTGCTTCGGCATGCGGTCCTGGTTGCGGTCCTCGTTCATGAGCGCCTCCTCCAGGTGCCACGTGCAAGCAGAGGACCCGACCGACTTACCTTTGTGCCCTTTTTTGTTTCCTTCGTGTCCTTTGTGGCGTTTGTGTCCCGGGTACCGCCCTTGCGTAATCGTCAGGTTTAAAGGAGGAACAGCTCATGAACACGAGAGACGTCCTCGCGGGCGCAGGAATCGGTGCAGCCGTCGCCTTCATGTTCGACCCGGTCGGTGGGGGCCGCCGCCGCGCGCTGGCGCGCGACAAGGTCACGCGGGCGACGCGCAAGACGCGTGACGGTTTCGACGCCACCACGCGCGACATGGGCAATCGCGCGCGCGGGATTGCAGCGGCCACGCGCGGCCGGTTCTCATTGGGAAACGCCGGCGACGAAACGATTGTGGAACGGGTGCGCGCCAAGCTCGGACGAGTCTGCTCTCATCCGCGCGCGATCGACGTCGACGTCATGGATGGAGAGGTGACGCTGCGGGGGCCGATTCTCGCCGACGAAATCGACCATGTCGTCGCGATGGCGCAGTCGGTGCGCGGCGTGCGGCGGGTGTTCAACGAGCTGGATCCGCATACGACTTCGGACGGCATTGCCGCGCTGCAGGGCGAAGGGCGCATCGCCGGCCCGAGCCTCGACATCATGCAGCGGAACTGGGCGCCGGCCACGCAGGCGCTCGTCACGGCCACGGTGGTCGCGACCGGCGTCTGTGTCGCCGCGTACGCGCGCCGCAACTGGCAGACGCCCCGCGGCGATGGTGTCAGTGCGTATTGAGCGAATGCGTGGTGAGAAGCGGGCGTGACAGAATCCGTGTCATCGTAACCGGGGGCGGCGCCCGGCCGGCAGCCGGCCGGGCACGCCTTCGGATTCTCCGGCGTTATTCCGGCAGGGGCGCAAACTCCACGTAAACGTCCGCGCCCGTCAAGCTCACGGTGGCTGATCCCAGCAGCGGTGTCGAAAACGCAAACAGGCTGTTCGTGATGGATACCGGAACGCTTGTCGGCTGGCCGGTCAGCGTGGCTGTCTGCGTGAGCGTGGGACCGGTCGTGAAGAAGCCGAGAGTGGACGCCGCGCCGTTGACGACCCAATGGGCGGCGCCCGAGGCGGCGCCCGTTCTGTAGACAAGGCCCGATCCCCGCTGCGAATACGTAATGCGCGCGACGTAAGACCCTTTCGGTGCGTTGACCTTGAAGGTGAGCGTATCGCTCGCCGACGTATAGCTGTAGGCGGCCGTCGACGCCCGGAAATCCCTGTACTTGAACGTCCTGAAATCGAGGCCGCTGTTGAACCCGATCGCCAGACGGTTGCCGGCTTCCTCCGTCGCGTTGGCGTCGAAGAACCGCCCCGGGACTGCATCGTTGATATCCGTGAAGATCCGGTGAGGCTCGATGCTCGCCGACTCAGGTTCAAGGATCGCCGTCTGGGTGTCGAGGCTCGCGGTGTCCGTCTCGGTTTGACCCAGTGCTGGCGAGGCCGCACTCAACACGACCAGCGCAACACCTGCTACGTAAGCGACCCAGTTACACGCCTGCATCTGTTGTCCTCCAATAATGAACGTCTCGACCCGTTGCGCCGACAGTTCTAGGCGTGCATCGGCCTCGCAACAAACATGCCCGTCATCGCCACCGTGAATCCCCGATCGTTTGCGTCTAACGCAGCCGCACGCATTACCGTCGGCGTAAGAAACGTCGTGAACCGAAAACGTTTTAATGAAACGCATTCGATGAATGCGAATGAACGACGCGGCCGGGCGGACCGGCCCGCAATTTTTTCGCCAAATAGGCGAGTTTTTTCACAATACGTGGTCGAAAGTGTGAAGGCAAAGCTCAGCGTTCGCCGCTTGCTCCGGCGCGGGTCCCGGCGTTACAGTGAATCGGTCAGGCCTGCCATGAACATTGCCGCTGTCGCTCTCGCCTGAGCAACGTCGTCGCGCCCTTTTCACATCCCCGTCGAAAGTACGCTCATGCTCGAAACGGCCATTCGTGTCCGCGATCTCGTGAAGGTGTACGCGCCCCGCCGCCAGCCCGCCGTCCGCGCGCTAGACGGCCTGACGTTCGACGTCGCGCGCGGCGCCATCTTCGGCCTGCTCGGTCCCAACGGCGCAGGGAAGACGACGCTGCTGCGGATTCTCTCGACGCTCGCGCGTCCGACGTCCGGAAGCGCCACCGTCCTCGGCCACGATGTGGTCGGCTCCCCGCTGGAGGTGCGGCGGCGGATCACGATGGTCATCCAGGAGAGCGCCGCCGAACTGTTCCTCTCGGTAAGGGACAACCTGGGAACTTTTGCGAGGTTCCACGGAATGCGCGGCCGCGCGATTCAGGAGCGCGCCGCGCGCGTCCTCGAGGAATTCGGCCTGGCACCGGAGGCGCATCGAAAGGTGATGGATCTGAGCGGCGGCTTCCGGCGCCGCGTGCAGGTGGCGAAGGTCTTCATGGTGGAGACGCCGGTTGTCTTCCTCGATGAATTCTCGACCGGCATGGATCCGATTCTCAAGCGCAGCGTCATGGAGAAGCTTCGGGGCGAGGCGGCCAGCGGACGCACGATCGTGCTCACCACGCAGATCCTCGGGGAGGCGGAGGAGCTCTGCGACGACATCCTCATCATCAACCGCGGCCGCGAGGCAGCACGCGGCGACCTGCACACGCTCAAGCTCCTGTCGCAGGGCGTCTACGACGTGACGATGACCTTCGATCGCCTGCCGGCCGGCATCGAGGAGGAGGTCGCGGCGCGGCAGCCGCTCCGCTACTCGATCACGCAAAACACCGTCGAAGCGACGCTCAAGGCCGACGAAGCCGGAATTCTCGAGGTCGTCGGCGCGCTCGCCGCGCGCGGGCGCGTGCTCCGCCTCGAAGTCGGCGGGGCGAGCCTCGAAGACATCTTCGTCGAGCTGACGAAAGAAGGGACGAGCCGGTGAGCGGCCTTGCGGCGGTGATGTATCGGGAGGGCAGGATCCGGGCGACCAACGCGCTGTTCATCTTCTGGGATGTCGTCTATCCGCTCGGGTACCTGCTGGTGTTCGGCGTCGGCATGAACGAGGCGCTCGATTTTTCGGGGCTTCCGACCGACTATCACGCGTTTTTCCTCGCCGGTGTGCTCGGCATGGCGAGCTTCGGGATCGCGGCGAACACGGCATGGTCGTTCTTCATGGATCGCGACAACGGCATCTTCTACGAGATGCTCACCTATCCGATCAGCCGCGCGGAGTACCTGGTCGGAAAGGTGCTGTTCAACATCGCAATCGCGCTCGCGCAGGCGTTCGTGACCGTCCTGCTCGCCCAGGCGGTGCTCGGCGTGCCGGCGCGCCCGGATCGATTTCCGCTGCTCGTCGCGGCGGTCGTCGTCGGCACGGCCGGATGGTTCTTCTTCTATGCGATCTTCGCGCTCGCCATCAGGCGCAACGACGCCTTCAACACGGTGACCTCGATCTTCTATTTCGTGTTCCTCTTCGCGAGCTCGATGTTCTATCCCGTGGAGCCGCTGCCGGCCGCGTTCCGCGCGATCGCGCTCGCCAACCCGATCACGTGGCACGTGGACGTGATGCGCTTCGCCACGGTGGGCCTCGGCGATCCGCAGAGGATCGCGCTCGAGGCCGGCGGCTTCCTGGTGTTCACGGCGGCCTCTTTCGCCGGTGCGCTGCTCGTCCTGCGACGGCAGGGATGACACGTCTCAGCCTGAGCGTCCGCTTCCGCCGGACTCGAAGCCGGGCTCGAGCCGGCGGTTCGAGACCTGACAGGGTTCTCGGGCTGAGTTGACTCGCGGCCGTCTTGAGCGTAGGGTGGCGGCGCCAGTGCCTAAGTCCGGCCGATTCGCCGGACGCGGGGGACCCCGTTTCGGGGGCGCATCGGCCCTTGGGGCCGTAGGACATTCCGAGTCCGAGCCCGTCAGCTAACCCCGCCGGCGAGTAACGGAAGCACGCACCCACGCGAGCACACGGGCGCGGCTTCTTCGAGGCCACGCCATGCCCGAGAGCGCCGAGCCGTCTGGTTCGACCGCGCGTCACGTCGCGAGCGCGTCCGGTACCGACCGACACCACGTCTCCCGTCCGCTCCTGCCCGTCACGATCACCGCCCTCGGCGTCGTCTACGGCGACATCGGCACCAGTCCGCTGTACGCCATGCGCGAGTGCTTCTTCGGATCGCACTCGGTGCCGCCGACGCAGGAAAACGTCCTCGGCGTTCTGTCGCTCATCATCTACTCGCTGCTCCTCGTGATCTCGATCAAGTACATCGCGATTGTGATGCGTGCCGACAACCAGGGCGAAGGCGGGATCCTCGCGCTCACCTCGCTGATTCCCTCGACGATCACGCCGCAGGGCGCGCACCGGTGGCTGCTGCTGCTCGGGATCTTCGGAGCCGCGCTGCTGTACGGTGACGGGATGATCACGCCGCCCATCACCGTGCTCGGGGCGGTCGAAGGGCTGAGCGTCGCGACGCGGCTGCCCGAAACGTTTCTCGTGCCCATCGCGGTGGCGATTCTCGTCGTCGTGTTTGCCGTTCAGCAGCACGGCACGCACCGGATCGGACGCCTGTTCGGCCCCGTCATGGTGGTCTGGTTCGCCACACTGTCGCTGCTCGGGGTGAGCGCCGTCGTCGAGGCGCCGGCGGTCCTCGCCGCCGTCAATCCCGTGCACGCTGCGCGCTTCTTTCAGGAGCACGGCCTCCACGGCTTCGCTGTCCTCGGCACGGTGTTCCTGGTGGTCACCGGAGGCGAAGCGCTGTACGCAGACATGGGCCATTTCGGCAAACGGCCGATCCGCGTGGCCTGGTTCGCGGTGGTCCTTCCGGCGCTCGTGTTGAACTATTTCGGCCAGGGCGCGCTGCTCCTGAACGATCCGAAGGCGGCCGAGCAGCCGTTCTTCCTCCTCGCGCCTGTGGCCGGGCGCCTGCCGCTCGTACTGCTGGCCACGGCGGCTGCCATCATCGCCTCGCAGGCGCTCATCTCGGGCGCCTTCTCGCTCACCCGCCAGGCGATCCAGCTCGGATACAGCCCGCGGCTCGACATCAATCACACATCGTGGCAGGAGATGGGCCAGGTCTACGTGCCGCAGGTGAACTGGGCGCTGATGGTCGCCACCATCATCATCGTCATCGGCTTTCAATCGTCCGGCGCGCTCGCGGCTGCCTACGGGATCGCCGTGTCGATGACGATGGTCATCACCGCCGTTCTGCTGCACGTCGTCGCCACCGAACGGTGGAAGTGGCCGCTGCCTGTCGCGCTGCTTGTCACCGGTACGTTTCTGTTGATCGATCTCGCGTTTTTTGGTTCCAACCTGCTCAAACTCCTGCAGGGAGGCTGGCTGCCGCTCGCGATCGCAACCGCGCTCTTCACCTTGATGACGACGTGGAAGGCGGGGCGGGCCATCGTCGCCCAGCGCCTGAAGGCGCGCGGCGTTCCGTTCGAAGCGTTCATGGCGGGTGTGGACCGCAACCCGCCGCTGCGCGTCCCCGGGACGGCGGTGTTCATGACGGCCCACCCGGGAGGCACCCCGCCCGCGCTGGTGCACAATCTGCGTTACAACAAGGTCCTGCACACCTTCGTCGTCGTGCTGATGGTGAAGACGCGGGCGGTCCCGCACGTGCCGCCCGAAGATCAGGTCGTCGTGCACGATCTGGGACGAGGGGTGTTCAACGTTGTCGTCTCCTACGGCTTCATGCAGGACCCCGACGTGCCCGAAGCGCTGCGCATCGCGCGCGATGGCGGACTGCACGTGGACGAGGAGGACATCACCTACTTCCTGGGCCGCGAGACCATCATCGTCACGCACCGGCGGGGAATGGCGTTGTGGCGGGAGCGGTTGTTCTCGGTCATGGCGAAAAACGCCGTCCGCGCGACGGCGTTCTTCCGGCTGCCGCTGGAGCGGGTGGTGGAGCTCGGCGTCCAGGTGGATCTGTGAGTGTTCTCTCTCTTCAGGCTCCAGGCTTCGGCCTCCGGGCTCCAGGGGCTTTGGGCTTCGGGCTTTGCGTTTTTGGGAAAAGGGTTGGTCCCCGCGTCGCGGGGCTGTGATACAAGCAACCTGGCGAGGCGGACGCCCGTTGGTCTGCGGCGAAGCCTCGCCAGGAGGAAAGATGAAAGGGATTGTCGTCCTTCTGGCATCGGGGATCGTGCTGATCTCCGCGGCATGCGACGAGCGTCTGAACACCACCGGGCCGACCTCGGGCGCCACAATGGGGTTCTTCGTCACCAGCACCAGGAGCACCACGGGCAACCTGGGTGGATTGCGCGGCGGCGACGCGATCTGCCAGAGCCTCGCGGCGGCTGTCGGAATGGGCGGGAAGCGGTGGCGCGCCTACCTGAGCGCCGAACGCGATCCGGACAACAACAACGGTCAGACAGACGCGCGGAGCCGGATTGGCCGCGGTCCGTGGTTCAACGCCGATCGCGTGCTCGTCGCCAGAGATCTCGCCGAGCTGCACGGCCGCACGGGCGACGCGTCGTTGTTCGTCGACGAGCGCGGTCAGCGGATTCCGGGCCAGTGGCCGGACTCGCCGAGGCCGGTCGAACACGACATCCTCACCGGCTCGACATCCGAAGGCACGCTGATGCGCGGGCTCACCTGCAACGACTGGACGTCCGACGCGTCCACCGTGTCGGCGCAGGTGGGTCACTCCGACGGCCTGGGACCAAACGGCGACCGCACGGGCGCGCTGTCGTCGTGGAACTCGTCCCACGCGAACCAGAACTGCGCGAATACGGCTCCGCGCGGCGGAGCGGGACGCATCTACTGTTTCGCGGTCGAGTAATGGACGGCGTTCCCCGGCGAGACGTCAACCGCCAGAAATGCAGAGCGCGCAGAGTCTCTTCTTTTTGTCGGGGAGTGCTGCGCCGTGTGCGGTGATCGTGGCTGGCAGGATCGTCGCTCGTCGCCAGATCGCACGGCAAACGGAAGGGCGGGAAGGGGCTTCATCCCGCCCCTCCAGCCCTCCCTGCCTGACGCTGCACGCCGCCTTTGTGGCGCGCGCGCAGCGTAAGTCCGCCGACTACTGCACCGGAGCGTTCATATCGTTCTGGATCTCGGTCTGCGAGAGCGCGCGATTGTAGATGCGCACCTCGTCGATGAGTCCTTCGAAGAACTCACCCGTGAACGACCCGTTGCCGCCGATACGCAGCACCGCGCCGCTGACCGCGATGGTCCCCGTCTGCGCGCGGCTCGCAACCAGCGCGCCGTTGACGTAGATGCGGAGCGTCGCGCCGTCGTAGGTCGCGGCCACGTGCGTCCACGCGTCCACCGGAAGCGCCGACGCACCCCGGACGGCCTGGTGGCCGGCCGCGTTCACGTAACCGGCTGGCGCCGCCACCCCGCCGGCCAGTGGTGCGCCGTCGTTCGCGTAGAGCGCGTACGACAGGTCGCCGGTGCCGCGCTGCTTCAGCAGCACGGTGTCCCACCCGCCGAGCGCTGCGGTCGGCCGAATCCACGCCTCGAGCGTCATTCCCGCCGTCAGATCGAGCGTTGCGGAATCGGGCACCGTGACCCAGTCGTCGACGCCGTCGAACCTGAGAGCCATGCCTGCCTTGCCTTCCGCGAACACCGCGCCGCGGATCGTGCCGACATGGCCGTTGCCCGAAACGTCGCCGATCGTCGTGCCGGCACCCTCGTTGAACCCGAACGCGGCAACCAGCCCGCCTCCGCCTGATGGCGGAGCCGGCGAGGTGACCGTGACGTTCACCGTTCCCGACGCCGTGCCGTCGCGCCCGTCGCCAATCGTGTACGAGAAGCTGTCGGCGCCCGAGTAGCCGGCAGGCGGCGCGTAGCTCCACGAACCGGCAGCCGTGCTGCTGATGACGCCTCCCGCGAGGCTCGATCCGGCAACAGTCGTGACGGCAATCGCGTCGCCGTCCGGATCGCTGTCGTTTGCGATCAGGAACGCGGCGGTGAACGGCACCGCGCTGCCGGTGGTCGTCGTCAGGCTGTCGTTCTGAGCGGCGGGCGCCCGGTTGACCGGCGGCGGCGGAGGCGGCGGCGTGCCGCCCATGTCGCTTCCGACCTCGGCGTCCGTGAGCGCGCGGTTGTAGACGCGCACCTCGTCGATGAGGCCCTGGAAGAACTCACCGGCGAACGAGGCGTTGCCGCCGACGCGCAGGGCGCCGGATCCCACAGCGATGGGTCCCGTCTGCGGCCGGCTCGCGGCCAGCGCGCCGTTCACGTAGAAGCGCTGCGTGCTGCCGTCGTAGGTGGTCGCGATGTGCGTCCACGTGGAGACCGGCAGCGATGCCGTACCGTTGACATGCTGGTCGGCGCCTCCGGCGCGGACATACCCGGCGGGTGAAGCGAGTCCACCGGCACTTGGCGCGCCGTCGCGTGCATACATCGCGTACGACAGCAGCCCTGCGCCGCGCTCCTTGAGGATGACAGTCTCCCAGCCGGACATGGCCGTGGGCCTCACCCACGCGGACAGGCTCATACCCGCAGTGAGATCGAGCGCGGCCGAATCGGGAACCGTCACCCAATCGTCGGCCCCGTCGAACGAGAGCGCACCGCCGACCTTGCCGGTCGCCCGTGCCGCTCCGCGGATCGTGCCATTGCGGTTGCCGCCCGATGCGTCGATCGCGGTCGTGCCGCTCGCCTCGTCGAAGCCGAGCGCGAGCACGAGGCCCGCCGGGAACGCCGGCGGCTCAGGCGCCGCGCTTACCGTCACGCTCACGGGCGCCGACGCCGTGCCGCCGACCCCGTCGCCGATCGTGTAGACGAAGGCGTCGGTTCCGGTGAAGCCGGCGGGCGGAGTATACGTCCAGCTGCTTCCGCTCCTGACAATCACGCCGCCATTCGAGCTGCCGTCGGCAACCGAGACGATCGTGATGGCATGACCGTCCGGATCGCTGTCGTTCGCCAGCAGCGACGCTGCCGCGATGGTCAGCGGCGTATCGGCGATCGCGGCGAGGGAATCGCCGAGGGCGATCGGCGCATGGTTCACAGGCGGAGGCGGAGGCGGCGGAAGCGTGACGCCGCCGACCACCACCGGCACCACCGCGGACCGCATGGCATTGCCGGGCGTGTCGCGCACGACCACGGTGAGGAGGTGGGCACCTGGCCCGCTGGCCGGAGCGTCCCACGCAAACGTCCAGGGCGGCGTCGTATCCTCGGCGCCGACGGCCACGCCGTCGACCTCCAGGATGACCCCGGCGATGCCGCTCGCGTCCGTCGCGACCACATCAACATCGACGATGCCGGAAACGGTCGCGTCCTCCAGCGGGCGGACGATGGTCACCTCGGGAGCGGTTGTGTCGGAAGCGGGGGTCTGCCCCGAGGGCACCCCCGCAGTGATAAGCAATACGCTGAGAAGCGCAGCAAGCCGCGCGCGGAACATCACATCCTCCTTCGCAACCATCACTCCGAGGCCGGCGTCCGTGCCGGCCATGGGGTGTGCTTGAACCGATCAATGCGCCGCAGCACGTTGCGGACGATGTTTTTGGGCGTGTCGAGGGCGGGAGTCGCCGCCCAGCGGCCTTCCGGCTCGTTGCCGAACGTGAGCAGGCCCATGTGCTGGGTGTAGTCCGGGTTGTCGTACAAGCCGAGGCGCCGGCGGATGTTGTCGATGTCTTCGCGCCGGCCTGTCGCGAAGGTCCAGCCTGGCCGGGCGCTGAAGCTCTCGGCATATGCCTTGAGCACCTCCGGCGTGTCGTTGTCCGGATCGAGCGACAGCGAGACGATGAAAATGTCCTTACCAATCCGCTCGCCGAGGATCTCCTGCACCCGTGCGAGATTCGACGTCGTGAGCGGGCACGAGACGGCGCAGTTCGTATAGGTGAAGTTGATGATGACCTTCTTGCCCTTCACGAGGTCGTCGTAGAAGCGCACGGCCGTCCCCTCGTGCGTGCGCAGCGGCACGTTGGGGAAGAAGCGCTTCATCTGCGCCTGCTGCGCCGTGGTGTTTGCCACGTCCGCCGGCGCGGACGGTTCGGCCGCAGCCAACGGCGAACGCAGGGTGGCCGCGGCGATCGCGGCCGCATTGATGCCCAAAAATGCGAGTGCTTTTCGTCTGGCGTTCATGGCCGTCTCCCTATCGGACCACTTCGAAGATGCCCATCATGCGCATGTCCTCGTGTTCCATGTTGTGGCAGTGGAACACGTACTGGCCGACGTTCTGCTCGCCGGTCCAATAGGCGGCGATGCGGACGACGTCGTTCGGACCGAGGTTGAACGTGTCTTTGAGACCGGCCTCGTACGGCTTCGGCGGGCGGCCGTTCCGCGTAATGACGGCGAACTCCTCGTCGTGAATGTGAATCGGATGCGACCAGCCGCCGCTCGAGTTCTCGAGCGTCCACGAGCTGTGCGTCCAGAGCCGTTCGACGAGATCGACGCGGTTCGGATCGAAGAACTTCCCGTTCACCTGCCAGGCGCCGTTGCCGCGCTCGAAGCGCCAGTGCGAGTTCTGCACCTGCAGCCCCGGTCGCTCAGTGAGGTGGTCCTTGATGAACTGCGCGATGTCTGGTTGCAGCACGTCGGGAATCGTGCTCGGATCGTCTTCCTCGCGGACGACCCGGAACTCGACGAGCGGCGTGCAGTAGTCCATGTTCACGTCCTCGGGCCCGCGGCCCGACACCTGCTGCAGGCAGTTCAGCAGGTAGAGGCGCGATCCCACCGGATAGCGGCTGAAGTCGATCACGACCTCGTAGCGCTCGGCGGGCGTGACGCGCAGGCTGTTCACCTCCGCCGGTTCCGGCAGCAGGCCGCCGTCGCTCCCGATCACGAAGAACTTGTCGCCGGTGCTCAGGAAGAACTCGTATTGCCGCGCGTTCGATCCGTTCAGCCAGCGGAAGCGGTACTTCCGGTTCGCGACCGGCAGGTACGGCTGGATGACGCCGTTCACCAGAAAGCGATCGCCCAGGAAGCCGTCGTGGTCGAAGTTGTTGTAGTTGAACGACCCGTCCCACCAGAACTGCCGATCCTGGAAGACCATCGGGATGTCGTAGCGGCCGTACCCCGACGGAAGCTTCGCTTCGATCGAGCGGATCGTGGCGTCGGCGGCCGACTGGTTCGGTTTGAGAAGGAACAGCCCGCACAGCCCGCGATAGACGTTGACCGCGGTGACATCCTCGCCGTGATCGTGGTACCAGAGGGTTGCCGGAAACGGGTTGTCGTTCGGGAACACGTGGGTGCGGCTTCCGGCGAGGCCGCCGGGCGAGAACACATCCCAGCTCGCGTAGCTGTCCATCGGCACGCCGTCGGAGTCCGCGGGCGTGTGGCCGCCGTGGTAGTGAGTCGCGACGATTTCCGGAATGCGATTCACGAAGCGCGCGACGATCGTGCGCTCCCGCTCGGCCATGAACGTCGCGCCGGGGAAGATGCCGTTGTAGCCCCACACCTCCGTGAGCATTCCGGGGATGATTTCCTGCTGTCCCGGAGTCATGATCACGTCGTAGTAGTCGGCAGCGCCCTCGGGGGGAATCGCGCCGTGCTTGAAGCGGCCCTCCTGCAGCGCCTGCTCGTAAATCTGCTGCGCCTTCGCACGCTCGAGCGGCGTCGCGCCGGGGCGATTGAGCGGCAGGTGCGGCCGCGGGATCGCGAGCCGCCGCGTGAACGGCGTCACCTGCGGACTCGGGGGCAGAATCAGATCGGGCTCGTCCTGCGCGGCGGCGTTACGCGCGGCGGCCAGCAACGCGGGCGCCCAGAGGCCTCGCGTGATCATTTCTCGTCTCGTGAGCATCGTCCTCACTCCTGTAGTGCCTTCGGCTGCAGACACGGGGGTCGCGACGACGGGCCTGCCGCCGTGCACGCGACACCGACTGAATCTCGACAACGGGTCGGCCGAGCCGATATGGCAAGAGGAACGCCACCGCGCGCGCAAAGCGCGACGCGTGCGCAAGTGCTGCGTACGTCCGCACTTGCGCGCGCGAGCGACGCGAATGTCGTACGCGCACGCGCGCGCTATTCAACTTCGCTGCAGACGAAAGTCTGCCGGGCTTCGTGATTCGCGATTCGACCAGCGCGGAAGCTGCCACGTCGAGCTGCCGCTCGTCGTAGATCGCCGAGGAAGGCGGGGCCACCTTCGGGGCGGGGTCACCCCCCTCGTACGTGGGGTTGCACCTGGAGAGGCTGCGGCTCAGGGCAACACAGGCTCCGCCTCGCTGGTCGTACGTGGGGTCCGCCTTCAGGCCGACCTACGGCGGCTCGACCTGCGGCCCCACGTGGTGTCCGGATCGGGTGGACCACGAACCCTCGCACCTGCAACCGTTCGTGCGCGGACGGCATATTTTCCCCACCGGAATCGCCGTGATTCACCGTGACCGCTCAAGCATCCGGGCACGCGCATTGCTCCGGAATCGGCGAGCGCCGATCCCACCTCTGGCGAATCAGGCGTACATCAGAGAGCGGTAGAGCGGTTCCATGAAGGTTCGGCTCACACGAAAGCTGGCGGAGCGCCTGGACGGCATCGATGTGTCGAGCCGGCAGGTCGGCGATGTCCTCGATCTCACGCCGCGAGAGGCGGGCCTGCTGGTAGCCGAGCAATGGGCGGTTCCCGAGCGGCGCAGCGGCACCGGCGCGCCCCCGTCAATCGAGCGACGGCGTGCCGACAAACCCGATTGGTTCACCGACGCGGACCTCGAGGCTCAGCAGGCGACATGAGCGGCCGGCCTGAAGTCCCGTCCAGGCGGCATCGGGCAGGTGCCCTGATGGAGGAACGACCGATGCCACACCGCATCACTTGTCCGCAGTGCCATCACGCGGGTTCCGTCCGAAGCGAGCGTGTAATCAAGGCGGGAGATGGCGTCACGCGGTATTCGTGCGGATCGTGTGCGCACCGCTGGCAGCGGGCGGACGCAGCTGAGGAAGGTCCGTCCGGGGAAACGGGACGTCCTAGCTCGACTCGGGTTTTGTCTTCAACTCCGCATCGTGTTCGCTGATGAACGCACGAATCTCATCGGTCATGCCGAGGAGCTTCGTCCACTGCTCCTTGTAAAGCGTGACTGGAAAACGCCCAAGTCCGTACACCGAGACCCCGCCCTTCTCACTCACCTTCAGGCTCACGCTCCGCGTTCGCTGCGTCTTGAGCCGTTCGTTCTCGGCTTTGAGCCGCTCGAGCTCCGCCTTCAAATCTTCGTCTGCCATAAGCGCTGACCTCGCATCTTCTGACCGGCTATGGGGTCTTGGCCGCTCGCTCCGGCTCCGGACTACAGACTACCGGCATTCCGCCTGAACCTGCTCGGCCAGTGCCGTGAGCACCTCGCCGTAACCCGAGACGACCCGGAGCTCGGTCCTGTGCGGATTCTCGAGCAGCGCGTGCGCTTCCCGCGCAACGACGGTGGGTACGCAAGGCTTGATCGCGAACAGACGCACGCCGAGCTGGAGTAGACCCGTAAGGGCGGTGGAGTCGCTGACGCCGGTGTAAATGACCAGCGGGATGCACCGCGTCGCCTCATTTTCGTGCAGGCGCTCGCAGACATCGTACCCGCTCGTCGTGGGCATCACCAGGTCGGTGACGATCACGTCCGGATGCAGCCGTATCGCCTTGGCCAGACCATCCTCTCCGCCGCGGGCAATTTCGACGCGGAAGCCACACGTTCCCAGCAGGCGGCCGGTCGCGACCAGCGTGTCGCGATGGTCGTCGATGAGGAGCAGGAGCGGTTCCCGATTCACGTCCACGGGCTTCTCCTGTCGATGTCGGGATAATCGTTGGGGTTGAATTGCTCCAGCTTACACCAGCTCTGCGGAAATCAGCTCATCAATGACCTGTGTTGCTGGAGAGCGCCTTGACGATCTCTCCCAACACACTTTTGGCGTCGCCGAACACCATCAGTGTGTTCTCGGCGTAATACAGTTCATTGTCTATTCCCGCGAAGCCGGGGCTCATGCTCCGCTTGTTGGCGATGACGAACCGCGCCCGGTCGGCGTCGATGATGGGCATCCCGTAGATCGGGCTCGTCGTATCGTGACGCGCCGCCGGATTCACGACGTCGTTGGCCCCGACGACCAGCACGACGTCGGTTTGCGGCAGGTCGTGGTTGATCTCGTCCATTTCGACCAGCGCGTCGTAGGGCACCTCGGCTTCGGCGAGGAGGACGTTCATGTGGCCCGGCATCCGTCCCGCCACCGGGTGAATGGCGAAGCGGACGTCGCTGCCTCGCTTGGTGAGCAGTTCGTAGATCTCGCGGACGCGGTGCTGCGCCTGCGCGACCGCCATGCCGTAGCCCGGCACGATCACGACGCGGCTGGCGTTACCGAGGAGGTCGGCGGCGTCCTGGGCGCTGCCGCTCTTCACACTTCGCTGCTCGGCGGCGCTCGCGCCCGCCGCAACCTGCCCGAACGCCCCGAACAGGACGTTGGTGAACGACCGGTTCATGGCCCGGCACATGATGATCGACAGAATCAAACCCGACGATCCATCGAGCGCGCCCGCCACGATGAGCACGTTGTTCTCGAGAACGAAGCCCATCGCCACGGCCGAAAGGCCCGCGTAGGAGTTCAGCAACGAGATCACCGTCGGCATATCCGCGCCGCCAATCGGAATGATCAGCAGGACGCCGAAGGCGAGTGACAGGACCACGATGACGGGAAAGAGAATCCAGCGCTCTGGCTGCACGACGAGCCAGACGGCCGCCAGCACCGCGATCGCCAGCAGCGACAGGTTGACGACGTTCTGACCTCGGTAGGTGATGGGCCTGGTCGGCAGGATTTCCTGGAGCTTCCCGGCGGCCATCAGGCTTCCGGTAAACGTCAGGTATCCGAGCAGCACTTCGACGGCGATCGCGCCCATGCGGAACGCCGTCAGTTCGCCGTGCTGCAGCCACAGCGCGTATTTGGCCGTGCCCACGAGACCCGCGGCGAGGCCTCCGAACGCGTGCGACAGCGCCGTTCTCTGAGGGACCGCCGTGAGAGCCACGCGCGAGAGCGGAATGCCGGCCGCGGTGCCGACGGCGAATGCCACGGCAATCCAGGTGAAGCTGACGATCTCCGGCTGGAGCAGCGTGCCGACGATGGCAGCGGTCATGCCTCCGACGCCCGCAGCCACTCCGCGCCGCGCCGTCTTTGGATCGTTGAGCCAGCGGAGCGACAGAATGAACAGCGCCGCCGCCGCCAGGTAGCTCGCCTGTACGAAATCGGTGCCCGTCACCGCCGCGGCCCGCGCTCGCGGAACATCCTGAGCATCCGGTCGGTGATCAGAAATCCACTCACGATGTTGGTCATCGACGCGGCGACTGCAATCGTGCCAAGAACGGTGCTGAAGGTCGACTCCTGCTCCCCCGCGATCAGGATCGCGCCGACGACGGCTATCGCCGAGATGGCGTTGGTCAGCGACATGAGCGGCGTGTGCAGAAGCCGTGACACGTTCTGAATCACCTGCAGGCCGACGAAAGTGGCCAGCACGAACACGAACGCCATGGACCAGAGATCCAGCATCATCACCTCTGGGTTGCGCGTCCCGCCGTCATCCGGGCCAGGAGGCTGTGCTTACGGCTGTAGCCGAAATAGATCGCGAGGCCGAGCGCCAGCCAGAGGCCCAGGCGTACCCAGTTCTCCGCAGGCAGCGAGAACATCAGCATCAGGCAGCTCAGGATGCCGAGAATCGGTACGAACGGAAAGAGCGGCGCCCGGAACGGCCTGCGCGCCTCGGGGTGCATCTTCCGCATGATCAGCACCGCCGCGCAGACGATCACGAACGCGAGCAGTGTGCCGATGTTCACCAGCTCCGCCAGGATCCGCAACGGCAGCAGCGCCGCCATCACGGCAACCATGACGCCCGTGAGAATCGTCGATTTCCACGGCGTGCGGAACCGGTCGTGAACCGCGCCAAAGAACCCCTGCGGCAGCAGCCCGTCCCGCGCCATCGCGAGAAAGATGCGCGGCTGGCTGAGCATCATCACCAGCAGGACGGATGTGATGCCTGCGACGGCGCCGATCGAGATCAGCAGCTGCGCCCACGGGAGGCCGACCTGCCGGAAAGCGTCGGAGACGGGCGCGTCAATGTTGATCTGCTGGTACGGCACCATGCCGGTGAGCACCGCGGCCACCGCGATGTACAGGACCGTGCAGAGGACAAGCGACACGATGATTCCGATCGGCACATCCCGCGACGGGTTTCGCGCTTCCTCGGCGTGCGTGGAAACGGAATCGAACCCGATGTAGGCGAAGAACACGATGGCCGCCCCGGCGAGCATCCCGATCGGCTCGCCGGCGGGTCCGGTCTGCCCGAAAAGCGTCTGTCCGAAGAAGCTGATGCCGGTGAGCCCGAACGGGGCGAACGGCGTCCAGTTGGCGGCGTTGACGTACTGCGAGCCCACGACAATCACGAACAGGACGATCGCCACCTTGACGATCACGATGGCGGTGTTGAAGCTCGCGCTCTCCTGGATGCCCTTGACGAGTACGATCGTGACGAGGGCGGTGATGACGATGGCCGGCAGGTCGAACCAGGTGCCGGTCGTCACCAGCTGTCCCGTCGTTGGATCGAAGTCGAACGGCGCGTTGGTGAAGATGTGCGGAAGCTGAACCTCGAAAAAGCGCAGAAAATCCTGGAAGTAGTGCGACCAGCCGTGGGCGACGGTGGATGAAGCGACCGCGTACTCCAGGACGAGGTCCCACCCGATGATCCAGGCGAACAGCTCGCCGAGCGTTGCGTACGCATACGTGTATGCCGAGCCGGCGACCGGCACCATCGACGCGAACTCCGCATAGCAGAGCGCCGCGAAGATGCACGTCATGCCCGCAACGACGAATGACAGCATGAGCGCGGGCCCGGTCCGATCGTGTGCCGCGACGCCGACGAGCACGAAGATGCCGGTGCCGATGATCGCGCCGACACCGAGGCTCGAAAGCTGCACGGGGCCGAGCACGCGCCGGAGCCGGTGTTCGCTTCGCGCTTCCTCCAGAAGCATGTCGAGCGGCTTTTTCAAAAACAGCTGGTTCACGTCCCGTTTCTCCTTTTGTCCCGCTCCGATGAACGTCCACGCCACCAGCGGACACAATCGAACGAGAGCCGCATCGTCCCCGTACCCGACGCCCGGGCGGACGTCGGACGTCAGGTCGGAGGCGAATCAAGGGGCGAATCGATCGCTGAATGAGATGTGCAGGCTGACGCGCCCGAATGCGGATCCTAGCACGGCCAAACGTTCGCGCCACGTACGGCGTCCGTCGCCGATCACGGCGAATCGTGGAACGTGAGTTCGGCCGCCGCGATCCCCTGCTCGCCGCAGAACGAATAGAACAGGTACGTCCGGCCGCCCTCTTCGAGCAGCGCCGGATCCCGGAGTTGACGAGCGGGCCTCTTAATGTCTCCTGCCTGCGACGGTGCGATCGGCAGGTGAGTGCACTCGTATGGCGCGTCGGGCTGGAGTACGTCAACGGGATCGGACGCGCGCCAGCTGGCCCACTCGCCTGCCGTCGCGATCGTGGACAACATGACGCGTTCCGGGGCGTCGCCGATGGCCGTGAAAAAGACGTACAGGTGGCCTCCGCGCCTGCTCACCGCGACATGCCTCACACGGCCCGCGTACGGACCGTCGCGAAAAGGATGAGGGCCCGCTTCAAAGGCCGCGAGCGGATCCGCCGAGCGCAGCAGCAGCCCCAGGCGAGCCATTCCATACAGGTGCGCGCCGTAGGAAAAGACACGCAGGTAGCTTGTTTTCGAAATCGACGGTCGCACGTTGAAATGCAGCCCGTCCGTCGATTCCGCGGCCTGCGTGAACTGCCCGTAGCCGCGCTCGCCCGCCCACTTGCGAGCGGCCGCGTCTGCGGCCGGCCACCGCTGGCCCTCGGTATACCAGCCGTGAAACCACAGGATCAGCCGCTCACGCTCGGAGTCCACGTGGATTTCGGGCGAAGCGACGTGCGTGTAGAAGTTCTCGAGGTTCTCGCGCGGATCCGGCTGCGGCCGGAAGAACGCCGTCTCGCCGACGGGGACGACGCCGGGCTCGTGGATCTTCCAGGGGCCGGCGATCGAATCCGCGTAGGCCAGACGGATGAACGCGCCCATGTGATGGGCGAAGTACATGTAATAGCGGCCCAGCGGCTGCTTCACCCATGGCGGTACTCGAATCACCGCCGGCCCGTTGATGTTGTCGCCGAGCGACGCGGAGGTCCGCGTCGTGATGAGCGGGTTCTGCGGCAGGCGGCGCGTCGTCACTCGCGCGGCCGGCTGAGGAACGATCTGCTCCCCGGACGCAAGCCCGATGGCACCGATAGTCCCGACAACCAGGACTCCGGCGAGCGGCAGCCGGACCGCAGCGTGTCGCATGTCTCAGAACGTGGCGATGGGATTGAGCGGCGACCCCATCCCCTTCTCGATACGCAGCGGCGCCGCGGTGAACAGGAACTCCCAGCGATTCAGTCGCCGCGCGACGGCCACCGCCTCCTCGAAATCCAGATTGTCGAAGATCGACACGCCGAGCGCGACGAGCGCGAGCCGATGCAGCGGCAGTCCCACCGCCGGCGGAAATCCATGCGGCGCGACATCGTTCCACGCGTCGTGTCCGATGAAGGACACGCCGCGTTCTTTCATGAAATATGCGACGTCCGCCTGGTATCCGGCGAATCCCTCCGCGGTCTTCCACGGACCCAGCGCCGCACGCCGTTTCCAGCGGCCCGTGTACAGGAGAATGACATCGCCCGGCGCCACTTTCACCCGCTGGATCTTTTCGAGCGCTTCGAGATCGCGCGCGTGGATGGCCGTCCCCGGCTCGAGCCATCCCTGCGGAGTCGCCTTGCCGGGCAGGCGCGTGGCGTCGAACAGAATGGCGCGCGTGAAAATGCCGTTTCGCTGCGCCAGGATGCTCCCCTTCGGACAGCCCCCTGCAGCCTTGATGTCCTCCATCGGACGCCCGTTGTAGCCCTTGCCTTCGAACATCACATGGCAGTCGACCGCGTCGAGATGGCTGTGGATTGCGCCGTGGTACGTCCCGCTGTACTGGTAACGGTCTGACGCTCCGGACGGGCTGACATTCACGACGACGCGATCGAGCCTCGTCCCGCCGTCGGCGGCGTCTTCCTGGATGACATCGTGCGCCAGCGAAACCGACAGGCCCTCTTTCACGAGCGCCGCGGCCTGCTTTCGCTTCGCTGGCGTAATCAGGTTGGACGCGCCGAGCTCATCGTCGGCTCCCCAGCGCCCCCAGTTCGAGAGCTCCGTCATCGCCTGGCGGAACTCTGCCTCGTTGCTGATTGGCTTGTACTCGGCGGTGTGTACCGCGCGCCCGGGCGCCGCGAGTGTCAGCGCCGCGGCGGCACACGCCGCCGTCGCGAGGCGGGACACGGTGAACCGGCAGATCATGTATCTCTCCTCGTGAAGGGCACGCGGACGGCCTAGAACTCCACTCTCACCTGGAAGCGAATCAGCCGCGGCGACAAAATCGTCGTCGGATTGCCAAGCGAGGTGCCGAACGTGTTCACCTGCGTGAGCACGGGGTTCGCATTGAACGCGTTGAAGATGTCCACCTGCGGCGTCAGTGCGAAGTTCCGCCCCGGGCGGAGCGTCTTGGCAACCGCAAAGTCGAGCTGCGTCACGCGCTGCATGTAATTGCTCCCGGGCGGATCGAGCAGGACCCTGACTTCGGTCTGCGTCAAGGCCGGGACGACGGTGCGGTTCACGATGTAGTTGATCGACTGGTCGTGGCTGTCCGGGTTACGCGGGGGAGTATTGGCCGGCGCGGCGGGCCCGAACCCGTCGGCGCTCTGGAACACGCCGCTCAGGCGGAACCCGTACGGCAGGCTGTAGGTGCCATTCAGCTTCACTGTGGCGGACCATGGGATGTCGAACTCCCGCTGGTCGCAGAAACGCAGCGCGTTCGGGTCGGCGACATCGCACATCACGCTGACGGTGCGTCCGATGTTCACGCCGCCGCCAAGCGTCATGCCGCGCCCGCGGCCGCTCAGCGTCAGGTCGAAACCGTTGTAGGCGCGCCTGTTGTTCTCGGAGGTCGTGTCCAGCTCATCGACGAGGCCGAGGAATTCGCGCTGCAGGTTGTACACGGCCAGCACCTCCCCGGTGCCGCGCGGATCGGCGATATTGATCGCCGTATACGCGCTCAGCGGCACCGCAAGGTTCGTCGTGTACGTGATGTTGTGGTACTCGCGCCGGTAGTAGTTGGCCGAAACCGCGAAGGTCGCGGTGAGCTGCTGCTGGACGCCGACGTTGTACAGCATCTGGTAGGGCCGCGCCATGTCCGGATCCGGATTGAGGTTGCGGCGGACGCCGAGCGTCGCGTTGTTCGCCGCTCCGAGCTCGTTGTCCTGCGCGATATCGTCGCCGTTCGTGTCGGTCCAGCGGACGACGTCGCTGCCTTCGACCATCGGGTTGTATCTCGCGGCAAACCCGGTCGCCTCCTGCTGCATGTACCGCCCGACGCTGCCCTTCACGGCCGTCCGGCCGTCGCCGAACACGTCATAGGCCGCGCCGAACCTCGGCGCCCAGTTCTTCCAGTTCGGCAGATCGGGAATTGCGTCGAACAACCGCGCCGGCACGAAGCGTCCGGCGGGCGACTGCTGCTCGGGCACCGAGCCCTGCAGGATTTCGTACCGAATCCCCGGGTTGAGCGTGAGCCGCCTGATGGTCCATGAATCCTGCAGGTAGATGCCGACGTTCCGATCGAGGTTCGACCTGGCGACCGACACCGGGTGATTCCATCGCTGCACCGAATCGGGCGCGCCGTTGCGGTATCGCTGCACCATGTGGCCGTTCGAATTCCGCCAGCTCTCGATCCAGCCCCACCCGTACTGGATGCCGGTCTTCAGCGCATGGGAGCCTGTTACGTAGGAGACCGCACCGGTCAGAGTGTAGTACGGAAACTTGTCCTGGAAGTCGCGCCGCGCGGCGTTCGAGATGCGGTTGGTGGACAGTTCGATCTTCGCGACGTCGCCAAACGGCGGCTGATCCTCGGGCAGGGCGACCTCGGGCTGGTAGTGCAGGGTGTAGTTGTAGAAGTTCTCGGAAAATCCCCCTTCCATCAGCAGCCGCGACGTCATGGTGGACGTCCACTTCGCCTGGGCGTTGTATGCGAGCGGCGTCCGCTGCACGACCGTGGCTTTGGGATCGGCGAGGCCTGTCTCGATGTCGCGGTGCCCGCGATATTTCGGCAGCTTGTCGTACATGGCCGTGAGCTTGTTCGTCGCGTTGATCTGCAGGGTCGCGCGGTTCGTATAGGCCTGAATGAGGTTGTCGTCCACGGCCTGCGAGCCATCCGGGTTCAGCGCGTTGGGGGCGAATTCGTTGTAGCCCCAGTTCCTGAACGACGAAAACCACCAGAGTCTGTCCTTGATCACGGGGAAGCCGACGCTGCCCGCCGCGTCCCAGTTCTTGTCGAGCCGCGTGGGGGCCGTCACGCCGCGCTGACGCTGCTCGTCGCTCACGTTCTTCCCCTGGAAACCGCCGTTGGTGAACAACCCGAGGCCGCTGCCCTTGACGAGGTTGCTGCCCTCCTTCGGAATCATGTTGATCACGACGCCGCCGCTCTGGCTCTCGGCGGTCCCGCCGCTCACCTGAAACACGTATTCCTGGTAGGCATCGTCGTTGTGGTACACCGCCGGCACCGAGCCCGACGAGAGGCTGGATTGCACGTTCATGCCGTCGACGAGCATCGCCATGTCGCCCCCCAGCGAGCCGTTGGTCATGATGGTGCCCTGCTGCATCGCGGTCGAGCCGCCGACGTCGAAGCGGCCCATGTTCACGCCCGGCAGCACCGATCCGATCGTCTGGTAATTGCGGCCGGTCGGCAGTGCGTCGAGCACCGTCCGGTTCAGCACGTCCTGCCGCTGCGTCGTCTGCACATCCACGATGGGCGACGCTCCCGAAACCGTGATGCTTTCCTCGACCCCGCCTACTTTCAGTTCGGCGTTCACCGAAGCCGCGAAGTTCGCGCTCAGCTCGATGCCTTCGCGACGGACGGGCGCAAATCCCGTGAGCGTGAACGTCACGGTATAGACGCCTGGGCGCAGGTCGATGATCCGATACTGCCCCTGACCGTCGGAGACGGCGCTGCGCAGCTTTTCGATGAGCGCGGGGCTCGCCGCCTCCACGGTAACGCCCGGGAGAACGGCACCCGAGGTGTCGCGAACGATCCCGGCAATGACGCTCTGCGCCTCGGCGGGAGTGGCCGATGCAAGTGCGAGGACGAAAAGACTCATCCACAATGTACGGCGCATACACCCTCCATCCACTTTCACGTTGCAACCATTTCCTTCGTCCTGCAGGTTACCGGCTCGATCGGCCGGCCGCCTTCACGACCAGCTTCTGGACTCGCCAGTTCAACAGCTCGCCGACCCATACTTCGTTCTCCGAGGGACACGCGAGCGCGTGAGGCCAACCGAATTCTCCGAGGTTCTTGCCCGACTCGCCGTACACGCCGAGCACCTTGCCATCGAGGGAGACCTTGTAGACACGGCCCGGATAGAGGTCCGCGGCGAAGAGCACCGGATTGGGGCCGGGCGTGATGCAGAGCGCGTCGGGAGCGCCGGGCGCGAGCGACCCGGTCGTGAGATCGGTCGGAGGAGCGCCAATCGCCGCCTTGGCGTCGGCAGGCACCGGCACGTCGATGGTGAACTGCCGCAGGAACTTGCCGTTGGAGTCGAGCACCTGGATGCGGCGGTTGCCGCGGTCCGCCACGAAGATCTCGCCGCCCGGAGAGATGGCGAGCCCGTGCGGCGTGTCGAACTGGCCGGGTCCGTTGCCGAGCGATCCCCACGAGGCGAGCCACTCGCCCCGATTGCTCGCTTTCGCGACGCGCGAGTTGATGTAGCCGTCGCTGAAATACACGTTGCCCTGAGCGTCCCAGGCCACGTCCGTCGGCTGGTTGAAATAGCCGTCGCGGTGGACCGGAACCGGATTCCGCGGGTTGTTCGGCGTCGGCGGCTTCATCGCCAGGCCGGCACGCGACAGGAGCCCCGTCAGCGTGCTTGCCGTATCGGGCGGCAGCTGATAGTGCGACGCCTCACCCTTGCGCCCGAATACCCACTCCACCCGGCCCTCCGGGTTGAACTTCACGATCGTGTCCGAGCCTTTGTCCACCACCCAGATGTTGTCCTGCGGATCGATCCGCACCGCATGGGCGTACGACCAGGCGTACAGGTTCTTGCCGATTTCGCGAACGAACTTGCCGTTTCGATCGAACTCGAGCAACTGCGCGGCGGTTGCCATGTACGCCG
>WUUC01098832.1_pt1 | contig 26382 bp, 19 predicted proteins | sample 6278441 | NCBI WGS metagenome assembly WUUC01 (sample SAMN13675441, study PRJNA597444) | soil metagenome | isolation source: soil | place: USA: Washington | collected 2017-10 | reverse complement strand
TGTAGCTCAGTTGGTAGAGCACATCACTTTTAATGATGGGGTCCTGGGTTCGAGTCCCAGCGGGATCACAACAAGGCGTTGACTTTCAACGCCTTGTTTCATTGGGTAAATGAGAGGTTTTATCCCAACTCCAATTGAGGTTTGAAAAATCTTATCGTTACGATTCGAAATTAACGACATCACTAAGAGTCAATTTTTTCTTCCTCTTACTACAGCCGTTGGTTTAATATCTCTATGTAATTTGATAATTATATTCCAGTCTCCTGGCATAACATATCCTTGTCCTCGAGGTCCGACATTTTCAATTCATCGCTACCGGTTTTTGTGACACGTAAAACCGTTGCTTTGGCATAAATGTCTTTCTGGTAATCTAATGACCCGCCATCACCTTCATACAATTCAAACCTTGCTTCCTGATTTTCATTGGCGGGTACACCCGGAGAGTTAGCCGATAATCTTCTTTTGCATAGATATAATCCATCACCCGGGTATCATGGTAATGATGGATCCTTTACGGAACAAAAAAATTGTATTTAACGGCGCTTTATAGATGATCCATTTCCCGTTCGGATTCAAAACTTCATTGCCTTCAAATTGCGAAAGCATCAGGCAGTTCGCCATTCCTGCATAACCGAAAAAGTTGAAAGGTCCTTGACTTATCAATGACCTTTCAATTATCCTGGCTTTACAAAGAAGATTTTTTCTATGTCCTGCTTACACCATCTTTTTTTGACCTGATAATAATTTCGTTACAACTTCCGCCAGCGCACTATATGGACGATAGCCCGTAATGAGTAGTGAAGGGCTGCCTTTCTTTCGAAATATCATCGTAGGAAATCGTGTAATACCCTTCGTTCTCACTTCATTTATATCTTCACTGAAAGCTTTGCGGCCATTTCCATTAGTAAGGTCTTCGGTGAATTTCTCTATGTCAACAACAGGGTATTCACTTTTTAACAGCTGAGCCAGTTTTATCAATTCATCCTGGCGGGCAATATTTACACCTTCACCTATACATTTTTCCCACAACAATCGCAGGTAGGACTCAGCGTATTCCCTCGATTGAAGCTGTATACTTTTGAACGCTATACAAGCAGGATATGAAGATGCCGGGGGATCCCTGAACCAAAGATTATGATCAATCGGAACTCCGGACACCCTCGAGGCATGCATCCATACCGGCCCCATTTGCAGCGGACGACTCACCGAGTTCAAAGGGTCTGAAAACCCATCCCAACTGGGTAGCAGGCCACCCATGCAATAACGCCAATTGATCAGCCCCGGAAATTCCGCTTTTAAATTTGCTATAACGCCCTGCATAGCCCAACTCCAACAGCAAAGCGGATCCGTATAATACGTAACAGACATCCTTTCCATTCCCGAATACTTACCGGTTTGTTGAATACTTTTTTTCGGCCGCATTATTTTCTATTTCTTTTAGCTTCTTTGACTGTTATGTTCGCATCCTTTTCCCTTGGAATAGCAGCATTGCGTTCCAGTACTCTTGCAGCTGTCTCCATCTCCTTCTTCGGATCGTTCCACTGTTGTGGTCCTATTGGGCTAACCGCGTTTACTTCCTCGCTTCGCTGTTTGCCAAGTGTTTGGTTTAACTTTTCCATCTCTTCCAGAGAAGCGTCTTTCCCTTTTCCATTCGTATTCAACAAGCCTTTTGTTTCAAGTACATGTTGGATAGGATCATCTATATATTCAAAGGTTTCCCCAAGCTGTGTCGACGTACCTTCGTTCCATGGTCCCCTGTAATCATTACCGCTAGACAGATTAAAATAAGTACTGCTATACCTTGGATCAGCCTGCAGAGTTCCCATAGGGAAGTTTGGCTGGATAGTGCCCAATGCCGCTTCGAACATTTGGAAATGTGCCACTTCGCGGGTCATTAAAAACCTCAACGTGTCCTTGACATACTGATCATCGGTGAACTGCAGCAAATACTCATATACCATCTTGGCCCTTGTCTCAGCACCCATATCCGACCGAAGATCGGATGAAAGATCGCCCTGTACATCGCCATTGATATAAGCCGCTGTCCACGGCACTCCCTGGCTGTTGGTATAAGCAGGACCGCCACCGGTGCCTACAAAAAATTGCGGCGCTGTCATTCCCTGGTGGATCATCGTCTCCTTTGCTTCCTTCCCATTAAGCAATTGCATGATTTCTGATTGTTCTGCCGCGTCCTTGAGGTCGCCGTTTATGCCGGTCAAAAGCATTTGAATGGTTGCTCCGACAATTTCAAGGTGGCTAAATTCTTCGGTGGCAATATCCATCAGCATATCATACTTGTCCGGATGGGGAGATTTAGCACCAAATGCCTGTCCGAAGTAGCGAAGAGCCGCGGCCAGTTCTCCGTTGGCGCCGCCAAATTGTTCGAGCAATAATGTAGCGAAAGCAGGATCCGGTTTTGATACTCTCGCATTGAACTGGAGGTCTTTTACATGGTAAAACATACAGCAGGATTTAAGTGATTTAAAAATTAATTATTGCATCTTGTTAGAATGCACTGAAGAAATTAAAACGACACAATTACTATGCTATTTATAAAAACTGGTAAAAATTGAAGTAAGTGTAGCCGTGGGGAACTATACCACGGGATGAAATATGAAATATGAGGAATTATTTCCTTTACAGCATTGAAAATATACCACGCATAGCATCCGGGTTCGTATATTACGCCTCATGATAAGAGCTAATAGAACAATAATCAATGCTTCATCGCGAAACCGTATCAATTTCCATTCGACTGCCTGGCTCTTTTATACATAAGCGCCTTGTTCCATCAGCAATCTATTAGATGTTGGATCTGTGTAAAGGAGGTGCCAGGCGGTCGGTTGTGAACACACGGGTGTTATGCACAAATTGGGTTTTAATGTGATTCAAATGCAATTGACCGTTGCCAGCTTGTGTAAGAATTTTCCCCATCCCCGTGTATTTCCATTGCACCAGTTTACCCATTCATGCAATAAACACAGGTGGCATAGTATCTGTATTTATTAACATGCATCTTTTTGTTTTCCCCGCAGAATATCAAAGCGTAATCAATAATTTTTAAAACTACACACATGAAAGCAGCAGTATTTCACAAGATCAATGATATCAGTGTTGACAATGTAGAAGATCCGGGTATCGAGGCTCCCGATGACATTATTTTAAGAATTACGTCTACCGCTATTTGTGGTTCTGATCTTCACATTTACGACGGGTTTGTTCCGCAGGTAAGGGATATGGTCCTTGGTCACGAGTTTATGGGAGTTGTAGAAGAAACAGGTCCGGGAGTTACCAACCTAAAGAAAGGTGATCGTGTTGTAGTGCCTTTTACCATCGCCTGCGGAGAATGTTTTTTTTGCTCCCAGGGCTTTCATCCCAATTGCGTACATACCAACCCAAAACACTATGGCCCACGTGGTGACCTGCTAAAAGAAAAAGGTGGTGGCATGTTTGGTTACACCGATCTGTATGGCGGATATAATGGTGGCCAGGCTGAATATGTACGGGTGCCAAAAGCTAATGCAGGCCCCAAGATCATTCCGGACGGATTGGAAGATGAGCAGGTCTTATTTCTTACCGATATATTTCCGACAGGCTGGAGCGCAGTGAAATGGGGCAAAGTAAAAGCTGGTGATTATGTTGTCATTTTCGGAAGCGGCCCCGTTGGGCTGATGGCGCAAAAAGCGGCCTGGTTGCACGGTGCTGAAAGAGTGATAGCAGTAGACCCGTTGGAATATCGCTTAGAGAAAGCGAGGACCGTCAACAAAGTGGATACCATCAATGCCAATGACGACGACCTGATCGAAAAAATTTATGCGATGACGGACGGCCGTGGTGCAGATGTAGCCATCGACGCAGTGGGTATGGAAGCAAACCGCACCTTCCTGGAAAAAGCAAAAGCCGTGATCAACGCAGAAAAGGGAACGGCGAAGGTGATTGAACTGTGTACAGAGGCAGTGCGCCGCAGCGGCACCATCTCCGTCGTGGGTGTTTATGCAAGTCCTTATGACAATTTTCCTATTCACCGCATTTTCGACAAGGGGCTGATCATGCAATTTGGACAGGCGCAAACGCATGTATATATCGATCAGTGTTTTGAAATGGTACGCAGCGGAAAAGTTGTGCTGGACGATATTATTACTCACAGGCTGCCATTAAGCAAGGCTTCCGAAGCCTATGATATGTTTAAAGACAAAACAGATGATTGTGTGAAGGTGGTGCTGAAACCCGGAATGGACAGGTAAAAACTGTCAGTACAATATTGCGAACAATAAAAAATATAGTTATGAATGAAATACGAAATCTCCAGGACCTGTTTTATCATGAGATACAAGTTTTGTGGAGTGCAGAAAGCATGCTGGTAGAAGCGATGCCGCGTATGATCGACAAGGCAAAAAACCTGGGACTGAAAAAAAGCCTGGCGCTTCACCTGGCAGAAACACAACAACACAAAGTTGCATTGGAAGCAATTTGTAAACAATTGGGCATCGACCCTGGTGGTGATTTTAACCCGGGTATGAAAGGAATTTTGGAAGAAGGCGATAAGGTAATGGCAAAAGATGCTACCGACGAGGGCATGGACGCTGCACTTATTGCAGGTGCACAAAAAGTGGAACATTACGAGATCTCTGGTTACGGATCTGCTGCGCACTATGCCGAGATGCTGGGTCACGAAGGAATTGCAAAACGATTACGGCTGACATTGGAAGAAGAACAACAGGCCGACACGAAGCTCAATTTCCTGGCGAAAAATATCGTCAATCGCAAGGCGCAAACAGTTGCCAGTGCTACGCTGTAGGTTTATTAAGGCATATGTAGTACAGAGCCTATTTTACACGATAAAATCGATTTCTTAATTTAAAACCCTTATTATGGCAAATCATCAACACAAAGAGGGAAAAGTGGCAAAAATGCTGGAGGATCAAACAGCTAAAATACCTTCAGACGTCTATTTATGGGCGGCAGTAGGATCAATGGCGCTTTCCCTGGGACTGTTTCTCACGAAGAAAAAACATGCAAGCATTTTCTTTGGTCAATGGGCTCCCTCCTTACTAATCATCGGTCTTTACAACAAGCTGGTGAAAGTAGAAGGACACGACAAGGAAGACAGCGACAAGTAGTCATTGTAATATTAGATCCGCATAATTCATTTTGTGAGCAATGAGTAACAAGCCCGCCGCAATGCGTACTTGTTTTTTTTTGATAACCCTTTGCATAATTGGGAATGAAAAATGTTATTTGCAAAGTTTATCCCGCGCAACGGCATTATTTCCTAAGCATTGAATACAAAAAGGAAGTAGTGAAAATGAAATCATTCTTGCAACCCCTACCAACCAGGTTGCGCAGAACCGGAGAAATTCCGATTTTTAAAGCATCCCCGCTAAGCAGGCCTGAGCACTGCTACGGGAAATTTCATAAACAATTCATGAACATCAATCGTATGTCCACTAACTTTTTCGCCGGTAAAAATATTTTCCCAGTTTCGGGGTGCGGCCTCCGGTAAAACAAGGTTTAATTCTTTGCCGGCATTTGCTACTATTCCCAATGGCAATACAATCAATACCCAATTATCTTGCAAATTGCGCAGGTAAGTAATAACCACCCGGTCACTACCTTCTGAATAAACAGGGACGTAATCGCCTTTTATGAAAAGATCGTTGTTTAGTTTCCTGAGTTCAAGAATCCTTTCTGTTACCAGGAATTTTTGAGCGCCGATTTCAAAGTTCACCCTGGCCCATTCCAACAAATCTTCCATACTTTTATTTTCCTTTTCTTTTAATTTATGAAGCAAATTCCTGCGTAGCTCAAAGTTTACGGGCCTGCGATTGTCAGGATCTACATAGCTCAGATCCCACAGTTCACATCCCTGGTAAATATCAGGAATACCCGGGGCAGTGGTTTTTATGATCACTTGCACCATCGTATAAGTATTCGCATAACCAATGATCTTTTTTACAAAAGGCAACAGGGATGGCAAAAAACGATGTTCTTCGTTTAGCAAATGCTCAATAAAAGCCGAGCAGGCGTCTTCGTATGCTATATTAGGAGTAATATGATCGCTCATGAGCTTTGATTCACGCAATACCTTTGTAAAATATTTTTTTGTCCGGTTAATAAAATCGTTAGTGACCTGCAGGTCTTCCGGAAAACCACCGATGATGGCCTGGTAAAGAAAGTATTCATCATTAATTATAGGCGCCAGCACATTGCCTGTTTGCTGGCGAAAAGGTTCGTTCATTTGCTGCCACGTTGCTACCAGTTTTGCCCACTCATCAGCGAGTTCACTGATGATATTAATGCGTATGCGGTTGTCCTCGCCCCTTTTGGTATCATGTGTAGAGGTGCAATTAAACGACAAGGGATTTCTCAAATGGCGTTCCTGCATTTTTTCATGAAACTCCCTGACAGGAATACCGAGTACACAAGGTTGGTCGCCCACTTCATTATGGGATATCAACGGATTGTATAAATAAAAAGTAGTGTCCTCTACCCCTTTTGCAGCAAGTGGACCGGTAAATTGCATTAACCGTTGTATAAAGATCAGCCGGTTTGCATTGCGGGTTGTGTCAGGATGTGGTTCAAAAAGCTGGCGCAGGATCGTTAGGTGATAATTATATTCGGGATACCTTTTAAACGCAGTTACGAAAGCAGCCACTACCAATTGCTCATCATTAATATCAAGCGGCAAGCTTTCAATATACACGCGATACACGGGGAAGGCAGCCATAAATATACCCAGTGCCATTTTAAGATCATTGATCCTTACTTCCTCATCGTCTATAAGATTAAGTGAAAGCAACAAGCGCAAAAGGTTATCCCATTCTCCATTAAGATAAGTTTCCAAATTTGCGAATTTATTTTTGAACACCATGTCCTCGTAGTCCCTGTATTCGGGTACGTATTCGTTATAAATGGCCAACAATTTTTCGGACCCTTTGCGGTCGGTGATTACCTGGTTGATATAAGATAAAAATTCGTACCCGCTTGTACCCTGGATGTCCATCGCAGGTGGTAACTGTTCCTTGGCATCTAATATCTTTTCAACGATGATGTAGCAATCGTCACCAAACAGAGCTCTTAACTTCCGGACATAATCGGTGGGATGTTTCAGGCCATCGATATGATCGATCCTTAATCCCTGGATCAGCCCTTTTTTATAAAGCTGGTGAATGAAATAATGGTAATCGTTAAATACGCTTTCATTCTCCATGCGCAAGCAAATAAGTCCGTTTACATTAAAGAACCGGCGGTAATTGATTTCGGTATGTGATTCAGTAAACAGGCAAAGCACATAATGCTGGCGGTTGATGATTTGCAGCATGGCAGAAAGATCTGCATTTAACTGGCTGAGTTTCTCTTCAATGCGTATACGCAAAGTTTCTTCCGACAAAAGGTTTAAGAGATCGCTTTTCATACTTGTCCAATGCCCGAAACCGGTCGCCGGGTTATTCACCAATGCACTCAACGCTGCATTAATATTATTATGTTCATCATTAAAGCAACCGGACAGTATTAGCTGGTAACTATCGATACTTACCGGGTAATGGTTTTCATAGTAGCCAAGGTAAAAACCGGCGCCCGGGTCAAATGCAAGCACCAGTTTTTTCTGTTGCAGGCAATCGTGTACGGTAGCGTCTAAAAACGGAACCATTAATTTTTGCTGATAAGAGGGATGAGCCCAATCAATATCAAAATGCGAAGAATATGAGGAATGGATTCCACGTTCCAATACGTCGTTTAACCACACATTGCTGGTGTTGAATGCCAGGTGGTTTGGAACAATATCCTGGATCCACGATATTTTTTCTTTTGTCAATTTTGCTGAAAGCGCCTCGAGTTCTTCCAGCGTACCCAGTTCAGGGTTCAGGGCAGCGGCATTAATTCCATCATAACCGTGCTCGCTTCCTTTGGTCGGTTGCAGGATCGGAGAGGCGTATATACCTGTAATACCTAATTCAAGCAGGTAATCAACTATGTCTGAAAGATGACGAAAAGTGAAACGCGGGTTGAACTGTATGCGATAGGTGCAGGACGGTATAATCATTACTTCTTTTACATGGGTATTTTGCATTTATCTTGCCATTTTTTGCAATCAATTCTTGCAGGACATCCAATTGGACAGTGTCATTTGCAGCATAACCGAATTGTCTTTCATATTTATAATGATCAATCGTGTTCCACCCATCTCCATGATGCCCGCTAACCTGAATCAACTGCATACGCTCATTATTAAAGATTGAAGAAAAGAATTTTGAACCTCAAAATGAATGAGGAAATAGTTACACATTCTGACGATCTGCGCTTCACCCGCCCCGCATGTTTGAATCGACGTGACGGCATAGCCAGAAAAAAAATTTGCTTCCTGCTGAATGTGCCGGCCCGTTACGGAGAAAAGCATCCAACCCTGTACAACTATTCAATTCTTAGACAATTTGTTTTAACAGTGTTTAGCGGCATACAATCATGGAATAGTTTTTAATACTACCTCTGTAATGATTGCAAAAGTTTATTATACAGGCAACCCTTATCCGCTTGGGGCAACATGGGATGGCAAAGGCGTCAATTTCGCTTTATATGCGGAAAATGCAGAAGCCGTGGATCTTTGTCTTTTCGATTCCCTGGAAGACGATGTGGAAACAGTTAAAATAAAGATTAAAGAAAGAACCCATCATGTATGGCATACTTACCTGCCCGATATAAAACCGGGACAGCTATATGCCTACCGCGTCAACGGAGCATACAACCCCAGGGAGGGGCAGCGGTTTAATATCAACAAACTTTTACTAGACCCTTATGCAAAAGCGATCGCCGGTACGATACAGTGGCACGATGCGCTTTTCGGGTACGGCATCGGTGATGAGGATGCCGATCTTAGTTTTAACAGGGAGGACAGTGCGCCTTTTATTCCCAAATCTGTTGTTGTCGATGACCATTTTGATTGGGAAGGAGATACCTCTCCAAAAACGCCGTATCATGAAAGCATCGTTTACGAGGCACATATAAAGGGCCTGACCTTTTTGCACCCGGACCTGCCGGAAAACACCAGGGGAACTTATGCCGGCATTGCACATCCTGTAATAGTAAAGCATCTGCAGGAATTAGGTATAACGGCAATAGAGCTAATGCCGGTTCATCATTTTATCGAGGACCGGCATCTCGTTGAAAAAGGTCTTACCAATTATTGGGGATACAATACTATCGGTTATTTTGCGCCGGATGCACGGTATTCATCTTCGGGCATTGCGGGCCAGCAGGTAACCGAATTTAAATCAATGGTAAAAGAGTTGCACCGGGCTGGAATCGAAGTGATACTCGACGTGGTATATAATCATACAGCCGAAGGCAATCATCTTGGCCCGACGCTTTGCTTCCGCGGAATTGATAATGCTGCATACTATCGCCTTTCCGAAGACAAAAGATATTACATGGATTATACAGGCACCGGTAACACGTTGAACACACAAATGCCTTACGTGTTGCAGTTAATAACGGACAGCCTGCGGTACTGGATAGAAGAGATGCATGTAGATGGATTTCGGTTCGACCTTGCTTCAGCGCTTGCCCGCGAACTGCATGAGGTTAATAAGCTGGGCGCTTTTTTTGATATTATACACCAGGACCCAGTGATATCAAGGGTAAAATTGATTGCCGAACCATGGGACATTGGCGAGGGCGGTTACCAGGTTGGAAAATTTCCACCGGGATGGGCAGAATGGAACGGTTTGTATCGTGATTGTTTGCGGGATTACTGGCGTGGCGCCGATAGTAAATTGGCGGAGTTCGCGGAAAGATTAACCGGCAGCCCCGATTTGTATAAAAATGATTATCGCAATCCCAGTGCCAGCATCAATTTTATAACCGCACACGATGGATTTACACTAACCGATCTTGTTACCTATGCCCAAAAACACAACGAGGCAAATAAAGATGACAACAAAGACGGCGAAAATGAAAACCGCTCCTGCAACTATGGGGCAGAAGGTCCAACCGACAACACTGAAATAAACCGCGTTCGTGAAAAGCAAAAGCGAAATATGCTGGCCACACTTTTTTTGTCGCAAGGCGTGCCGATGTTATTATCGGGAGACGAATTGGGTAATACACAATACGGTAATAACAATGCTTATTGCCAGGACAATGAGATCTCCTGGATCGACTGGTCAAAGGCCGATCAACCATTGCTTGAATTTACGAAGCAGCTTATTCATTTTCGCAAAGCACATCCGGCGTTCATTCGCCACAGGTGGTTCCAGGGATTACCAATACGGGGAATCGGCGTGGAAGATATTGCATGGTTCACGCATGATGGCCAGGAAATGAAAGAGGAAAACTGGAAGGTTGATTTTGCAAAGTCACTCGCCGTTTTTTTAAACGGATTGGGCCTGCGTAGTCTCGGATCAAAAGGCGAAAAATTAAAAGATAAAAACTTCTTCCTCATTTTTAATGCACATGACGGTCCGCTCGAATTCAGAATTCCTTCTGAAAAATATGGCGACAACTGGCGAAAGGTGTTAGATACAAGCGACCATATTATGAAGGAAGATGATGCATGCATTTCAGCCCAGCATACAATAACCGTAAAAGGATTTAGTGTCATTCTGCTTGAAAGCGAAACGCCGGACACCGCTACAAAAACGTCCGATCCCTTGCCAGAATTGACCCAGCCTTAAACACCGATGGAAAACAAAACGCTTATTCAATTTTTCGAATGGTATTGCCCGGCCGATGGCCGGCATTGGAACCGGTTTGCTGAAGAAATTCCGCGATTGATTTCTATGGGCATCACTGCAGCGTGGTTGCCACCTGCTTATAAAGGAACCCGTGGAAGCTTATCAGAAGGGTACGATGTGTATGATATATATGATCTCGGTGAATTTGATCAAAAGCAGTCGGTTCGAACGAAGTATGGAACCAGGCAAGAGTATATCGGCGCTGTGAATGCGGCGCGACGGGCTGGTTTAAAAGTTTACATTGATGTAGTATTAAATCATATGGGCGGCGCTGAAGAAACAGAAAGAATTAAAGTTAAAAAAGTCGATCCCGCTAACCGGCTCAAATTTATCAGCGAAGAGATGGAAATAGAGGCGTACACCAAATTTATTTTTCAAGGCAGGGCCGGTAAGTATTCAACATTTCAATGGGACCATCATTGTTTTACCGGCATTGACCATGCGGCCAACACAAACGAGAATGCCATATTCAGCATTGTCAATGAGTACGGCGATAGTTGGGAACCACTGGTGCATCATGAAAAAGGAAATTTTGATTACCTGATACTGAACGATATTGAAACCAGGAATAAATCGGTAAGAGAAGAATTCAAGAGATGGATCAAATGGTATTATGACACTGTTCCTTTCGATGGCGTGCGGCTGGATGCGGTCAAACATATCAATCCTTCTTTTTTTATTGAATGGATCGACTATGTTCGCAAGGAGATCAATCCGGATGTTTTTACATTGGGCGAATACTGGTTGTCAGACGACCTGCCGGTATTGCATAAATATATAGAAGTTACAGGAGGCCGCATGAGTCTTTTTGATGCTCCGCTGCATCACAACTTTTCAGAGGCTTCCGTTAGCAAAGAAGAATATGATCTGCGGGACATTTTGGAAGTGAGTCTTGTCAATACAAGACCCGAACTGGCTGTCACATTTGTCGACAACCATGATACGCAACCCTTGCAATCGCTGGAAGAATATACAGAACAATGGTTTAAGCCACATGCCTATGCCTTGGTACTATTACGGGAAGCAGGATATCCTTGTGTTTTTTATGCTGATATCTACGGAGCCTGCTACGAAGGAAAAAATAAAAACGGCGATCATACACAAGTGAACATACCGGCGCTGGACTGCCTGCCGGCTTTGCTGGCTTTAAGAAAAAATTATAGTTACGGCAAACAGGTGGACTATTTTGACGATGCTAATTGCCTCGGATGGACAAGGCAGGGAACTGCTGACAAACCTTTTTCCGGCTGCGCTGTAGTGTTATCCAACCACGCCACTAAAAACGGTTTTAAAAAAATGCAGATGGGTAAACAATTCGCGGGTAAAAGTTTTTATGACTTTTTAAAAAATTATCCCGGCAACGTGATCGCCGATGCAGAAGGAAACGCCGGCTTTTTTTGTCAACCGTCAGGCGTCTCGGTTTGGGTGCTCATTGAGATCATGTGAATCATACCACCCAGTTAAAAGCAAAAGTCTTTCTTCATCATGCGGCTCCGAAAAAGTGACTTACAAGCTGGTAGTTTTCTTTTAGTATAATCATCCGAAGCCCCGCATTTCTTATCACTCGCATCCTTATCGGATTTTCTTGTAAAAATTTAAAGTAGGTTTGCCGAAACTCCAGGGATCATGTCTTCTTATTTTAAGAATAAAGTTGTTGTAGTAACCGGTGGTACAGATGGTATCGGCAAAGCAATGGTCGACGACCTTTTGCTGGCAGGGGCCAAAGTGGCAACCTGCGGCCGCGATCATGATAAACTTTACCGCTTGCAAGCCACCTATCCTTCTTCTTTCCTGCATACCATGGTAGCGGATGTCAGCAGTGAAAACGATTGCCGCAGGTTTATGGAAACCACGATCAAGATCTTTGGCGGTATTGATATATTAATAAATAACGCAGGCATTTCTATGCGGGCATTGTTAAAAGATGTGTCAACAGAAGTGATGCGTAAGGTGATGGACATTAATTTTTTTGGCGCCGTTTACTGTACCAAATATGCACTGGATTCGATAATAGAAAGAAAAGGAACGATTGTCGGTATTTCTTCTATTGCCGGTTATCGCGGTTTGCCGGGTCGCAGTGCCTATTCTGCCAGCAAATATGCGCTGCAGGGATGGCTGGAAGCGATTAAAACAGAATTGCTGAAAGATGATGTTCACGTGATGTGGGTGAGTCCGGGATTCACTGCTTCGAACATCCGCTATGCGGCCTTGAACAAAGATGCCATATCGCAGGGACAAAGTCCGCTTGATGAGGATAAGCTGATGAGCGCCGATGATTGCGCCCGTCGCATATTAAAAGCGGTAGAAAGAAAAAAGCGGACATTGGTAATGTCCTTCAGCGACAAACGAACTGTCTTTGTAAATAAATTTTTTCCGAAACTTGCAGATAAGCTAACGTATAAATTTTTCTTTAAAAACGGAGAATTGATAAAATAGAAATTTAAAATATAAAATGGTAAATCCAAAATATAAAAATTGGGAGAGCCAAGAAAATATGATTTGGAAGACAGGCTTGTAAAGTTTGCTATCATGATACTTGAAACCTATGAATTGCTTCCCAATACTAAAGCAGCCAACAATTTGGGTTATCAGTTGTCCAAAAGTGGCACGGCGCCTGCTCTTATGTATGGAGAGGTTCAGGCCGCAGAATCAAGAGCAGACTTTATACATAAGGTGAAAATGTCACTTAAAGAAATCCGGGAAATAAGAATTTGCCTCAGAATTATTTTGGAAAAGCCAATAATAAAACATGAAAAAGTGGAAACAGCGTTCAAAGAATGTAATGAACTTATAGGGATATTTTCAAATAGTGTAGAAACTGCAAATAAAAACAAGCTTCCCTAATTTTACATTGAATATTTTTCATTCTGCATTTTACATTCATCAATGCCTTTACTCACTCTTACTTCCGATATTGGTCACCAGGATTATCTTGTAGCTGCTATAAAGGCGCAGTTATTACAGATAGACCCTGCTTTTACAATCATCGACGTTTCACATAATATCGCCCCATTCAATTACCCGCAGACCGCTTATATCTGCCGCAGTGCCTTTAAAAATTTTCCGGATTACACCTACCATATTATACTGGTCAATCTTTTTGAAAAAAAACCGGAGCAACTGTTATTGGCTTTTCACAATAATCAATATTTTATTTGCGCCGATAACGGGTTGCTCAATATGATATTGGAAGGAAAGCCGGAAGTTGTAATAGGCATACCGCTCGAAAAATCGGCAGTTAAGAACACAACCCATTGCGCAGCCGTGATGGGAAAAGTAGTGAATCAACTGGCCCGGGGCGAGGCGATCCAGGATATTGGCATGCCCGACACCAACTATGTGGAAAAAAATCATTTGCGGCCGCTGCTTGATAATAACTGGATCGAGGGACAAATTATTTTCATTGATAATTTCGAAAATGTTATCGTTAATATTACCCGTGAACAATTTGAAGAGCAGCGGAAAGGCAGAAGTTTCCGGATCGTTTTCAAACGGGATGAAGTGATCGACCGCATCAGCGAAACCTATGCTGATGTGCAGGCTGGAGAAAAATTGGCCCTGTTCAACAGTGCCGGCTATCTTGAAATTGCTATCAACAAGGGTAATGCCGCCGGCCTTTTCGGGCTGAAAGGGTTTTCGGAAAAATCAAGCAAAGCTGAGGTCATTTTGCAAAACCAATTGTTTTACCAGACGGTAAGGGTTTTTTTTGAATAAGAAAACTGTCCCGGGCTACCGGGATTCAGGATTGAAATGGATCAATGGCAAAATACTTTTAACACCTCTTCGTTTAATTACCTGTTTCAATTCTTAAAGTTGTTAAACCCTTATCAAATTCGACTTCAAAACTTAAAACCCGATAGCTATGGGGTTCAACACTTTTACCCCTATTTTTGCTTTCCTTCATCCTTCGCTACGTTCTGGATGATGAAGACTACAAAATCAACTCTTTATGAACTTTAGAAAAGTCAATAACCTAACCGGATGGGCCGTATTTCTTGCAGCGCTTGCTACTTATGTATTAACCCGCGAAGCAAGAGGCAGCCTTTGGGATACTGGTGAGTTTATTGCCAGTGCTCAAAAACTACAGCTCCCCCACCCTCCCGGAGCCCCCGTATTCGTATTGTTGGGACGTTTTTTTATCATACTATTTGGCGACAACGGACAAACCGCGGCGAGTGCCGTTAACTTTATGTCGGCTTTGGCGAGTGCCGCCACGATCCTGTTTCTTTTCTGGAGCATTACCCATTTTGCCCGCAAGATGTTTGTAAGCGTTGGTGAAGAATTAAACAGCAACCAGTTGTTTACCACCATGGCGGCCGGTGTTGTCGGCGCATTAGCCTATACTTTTAGTGATTCATTCTGGTACAGTGCCGTCGAGGGTGAAGTGTATGCGCTGTCCTCTTTCTTTACCGCTATTGTGTTCTGGGCCATGCTGAAATGGGAACATGCGGATGAACATGCAGGCAACGATGCGTTTGCAAGAGCAAGATCAGACCGGTGGATCGTTTTCCTTTTCTTCATGATCGGCTTGTCGATCGGTGTACACTTATTGAACCTGTTGACCATCCCGGCAATCGTGATGATCTATTATTACCGCCGTTACCAGGCTACTACCAAAGGTGCTATCCTTGCATTCATCATCGGCTGTATTATTACGGGTATTGCCCAGGTAGCAGTCATTCAATACTCTATGAAGGCGGCGGGATTATTTGATGTATTCTTTGTTAACTCATTCAAACTGCCTTTCTTTTCCGGTTTCGCTATTTACTTTATTGCATTGGCGGCAGTCATTGGCTGGGCGCTGACATTTACAGAGAGAAACATATCGAAAAACAAACTGATCATCTGGTTCATATTATTTCTTGGACTATCGGCTTTACCCTTCTTTATGAGTACCGGCTCGGGTGGGATAAAAATCTTAAAATTCTTACTGCTTGCAGGTGGCGCCACGGTGATTGGTTATTTTCTAAAACCAGCCGGTTTGCGGATCTTAAAGCTTTCGTTGTGGAGTTATGCATTCATTATGCTTGGCTATTTTGTTTATTTCACCACGCTGATCCGCTCGAATGCTGATCCTGTAGTTGACATGAACAATGTTGACAATCCCATTAACCTTGTTTATTATTTAAGCCGTGAACAGTATGGCAGTGCCCCCCTGGTGTATGGTCCGCATTTCGCTGCAGAAGTGGCCAGGGATGATAATGGGTACGCCAGGATCATTGAAGGCGAAATGAAATATGTAAAGGGAAAAGACAGCTATATCCCTGTGGGGCCCGCCCGGGAATATGGTTATGAAAGCAGCGATAAGCAATTATTCCCACGTGTGTGGGATTCAAGCAATGACCAGAACCATGCTTATTTTTATGCGCAATGGCTGGGCCTCGGCCAGACACAGGATCCGCAAACAGGACAAACCAAATACGAAGCACCTACTTATACTGATAACCTCGAATGGTTCTTTACTTACCAGATGGGATTGATGTACTGGCGGTACTTCATGTGGAATTTCGCAGGAAAGCAAAATGATGTTCAGGGCATGGGTAGTGTAAGGGATGGTAACTGGATCAGTGGCATTTCATTTATTGACAATAACCGCCTGGGTGATCAAAGTCAGCTTCCTGAGAGTCTTCAAAATAATAAAGCCAATAACAAGCTGTTTATGTTGCCCTTTATACTGGGCATAGTGGGCTGTGTTTATCAATATTTCAAAAACAGGAAAGACTGGATCGTCAGCTTTTTACTATTCTTTTTTACCGGTATTGCGGTTGTCCTGTATCTTAACCAGCCCGGCAACCAGCCGAGGGAACGGGACTATGCTTATGTTGGATCATTTTATGCATTTGCAATATGGATCGGGCTGTCGGTCGTTGCATTTGTAAGAATGGCGAGAGAAAAAGCGGACAAACTGAATTTCCAGAATATCCTGGTCTATGGTTCAGCCCTTACATTTATTATTACATTGATGAGTTCGTTGCGCGGTTCCTTTGGTTCCACTTTGATGACCTGCATTTATATCACTGCATTATTTGCAGTGGTCACCATCGGGGTCACTTACCTGGTCAGGGCGCTGTCATCGGGTGGCAACAACTGGAAGATGCTGAATATTTCCACTGCGGTTATTTGTTTGGCGGTTCCGGCTATCATGCTTCAGCAAGAATGGGATGATCATGATCGCAGCAGCAAAACCCTTGCACCTGACCTGGCAAAAGATTACTTAGAAAGTTGTGCACCCAATGCGATTATTTTCACCTTTGGCGATAATGATACTTACCCGCTTTGGTATGCCCAGGAGGTTGAAGGCGTTCGTCCTGATATCAGGATCATCAATAATAGTTTGCTGGGCATTGACTGGTATATTAACCAGCTTCGCCGCAAAGTAAACCAGGCCGATTCCGTAGATGTGATATGGAGCGAGGAACAAATTGAAGGTCACAACCGTGAATTTGTTCGTTACAGGGCTAAAGGCGATCAGAGCACTGCCTATGATCTGTACAGTATTATGAAACAGGAATTGGGAAGGCCAGCCATCGATCCCGATACAAGAAGAGATGTAGGCGCGGGAACTTTCCCGGTATCGAAACTTGGTATACCTGTCGATGTAGCGAAAGTCAGGGCCAATAAAACGATCAATGCTGATGATAGTGTCGTATCGCCCATGGTATTTGAAATACCGCAGCAGAAGTTAAACGAAGGCCTTTCACGCAGTGACCTCATGGTGCTGAATATCATTGCGGCTAATAAATGGGAACGCCCTATCTATTTCACCTCTCCCTATGGTGAATTGGGATTTGGTCAATACCTGCGCAAAGACGGATTGTCCTATCGCCTGGTTCCGATCAGAACAGATTATCCGGCGGCTAACTGGGCGCTGGAAGGTGCACTGCGCCAAATGCAATTGGGTGGTACGCAGATCCGTGATAACAACGAGTCGTTTATGTACGACAACCTGATGGAGAAGTTTGCTTTTGGTGGAGCCGGCAAGAAGGGAGTTTATTTCGATGAAGAGAACCGTCGTCACTTACTTAATATCCGCTCCGTTTATGCTGAAGCTGCGGGTAATATGGCAGACAATGGCAAAAAAGAAGAAGCGTTGGAGCTGCTGGACAAAGTGGAAACCGGCATTGACCCGGAAAATCTTCCGTATGCTATGGTGAGCCGATTCAATAGTCATAACCAAACAGGCTTGCTTTATCTCGAAGCTGCTTATAAAGCGGGCAAAGCGGACCTGGCAGAAAAGGTGCGGCTGGTCATGCGGAAGGATTTGGAACAACAGAAAAAATATTATGATTATCTGAAAAATAACCGTCCTGAATTATTTGGTGGTACATTAGAAGGGACAGAAGTTTATTTTAATGACGCATTGTTAATGGCATTGGGTGAAATTGAAAAGAGATATGCACCACAAACACAGTCGCAAACCCCTGTTGAAGGTGGCGGTACGATCATTAATACACCGAAGGGCAGTACGACTCCGGACACGATAAAATAATACAGCACAGATTTTATAAAGACAATCCCCGCCCAAACAGCGGGGATTGTTATTTCCTTAATTTTGTTGCATGCAAAATAAAATATTGATAGCCCTGATGATCTTATTTATCTCCTGTAATAACGAGGTGTCAACAGAAAATGAGCATGTTGAAGATACCGTGATAACTGAAGAAGTGGCTGTATTTGCACCTGATAAGCTGCTCTGGATTTCAGCGTATGATACGGTTAAGAATGAGTTTCATTTAAAACAGCAAAGGCCATCCAATCCTGATTCGATCACGGCAGCTACACTCATCAACGATTTAAATGCAGCATGGGAAAATGTTAAACTGGAATTAGTGAAGACATCCAACGATACGCTATATGTATCGATTCCTGACAGTGAATTTCTTGGGCAGCAAATGGGAAGTGCCGGTGCGCAGGCCTACATGGTGTCGACAACTTATAACCTCACCGAACTGAAAGGCATAAAATACGTTAACTACTCCATGCAGAGAGGAGACCATGTCTCGCCCGGAACATTCAGCCGCAAAAGTTTTGAAAACTATCGCTGAGTTTAATTGTTATACAGCGGGAGTTCTTAAGGATCCATTACAGGCAGGGATTTTTATGGTACGTTGTTCGGGCCCGGAATTTGGTTCCAAATAAGGGTGTGAATTATTATTGTAAATTGTCGTAATGAGTCCGGAAGATCCGGGATCAAAAGCCGGCATCCAGCAAAATTCCGGACGGTTATCTTGTTTCTGTTCTCAAAAACTAATCACTATGCGCGGATTTCATTTTACCAGGTTCGATCCCAATGAGAATGGCAAAAGCCGGTTTGACCAACTGCTTGACCTTTTTATGCAATTGCTTACCTATACCAGCGGCGATACAGGTGAATCGATGCAATGGCTGAATGAGCTCGATAAAAAATACCAGCTTACCGATGATGAATATGGGATGGGTGATTTTATTGATGAGTTGAAAGAAAAAGGCTATATCACGGAAGACAATCAGCATGGCGAAATACGGATCACTCCAAAAACCGAACAAGGCATCCGCAAAAAAAGCCTGGAAGAAATATTTGGAAAGTTAAAGAAAACGAAACAAGGCGATCACCACAGCTTTAAACCAGGCCGGGGCGATGAATTGAATCCCGAAACAAGACAGTTCCAGTTTGGCGATATGCTGGAGCAGATCGATTTTACAGAATCCATCCGCAACGCACAGATCAATCATGGCGTGGAAAGTTTTCGTTTGCATGAAGATGATCTGAGCATCCGCGAGTCCGATTTCAAAGCGCAGACATCTACCGTATTGATGATCGATATCTCCCACTCCATGATATTATACGGTGAAGACCGCATAACACCTGCCAAAAAAGTGGCGATGGCATTGAGTGAACTTATTCAAACAAAATATCCGAAAGACACACTCGATATAGTTGTTTTTGGAAATGATGCGTGGCCGATAGAAGTAAAAGATCTTCCTTATTTACAAGTAGGCCCCTACCATACGAATACGGTGGCAGGGCTTGAGCTGGCTATGGATATTTTGCGGAGAAGAAAAAACCCGAACAAACAAATATTTATGATCACCGACGGAAAGCCCACTTGTTTGAAGATCGGTAAACGGTATTATAAAAATAGTTTCGGGTTAGACAGGAAAGTGATCAACCGTTGTATGAACCTTGCGGCACAATGCAAGAAATTAAAAATCCCGATCACTACATTCATGATTGCAACAGATCCCTATTTGCAACGGTTTGTACAAGAGTTTACCGAAATGAATCATGGGAAAGCATTCTTTGCTTCACTGGACAAACTCGGTGCATTTATATTTAAGGATTTTGAAAGCGGGAAGAGAAAGACCGTTTATTAAGCCAGGCCTCATTCCAACCTTCTCCGAAGGAGAAGGCCATCTGAGCTCAGCCCTTGCTTTTCGGAGTGCCTGAAAAAATAAATGCTCTCTGAAAGTGTTGAGTAAAAATAACAGATGATGTGATAGTTATGAAGATCATTAGAAATAGCAGTACCGTCCCTTCCCTTTCGGGGAAGGGAAAGAGGGATGAGGCCCTTGCCAAATAGCGAACAGAAAGTACAAGAGTGCGACGCAACAAAAGTTAAATAGACATTCAAAAGCACGAAACATAAATATGAATATTATCAAAATAAAAACACTCGGCGAACTTAAAAAAAGCGGCTATCAACCTAAAAGTATCAAAGAAGAAATCCGCCAGAATCTTATTGGCAAACTCAAAAACCAGGAGACTACGTTTCCGGGAATTATTGGTTACGAAGACAGCGTGATTCCTGATGTGGAAAGGGCTTTGCTGAGTAAACACAATATCCTCTTTCTTGGTTTACGCGGCCAGGCAAAAACAAGGATGGCGAGGCAAATGACTGAATTGCTGGATGAATACGTTCCTACCATTTCCGGCAGTGAGATCAATGACGATCCGCTGCAACCAATCTCGAAATATGCCCAGGACCAGGTGGCGGTGTACGGCGATGAAACGCCGATCCACTGGATACATAAAAGCGAACGTTATGGTGAAAAGCTGGCGACTCCGGATGTAAGTGTCGCAGACCTTATCGGCGATATCGACCCTATCAAGGCAGCCAATCTGAAATTGAGTTTTGCGGATGAGAAAGTGATCCATTACGGCATCATTCCAAGGAGCAACCGGAGCATTTTCGTCATCAATGAATTGCCGGATCTGCAGGCAAGGATACAAGTTGCGTTATTCAACATTCTTGAAGAAGGCGATGTGCAGATCAGAGGTTTCAAATTGAGATTGCCGTTGGATATTTTGTTTGTCTTTACCGCCAATCCTGAAGATTACACCAATCGCGGGTCGATCGTAACCCCGCTTAAAGATCGTATCGAAAGCCAGATACTGACACATTATCCAAAAACATTGGAACATGCGTTGGAAATAACTGAGCAGGAAGCGATTCTTAGCGATGAGCAAAAATCGAAAGTAAAAGTAAGCGACCTGGTAAAGCGATTGATAGAACAGGTAGCGTTTGAAGCAAGAGCCAGTGAATTTGTAGATAAAAAAAGTGGTGTAAGTGCCAGGCTTACTATTTCGGCTTTTGAGAATGCGGTAAGTGCTGCGGAGCGCAGGGCTATTATCAATAATGAGAAACAAACGCAGGTGTGGATAGCAGATCTTTCGGGGATCATTCCATCCATCACGGGGAAAGTAGAACTTGTTTATGAAGGCGAGCAGGAAGGACCTTACCAGGTGGCCATGAACCTCGTGGACAAAGCGATCCGAACACAGTTCAGCCAATATTTTCCCAACCCTGATACGTTGAAAAAAAGAAAGCCTGCCGGCAAGCCGTCGCAAACCACGAAGGAAGATGAAAATCCTTACCGCGCTATCACATCATGGTTTGATAAAGGCAATCATTTGAATGTATCGTTTAATACCAGCGACAAAGACAAGATCCTTTTATTGTACCAGGTTGATGGTCTCCACGCATTGGTGAAAAAGCATTTCGCCCAGGCAAATGAAACCGAAACAGCTTTCCTGATGGAATTTGTTTTGCATGGGCTTGCGTCTTATTCGCTGATCAGTAAAAAAATATTTGAGACCAAGATCGAATTCAAGGATCTTATTGGTAGCATGATGAATTTAGGCGGGGCCGATTATGAAGAAGAGTTTGATGAAGAAGCGTAAATAAAAGACCCGGCAAAATGCCAGGGTCTTTATTTATAGAACAATATCATTCGTTTAAATAATGTTCACTTCTCTTTCCAGTTGAACGCCAAACTTTGCGATAACACTTTGCACGATCCTTTCACTAAGTTGAAAGATCTCTTCACCGATGGCATTGCCATAATTTACCAATACCAAGGCCTGTTTAGCATGAACGCCAGCATCGCCGCTGCGAAAACCCTTCCAACCGCATTGCTCAATTAACCAGCCGGCAGCAAGTTTTACGGTTTCATCGGCATTTTCATACCCAACGATACTTTCAAACTCCTGCTTCAACTGCATAAATTTTTTCCGTTCAACTGGTGGATTTTTGAAAAAGCTGCCAGCGTTACCAATCTCCTTCGGATCGGGCAGTTTAGAAGAGCGGATATTAATAACCGCTTGTGAAATCGCCTGGATGCTTAATTCTGTGATACCCATTTTCTCCAGTTCCTGTTCAATAGCACCATAGCTTGTATTAAATTGCGGCTGCTTATTCAACCGGTATGTTACATCAAGGATAACAAACTCATCTTTGTATTTCCTTTTAAAAATGCTTTCACGATAACCGAATTCGCAGTCCTTTGCCCGAAACGTATAGTTTCCTTTCTCCTGTAAATGAAAAGCGGTTAACTGATGAAAAACGTCTTTTATTTCAACACCGTAAGCGCCGATATTTTGCATTGGCGATGCCCCGGCACAACCGGGAATAAGCGATAGATTTTCCAGGCCAGCCCAATTGTTCTGCAGGCAATACAACACAAACTGGTGCCAGTTTACTCCTGCCCCGCATTTTATCAACACATAATTTTCATCTTCGGATATCTTCTCTATTCCACCGATCTCATTTTTTAAAATCAATCCATCAAAATCCCTGGTAAAAAGAACATTGCTTCCTCCGCCGATTACAAGATGCGAGGTTTCAGAATTCATCGAGTTTGCAGCTTCCACGATTTGTTCTGCAGAACTAAATCGAAAAAAATAACGGGCACGGGCATCAATACCAAAACTGTTATAAGATCTCAATGAAATATTTTCCTCAACTTGCATAGTGTAAAATTGAGCAATTATACAGCAAAAAAGCATGAAAGAAAAAATAGCAACCATCATCGGGGCAACAGGAATGATCGGGAATTACCTTTTGCAGGCAGCATTACAAGACAATTATTTCAGCACTGCCAGGATTGTAGTACGACGGCCCGTAAAAAAGACAGACCCAAAGATGGAGGTAAAGCTTGTAGATTTCAACGATGTGGAATCGTTAAAGTTGGCATTGGAAGGAAGCGATACTGTATTTTGTTGCATAGGCACCACGCAAAAAAACGTAAAAGGCGATAAGGAACTCTATCGCAAGATCGATTTCGATATTCCGTTAAAAGCTGCCAGCCTGGCAAAAGAAATTGGTTGCGAAAAATTCGTCATAGTCAGTTCCGTTGGAGCTGACAGCCGCAGCAAAACATTTTATCTCAAACTAAAAGGTGAATTAGAAGAAGCCGTTCAATCCGTTGGATTGAACAGCGTACATATCATGCAACCTTCTATGCTTTTAGGCGACAGGAAAGAGCGCCGTGCCGGCGAACGATTACTGCAGGGTTCTATGAAATTAATAATGTCGTTGTTTTTCGGCCGCCTGGAAAAGTACAAGGCGATTCATGGAGCAGACGTTGCTGCAGCTATGCTCAATGCTGCTAAGAAAAATGAAAAAGGTTTTTTCCGGTACACTTACCAGGGAATAAAAAGCCTCGCGGCGGCTATTTAAATTTTTAGTTAGTTAAACTGGCGTTTTTGCCGAAATATCTTCGGCAATCTTCCTGGCTTCTATTCCTATTTCACGAAGCATCCCCATAGGAGACACATAAAAGCCACAGAAATATAAGCCGTCGTTTCCGAATGAGGTTCGTTTACCAACCGGAGTGTTCAGCTTATTAATCTTTTCGTTTTCGGCGCCCAGTAAGTTTGCCAGGTCATGTTCGTAGCCTGTCGCCAATATAATTGCATCGAAGTCATGTTGCTTTTGATCTTCAAAAAAAACCGTGTTGTCCATTATCCGATCGATATTTCCGTACACGGTAATAGCTCCCTGCCTGATGAGCTTTATAGTGCCGATGTCGAGCAGGGGAATTCGCTTTTGTTTTTCGATCTGTTCCCGCGGGCCATATTTTGATTTTTTTAACCCCAGTTTTGTAATATCACCTACTAACATCCGGATCAACGGTGCAGTGAGCTTGTCTGCAATCGCCGGGGGCAGCATTGAAGTAAGTTTTCCCATTTCGAGAACGGGCAGACCCGCTATTTCTCTTGGAAGCACATTAACCGGCGAACGTACAGATAAAGACGGGCTGGCACCATGCTCATATAAACAAATAGCGATTTCGCAGGCAGAATTACCAAATCCAACAACCAAAATATTTTTATTTTTAAACGCTACACCATTTTTATATTTTGAACTGTGCAATATTTGACCTTTGAAAGTCCGCAGTCCGCCAAAGTCAACCATTCTTGGTTTGCGATTGAGCCCGGTGGCGATAATGACAGCCTTTGCGGAATAACTGCCATTATTTGTTTCCGCGATCCAGTGATTGTCTTGTTTTTTTAAAGAAAAGACCTCCGTATTAAAAACCGGAGCAATCTTCATCTCGCTCGCATAGCTCTCAAGATATTCAACCACATCCATCCTCGAGGGATATGCTGGGAGCCTATCGTCAAAACGCTTATACGGCAACGCAGAAAATTTTTTACTCGTGTGCAGGTGCAGCCGGTCGTAGTGATTTCGCCAGGAACTTGCTACCACGGAAGATTTCTCAACAATGACAAACTCCATTCCTTTTTTTTGCAAACAAACAGCAGACGCAAGTCCGGATGCGCTAGCCCCAATGATGAGTGTGTGGGTAGTTGTCATATAATTATCGCAAGTGATTTCTTTGAGCAAACATTTGTGCAACTGGTTTTTGCGTTATACCACATCCACATCAGGCACTACTACCACACTCGCAAACCTTTTTTCCTGGTGTAAAATGGCGATCTGCTCCAGCAGATCTTTTTTACATTGGATAAGCAGGTTCCTGTCCTTCGGTAATTTCAATAAAAGTTCCATCAGGTATTGATTACGGATGCGGCTAACAACCGGCTCCGCAGGGCCAATTAAAAAATCGCCATACTTATTCTTTAAAGCGTTGCCAAACTGGTAAGCAGCACTCTCAACTACCGCTCTTATTTTATGCCTGAACGACAAACTAATGATGCGTGAAAACGGCGGATAAAAAAAATGCTTTCGCTTTTCCAATTCATCAACAAACATTTTTTTATAGTCGTGTTGTTTTACATAGATCAATACGGGGTGAGAAGGCTGCGCCGTTTGCACCAATACTTTGCCGCCTGCATCTATCTCCTTAGCAGGCTTTCTGCCTGCCCGGCCACTCACCTGTTCCATTAATTGAAAAGCTCTTTCATTAACACGGAAGTCGGCGAAATGTAATAATCCATCTGCATCCAGTATTCCTACCAGGTCCACATTGTCGAAGTCCAAACCTTTCACTACCATTTGCGTTCCGACAAGGATATCGATACGACGTTGTTCAAACTGTTGTATCAACACATCATGCGCATTTTTTCCTCTCACCGTATCTATATCCATCCTGGCTACTTTGGCTTTGGCAAAAGTTTCCTGCAGTATTTCTTCTATTTTTTCAGTACCGAAATTTTTCTCCTTAAAACTATGGCTGCCACATGCAGCACAAATGATAACGGGTGGATACGTGGTGCCGCAATAATGGCAGAGTAATTTATTAGTAAACTTGTGAAAGGTCAGCGATACATCGCAATATTTACATTGCGGCACCCACCCGCAGGTATTACAAACCTGGTAAGGCGTGTACCCTCTTCGATTCTGAAACAAAATAACTTGCTTGTTTCTGTCAAGTACCTGCTGCACGGCTACTACCAGTTGTGGCGACAACATTACTTTCGACCTGTCTCTTTGTTCGATCTTTTTTGTATCAATTATTTCAACACTTGGCAACTGAACATCGCCATATCGTTCCATCAGTTCCACCAAACCATATTTACCTTTTATAGCATTGTAATAGGATTCCAATGACGGGGTAGCACTTCCCAACACTACTTTTGCATTAAACAAAGTTGCCTGGTAGATAGCCGCATCACGTCCGTGATACCTTGGCGAAGGCTCCTGTTGTTTATAGGAACTGTCATGCTCTTCGTCACAAATAACAAGAGCGAGATCAGTATAAGGAAGAAACACCGATGAACGTGCACCCAACACGACTTTCATTTCACCGGTCTTCACCTTGTTCCAAATTTCTACTCTTTCATTTTGTGAAAATTTGGAATGATAGATACCGATATAACCGCCAAAGTGTTTTTGTAACCTGCGTATGATCTGTGACGTGAGTGCTATTTCCGGCAACATATATAACACTTGCCTGCCCTGCCGGATATACTCTTCGATCAGCTTGA
>WUUC01202742.1_pt1 | contig 26384 bp, 18 predicted proteins | sample 6278441 | NCBI WGS metagenome assembly WUUC01 (sample SAMN13675441, study PRJNA597444) | soil metagenome | isolation source: soil | place: USA: Washington | collected 2017-10 | reverse complement strand
CCATAATGGCCGTCAGCCCTTGGCGATTCTCGACCACATGCTGAACTTTAAAAACGGTGCTTTTGAGCGCTGGGGTGAGATACAGAAGTTCAGGGTCGGGCGAAATCGAAAACGGCTGAGTTCTCAAGGTCCTCATGCGAAAATCTTATAACATCGTAATTTTGCAAGGGCAATAATTATTTTGGGAGGGGGGGTGCCGAAATTAGAAGAGGGGACTAGAACTGGCTATCAACCTGCATTTCAGAACTCCGAAGGAAGTCTGCCCAAAAATCACTATCGCTTGACCCTTATACCATTCAAATTTCTTCTTCAGCGGGGTGTGTTTCACGGCTCTAAATTAGAGAGATTTAGGATGTTGCGCAGTCAAATCAGTTTCTTGTTACGGCAATTCCGATAATGAGATGAACATCATCTCACTGAAAGAAAGCAAAATCCAATAAAAGCACCAACTTACGTCGATAGGCAGATTGATGTGAGGAATACGGGATGGGCTCTGCTAAATTGCCTACATGCCTTAGTTTTCCCCTTGCTCGTAGGCTTATTTACCTACCTTTTAGTGGCCGGAGTGCTCCTGCTTGTCTTGCGCCGCAGACGTCGACGCTACACCTCTGACCGTCGGCAATGGTGGCAGGGCTAGACCATCGTTTTTGCTCGCTCTCTCGCTTCCACCTCTCGATCTTTCGCAAACTTAGAGTTGGATTGGCTAGTCGACCGCCAACATGCACTCCGCCAAGTCCGCGCTTCTCATCTCGCAACGCATGGAGACCCATGTTTCACGCGCAGGCACATCTTGGAGTCGCGAATTGACACGCGGCACCTCTTCGCGGGTCTGGCGCGACGGCCAGCCGCGACGAGTCGACAAGTCTCGGCCACCTCTCGGCTGTAGAGGTTCGACCTGCGTTGGGCGGGGAGGATAAGTGCTTGTCTTGAGGCGCAATCAGGTCGGATAGGGAAGTGTGTCAGGAGGCGAGCACCACTTCTATAGCGGAGCCGAGGTGCCCACCCCTGCCTCCTTGATGCGATGTCTGGTAACTTTCGGACAGAGGTTTTTGGCCACAGGGGGGGCGCGGAGAGAGCCGATAATTGTGAAACATCATGCTCTGATTTTCTAACCATTTGATGGAAAATATTAATATAGATTCCTCCCATGATTCCACTACGAGGACAATTGTGAAACCTTACATTCTCCGATATTAGACTCATCAGATGAGAAGGGGAGTGACTAAATCAGACATGAGACGAAGTCGATGACGTTGCTCGGGTAGCGCGGGTGTCGCTGCTTCTGGCTCTGCCGCTGATTCCAACACCAGACGAACAGTTCGACGGCTCGGCGCAGCGCGTGGATGCACTTCGAGAAGCAGCGCGAGCGCCGCGTCAGGCGTGCGAGGTAGTGCCGCAGTTCAGCGTTATCGCCTTCGACCGAGTAGGTCTGCGACTTGTCGTACATCGAAGCGTGCGCGCCCCACCAGCACAACTCGCGGTAAGTGTTGAAGGCGTCGGAGAAGTAGCGCGCGGCGCGTGGGGCGGAGTCAACGACCAACTGCATCACTTCCGGCGTCCGCTCCGCGCAGACCGCGTGAGAGACGACTCGGCGCGACGAGCGCTCGACGAGGGTGACGATATACGCGGGCTTTTTTTAGCCCCGACGAAGGTGAACAGCTCGTCCATCTCCAGCGTGCCGGCCGTCTCGGGCTCGGGCGCGGGGGGCTGCCGAGCCTTCAGTCGCGCGTGCGCCGAGTTGACCCAGTTGGCGACCGACTGGTGGTTGACCGAGAGCAGCCGCCCGATGCGCCGGAAGCCGTTACCTTCGAGGTAGAGCTTGAGCGCGGCCTCCCTCGTCTTATCATCGTAGCCGAGCGGGTTAGGCACGGGCGTGTACTGGCGGTGGCACGACTGACACTGAAGGCGTTGGCTGCCGGTGCGGTTGAAGCCTGATTTAACTTGTCGCTCGGTGCTGCGGCAGTGGGGGCATTGATGCATGTCAAGCCTTATACCATCATCGGCGCGGATTTAGGCAATCCCATGAGAAGGGGATTCTGTTGCGAGCAATCGATCCTGAGCTATAATGCGCCCTCTAGCTAATCCATCACACTTTCGGAATCATATCCTTGAAGCAGCATAAGTCACCGTTCAAATGGCGTCACTTCGAGCCGTCGATTATCCTGCTGTGCGTCCGCTGGTACTGCCGCTACCAACTCTCTTACCGCGACCTGGAGGAGATGATGGGCGAGCGCGGGCCGTCAGTAGATCACATGACCGTCTGGAGGTGGGTACAGCGTTACGCGCCAGAAATCAACAGGCGGATGCGGCCGCACCTGAAGATGAGCGGCACCTCCTACCGGATTGATGAGACGTATGTGAAAGTTGGGGCGGAGTGGAAATATTTATACCGTGCTGTCGACTCGGCAGGCGACACTATCGAGTTCATGCTCAGCGCTAAGCGAGACGTTTCCGCGGTAAAGCGCTTCTTCAGAAAGTTGATGAGGGCCGACCACCGTCGGCTGCCGTTTACGATCGGCACTGATAAGCATGCCTCTTATCCTGAAGCGTTCATCACCTCGATTAAAGAGAAGATCCTGCCACCTGATTGTAAGCTGAGGCGAGTAAAGTACCTCAATAACGTAATCGAGCAAGACCATCGCGCAGTCCGCAGGAGGTGGAGAGCGATGCAGTGCTTCCGCTCCTTCCACACGGCGGAACGGGCGCTTGAAGGCATCGAGTCGTTACACATTATGAGGAAAGGGGAGGTGAAGAGGTTAGACGGCAGGGACACGATAGGTCAGGCGAAGTTCGTCGAGACCCTCTTCGGTGTTGCCGCCTAGCGCGTTGGCTCACCGAGACGAATCTGTCTCAAAGCAATCTTTGCAACATCTATGAAGCAGACACCGGTGTCAAGCAGGATTCCAAGCGCACTTCGCCTGTCACGGCACGAGCCCGCGTCTTCGCTACAAGTCCTGTCGGTCTACTGCGCATGAGACCGCACCTGTGTCATTGCCGCCGAAGTCCCTCGTCCGATCAAAGAGCCGGGCCGCGATCAATCATCTATCCGGGCACCATCGCCCATGAGGTCCGTTCCGCACTCCCCTCGCGGGGAGGCCGACCGCCCAATCGCAAACCCCAGGCATGAAAGCCTATGTTGCAAGCCGGGCAGGCCGAGCTTCGACGCCCCGGCGGAGGAACTCCGCGTAATCTATGCCATCACGTAGCAGGATATAGCACCGGACTAACAGCTTCCGGGCGACAGCCACCTTCGCCTTCTGCTCGCCCCGCCTGCGCAGAGCCGCAGGTAAAAAGCTCTTGAGCCTTTCGTCCCGCCTGACCGTGATCTGCGCCGCCTCCACCAGCAGGTAACGCAGCAGGCGCGAGCCGCCTTTGCTGATCGACCCGAACCGCCGCTTGTCTCCCGACGAATACTCCATCAGGGCAAGCCCCACGTAGGCCGCTACCTTCCGACCCCCAGCGAATCGGCTCACCGGTTCCAGAGCATGCACCAGCGCCAGCGAGGTCAGGAGCCCGACCCCAGGGTGAGTCTGCAACCTTATCACCCGTTCGTCCCGCCGCGCCTGCTGTTAGAGCCAAGCGTCCAGGCTCTTGACCCGCGCGTTGAACTCATCGACCAGCGAGAGCCATTCCGCCCGCTGGCGCGCCATCGCCTCGCTCATCGGCAACCGGATGAACCGCTCGCGCCCCTCCCGGCTCAAGAGCCTCGACCTCCCCGCGGAGGCGGAGCTGAAGGCGAGCGCCTGGAGGCTGTTCTTGGCGCGCGTGCGCATCTGCACCAGCTTGTGGCGGTAGCGCAAGAGCCGCAGCACTTCGCGGCTCTCGAAGGGCGGGCGATGCACCCGCGGGAATTCACCCCGTAGCAACAGGTCAAGGATGAGCCCGGCGTCTCTCCGGTCATTCTTCTGCCTGCGCCTGGCCAGCCGCCTGATCTCGGCCGCGTCGCCGATGAGCACCCGGTGGCCGAGCCCTTCGACGAGTTCGACGAACCAGGTGCTGTAGCCGCCGGCCTCTATGCCGACGACTACGTCGCCGACGAGGGCGGAATAGAATCCGCGGACATCAATCCCGCTCGTGGTCTAACTCGGCGAGGCGAACCTCGCCACCGGCCAAGTCGCAGTGGCAAATAGTCTGTTGACGCGCGTGGAAGTCAACTCCACAATAGATAGTTATGGGCACCTCCTTCGCGGTCTCATGCGCAACCTGAGTTTACCGCAGCTCACGCGTGAGCTGGAGGTGCCTGCTTCATAACATCACTGCCTTCGAAGAGCCTATGGCGGAGAATGAGGGTCGAAGGCAAGGGCGGTCTTTGCCGCCCTTCCCACATTTCCGAGGGAGTCCTCCAAAGATGATGCCTCACACTATTGCACGGATAACTCCTCCAAGAGCCTTGGGTTCATCTTAGTTATGTATTCGATAATGAACCAGGCGCTTACGGCCCGGTTTACTTGCTTGATTGCTGCTTCCTGGGTGGAGTCAGCGCGCGGGCCGAGGTGGTGTAGCCCGACTACCGGCCCGATCACGTCGCCATCCCCGAGCAACTGGAGAGGCGTGCCGGAGCTGCCGTTGAGCGTGTCACATTTGTGCGAGAAGTCTGTGCGAGTCGAGGACAGGCCGACCATCTGAAGCTGGTCGGGCATGCAGCCGATCTTAGAGAACTGCTTGGCCTGCCCGTCGGGGTGCTGAATCGCGACGAGGCTCTGGTTCTGCGTCACCTCCGTCCGGGACAGCGCGAGGGGCTTGCGCTCCGTCGGACCGGAGCAGGTCGGGGTCTGGCAGGCGTAGGACTTGTTCAGCCTTAAGAGCACGAAGTCGAGGTCGCAGCTCGTCAGCACCAGCTCCTTCACCTCCGCCGTGACGCGCGGCTGCGCGCCCTGTACGTCGTAGTCGAACTGCACACTGGTGTGCTTCGCCTCGGTGCCGCTGCGGATACAGTGGCGGTTGGTCATCAGCAGGTCTTTCCCGACGAGGAACCCTGTGCAGGGCACCTCGCCCTCGCCCGAGTCGCGCCGGATGAGGAGCTTCGCGACCGAGCGGCCCGCCTGCCGGATCGAAGGGCTCGCTTCTTTGATAGGCTTCAGTTGGTCGGCGACCGGGACCTGCTCCTGCGTGACCGGCTTCAGCGGCGTGACTTTGTCGACAGAGATCCGCGGCTCGCTCCTCTCCTCGGTCGCGACCCGGGTGCCCTCGCAGTCGACCCCCGCGGTGACGAAGACGACGGCCTTCTGGCCTATGACCTCGGGCGACCAGACGTCGTCGTCCGTCCCGCCGGAGCAGAACGTCCAGAGCACGTCCTGCTCGTCGGCGGGGTTCCTGATCTGTAGACGCCAGGGGGCCGCGGGCGGCACCCCCGGTAGCGGGTTCTGCTTGAAGTGCATGCGGAAGCTGGTCGCACCCGAGACGTCCACGCTCCTCCTGCGCACGCCGTTGCTGAGCGGGTAGAACTGCACCTCCTTCGCCTGCGTGCGCCCGATGACGGGCAGCCGCCGGTTGATGTCCGTGCCCAAAGGCTCCTCGTCCTGCGCCGAGGCCGTAAGGCATGTGAGCAAGAGCAGGAGGGCGCAGAGCGGCACCCGTCCCGCGTTCACGATCTTTTCAGGAAGCATCTCTCTCGTCCGCGCGGGCCGCGCCCGCAGTCGTCAGAAGTTGATAGTGATGGGGAGGGCGCTCGTCGTGCTGCTGAACTTTTTCACTTTGCTCATCGCGCCGAACCTGGCCACGTAGTCCGTGATGTCGCTAAAGAGCAGCTCGGTCTGATTGGTCGGCACCGGCTTGTGCTTCTCCCACTTGCCGTCTTTCAGCTCTTTGTAGTTGTGGTACTTCAACGAGCCGGCGATCACCGCGCCCATGATGATTCGCATCCGCCTGTTCTGGTCCAGGTAGATGATGCGGTAAGTCCCGTCCGCCAGCCTCGTCAGGCGGAGCACCATGCTGAAGTCGATCTTGCTGTCCGCCGTCTTCACCGTGGGCTTGAGGAGGTCGCCCGGCTTCTTGGGCTGCTCGACGAAGTACGCGGCGTCGTTGCCGGTCACGTTGGTGATGGTCAGGGGCAGCTCGATGGTCGGCTCCAGCGTAATCGCGATCCGTTGCGGGCTGTCCCCCAGGTCGAACTCGAACACGTTCTCGTCGCGCCACTCGTAGGCGCGGGAGGCGTTCAGGCTGCCCCCCCAGACGCGCCAGAGGTAGGTGTCGGCGGCGGGCCAGGTGGTGCGTTCCTTGAGGTCGCGGCCGTCCCAGTCGGCCGTGTAGATCAAGCGCCCTTTGATGAGGCTGAAGTGCGCGTCGGACTTCACCTTCGACAGCAGGGCAGCCATCGCCGCCACCAGCGGGGCCGCCTGCGACGTGCCGCTGGCCAGGGCGTAGGAGTTATTTTTGGTCGAGCTGTAGATGTCGAAGCCCGGCGCGACCACGTGTACGTAGCTGCTCCCGTAGTTGAAGCGGTAGCCTGTGTCGGGCCTCTTGACCAGCTTCCGGTTCATGTCTACTGCGCCGACGACGAGGAGGTTCTGCGTCTCGGGCTGCCACGCCACGGGGGCGGGCACCTCGGCCCGCCTGGTGCTGTTGAGGTCGGCACCCTCCACACTCTCGGGCGGGGCCGGCAAGCCGTCGCCAGCGGCCACGACGTACAGGATGTTCCCGAGCACGTCCGACTGGTCTTGCAGCTTGCTCTTCGGGAAGAAGACGTCTTTGAAGTGCTGGCTGACGTTGAAGACTTGGAGCGAGTTGCCGAGCAGCTTGCCCAGCTGGTCCGAGAGGTTCGGGTTGGTGCCGTCTATCTCAAAGTAGCGCACCTGCGCGTTCGGTAACAGCCCCGGCACCTCCGGGTTGGTTGAGGCCAGCAGCCCGGCGATGTGTGTGCCGTGGCTCTCCCTCCAAAAATCCGGGTAGATGGGCGCGATCTCCTCGGCCGAGAAGACGCGGCGCGGCGCGGCGCGGTCGACCACGGTGCGCATGCGCTCGCCCTGCGCCTCGCCCTCCATCGGAGGGCGCTGCCAGATGAGTTCGTAGCAGGTGCCCTGCTTGTCCGCGCAGCTCGCGCCGCCCACCGGCTCCCAAGCGAAGTCCGAGTGGGTCAACTCGATGCTTCCCTCCTTTTCCATGAGGCCGATGGTGATGTCGTCGGTCGCCTCCGGGGGCAGGGCGGGGAAGTCGATTGCCTTCAGCAACGCCCTGCGGTTGGCGGCCACGTCTTCGGTGCTGACCGCGGGCGCGGCCGGCGGGGCGAAGGGCGCGGGGGCCGTCTGCTCCGTGCTCGTCGGCCGCGCGCCCGGCTCGACGATGGTGACTTTGTACTTGAACTTGTCGGCCCACGTGCGGATGGGCGCGCCGCCCGCGGCCAGTGCCGCGTCGGCCTGGAGGCGTATCTCCCAGCGGTAGCTCGGGAAGAAGAAGGTGCCAGTCGTCCTGGCCCAAATGTCCTGGCCGGACTTCGGCTTGATTAAGTGCGGGTCGGCCACGACCTTCTCCTCGACCAGGCTTTCGAGTTTGGCGGGCTCGGGCGTGGCGCTGAAGAGCGGCTGGCCGTCCCACCTGAGTGCGCGGTAGCCGAGCGTGTAGGGGGCGGGGACGATAACGCTCCATTCGCCGGTTTCGTCCGGCACGCCGTCCAGCCCCCAGCGGTTGATCTCCTCCTGCGTGAGCGGGATCGTTGTGTCGTCCGCGCGGCGCAGGCGGTACTTCATCCCCGACACCTTCACGACGTCGAGGGCGAGGTAGGTGCGCGGCCCGGCCAGCGCGGGCCAGCAGGCGGGGGCCGGGTTGGCGAGCGCGAGGCGCGGCGCGCGCTCCTCGACCGGCTCGTCGAACACGACCTCGATTTTGGCGGTGCCGCGTTTACCCATCTCCGCCTGAATCGTGCGGTCGTCCGGGGCGCGCTCGCGCGCGGTCGCGGCGCGTCGCGGCAGGTACTCGGCTCTTACTTCCGCCAGTCGCAGAGGCTGGCCCAGCGCCTTGAGGGTGTCGGCCTTGACGCCCGACTCCAACCCCGGCCAGTTCGCCGGGCAGTCGGGCGCGGCGGCCGGCTGCTCCTGATCCGTGCTAAGGGTCAGCAGCGTGCCCGGCCTGATCGCCGGGCCTGTTGCCGTGGGGCGGGAGACGAGCACGTAGCCGTCACGTGTCAACTCGCGCTCCAGGGTGCGGTAGTAGTCTTGCGACAGGTCCATCAACAGCCTGGTCGAGATTTGCAACAGCGCGTCCGTGCCCTTCAGTCGCCTTTCAATCTCCGCCCTGAGAGTCGTCCGGCCCTGTAAGACGACGCTGCTTCTGCCGGGCACACTCTCCAGCCCGAGTGCGGGGATCGCGAACGCGTTGCCGCCGCCGGGCCTGTAGAAGAGACTGGTCGCGCCAGACTGGTTGAAGACGCCCGGGCCGGCGTCGCACTTCCACTTGTACTCCTCGCTGTTGATGGCACAGAGGAGGTTGCCGAGCAGCTTGGCCGCGGGCGGCACGCGCAACTGCGGCGGGATGTCCCCGCCGCGAGGGCTGAGGCCGTAGGCCGTCGCGAGCACCTTCTCCGCCTTCAGGATGCTTACCAGCACCTCCGAGCGGCCGCCCAGCGCGACGTTGTACTCGCGCTGAGGGAGGTAGCCCGCCGCCTGCAAGGTGCTGTAGAAGTCTGCCGCGACCTCGTTGGCCTCGGGCGCGCTCGCGTCAATCCTGACGGTCACGGGCTTCAGGGAGAGGGCCCAGACCGCGCGGCGGTTCGAGTCCGAAATGAACAGCGTGTCGCCGGAGGCGCGCAGGCGGGTCGGCGTCACCTCGTTGATCCGCTCGAACAGCGGGTAGCGCGCGCTCGGCGGCGTGAGGAGCCAGTGCACCCCTAGGGGCTCGCTGCTCGAATAGCCGAGCCACGTCTTCGCGTCGGTGAGATAGAGGCAGCCGCCCACGTAGGCCACGTCGAGATCTGTGTCCTTCTTCGTCTTCAGGCGCGAGTTGGCCTCGGACGGGAGTCGGAGCGTGGTGCCGACGTACTGACCCGGCTCGCTCCCTTTCATCGTCGGCTCCCTGTACTCGTACAGCACCATGTGGCCGATGGCGGTGTCGAGCGACTCGTCCTGCTCGTTCTCGCTGTCGAGCACGAGCAGGTTCGAGCGTCCCGAAGGTTCGGCGGCAGGCACGAATTGCAGCCGCCCCGGCTCGTCGATCAGGCCGGGCAGCTTGACGAGCGCACCTTCTGGCGCGGCGATGTCCAGCAGCAGGACTTCCACGTCGTCCTGCCCGATGGCGAGTACGCCTTCCGGCGACACGTCGAGGCTCATGGGCTTGCGCACGCGCGGCTCTTTGACGAGCAGGCGGGAGCTGCCGGTCAACTTCCCCCCGTCCTCCGCGAGCGAGACGGCGAAGACCTCCTCGTCCTTGTAGTCGGCCACGTAGAGCGTGTTTTCGTGCGCCGCCAACGCGGACGGGTTGCGCGGCGCGTGCTCTCCTTTCAACGCGAGCCTCTTGAGCGAGGCCCAGTCCACGACAGTCACACCGACGCCCGGCGCGACGTCACCGTAATAGATGGCCCTCTGCTTCTTGTCCACGACGAAGACCCTGTAACCGCCGGAGGTCTTCGGGACGACGGCCAGGTCATCGACGGCGCGCGGCCCCTGGGTCTCTGTGGGCGGGAGCGGCGATACCGAGGACTGGCCGCGCGCCGGCATGAAGGCGGTCAGCAGGAGCAGCAGCGCGGAGAGCAGCCGCGCCCAGGTCGCGCCGCGCCCGCGGGCCGCAGGGCCGCGGGGGACTCCGACGCTGTCGGCAGTCTCGGTGCTGGTATTGGGGTAGATCATAATTCTTGTGGTGCCATGAGGGACGCGCGAAACCCATGTAACGCAGGGACGCATGAGGGCTCTGCGGCGGGGGGGGCAGTCGAAGGACTTCAGTGGGTGCGGATGTAGCCGAGCACGTCCACCGTTTGCCGCGTCTTGGGCGCGACTGCCCCGCCGTCCGACTGGTTCCCCGAGACCTTCCGGCTCGTGTTGTATTCCACGGTCGAGATGCTGGTCGGCCTCAGCAGCCCTTTTGCGTCGACGAGGATGCCGATGTGTTCGGCCCTCCCGTTTCGGTGTCCCTGTTTGTCGGCCCAATCGTAGAGGACGAGCCAGCCGGGCTTCGGAACCTCGGCACCCTTCCTCACCCAGCCCCCGAGGCCGTGACGCCTCTTCGCCGCCTCCATCATCAGTTGGCAGGAGGGGCTCGGGAAGAAGTAGTGCTGGTTGATGTCCGGCAGGACGGTCTTCAGCGTACTGGTCACTCCGTTGGGCGGCATGGTGATGACGTCCGGCTCAAGCTCCGCGAAGGCCCTGCACGCCGCGAAGGCCACGCCCATCGCGCAGTAGCGGGTGTTGATGTCGGTGTAATGGTAGAGGCTCATGAAGAGCATCACCGTGCCCTTCCGGCTCGTGTTGCGCCCGACGTAGGGGACGGAGTTGGCGTAGGCGAGCGAGATGTCCGTCATCTTCTTGGCGAAGAGCGCAGGGTTCTTTATCCTCCGGGGCGGCCCTGCCTCCTCCGATCGGGTGACGGCCGCCTGCGCTTCAGCGATGTTTACCTTCACCACCTCCGGCTCGGCGTCGGGGTCTTCGCGCTCCTCGAACTCGACCACTTGCGGCTGCGCCTCCTGCGGCGCGCGGGGGCTCGCGTTCGCCCTTGGGTAGGCCGCGTCGTCCGGTTGTGGCTGTATGGCCGCCCCCGGCCCTGTCAACTTCGAGTCTTTTGCCGCCTGTCCCTTGAAAGCCGGGAAGCCTACGATGGCCAACGCAATGACGAAGACGGTCGCGATCTTTCTTTGTAGCATTTGGTCCTCCCTGAAGTCATAAAGGACGGCCGCCGGCTGCGGAGTAGCCGGCGGCCCCGGTGTCAGAACCTGAAGCCGAGCAGCATGCGGATCTCGCGGAGTTCCCCGCTCTCCGTCTTCACCATCAGCGCGAGGTTGCCCTGGAAAGGTCCGATCTCGAAGTCGTTCACCCCGAAAGTGATCTCTGTCACCTTGGTCACGGAGTCCTTCGAAAACTGCCAGACGAGGGTGGTGTCACCATTTTTGAGCTTCCACTCGCCGTTGAGGATGAGTTTGTTCTCCTTGATGACCCCCACGCTCTTCTCGTACGTGTAGCGGAAGCCGAGCTTCAACCTCCCGCTCCCGAGGTCATGTTCGAAGTTGCCGCCGATGACGAGCGAGGTGCCCGGAGTGGTTCCGTCCTTCTTCAGCAGGACGAGTTCCAGGTCGCCCGTGGCCTTCTCGGTCTTGTAGGCCGCTTGGACGGCGAAGGAGGTGGAGGCGACCGTGTCCTTCGTCCCGGACTTCTGCCGGTCCAGCTTGTAGGTGATGCTGCCCTTCGCCCCGAGCTTAAGCTCGCCCATGAACTGGAGGCGTCGCGTCTTCCCGTCCTTGTCATGTTCGTAGACGAGCTGGTTGATCGAGCGGTCGAACATGAGGCTCTCGGGCAGGGTGAAGTCCCCGCTCTTCTTCCCCGTGTAGTGGAAGCTCGCGAGCTGCTTGCCGTCGGTCGTGACCGAAGTCCAACTGCCGGCGAAGGTCAGCGTGTACAGCTCCACGTCGCCGGCCTTTGGCAGGAACTTGTAGATGAACTGGCTCCGGTTGTCCTCGACGTAGCCGTCGATGACCGAGGTCGTGCTGCCGAGCTTGATGCTCAGGTCGTTGCCCGTCAGTTTCCACTCGCCGTTGAGGTTGAAGCTGAAGCTCTTGGCGCGGTCGGGCTTCACGAACAGCACGGCGTTCTCGACCTTGTATAGGGGGATGACGCCGGCCTGCCCGTTGAAGTTGAGGAGCGTGTTGGCACCGTCGAACAGTTCGAGCTGATTGTTTTTGTTGAACCGCCAGCCGACGGTGAACTTCGTCGCCGTGCCGCCGTCGTCGGTGACGACCAACTGGTTGTCGTCGTTGTCGCTGGTGCTCCACTTGCCGATGCGGGTGCCGTTGCGTTTGACCTCGCCGCTGGTGTCGAAGTCGAACGTCTTGCCGCTTTTGCTCAGCGTGAACGTAGCCATGTAGGGGCCTCCTTAGCCTGCTTTGTTGATAGAATATTTCTGCCGTCACCGCCTGATGAGCCGCGGCAACTCGCGCGAAACCGAAAAGTAGAACCGGCCGCGGCCACGCCCGGCCGCGGCGTCGCCTAGGCCGTACGCCCAACTGAGGCCCAAGTCGGCCCCGCGATAGTTGAGCCGCACCCCGCCGCCCGGCCCGAACCTGACGCCGGGCTCCGAGCCGGTCGTCCTGTAAATCCCCCCCACGTCGAGGAAGGCCGCGAGCTTCACGTTCTGGCGGAAGAACTCGGCCAGACCCTTCGAGTCGGGCTTCGACCCCGGCGTCGGCAGCCTGAACTCGGTCTTGAACGCCCACTGCCTGAGGCCGATGGCGTCGTCGGCGCGGAAGCCCCGCACGGTCTCCTCGCCCCCGAACGAGGGCTGTTCGAAGAGCGGGGTCTGGCTGCTCGCCACGTCGAGGCGGCCGTCGAAGATGAGGTCGCGGTTGTCGCGCAGGAAGAGGTGGGCCAGGCCGGTCAGGTTCAGCACGGCGAAGTGCGGCTGACCATCGACGCCGAAGCGCAGCGTCGGCTCGATCAGCCAGGTGACGTTGTGCACGCCCTTCGTCGTGCCGCCGTAGAGCCCCCCGACGCGGAGGGTCGTCAGGTTCTGCTTGGCCGTCACGACATCGCCACGCTCAAGCTGCACGGTCTCGCGCCGCGCCTCGAAGAAGAGGGAGAGGTGTGTCGGCGTCCTCTTCAACTCCGTCCCGACGTGGAAGACTCCGCCCGTGCGCCGCTCGTCCAACTGGACAGCGTTGAGGATGCGTTTAGCCGTGGTGTCCGTGTAGCCCTCGACGCTGAAGGGGAACTCGCGGCCGAACGCGCCCTGGAAGAGGTCTTCGCCGCGGTACTCTCCGCTGGCAAGCGCGCCCGCGTCCTCGCCGATGCGAATCGTAAAGTCATCCTTCCCCGTCACCTTGCGCGAGTAGAGCCCGTAGGTGCGGATGCCCTGACCGGGGCGGTAGACCACCTCGCCGCCGATAAAGTTCTTGCGCGGTTCGAGAATCTTCTCGGCCTTCTTTTTCCGCTTCTCTTCCTCCTTGCCTGCGGCCTCGAAGTTCTTTTCTTTGGTCTTCTTCGCTGTCTCGGCCGACTCGCCGTCGCCGCCCGGATTCGGCTGGTCGCCGGCACCCGGCAGCGGCGTTTGATTGCCGCCGGGTGCCGGCCCGTCGGTGCCGCCGGACGCCTGCTTGGCGTCGCCCGTCGCCAGGTCTTTGAAGAGCGACGAATCACTCGCGTCACTCTTCATCAGCAGGATAGTGGCGTACAGCGGGATGATAGTCCTGTCGTGTTCGTCGTCCGTATCGTCCGCGTCGTCTTCGTCGTCGCCGGCCGCCTCGCCCTCCTCACCACCGGCTTCGTCGCCGCCCTCCGGCTTGGGCTTCGCGGGCTTCGGCGGCACGTACGGGTAGAGGGCGGCCAGGAAGCCTTTGTCGGAGAGCGCCGCCTGCTGGAGCCGCCAGTTGATCAGGTTCAGGTAAGGCAGCCTGTCCGGGCCGCCCGCGAGGACTTCATACTTGATCTGCCGGCATTTGAGTTCGAGCATTCGCTCATCGGGCGTGGCGGAAGGCTGTGCGCCGGAGTCCACCTGAGCCGGCTTCGCGGGGTGCTCGTCCTTGCACTCGCCGAGTATTGCGGGATTCTCCCGGTAGGTCTTCAACTCCTCGTCCGTCAGGACTTCGCGTAGAGCTGTCCTGACCTCTTTCTCCTCCATGTCGCCGACGACGGCGACGCGCGCCACGCGAGGCACGGGGCGAATCTTGATCAGCGTCGGCTCGTCGGTCATCTCCTGTAGGCAGACCTGCAATTCGTTCCGGGCCTCCTCGGCGCGCTCGTAGCCGGAGCGGTTGCGGATGAAATAGTCGTTGATGTACGCCTCGACGCTCCGGCAAGACCAGAGTCGCCCCTCAAGCGGGCGGAGGAGTTTGACGACGGCATCCCGCGTCGGCGTGATGAACTCCGCGCCCGGCACCTTCCCGATCGACTCTGGCACGACGATGTCGTAGTCGTCCGGATTGTTCACGTCGCCCACGGGGTCTGCGACGCGCAGGGTAACTTGACCTTTATCCGGGTCGGTGAAGTCGTCTTCATCGCTGAACGGCTGAATCGGAATTCCAAAGATCGGGCGTCCCCTCAGGAACATGCTGAAGTAGGATTTCAGGGCCGGTCTGGGTTCGCCCTCCCGTCTTGCCTGCTCATTCGGCCGCGATTGGTTCCATTTGTTGTAAACCTTCAGGAAGTCGGCCCAACTGCCAGCCTTCTTGCCCGCGCCCGGGAATTCGCTGACCAGCTTGCGCTTCTCCTCGTTGGCGGGGGGAGACGTCGGGGGTGGGTCCTCCTGCTTTTTCGCTCGCAGCGTCTCCTGTTCCGACTCGGGCAGGCCCTCCAGAACCTTCTTCTTCTCCGCGTCGGGGAGGTACGCGAAAAATTCCTTCTTCTGGTCCAGGCTCAGGTGGCGGACGGTGCTCAGCCTCAAGTGCTGCGGCAGGTAGAGAAAGTGCTTTTTCCTCAGCTCGACGGGCCGCTGGCCCTCGGTGCCGAGTCCCATCAGCGAGATGAGTTCGCCCCGTTCGGTTGCGGGGAGATATGTCAGCAACTCTTCCTGCTCGACGTCGAAGAGTGCGCGCAAGTAGAAGCGCGGCAGCGAGCGGAGCGCCTTGTCGAGGCCCTTAAGGATTTGGGCTTCCATCGCCCGCGTTTTGCCGTCGCCGGCCTTCAGCGCAGCGCGGCACTTGAAAAGGTCGGACGGGTCGAACCCGCCCGCGCTCGCCTTCTTGTCAACCGCCAGCCTCCCGTTGACAACCTGGAGACTCACCTTCAGGACGCTCCTGTTCTTGGCCTCCTTGGGCGCGGGACATCGAACCTGCGCCACCCCGCCCGCGTGCGCTTCGGCCGGGCGCGCGGCGGCTCTCGCGCCCGACACCATCGGGTGCCTGGGCGCGGCCGGCCGCGTCCAGGCACCGGCCGCGCAGGCCAACGTCAACACCAGCATGAGGGTAACGGCCTCGCTGGCCGCGCGCGTGAATTGCATCGTTATTGGCTTCATACTCTTCCCCGGCCACTCAGAACACGTCGCATGAAACAGGTTCGCGGCTCTATCAGCTTGCCTGGAATGTGGCTAATGTCTCTTCGTTTGTGTGATGCTCGGACTGATTACACGTGAGCTGAGGCCCGAAAATGTTGCCGCCCGTAAAGACTGTTAGGTGGCCTGCCCTCGGATTCAGTCCCTATACACTTCTGAATGACCGCGTGTGACGAAATACAACGCGGCGGTCGAAAAAAAATCAGCCGCGGTGAATCCGCATGGTTGATGCTTAGCTTGCCGGAGTTACATTCAGCCACCTCGCAGCCTTCGTCCGATTCCAGGGTGATGTTTACAACAAAGCCGGAAGTGGACTAACCTCTGCCGCGCAATTCCCGCGTCAGTGCCGTCAGACGGACTGCCTTCGGTTATCTTTCGCTTTACGGACACATCCTGTGTTGACACATTGAAGTGCAAACACCGGATCGGGCACCGCCTCTCAAGTCATGGCGGAGCCGTCATGTGTATGTTGACCCTTCGACGGATAAGGAGGCTTGGAATGGCTGAAAAAGAATGGACGGTAATGATCTTTTTCGCGGGCGACAACGCGCTCTCGCCGCTCATCGTCTCTCAACTCAAAGCCATCAAGGACGCCGGCTTCCATCAGGACGTTGACGTGCTGGTGCACTTCGACTCGAACGAGGCCGGAGTGCCGACGAGGATTTTTGACGTCAACCGCAAGCGCAAGAACGGGACGCGAGGCAGGCGCTCCAAAATCGGCGACGGGAGAGACCCGTTCGTCCGTAACATGGCGGAAGACACCGTAGACCCTAAGAGCATAAGAGGCGGCCCCGAGAGTGCGTCCGCCGGATTACGCGCCGCGCTTGAGAACCGCCCGGACACCAGCAATGCCGTGGACGCGCTGAAGAACTTCATCGGCTTCTGCCGTGAGAATCACTCGGCCCGGAACTACATTCTCTACGTCGTCGGGCACGGCCTCGTCGTTGGCAACGACGCCTTCCTGCCCGACGACAACCCGGTCTCGGCCATCACGCTCGAAGAGTTGCGAGAGGTCTTGGAGGGCTTCACCAAAGCCATAAAGGGCGACGGCGTCCTCCAACTGCTCGGGCTGCACAGTTGCTCGATGAGCGCCATCGAGGTCGCGTACCAGCTCAAGGGCACGGCCAGATACATGATCGGCTCGGAGGGCATCGGCTTCCTGGAGGGCTTCCCCTACCGGCAACTGCTGAAGAAAATCTTCAACTTCGTGGACGGGCCGCGGGAAAGGCCGCAGGGCGGCTGGAGGCGGCGCGACGACGACGGAGAGGAGGCGGAGCGTGAGGAGCGGCAGGCGAACAATCCGTTCGCGAAGGACGCGCGGCTGCTGATAAAAAAGCTTTACTTCCTCACGCTCTTCAACGCCGCCGACTTCATGATCTCGGGCTACTCGCTCGACCTGTGCCTGTGTAATCTCGGGACGGAGGAGAATAAGGAGAACTTCGACAAGCTCTCGCTAAGCATCCGGCAGCTCGTCGTCGGGCTGAAGGACGCCCTGGCGCAGGAGCGGGGGCGGGAGCTAATCCTCCTCGCCCACTGGGAGTCGCAAAGCTACTGGGGCGAGAGCTACACCGACCTCTTCGACTTCTGCCTCTGCCTCCGCAAGCGGTGCAGGCTCGCGCTCGGCCTGCCGGACGAGTACCTCGACGCCGAGAGGCCCGAGGAGGCGGAGACCGATTTAGGGAAGTTGGCGAGGGCCTGCTCCGACGTGATGGCGCAGCTGGAGCGGGACAGGTCGGGCGACTTCGAGAAGCAGTACAGCAGGCTCGTCGTCCATTCCTGCCACTTCGGCCCGAAGTACCAGTACTCGCACGGCCTCTCGATCTACTTCCCCTGGTCGAGGCCGCTCGACGATGACCCGACGAACGCCTTCAGGCGGACCCGGGTGTTTCGCGACGGTAAGAACGTTAAGGAGGACGATCAGGGAACCATGGAGCGGTATCGTGGCTACCGCTTCAACACGGAGTTGGAGAAGGCGGCCAAGGGCCAGTCGTGGGGTTCCTTCCTCGACTCCTACTTCGACGCGACGCGGCGAAAGCCGCGCATTGAAGAGGACGGCCAGCGCGTCAATAAGGGCGACAAAAGTGTGTCCGACGAGGGCGACGCCAGCCTCTTCGGGCCACTCGACCTGTTCGGGCCGGTTGACCGGTTCGGCGGGACGGACAACCCGTTCTCGGTGCTCACCGACGAGAAGCCGTCGGCGCGGGTGGGCGGGGGCTGCACTTGCCCGTCGATTAAGAACTACGAGAACAAGATTACCCTCAGCGAAATCATCCTGAGACGGACGTTCCGGAAGTAGGCGACGCCCGCAGTTCTCCCGGCCAGTGATGAAAGTACGCCTCATCCCGCTACTGTCACTCGTCCTGGCCCTGTCGCCCGTCTACGCGCGGCAGGGCCAGGACGACTACGTCCTGACGCGCGAGAGTGACGAGCGCGCCATGACCGTCGAAGAGCGGCAGCACGCGCTCTCGACGCTGCTCGACGCCGCCAGCCGTGACCGCGCGGCGGAGCCGGTCAAGGCCGCACGCTTTCTGAACCGCGCCGCACGCCTCCAGTTTCTTCTTAACAAGCCGCGCGTCGCGCTGGACACCTACCGCGACGCGCTTGCCGCACACGCGTCGGCCCCGGACGTTCAGACCGACGTGGACAGCCTCAACGGGATGAGCGACGTGCACATCCGCCTGAACGAGTGCGACGAGGCGAAGGAGGCTCTACAGCGGGCCATCGCACTTAGCGAGCAGGCCGGCTATGTCGCCGGCAAGGCACAGGCCCTGCTGACGATGAGCGGATGCTTCGAGCACGACTACCACGCGGCCCTCGGGGTCGCGCAGAAGTCTCTCGCGCTCTGGCAGTCGGCGGGCCGCCGCTGGGGGATAGGGAAGGCTTACACCACGGTCGGCCACTACCAACTCGCGCTGAACAACGTGGTCGAAGCGACGCAGAGCTACGAGGCGGCCCGCGCTATCTGGCGCGAACTCGGCCTGCGCAACGAGGAGGCCGAGGATTTGATACTCCTCGGCTTCGCGGAGTACCGCAGAGGCGCGTGGCAGGGCACCCTCTCTTACCTCACGCAGGCGCTGATGCTGCTCGACGAGAATTCCGAGCCGTACAAGTTCGGGCAGATCAACGCGGGACTCGGCGAGGCGTTCATCGAGATCGGGATGCCGGAAGCGGCGCTCGCCAAATTCAGCCTGTCCGCGGACTACTACCGGCAGGCGCACAGCGCGCGCGGGTTGGCCGTCGTGGCGATGGACATCGGCACGACCTACTTCAGCATGGGCGACTACCCGGCGGCGCTGACGCAGTTGCAACAGGCGCTGGCCGACGCGGAGACCGTTCGGGAGCCCGCCTACGCCGCGATGTGCCACGAATTCCTCGGCCGCACCTACGCCGCGTTGAATGACCGCGACGAGGCGCTGCGCCACTATCAGGCCGCGCTCGAAATCTATCCGGAGGTCGGAGCCCGCATGGAGGCGGCCCGCACGCTCGCCCTGATCGGCCAGCTCTACGAGCAGGAGGGCGGGCTGGACAAGGCACAGGGCCATTACCTGCGCGCGCTGAAGACCTTCGTCTCACTCGACGACCGCCTCAACGAGTCGGCGGCGCTTTACGCCCTCGGGAACCTTGAGCTTAAACGGAAGAACCTCGACGCCGCGGAAGACTATCTGCGCCAGTCGATCGACGTGACCGAGAACGTGCGGCGCTTCTCCACGAGCACAGACCTCGTCGTGGCCTTCTCCGCTAGCATCTCCCAGCGCTACGAGAAGTACGTCGAATGCCTTATGCGCAGGCACTCAGGCGCGCCGTCGGAAGGGTTCGCCGCGCGCGCCTTCGAGATGAGCGACCTGGCCCGCGCGCGCTCTCTCTCGGAGTTACTCCGCACCACGCAGACAGACCTCACTCAAGGGCTTGAGCCCGACGTGGCGGAGCGCGAGCGGTCGCTGCGCCAGTCGCTACAGGTGAGGGAAGATTACAAAATCTCACTGCTGAGCAGGGACTACAAGAAGGAAGAACTCGCCGCGCTGGTCGCGGAGATTTCGCGTCTTGAGGCCGAGTACGACAGTCTCCTCGCCGACATCCGCGCGCGTCATCCTTCCTACGCACAGATGACACAGCCGGCCGCCCTCGGCTCGCGCGAGATTCAAGCGCAGGTCATCGGCGACGGCGAAACCGTGCTGCTTGAGTACATCCTTGGAGACGACCGGAGCTACGTCTGGGCCGTGACGCGCGACGGGATCAACAGTTACGAGTTGCCCGCGCGCGCGCACATCACGGATGCGGCGCAGCGCGTCTACAAAATGCTGGCCACCCCGCCCGGATTCGAGGTCTCGGACGAACTGCCCTCGGCGCTTCGAGAATTAAGTCAGATGATCCTAGCGCCGGCGGCCTCCGAGCTGAAGCAGCGCCGGGTCATCGTCGTGGCCGACGGCGCGCTCAACTACATTCCCTTTCAGGTTCTGCCGTCTCCGACGAACGACGACGCGCCGCTCGTCGGTGCCTACGAAGTCATCAACGCCCCCTCTGCCAACATCCTCGCGGAACTGCGGCGCGAGGCTTCCCGGCGTTCGCCGGCCCCGAAGGTGCTGGCGGCCTTCGGCAACCCCGTGTTTGCGTCGAGCCACGCCCCGCCGGCTGGCCCTGTCGCCGACGAAAAGGCCGCCGCCGCAGAACTGGAAGAGGGGCGACTGATATCCGCCCTGCGCGACACGGGGTTTAACGGCGGCTCTTCCGACCCTGCGGCCCTCAAGCGACTGTTCTACGCCAAGCGTGAGCTTGCGAACCTGCGCGACGTGGCGTCCGAGGAAGAGAGTTTCGTTGCCACCGACGCCGCGGCGACACGCGAACAACTGCTCAGTGCCGACCTCACCCAGTACGCGATTCTTCATTTCGCCACGCACGGTCTGCTCAACACTAAACATCCCGAAAACTCCGGCCTCGTGCTCTCCACGGTCGGCCCCGACGGGCGCGCGTTGAACGGCTTCGTAGGGCTGCGAGACATCTACTCTATCCGCGCACCCGTCGATCTGGTCGTCCTGAGCGCGTGCCAGACGGCGCTCGGCCAAGACGTGCGCGGCGAGGGGTTGGTGGGGCTCACCCGCGGGTTCATGTACGCGGGCGCGTCCGGTGTGGTGGCGAGTTTGTGGAAGGTTGAGGACAAGGCGACTGCGGAGTTGATGAAGCTGTTCTACGCGAACATGCTTGAGAAGGATATGCCGCCGGGTGCGGCTCTGCGCGAGGCACAGAACAGCATCAGACAGAACCCGCGCTGGCGTTCTCCGTACTACTGGGCCGGCTTCACCTTGCAGGGTGAGTACGGCAAATCCATCAGGCACAGGCCCGTCACCCACGAGTCGCGTCTGAAGGTAGCGGCCGGTTTGGGACTGCTGACTTTGTTAGCCGCCGCGGTCTGGTGGTATCGCCGCCGGAGGCTGCGAGGGGCTGGTTATTCGACATTGAAGAAATATGTGCCGTAAGGCCGCTCGTCCCCGTCGTCTCCGACGGCCAAGAGCGTCACGGCGTACTGCCCGCGCGCGAGTAGCGATGCCGGAATCAGCACCGAGACCGCATTGCCGTCCTGTCCCGTTATGGTAAGAGTTGAGGTCTCTCCGTCTTCGCTATCCAACTCGGCCCGATAGCGCTGAGCGGGCGTCGCACGCTCGGGGAGCGTCAGAAATACTTTCAGGGCGTCGACGTTCGGGGATAGTTTTATCGTACCGGCCTCGACGCCTTCGGAGCGGTTCATCACGCTGCCGGTCAGTGTCAGCGTGGCGACGGCGCGGGGCGGACGAATGCGCGCGAGGTAGAACCACGTCCCGCCGATCAGGATAAATAGTGCCGCGGCCACCGAGCCCAAGCGGAGCACCCACCCGCGGCCGCCCCGAAAGGCTTTAAGTCGTTCGACCCAGGTGCTCCGCTCGGGCACGACGACCGGCGGCTCGACGACCTCGGGTTCGCAGACTTGCCGCAACAGCGCGGCGGCCATCCTCACGCGCTCCCAACGCGCTTCGGTCGTCAGGTAGTTCTGCTCGAAGAGCGCGCGCTGTTCGAGCGGAAGTTCTTTATGCAGGTATGCGTCGATCAAGTCGTCTTCGACTGACTGAATCTGCGACGGCCAGCGCTTCTGTGCGAAGCAGTCATCCTCGAACTGCTCCGCCTCTTCCTCCGACATTTGTCCGAGCAGATAGGAGACGACGCGGCGGGCGAAGGGCTCACCTCTGAACTGCTCCGGCTCTTCTTCGGGCGGCAACTCCGGCAGAGCAGGGTTCGGCCGGGGAATCCCATTCTCACCATAAATAATGCGTTCGTCAGTCATCTTCCAGCAACCCTGTCGCGCCGCGACAGCATGAGGTCAGATTCCACCCTTCCTATCATAGTATGCTCCAAAACTCGGATTTGCTACATGCTAAAAGTAGCCTTAAAGGTCTTTCGAGCGCTCCTCGGCACATTCAGCCAAGTCTCTGCGTAAGCGCGTCACTTGCATCCGCAACGACGGCACGGTCGTCTTCATCTCCGCGGCCAATTCGCGGCGATGTTCAGCGCGGGCGCGACCGCGCAAGACGCGGCAGTAGTCCGCGAGCAACTTCCGGTCTTCGGCGTCCAGCAGTTCGAAACAGGGCTTCAATACCTGATCGATCCGGGACACCTCCGCGTCCGAGTTGTCGTTGAGGTCGTTGATAAATTCGAGGAAGGCTGTTGACTCACGGCGCTCGCGACGCAGTCTTTCTTTAGCGACAAAGCGGGCAATGCCTTTGCAGTACTTCTCCACGTCCGGGACAGATGCCCCTTCGGAGATTCGCTTGTAGGCCCGTTCAATGGTCTCGTTAGCGGCCCCAACGATGTCGCGAACGCCCTTCATCGTGAAGATACCTTCGAGCTTCCTGTATAGCTGACAATAGAGTTCGACCCCGTCCTCGCCACTCGTTGAGGATAACAATTCGAGGAAGTGCTTGAACTCTTCACTATTCATAAACAGGCTTGCCAGCAAGCAGTCTCACCCTGGCCAGGCGACTTGATACTACAATGAATGGGCCACATTGTACGCCTTGCGGGACGTAAAATCCGCACCGAGGTTGTGTTGCGAGAAATCCTTCGAGGCGAGAAGAGGTCGTTGAGCGACCTTCATTATGCTGCGACCCCAAAGAGGCTCTCGACAAACTTTGCGTGTCCTATCAATCCCTCCCGTCAAATCTTTTGACCTGCCCCTTCCTCTAATATTTGCAATGATTCGATTCGCATAAAGAGATCGGCGATTTTCTCGGCGTGCCGACTACCACCGTCGCCAAGCGACTGTATTCGGCGAGGAGCCGGCTGAAGGCCGGTCTGGTGAGCGCGCTGAAAGAAGACTTCGAGATGGGTCGCCCTTCACGTAACGCGTCATTCGCCGAAAAGGTCAGGGCCGGGATTTTCGACGACTACGTCGGGAGGTACAAGTACGAGCTGCGTCCCGATCTCGTGGTTGAAATCAAAAGAGAGGGGGACGGGCTGGTCTCCGAGGCCGCCGGGCAGCGGAATGAGCTGTTCGCCCCGGGCGAATCGGAGCGCGAACTCCAGGCCAAAGAGTTCGACGGGCGGGGCGAATTCGTCAGGGACGGGCGGGGCAGAGTCACCCACTTCGTCTATTTTGAGTTCGGGCGCGAGATGGGGCGTGCGTTGAAAATCGGTCAAGAGACTTGAGGAGTCGGTACCGGAGGCGAACCCGCCGTGACGAAGAGGCGCATCACAATAGAGATCGTGCTTTGGTCGGGCTTGCAGAAGGTGACGGGCAACGTCTTTTGGGCGCGGGACTTTCAGCGGTGGGGCTACCCCGGCTGGTTCCGGGTCATGGTCGGCACCGCCGAACTCGCCTCGTTCGCGCTCCTTTTGATACCTCGTCTGGCCGCCTACGGTGCTGCCCTGTTCGCCGCCGTGATGCTCGGGGCGATATACACCCACGCCGCCCATAGCGAGATGAGCCGCCTGCCCTTCAATTTCCTGCTCCTCGCCCTCGCCCTCCTCGTCTTCTTCGCGCGAGGACGAGACTTCCTAAAGAGGCTCAAGGTGAATCGCTAATCGGCGGCGCAACTATATGGCCGTACCAGGCGGATGTTAAAGCGAAGCTCAAAAATATTTTCCGGCAAAGCCAGTCCGGGGCCACTCTCTACCAGGGAGTGGCCCCGGACTGGCTCCGCGTAGCGTCTATCGGGCTCGCTTGCCATTCACCTCAATGTGCGGCCGCCGGCTAGGGGCACGTCGGCGCGAGCTTGGTCACGAATGCATCCATGAAGTAGCTGCCCGGACTTGAGCCGCCGAGGGTGGGCTGGTAAGCACCCGGATGCGGGAAGTTGGCCGAATCGGTATTCCCCGTCACGTAAGCCGTGCCGAGGGCATCGACGGCAATGGCGTTAACGGTTTCATAGCCGCCGCCGCCGAGGTAGGTGGAGAAGGCGGGGCCGGAGCCCGCGGAATCCAGCACCGTGATAAAGCCGTCCGAGGAAGGCGCGTTGGGCGAGCCGCAGGTCGTGACGGGAAAGTCGGTCGCCTGCGTCATCCCCGTGACGTACGCGCGCCCCTGAGAGTCGACGGCGATGTCATTCCCGAGTTCAAGCGCCGAGCCGCCGAGGTAGGTCGAGTAGACGAGCGACGCGTTGCCGGCCAGCGAAGCGTCGATCTTCGCAACGAAGGCGTCGTAGTAGCCCAGCGTCGAGTCCAACGGATTTTTCAAAGGGAAGGTGAGCGGGGGCGAGTTGGTCGTCCCCGTCACGTAGGCCATGTTGTTCGCATCGACGGCGATGCCGCCGGACTGAACCACGCTGTTCTCCTGACCGGTGCCGCCGAGGTAGGTCGAATAGAGCAGAGACGCCCCGCCAGCCAGCGCGGGGTCGAGCTTCGTCACGAAGGCGTCGCCGCCCGCGCTGAGCGCCGACTGGAAACCGTTGAGCACGGGGAAGCCGTCGTACTGCGGCGTCCCCGCGAGGTCTGCCGACTGCGTCGTCCCCGTCAGGTAGACGTGGCCGGAGCCGTCGAGCGCGAGGCTGCTGGCACCGTCGTCATTGTTGCCGCCGAGGTAGGTCGAGTACAGCAGCGCATAATTGTTCCCGCCCGTGTGGTCGAGCTTCAACACGAACGCGTCGAAGATGCCGGCGTTGTTGGGCTGGTATGCGTTCCCGATGATGAGGGGGAAGTTGGTGGAAGCAGTCCGCCCCGCGATGTAGACGTTGTCGTCTACGTCCACGGTCACGTCCGCGGCCTCGTCAACGTTGTTGCCCTCCAGGTAGGTGGAATAGAGGACGGAACCGCCCGTCGCGTCGAACTTCGTGAGGAAGGAGTTACTGCCGCTCATAAACTGGTAGACGGGCTGCATGGCGTTCGGCGTCGTCGGGAAGTCTCTTGCTGTGGTCGTCCCCACCACGTAGACGTTGCGCAAGGCATCGACGGCGACCGCGCGCCCCTCCGTATTGCCCGTCGTGCTGCTGCCGAGGAAGGAAGAGAAGACGAGCGACGCGGCCCCCGTCTGCCACGGGTCGATCTTCGTGACGAAGGCGTCCATGCCCCAGTTCGCGCAACGCTGGCAGACGGTGTCGTAGGCTCCGGCGCTGGCGGGGAAGTTGACGGACATCGTCCAGCCGGTGACGTAAATTTTGCCGTCCGCATCGACGGCGATGTCGCTGCCTTCTTCGACCTGGCCGCCGCCGAGGTAGGTCGAGTAGTCAATCACGGGGTCGATCACGAGCGGCAGAGTCTTATCATAGTCGCCCACTCGGAAGCCGACCTGCCGGCGGCCTTTCAGCACGTAGTCGGCCGCGACCTCCCGCCGCCCGCCGTCAATCTCCTGATAGGCCACCGGCCGCCGCTGCCGCACTGGTCCCGCGGCGGTCTCCAGCACAAGGTCTCCCGTAGCGTCGAGGGACAGACCGCGCGCGCCCTCGAACGCGAGTCGAATACGACCGGGGTCGCCGTCGGGTGCCACGATGAAGTCGTACTCCAGCTCACGCTGCTTGCCGTAATAGACCATATCCACGCCCGAGTAGACTTCACTGTAGAAGACCTTCGAGTAAGTCTCGACGCTACCACTCCAACCGGCGCGGCCGGTGCCTTTGAAGTAGTTGACCTTGCCGGTCAACTCGTCTCGGCCTTCGACGCGCGGCCGGGGGGCGGCCCCGACGAGCCGCATGCGCAGGACGGACGGGTCTTGATTCTGTCCGCGCCGAAGGCTTAAGACCGCCTCGGTCGGGGTTAAGAAGAGCGTGTAGCCGCTGCCGCGCGAAAGGAACTTTACGCGGCGGTCGGTCTGTCCACGGTTGGCTTCAAAGCTCATGGGCAGTTCATTCAACTGCTTCAAACGCTCGGCCGCGGGCAGCTCGGGCATGTCAACTGAATGGGGCGGGCAGGCGGTGTCCGCGGCGTGCGGGCGGGCGTGGCCACTCAAGATGGAGGACGGAAGGGCGAACAAACTCAACAGTCCGGCCAGCATCAATGTCATGCTCAGGAGACGCCGGGCGTATGCGTAAGAACAGTCGGGTCGAAACATTTTCATTCTCCTTCTGCGTGGTGAGGCCCGCGCATGCTTAAGCGGAAGCCGGGGGACATACGTCCCCTCGGCCCCGTCAAACGAGCGCGGCTCCTCCGTATGAGTTGGGTTTCAAGGTCGCCCGGTGTCGGAGCGCGGGGCGACCTCACGTCGTGGGTGGTGAGAGTTGAAGCGGGTCGGCTTCAGGGAAGGCGGCAGTCGCCGGGGCAGTTCATCGTATCCTCGCCCGCGTCGCAGACGCCGTTACCGCACAGCGCGCCGCAGTCGGACGGGGCGCTGGCGTGATCCTCGCCGCGGCTCACTTCGCAGACCCCGTCGCCGATGCGTGCTTCGGGCAGGGGCGGCGAGTTCGGCCATAGCGACGGCTGCCCGTGGTCGCCGAGGACGAAGGGGAACCACACGGTCAAGACCCATTGCGTGCGGTCGAAGTTCCGGGCCCACCCCGGCTGGCCGTCGAAAATGTTGCCGAGCGCGGGCGCGGATTCCAGCGCGCCGAGACTGGCGAAGTCCGGCACGAAGGGGTCGGGCGGGGCGACGCGGTCGGCGAAGTAGACGAGCTGGACGAGCCCTTCCTCCTTGTTATAGAGCAGCCACGCCCCGGTCAGCCCGCGCTCCGAGGCGGCGGCCATAATCTGCGGCCAACGCTGCTTCAGCGTGTGCATCTGGCTGCCGTTGGGGACGCTCCAACGCTCCGTGCGAAGGACGACCTGCCGCTCTAAGCCCCCGAAGTTGTGCGCGCCGATGACGCGCCACGCGTGGCAGTCGCGGT
>WUUC01220626.1_pt1 | contig 26389 bp, 18 predicted proteins | sample 6278441 | NCBI WGS metagenome assembly WUUC01 (sample SAMN13675441, study PRJNA597444) | soil metagenome | isolation source: soil | place: USA: Washington | collected 2017-10 | reverse complement strand
AGCGACCGGCCATTTGCTTTCTTAGTTACCCCAAAACTCCCGCTAGGCGGGAGAAGTGAGAAATTGAATGGGGCAGAAGAGAGTTCATCGGGCCGGACTCGTCAAATAAAAGTTGGGACTTTCCTGCCTTGGTTTTGGAATCGGCCTCCATTTAGGTACTTAACATATGCAAATTAGCGCCCGTGTTCGCATTTCCCACTACCAGCCCGCAGCGGTGCTGCGGGTGTCAGGCGAGGATGCGTGCGCGTTTCTTCAAGGCCAGTTTACTCAGGACTTGAACGCGGGAGGAGCTGGCTTGGTGGCGTACGGGCTTTGGCTAAATCAGAAGGGGAAAGTCTTGGCGGATAGTTTCGTGATGCGGGCGGCGGATAACGTTTGCTGGGTGGTGAGCTATTTTTCTTCCGCCACGGTGATCCGGGAGCGGTTGGAGAGCTACGTCATCGCGGACGACGTGATCATCGAAGAGCAAACGGAGAGCTGGGAAGGAACTGCGATTTTGGGTGAAGGTGCCGAAGTTTGGCTGGCGGCTCGCAACGCAGAGCGCCCGGCCGTGGATAAATTTGCATCGGCGCATGGCGGGCTGATTTGGCGGGGACGTCGGGCGAGAGAAATCAGTTGGGAGTGGTTGAGGCAGAAAGGGCAGACCTGGGTCGTGGCCGAAGCGGGGGAGTTGTCGGCGGCTCAACTGGAGCAGCGGAGAATTGAAAGCGGCATACCGGCCGTGCCGAAGGATGTTGGGCCGGGAGATTTGCCGAATGAGGCGGGCCTGGAGCAGGATGCGATCTCGTTCACGAAAGGCTGCTATTTAGGGCAAGAGGTCATGGCGCGGCTAAAAACGATGGGGCAAGTGCGGCGGCGACTGGTGCGTGTGCGAGGAGAGAATGCGGCTGGCGCGTCGCAGCCCTTCCCGGCGGAGCTGTTTTTCGGACAGAAGCGAGTCGGCGAAATACGTTCGGTGATCACCGTGGGCAATGCCTGGATGGGGTTGGCGATGGTGTCGCTGCTCGGAGTGGAGACGGGGTTGAATCTGAGTTTGTCGGTCGGCGGGGCGGCGGACGTGCGAGTGGAGAGTTTGAAATCATGAACGAGCACGAGCAATTGGCGGCTCTTTGCGCGAAAATGGGTGCGACTCCCGCACAAGCCCGCGTGATGGCGGCGCAGTTGGCGAAACGGGCGGATCAGCTCGCGGTGGAGCGTGGGATCACGCGGATCGAGGCGATGTCGCATTTGCTGCATCTAGTTGCGAAGGGACGTAACGGGGAGGCGCCTGCGGGGTTTGAGGGCGGGCCGCCACCGGGTGCCAAGGTGGTTTAGCCGGTTGCTTAGGGAAGAAACCGGCTCGCTTTCGCGCGGAAGCGTCGCGAGTTTCGCGGCTCTTTTTATCTGAATGAAAGACGAAGTCATCGCTCAGTTTCAGTCGGCATTTGGCCGCGCTCCCGAGTTTGTCGCGCGCGCTCCCGGTCGCATCGAGTTCATCGGTAATCACACCGACTATAATGGAGGCACGGTGCTCGGCGCGGCGATCGACCGCAGTGTTTGGGTGGCGCTGGCGAGGCGCGATGATGGCAAACGCCGATTTTTCAGCGCGCTTTCCGGTGAGATCACGGAGCTGCCGGCGGGTGCGCCGCAGAAGCAGGCAGGCCGCACGTCGTGGATCAATTATCCGCTCGGTGTGTTGGCGGCGTTGCCGGTGTTTGGACTGAAGGCGCCGGAGGGTTTCGATTATGTCGTGACTTCGGATTTACCCGCCGGTGCGGGGCTGAGCAGCAGCGCGGCTATCGAGTTGGCGTCGGCATTGGCGTTTCTCGAGGCCACGAATCAGCGGCCGGATCGCGAGACGGTCGTGAAGATCGGCAGGCATGCGGAGAACAACTTCGTCGGTGTGCCGTGCGGCATCCTCGACCAAGGCGTGTCGGGCTTTGGGAAAAAGGATCATCTGGTCTTCATCGATTGCCGCGGGCCGAAGTTCGCGACGGTACCGTTGCCGGCAAACGCGCATTTCTGGATTTTCAACACGCACCACAAACATGCGCTCGTCGATGGGCTCTACGCGGCACGGCATCGCGAGTGCATGGAAGCGGCGAAAACGCTGGGTGTTTCCCAACTCGTGGAAACGAACGCTGCGCAGCTGGAGGCGAGCAAGGGCAAGCTGTCGGCGGATGCGTACAAGCGGGCGAAGCATGTGATCGACGAGATTACGCGTGTCGGTTTGGCGAATACGGCGTTGCTCGCGGGCGATCTCGCGGGCGTGGGCAAGTTGTTAACGGCGTCGCACCGGAGCTCTCAAAATTTATTCGAGAACAGCACGCCGGAGCTGGATCTGTTGGTGGACACGCTCGTCGCAACGCCGCACGTATTGGGCGCGCGATTGACCGGCGGCGGCTTCGGCGGAGCGGTGATGGCGCTGACTAGCCCGGCATTTGGAACCTCGCAGGCCGAAGCGGTGGCGCAGGTTTATTCGCAGAAGCACGGGGCGAAGCCCGAGATCTTGCACTGCCAGACCGGCGATGGCGCGGCGCTGCTGTGAGCGGACGTCAATTAAAGCAAGGACTGGAGTTCGGCGAAATAGGCGTCGACCCAGCGGTGGAGATACAAGAAGTGCAACAGCCCGCCGAGAGCGAGCATCGGACCGTAAGGGACATGCGCACCCATGCCGAGGTCCGAAGGTTCTTCGCCGAGCTCCGGTGTTTTTAGTTTCATCCGTTTCCCGGATATTTTTTGCCAGAGTAGCGCGGCGGCGAACCAGGCGGAGCCGATGATGGCGCCGCCGAAGATGGAGGTGATAGCACCTTGCCAGCCGCAAAATGCCCCGATGGCGCCGACGAATTTAACGTCGCCAAACCCCATCGCTTCTTTTTTCAGGACAGCTTCGGCCAGGATCGCGATCCATAGGATGAGCGCGGAGCCGACGAGCAGTCCCTGCACAGAGATAACTCCCGACCGCAATGAGGCGACCATAGCCAGTTCGTGAGATTGTCCGTGCAGCGAGGGAACGAAGAGCGAGATGAACACTCCCGCGATGCCGAGGCCGATGCTGAAGCGGTCCGGGATTTCGAAGTGGTCGAGGTCGATGAAGCTGGCGCAGATCAGAACGCTGACGAAAAACCAGCCGCAAGCCGCTTTGGCGGGCGGGAAGAGCAGCCAGCAGGCGAGGAAGAGCGCGCCGGTGAGCAGCTCCACCAACGCATAACGAAATGAATACGGCTGGCCGCAGCAGCGGGCTTTGCCGCGTAGGAGAAACCAACTCAGGACAGGGACGTTGTCGTACCAGCGGATTGGCTGGCCGCAGACGCAGTGCGATCCGGGATAGATGACGGACTTCTTGGCCGGGATGCGATAAATGCAGACGTTGAGGAAGCTCCCTATGAGCGTGCCGAAAACGAAAACAGCTAGCGGGAAAAACCAAGGGAACGCGGCGGATAGCTCGGCGAAATCGGATGCCATGGAAGGTGGTGGGATGACGGCGGTGGTGTGAAGCGTTGTCAAATGCGGCGCCGGCGCAGGTTAAGCCGTAACGGAGGCTCGAGATTGCCAGCAGCGCAGGAGTGCGTCGCCGAAACGGCCGGCCTGACCGGCGTGATCGAGAAGAGGACTGCGACGAAGATCGTCGCGCAGACTGCGGCGACAGGCGGCCAATGTTTCGGGAGATAGCGCGAGTTGAGCGGCGATCTTTACATAGTCGTCGGTTGAGTGCGCGATCCATTCGGAATGGCCGGCCGCAGACAGCAAAGAAGCGCCGACGCGGGAGGCGTGACGATCTCCCGCGAGCGTGACGACGGGCACGCCCATCCAGAGGGCTTCGCAGGTGGTGGTCGTGCCATGATAAGGGAAGGGATCGAGGGCGATATCCATCTGCTCGTAGAGTGAAAGATGGCTGGCGATATTCGGTGTGCGCCCGAGTAGTTCGACGCGGCCGGGATCGATCTTGTGTTGAGCGAGGCGGGCGGAAACGAAGCCGGCGACTTCGCTTTCGTGCAGACCATGGCCTTTGAGAAGTATTCGGGATCCGGGCACAGCCCGGAGCAGACGGCTCCAGAGCGTGAGGGTGGCGGTGGAGACCTTGGCGAAATTATTGAAGGATCCGAACGTGACAGGTCGATCGGCCGGGCGGTTGAGGGAAATTTCGGGCGCTGCGCTAGGTGGCGAGTAGGCCCAGGCCGTGGGGGCGAACCGGATCAGTCTCTCGGTGTGGTGGCGCTGGTCGTCGTCGCCGGGGTCGGTGACTGCATCGACGAAACGGAAATCCATGGCGGCGAGTCCGGTGGTGTTGGGATAGCCGAGGTAGGATATCTGGACCGGCGCGACACGGCGGGCGAAGACCGGTAGCCGGTTGAGGCCCGTGTGGCCGGCGAGATCCACGAGGATATCCGGAGCGTCCGCTCGTATCTGATTCTCGATGACGGCGTGGGGTAAGCCGATGAAATTTCTCCAGAGAGAGGCGCGCGCGCGCAACCGATCGGAGAAGGCGTCGACTTGGAAATGGTCGTGATAGAGGACAATTTCGAATCGTTTCCGGTCGAGGTGTTGCAGAATCGGTTCGAGAAAGTAGGCGACGGAATGCGAACGCAGATCCGGCGAGAGGAAGGCGAGCCGAAGTTTTGGTTTTTCCGCGTCGAGGGAGAATCCCGATGACTCGTGCGTCTTTGCCGGAGTCACTGCGGTTCCGAAGGCGAGATGATCGGCGAAGTCTTCGTCGCGGCTGCGATCGTCGAGGTAGTTAAGTGTGAGCAACCGGGCGCTGCGGGCTTCGTGATGCGACGGATCGCGGGCCAGAGCTTCCGCGTAGCCGGCAGCGGCTTCTTCCATGCGGTAGCTTTGCTGAAAGGCCAGACTGCGGCCGACGAGCGCTTGCGTGAGACTGGGATCGTGCTGAAGCGCGTGATTGAAGCAGTCGTGCGCCTCGGCGAATTTGCCTTCGGCAACCCATGCGAGGCCGAGGTTACACCACGCGGGCGCGTAGTCGGGCTTCAGCTCTAGCGCGCGGCGAAAATGCGGGATGCCGGCGGGGAGGCCCTGCGTGTCGGCGATGAGCGCGCCCAAGCGGTCGTGGGCGTCAAAGTAGTCGGGTTTGAGGGCGATGGCCTGGCGGTAGGCGTCGCCCGCTTCGGCGAAGCGGCCAAGGACTTTGAGCGTGAGGGCGAGATTGTTCCATGCCTCGGGAATACGCGCGTCGAGTTTGAGCGCGCCTCGGTAGTGCGACTCGGCGTCGGTAGGGCGGCCGACCGCGGCGAGAGCGAGAGCGAGCCGCATCTGGCATAGTGCGTGTTTGCGGTTGGTTTGATGAGCGCGCGTGAGCAACGCGACGGCTTCCTCGTGCCGCTTTTGTTGATACGCGAGAACTCCGCCGAGATGAAGGCCGTCGAAGAGTGTGGGCGCGGCGGTGCGGACCTGTTTGTAGAGTTTGCCGGCGTCGTCGAGACGCCCCGCCTGATGGTGGGCGAGGGCGGTTTGGAGGAGGCGTTGAAGCTGCGCGGGGTTCATGAAGCGTTCGCGGAGAGGGCGGGGGTTCGACGTTGCCAGCATTCGAGGAGCGCCGCTGCGAAACGAGCTGTTTGTCCGGCGTGATCGAGAAGCGCGGACTTTTGCATATCGGCACGAAGACGGGTGCGCAGATCGACGAGCCGATCGGGGTTGGTGGCGAGCGATTGCGCGATGCGCAGGTAGTCTTCGGCTGTTGCGGCGATGAGTTCGGAGTGTCCGATCGCGGAAAGCAGGGAGGTGCCGACGCGCGCGGCGTGACGATCGCCGGCAAGCGTGACGACGGGAACACCCATCCAGAGCGCTTCACATGTGGTGGTGGTGCCGTTGTAAGGAAACGGATCGAGCGCCACGTCGAGACGTGTGTAGAGCGAAAGATGGTCGGCCAGGCCAGCGGTGCCGGGCAGGCATTCGACGCGGGCTGGGTCAATCGCAGCGGCTTCGAGACGCGGGCGGATGTAGTCGGCGGTGAGGCCGAAACTTTTCAAAAGCAGATGCGAGCCGGGAGTCGCGTTGAGGATTTCCCCCCAAAGACGCAGCGTGGAGTGATTGGTTTTCGAAAGGTTGTTAAATGAGCCGAACGTGAAGGATTCGCCGCGTGCCGAAGGCGGCGATCCGGGAAGGGGAGCCTCTGCGGGCGGTTCATAGGTCCACGCGGTGGGAGCGAAACGGACCAGGCGCTCGGTGTGAAATGCGTCACTATCGCCGACAGGATCGGCGAGCGCGTCGGTGAAACGAAAATCCATTTCGGCGAGGCCGGTGGTGGCTGGATAACCGAGGTAGGCGATCTGCACCGGTGCGAGCTGTCGGGCGTAGAGTGGAAGTCGGTTCAGGCCGGTGTGGCCGGCGAGATCGATCAGGATGTCGGGGCGGTCGGCGCGTATTTGCGCTTCGACGACGTCGGCGGACTGGCCGATGAAGTTGCGCCAGCGGGTCGCGTGGCGTCGCAGACGTTCGCTGACGACGTCGGTCGTGAAGTGATCGTGGTAGAGGGTGATTTCAAAGCGCTCTCGATCGAGGTGGCGCAACAGCGGCTCCAGGAAGTAAGCGACGGAGTGTGCCCGGAGATCCGGCGAAAGAAACGCGACGTGAAGTTTTCTATTCGGACTGCCAGCGACGCTGGCGGACGGTGCGGGGGATTTTTTTGCGGCGGAGGTTGCGGCGCGTCCGAATGCCACGTGCTCGGCCAGAAGCGTCTGGCGGGAGAGTGCGTCTGAGTAGTTGAGAAGAAAAAGTCGGTAGCTGAGCGCTTCGAGATCGTCGGGGAAATGGGCGAGATGGGCGTTAAAATCCGCGAGCGCTTCGTCGGTGCGATGGGCGCTTTGGTGGGATTGCGCGCGAGCGCAGCGGGCTTTGGGGTGGGCGGGTTCGAGGGCGAGCGCGCGGGTGTGCAGGCGAACGGCGTCGTCGGTGCGATTCTGAAGCTGGCGTATGGAGCCGAGCCCGGTGAGGGCTTGAGGATAGTCGGGCTTCACGTTTAGACAGCGTTCGTAGCTGTCGGCGGATTCGGCGAGCCGGCCGGTGATGGCGAGCAGCGATGCGAGATGAACCCAGGCCTCGTGGTTTTTCGCGTCGATTTGAAGGGAAAGGCGCAGGCTTTTTTCCGCCTCGGGACCACGACCGAGGGCGGCGAGTGCGAGGCCCAGGCACATATGCGTGGTCGACGAACGCGGGTGGAGGGCGACGGCGCGAGTGAGGAGCTTTAGCGCATCGGCGGGCCGAGCGAGCTGGAGCGCGGCGGCGCCTCCGAGATGATATGCTTCGAAACTGCGAGGCGCGAGGGTCCGAAGCTGCGCATAGAGAGCAGCTGCGGCCGGAACACGTCCGGCCTGGTGGTGCGCGAGGGCCTGTTGAAGCAAGGCCTGGGCTCGGGCCTGAGACATAAAGCGATGAAGTCCACTATCGGCAGCCCCCCGCCTCACTTGAGGGAAACCCCCCGGAGAGTTTCCGCAGAAAGCCCCTAAACTCCGGACGTTTGCCGCCGATTTATTGAACAACAACGTTGTGTCCGTTCCTCCGGGGGCGTGGCACGGCGCATCGCTCACATGCCATCGACCAGTCCCATTTCGACCACGACCTCTAAACCGCCGTTCCGCACGTACGCCGATGCGGAGATCATGCGCCGGATCGACGCGTGTCCTAAACTCGCCTCGTTGCAGAGTATCAATCGTGCGCTGGCGGGTTTGGTGAACTCGGAGCAGAGCTATAACTCTCAAATCGCGGAGATCATCCGCCGCGACCCTTCGCTGACGGCTCGCCTGCTGCGGATGGTGAACTCCGTTTATTTCGGTCTCACGGCCAAGGTGAACAATATCGAGGAAGCCGTTTTTTATCTCGGGCTTCGTCAGATTCGTGAGCTGTCCATGGCCACGCCTGTCATCGAAGAACTCGAGAAGATCAACCGCACGTCACTTCGCCTGCCGTGGAAGGATCTCTGGAAGCACTCGATCGGCTCCGCGATCATGACTCGCGAAATCCTCGCGACGACCACGCTGCTGATCGACGACGACACCGACTATATCATCGGCCTACTGCATAATGTAGGTAAGGTCGTGCTGGCTTCGGCGTTCCCCGACGAGTTCGCGAAAATTTACGAGACGCAGTTCCACACGCCCGCTGAAGTGTGCGCTCGTGAGCGCGAGCTGATCGGTTGGGACCACGCGCGCATCGGCGGATATTATCTCCAGCGCCACCAACTTTCCGCCGAGATCACCGACGCGGTCTACTATCACAACGATCCCGGCAGCGCGCCCGATCACGCCTTCTACGCCGCGGCGGTGCAGGTGGCCGATCAATTGGTGCGCTTTGCGGGCATTCCTGGCGGTTTCGAAAAAGTGGATGCGATCCCTAATGACGCTTGGTTGGAATTGCCCGGCTGGAAAATCCTCTACGGCACTGAGGAAAAAGAAACGCGCATCGCGCGCGCCGCGCTTTCCAACAGCGTGCAACGACTGCCCACCGTTTTGAACGGTCTGGTCTAACCTGCGTCGCCACCGCCCGCAGTGCCATTGCTCGCCCACCCGGGGCCACTTCCAGATGACCCTCGCCGCCCAGCTCTCCAGCCAGCCGGCCGCCTCTACTGCGGTCTCGGAAGAGGCTGTGCTCGTGCTCGATTCGCGTCGCCGTATCCAGCAAGCCACGCCCCGTGCGGCTACATTGCTCGATCGGAGCCCGGAGCAGTTGATCGGAGTTTTTTTTGAAAGCCTGGGTACGCCTGAGGCGCTCGGACTGGTGGTGCGTGAGCAGCCGGTTTATCGCAAGAGCCGCCGCCCTTCGCTGGTCATTGTCACACTCCGCATGGTGGAGTATCGCACGAGCGAGCACGATGAACTGATCCGTCCCTGGCAGGGCAGCGTCGAGCTCGCGGCTCTGCGCGGTCCGGATGGACGCGTGTTGGGAGTCAACGACGCCTTTGCCCGCAAGTTCGGCGTTCCACGCGCATCGTGGCCTGGCGCCGATGCGGCGACGCTGCTTCATCCTGACGATGTCGCCGGGTGGCGCGCCGCGGTGGAGCGGATCGATAAACCGCCGCATCGCGGTTCGCACGAACATCGCTGGCAGACCGCGCAAGGTTGGCGTTGGCTTTCGTGGGAGGACTGCGCCGTCCGCAACGCCGATGGCGTGATCATCGCCTACCGCTCGATCGGCCGAGATGTGACCAAACGTCGTCTCGCCGAAGAACATTTTCAAAAGCTGGCGAGCGCGGTGGAGCAATCGCCGTTCGCGATCGTCATGACCACACCGGACGGCCGCGTGCAGTATGTGAATCCCCGGTACACGCAGACCACGGGCTTCACGCTCGAAGAGATTTTCGAGAAGAATATTCCGGTGCTTCGCGGGGGCCACGCCAGCGACGAGTCATTTCGGGAGTTTCAAGAGACGCTGCGCTCGGGTCGCAAGTGGACCGGAGAACTCTGTACGCGTCGCAAAGACGGTGCGGCGCTCTGGGAACACGTGCAGGTTTCGCCGATTCGTAACTTCGCCGACGAAGTGACGCATCTGCTCTCGATGCGCGAAGACATCACTGAGCGCAAGAAACTCGAGGATCAGCTGCGCCAGGCGCAAAAAATGGAAAGCCTCGGCACGCTCGCCGGCGGCATCGCGCATGATTTCAACAACGTGCTCGCGATCATCAACGGGTTTGCCGAGATCGCGATCAGCCGCGGACCGGCCAACGAGACGCAAGCGCGGCACCTGCGGGAGATCCAGGATGCGGCCCAACGCGCGGTGGGCCTAGTGCGCCAGATCCTCACCTTCAGCCGGAAAACGGAGACGACGTTTAAATCCGTCTCCGTCAACCAGCAGATCAAGGATCTCGGGCGCATGTGCGCGGAGACGTTTCCTAGGACAATCGCCTTTAAGTTCGCTTTGGATGAAACCATCCCAGAATTCTCCGCCGATCCGAATCAGCTGCAGCAGGTGATCATGAATCTGTGTGTCAACGCTCGCGACGCGATGCTCGCGCAGGAGGGCGGCGGCTGTATCAGCGTGGCGACAGAGCGCGTGCGCGGATCCGAGCTGCTCCGACTCGGGGCGGAAAGCGAGCGCGACTACGTGTGCATCCGAGTGGCTGATACCGGTTGCGGCATGCCGGCTCATGTGCGTGCGCGGATATTCGAACCGTTCTTTACCACCAAGCAGAACAGCGGAGGCACAGGGCTCGGGCTGTCGGTCGTGTACGGAATCATTTTAAATCATCGCGGCTTCCTCGAGGTGGAAAGCGTCGAAGGGCAGGGCAGCACGTTCTTGATCTATCTTCCCCTGGAGGCGGTGAAGTCTTCGGCTGCGGTGGTGGCTGCGGCCGGCACGGCTCGCCGGATTCCGATGGGCAAGGAGACGATTCTTGTCGTCGAGGACGAGCAAAGCCTTCGCGACTTGTTGAAGGCGTTGCTTCAGCCGAGCGGTTATAAACTGCTGATGGCGCCCGACGGGGTGGAGGCGGTGAGCATGCTCATGTCCGAACCGGCCGCGATCGACGCGATCCTGCTCGATCTCAATTTGCCGCGGATGAACGGCCTCGAAGTCTACCGAAACATTCGGCGGCTGCGCCCAGACGCGAAAGTCATCGTGATCAGCGGCAACATCACGCCAGAGACGCGTCAGGAACTCATCGGTCTGGGCCAAAATGACTTCATTCCGAAACCCTACAGTCTCGAGGATCTGGCGTTTCGCCTGCGCGAGCTGCTGGACCGCAAAGCCCCAGGCGAGGCTTGACCGGCGTTTCTGCTCAAAAAACAACAATTTAGGTCGATGCATAAAACGACTAACCATGCCTACTTTCCGCCGAGATTTCCTACGGTCAGCTGGCCTCGCAACCAGTCGTGAGGTGGGAAATGCGTGCGCGGCCTGGACGGGGAGCGGAGCCCGTGAGTAAACTGCGCTCAGGCGTTCCCGATCTTTTGCCGAGGGCATCTTCGGTGATCATTTCCGGCGCGCGCGTGGTGTCGGATGAGCAGTTGCTAGCTTCGGTCTATGCGCGCGGCGACGGCTGGATGAGAGTTTTTATCGCGGGCCACGCGGTGCTCGCGTTGGCGCTGGCGGGCATCAACGACACCTGGGGTGTGAGCGCATGCGTGGCGCCGCTGGTGTTTGCTGCATTCGTGGTGTGCCTCCGGCTCGCTCCGGGTTCGTTTCTCGCTCGATGCGTCGCGGGTCTGTCGTTGCAGGCGATGGTCAGCCTGCACGTGTATCAGCTGGGTGGTCTGGACGAGGCGCATTTTTTCTATTTCACGGCGATGACGATGATGGTCGTCTATGCCGACTGGCGCTCGCTCGTGCCGGCGACGACGCTGACCTTGGTTTTGTATTTGATTTTCATGGCGATCGAGGAGCCGGGAAAGACCCCGGTCTTTTTCGCTCACGAGGACGGCCAGGGATTGAAGATGGTGCTCCATTTTACCGGGATGCTGCTGCAAGCGACGGTGGTGGGATTTTGGTCGTGGCTCAATCGCCGGCATATTCTCGGCGAAGAGCGCAACCGGCTTCGTTCGAAGGATCAGCAGCGCGAACTGGAGCAGCAACTCGAGCGCGTGCGGCGGTCCGAGGCATTGCTTCAGTCGAGTGGTCAAGTACTGCTCGAAACGCAGGGTAAAATGGCGCGTGAAATTCGTGAGCGCCGCAAGACCGAGGAGACATTGTTGCTCGCCAAAGCCGAACTCGAGGCGGCCAACAGCCAGCTGGAAGATTCCATCGCGCGCGCTAACGAACTCGCGCTCTCCGCAGAGGTCGCGAACCAGGCGAAAAGCGCGTTTCTCGCTGTGATGAGCCATGAAATCCGCACGCCGCTAAACGGCGTGATCGGCATGACCGAGCTGATGCTCGATGCGCCGCTAGCCGATCAACAACGAGATGGACTCGAGACTATTCGAAACTCGGGCAACAGCCTGCTCGTGATCCTCAACGACATTCTCGATTTCTCCAAAATCGAGTCGGGAAAACTGGAGCTGGAGCACGGCGATTTCTCAGTGGCGCGACACATCGACGAAACGCTCGCGCTCTTTTCGGGTCGTGCTCAGGAGAAGGGTCTGCGTCTGTCCGGGATTGTGCGGCCCGGAGTTCCCGCATGGATAAGTGGCGATGTCACCCGCGTGAGGCAGATCCTTTCCAATCTCGTTAGCAACGCAGTGAAGTTCACCAGCCACGGCGAGGTGACGGTCGAAGTGTCTGTGGGATCCGGCGAGCGGATTGCGCCGCCCGAAGGACGGGTATGTATCCAATTCGCGGTGCGCGATACCGGCATGGGCGTGCCTCCCGACAAACAGGTGTTGCTCTTCCAGCCGTTCAGCCAGGCGGATCTGTCCACATCGCGCAAATTCGGCGGCACCGGACTCGGACTCGCGATCTGCAAGCGGCTCGCGCAGCTCATGGGCGGCGACGCGTGGATGGAAAGCGCGGTCGGCGCGGGCTCTACATTTTATTTCACGCTGGTCGCGGCGCCGGCGTTCCCGCCCGAAGCAGCTCGGCTTGCTCCCCCTGTTTCCGGATCTCCGGTGCGTGTGCCGGCGGAAACCGGGCGCGTCGTGAAGTTGCTTTTGGTCGAAGATAATCTGGTGAATCAAAAGGTGGCTCTGGCCATGTTGACGCGCATGGGTCTGGACGCGGATGTGGCGGGAGACGGGGTCGAAGGAATCGCGAAGATCAAGGCCAACGAATACGATGTGGTTCTCATGGACTGGCACATGCCGGAGATGAATGGGCTCGAAGCCACGGCGGTGATTCGCCGTGAGTTGGGGCTCAACCGCCAGCCCTGGATCATTGGCCTCACGGCAAACGCGATGCAGGGGGACCGCGAAAAATGTATGGAGGCGGGGATGGACGACTACGTCACGAAGCCTCTGCGCAAAGACGATCTGGAGGCTGCGTTTGCCCGAATCCAGCCGCGCACGATCGGCGCGTAGCGACGCGCGCAGAAAATCTGCACGCGATAAAACGTCACCGAGAGCCCGGCGTCGTTCGGTCGGGCCCGCTTACCAGATTTTCACGCGGTCTTCGGGTTTTCGCCACATCGGGTCGCCTTCGCGGATTCCGAATGCATCGAAAAACTCCGGCATATTCACGAGGGGGCCGATGGCGCGAAATTGCCCGGGCGAATGCGCCCCGACGGTGACTTGACGACGTAGGTTATCCTCACGGTAACGAGTGCGCCATTGCTGCGCCCACGACAGGAAAAAACGTTGTTCGGGGGTGAAGCCGTCAACGAGCGGGTGGGATTTTCCCGCGAGAGCGCGTTGCAGCGCTTCGAATGCAATCGAGACGCCGCCGAGGTCGGCGATATTTTCACCGAGTGTGAGTGCGCCGTTGATGCGGAGGCCGGGAAGCGCGTCGTAGTTGTTGTACTGATTGATCAGAGCGAGCGCGCGGGACTGGAACTGCTCGGCATCCGCGGGAGTCCACCAGTCGGTGAGATTGCCATCGGCGTCGTAGCGACGGCCTTGGTCATCGAAACCATGCGTGATTTCATGACCGATCACGGCACCGATAGCGCCGTAGTTCACCGCGTCGTCGAGAGTGAAATCGAAAAAGGGCGGCTGGAGGATGCCGGCGGGAAAAACGATCTGGTTGGCGGTGGCCTGGAAATAAGCGTTCACCGTCGGCGGCGACATCGCCCACTCGGCTCTGTCCACGGGCTGGCCGAGCTTGGCGAGCGAGCGCGCGATCTCGAAGCGAGTAGCGGCCCGCACATTGGCAAAATAGCTGTCGCGAACGATCGGGACGGAGGAATAGTCCCGCCAGGTATCCGGATGGCCGATGCGGGCGGCGAACCGATCGAACTTGGCGAGCGCTTTCTGCCGAGTCGCAGAGGTCATCCACGGCGCTTTTTCCAGGCGCTCGCGCATCACGGTCTGGATGTTGCGGATCATCTCCTCCATGCGAGCCCGAGCCTGGGGCGGATAGTAACGATCGACATAGAGGCGACCGAGCGCTTCGCCGAGCAGCGCGTCGATTTTGCGCGCGGAACGTTGCCAGCGCGGCTCCATCTCGGGCGTGCCGCGAAGAACGGTGTTATAGAAACGAAAGACCTCTTCCTCAAACGGCGCGGCAAGTGACGAGGCCGCGGACGTCAGTGCGTGGTAGCGAAGGTATATCCTCCACGCGGCGATCGAGTGCGAAGAAAGCTGGCTTTGCAGACCGCTAAAAAACTGCGGCTGACCCACGATGATATCCGTAGCGCCGGCCAGTCCGCGCTCTTTGAGATAAACGCCCAACGGGAAAGAAGGCAGGCTGGCGGCGAGTTCGGCGACCGGAGTTTTGTTATAGTTGGCCAGGCGGTCGCGTAATTCGACGGGCGTTTTCGCACCGGCGGCGAGGGATTTTTCGAGGGCGAAAACGGCGGCGCCGCTGACCTCGGCTTCGGCGGGCGTGGCGCCGCCGAGAACGAGCAGCTTCGCGACATGCGCGATGAAAGCGACGCGCTGCTTTTCAAATGCCTCGCCGAAATAATAGTCGCGGCTCGGCAGGCTCAGACCGCCCTGTGACGCATAGAGAGCGTTGATCGTGCTTTGCTTTTGATCGGCATCCACACCGATGGAAAATAATCCGCTGAAACCCTGATCGTGCAGTCGCGCCAGCGTGCGGGCCAGATCGGTGGGCGACTTGATGGAGTCGATTGCCGCGAGCTCGGACAGGAGAGGGCCGAGGGCCGCGGCGTCGATCGCGGCGGTGTCCATGGCCGAAGCGAAAAAATCGCCCACCTTCTGCTGCGGAGAGCCGCGTTCCTGGTGTTGCGAAGAAACCTCTTCGAGGATGCCGCGGAGAGCAGCCCAGTTAAATTGCGCGAGCTCGTCGAAACCGCCCCAGCGAGATTTGTCGGCGGGGATGGCATTGTTATTCAACCAGCCGCCGGCGGCAAAACGCGCGAAGTCGACTCGGGGGTCCGCTTCGCGGTCGAGGTGTTCGGCCTTGAAGCGAGGGGGCTCGGGTGCGGGCGGCCGCGCGGAGGACACGGCGGGGATGCAACTGGCGAACAGCCCTAAAACGACGCAGGAAAAGAACGTTTTCATCGAGTGCAGGAGGGGAAAAGAGCCATGGGAAACGCAGGATCGGACACTGCGCACGCCGAAGCGAGCACGGGAAATACGGACGCAAAAAAACGCCGCCCTCGAAAAGGCGGCGTTTGGAAAAAAGAGAACGAAGCGCGAAGACGCTGCTTAGAGATTGCGGGCGATTTCTTTGACCGTCTCGGCGGCGACGACGCGGTCGATATCGAGGAGGGTTTTCACCGCGCCTTTGATTTTGGCCATACCGAGGATGTAGCCGGTGTCGATGCGCGTGCCGAAATCAGGCGTGGGCTCGATCTCGTTGCCAGAGAGATTAACGACCTCTTCGACGCTATCGACGATCAGACCCATCTGGACGTTTTGCGTGGCGGACACTTTGACTTGCACGACCACGATGCAGGTACGGTCGGCGAAAATGGCTTTGAGGCCGAATTTGACGCGCAGATCGATGATCGGGATGACGCGGCCGCGTAGATTGATGACGCCCTTCACGAATTCCGGCATCTGCGGCACCGGCGTGATTTTTTGCATGCGAATGATTTCGCGAACCTTTAAGACGGCGAGGCCGTATGATTCATTATCGAGGGCAACAGTCAGGTACTTGCCCGCATTCTGGGTAGCGATGTGCGAAGCGGCGGCTAAAGAGCTCATGTGGGAGAATAAAGTGGGTGAGGGCGGGCGGCGCACCAGCATGGCGCGGCGTACAGCGTTTATACGGCTGGATGGGATGCCGCTTTAGCGAAAACCGCGGTATCTGCTCTGGGGTGTTTTGCTGAGGCGATCGCGTCGGAAACCGGTTAAGTTATCCCGCGCCGCGCCGAATTAGTGGAAAGTTTTTCCATCGCTTCCCCATGCCACTCTCTTCGGATTCCTACGCCATTCTCGACGATCTTAGCAACCGACTCGCGGGCGAATCCATTCTCGCTCAAGCGGGTCGCGACGAAGGCCTGATCCCGTCCTACAGCCTCCTGGGCGAATTGATCGAGCACTGCTCGCTCGAGCTCGAACTCCGCGAACCGCTCGACGCGCTGAAGGCCGATTTGGAGAAGCACCTCGATAACGCGCAGCCCTTCGACGATGCCTCGCTCGCCCATCTCCGCAGTGTCGTCAAATGGCTGCCCGCCGCTGCGCTCGCTTGCAAAGCCGGTCAGTCTATCCCGGCGTTTGCCGGCAAAGCTCCCGCGGCTCCCGCGCCAGCCCTCGAAGAAAGCGCGCCTGTCTTGGCTACGAAAAACGCCGCTCCTGCCGACGACGGCCTGGCGGCCAACGACGTGGTGCTCGATCTCAATCTCGATGAAAACCGTGAGTTGCTCACGGAGTTTCACGCGGAAGCCCTCGATCACCTTCAGCAGATCGAAGCAGCCCTACTCGCACTCGACGAGACGCCCGACGATCCTGAGGCGCTCAATTCTATTTTCCGTTCCTTCCACACCATCAAAGGTGTCTCGGGCTTCCTGCATCTCACACCGATGCACACGCTCACCCATGAAGTGGAGTGGCTGCTCGATCTGGCGCGCAACCGGAAATTGCGCCTCAACTCGACGATCATCACCGAAATTCTGAAAAGCCGCGACGCCGTGCAAAACATGGTGAGCCAGATCACCGTCGCGCTCGAACAGGGAACGATTCCGAAGGAAGTCATTGCCGTCAGTCATTTGATCCGCTCGGTCAAACGTCTCGCGTCAGGCGATACGCCGGCGGCAACGCCGGCTCAGGCAAAAGCTTCGGTCGCGCTCGAGACTGCCGCTCCCGCAGCGGGAGCGATCCTTGCCCCGGTGGTTCCTTTTACTCCCGCTGCGGCTGATGTCCCGGCCAAAGCCGCCGAGGTGAAAGAAGCCAAAGCGGTCGCCAACGGAGAATCCAAGAACGCCAGCTCCAGCACGGTCCGCGTTAACACGGAGAAGCTCGACTCGCTCATGGATGTCGTCGGCGAATTGGTTATCGTTCAAAGCCAGCTCACCGAATCTGCGCGCGTGCTCGGCATCGAGGACGCTCCACTCCAGCGCAACATCACGCAATTCGGCCGTCTCACCAAGGAACTGCAGCACACCGCGATGTCGCTGCGCATGATTCCGGTGAAACCTACATTCCAGAAGATGGAGCGCCTCGTGCGCGACCTCTCGCGCGACTTTGGCAAGAAGGTAAACTTTCACGTCAGCGGCGAAGAAACCGAACTCGATCGCACGGTCGTCGAAGACATCGGCGATCCCTTGGTTCACATGGTGCGCAACTCGCTCGACCACGGTCTCGAACTTCCGGCCGATCGTCTCGCCGCCGGCAAGACCGAAGCGGGTAACGTTCATCTCAAAGCTTATCACGAAGGGGGTAACATCGTGATCGAACTCAGCGACGACGGTCGCGGCATCAATGCCGACAAAGTCCTCGCGAAGGCGCGCAAGCAAAACCTCATTCCGGAAACGGCCCAGCTGACCAAGGACGAGATTCATCAATTGATTTTCCTCCCCGGTTTCTCGACCGCCGATAAAGTCACCGCAGTCTCTGGCCGTGGCGTCGGCATGGATGTTGTGAAGCGCAATATCGAGAAGCTTCGCGGCAAAATCGAGATCACCTCCGAGATGGGCAAGGGCTCGACCTTCCGTATCAAACTTCCCCTGACCATGGCCATCATCGACGGTCTCGTGGTGCGTGTGGGCGAGGACCGTTTTATTCTGCCAAGCACCTCCGTGCAGATGGCGCTGCGTCCGGCGAGAGAAGCTCTCTCTACCGTGCATGGTCGCGGCGAAGTCCTCGATCATCGCGGCAAGATTCTCCCGATTCACCGTTTGCACCGCCGCTTTCAGATTCCCGGCGCGATCGAAAATCCCTGGGAAGGCATCATCGTCATTGTTGAAAACAATGGCCGCGCCTCGGCGCTCTTGGTCGACGATATGGTCAGCAAGCAGGAGGTCGTCATCAAGAGCCTCGGTGGATTCCTCCAGAACCTCGCGGGAGTCTCGGGTGGTGCGATCCTCGGCGACGGTGGTATCGCGCTGATCCTCGATCCGACCTCGCTGTTCAACGCCGCCTGATTTTCGCCGCCCAATCCCATGTCAGCCCAGCCTACTTTTGCCGAAGTTTGCGAGAAAGCGCTCCGCCTTCCGTGTTCACCCGCGCTCCTGCCGCGCCTCATCGGCGTGCTAGAGAACGAGGACGCTTCGATCGCGGATCTACAAGAGGTCATCCAGATCGATCCTGCGCTTGCGAGCTCCACGTTGCGGCTCGCCAATTCCGCGTACTTCGCCGGAGGCACCAGCCAGGTGGAAAATCTGGGCGAAGCGCTGATGCGTCTCGGTCAACGCGAAGTCTACCGCCTTGCCGCGCTTTCGCTCGCGAGTCGTTGGATGACGCAAAAAGCCGAAGGCTATCGCTGGGAGGCCGGCGATTTTTGCCGTCTGTCGTTAGTTACCGCTGTCGCGGCCGAATTTCTCGCGGAGGAAACTGGACGCGTGGATCCGAAGACTGCCTACACGGCGGGATTGGTGCACGAGATCGGCAAGCTCGCTGTCGCGCACGCGTGTGCCGAGCAGTTTCCCGCGGTGCGCGCAGAGCAGTCGAGCGCGGGCTGCACCTGGTTGCAGGCGGAGAAAAAAATTCTTGGTTTCGATCATGCGGAAGTCGGCGCGGAGTTGCTTCGCCGTTGGAAGTTTACCCCCGCACTCGTCGCCGTGGGCGTTCACAATCCGCCTAAAGCCAGCGATCCGGCGGATGTGCTTCCGATGTTGGTCCATGTGCATGCGGCCAAGTTTATCGCCGTATCGATCGGCGCAGGTGTGGCCGAAGACGGGTTCCTTTTCGAACTGAACTCGACACTGCTGCTTGAGTGGGGGTTCACGCCCGAGGTTTTGGAGCACGCCATTCCTGAAATCATCGAACGCGCGAGCAAACTGCTCCGCGAAAATCTTTCCCACGGGTCGCTCAGCTTTTGAAGCGATGAGCTGAGTACGCCTGTGTGGTTATACTGGAGCGGCGGCCGTTGATACCGGTCGCCGCTCCTCTTGTTTTGTGAGGTTTCACCGAGCGCTTAAGCGCTCGGTGGCTCGTAGAGCAGTTTTTTCGAACTGTTTCCTCAAGTCTTCTACGAACGGGCCGATGTGAGGATCAAAAGCGACAAGTGATGCTGTCGCCCCTCGCGGAACAGCCCACCGTTGAGCCGCGAATTTTGCAGGTGTTGTGGTTAGCCCGGCCGGAATGCGAAAGCGCCGGCCGGGCTTTTTGTATACAAGGCCGTCTCTTTATTTGTGTGCTCGCGGCATTTTGTGGTGATGCAGTGAGGGTGCTTCTGTTCCCATTGCACGAAACGCCGGCAAACTACACCGCTCAGAGGTGGAGGATATAATCGCGCCGCCTGCAGTTACGGAAAATCGATGCAGCGGGTCCTTGGATTTAACATGAAGCTTGTTCATATTATAACGATGTAGTGTCGCATTTTGCAGGTGCCGGTGACGTTGGGATTAGAGACCTCACGGCATCGATGGCGTTTTTTATTCAAGTATAGATAGCAGATGTCGTTTTATGGAGTAATGTCTTTCCGTATGACTAAAAAAACACGTTCCCTATCCGTCCTGACGTTGGCCGCTTTGGCCGCTTCCGGTACGGTTTCAGCAATCGATGCCGGCGGCATCGCCATTCACGGGTCGATAAGCGCCACAGGCGCTTACTCCGGTGACTACGACTACTACGGTGACACTGCCGATCATTTTGACGTTATCGCTCAAGAGCTGACGCTCAACGGTTCGTACCGCTTTGACAACGGCCTCCGCGCGGCGGCGCAGATTTATTCTTACGAATTGGCGGGCTACGACGAGCTCACGCTGGATTTCGCGTCGCTCGATTATTCGTTTAATGATTATATCGGTGTGCGCGCAGGCCGCAATAAATTGCCCATGGGTTTGTACGGTGAAGCGCAGGACCTCGATCAGATTCGTACCTTCGCCTCGCTGCCCCTTGACTTCTACGTGCGTGCCGCGCGGCCGTTTACGGCAGGTTACAATGGACTGGGTTTGTATGGAAATGCTAGTCTCGGGAAAGCCGGCAGTCTCGAGTACCAACTTTTCGGAGGATGGGCATCTAATGTCAAAGGCGAGGCGCCCGCCTCCAAAGCAACTGCAGGCCTCACGGCCGCCGATCACGCCGATTTGGACACATTAGTGGGTGGTGCCCTCGTTTGGAATACCCCTGTAGAGGGGCTAAAGCTTTCTGCCACGCGCGTTGTTGTGGACGTTACCATCCATACTCATCTGCAGACTCGGGCTGGTCTAGCTGCGACTGGCTTCGAAACCCCTGCGCCCGCTCAGATAGACTTTTTCTACGGAGCCGGCACGTGGGATAATTCGGGCCTTTTTGCCGGAACAAAGGGCACAGTGATAAATGAGGGAACCATCGATGTATTTTCGTTTGAGTACACCCACGACAAGTGGGTGGCTGTCGGCGAGTATAAGAGGCAAACTTCCGACGTTAAGGTTTCGCTGCCGGCCCTCGGCGTGAACGCTGTTGCGGAAGGCAAAGAACTGTCTTGGTACTTGCAGCTCACCTACCAAGCTACAGAGAAGCTCGGAGTGGGAGCTTATTACTCTCAGGTCGACGGCGATCCAGACAACCTAGACGCGCGGGATGACAAATACACCTCCTCGAATGACCTCGCCGTCGCCGCGAGCTATGCACTCACGAGCAACTGGCTGATCAAGCTCGAAGCGCACGCTCTCGACGGCCTTGCTAGACTCAGCTCCGCCGGCGATCGCAATATCGGCGCTACAGATCCCACGTGGAATCTGTTCATAGTGAAAACCACCTTCAGTTTCTAAATACATCCTGATCTTAGGGGAGAAACCTACTATGAAACATCTTTTATTGCTCGCGGCCGCCTTGTGCGGCCTCGCCCTCGGCGCTCACGCGCAAGAGGCCGTCTTTGTTACGAACACCGCGGCAGGCGATGTCTCGCTCAGCGGCGACGATGTCAAATCCATCCTTCTCGGTAATAAAACCAAGTGGGACGGCGGCGGTAACATCAAACTCGTCGTCCTCACGGAAGGTGCCGTGCACGATAAAGTAATCCGCGATCACACGCAGCGTTCGCCCGACCAGTTCGACAAGTACTGGAAGAAACTCGTTTTCACCGGCAAGGGCATGCCGCCCGCAGCCGCAAAAACGGATGCCGAGGTGATCGATTATATCTCAAAAAACCCCGGTTCTTTCGGCTACGTCGCGGCGGAAAGCGCCGGCGACAAAGTTAAAGTCATCGCGATCAAATAAATAATACCCGTGCGCGGCGGCGTTTACCCGCCGCCGCGCCTGTCGGCTTTCGCGAGCCGGCACCCCCGCAATACGCTATCCGCCATGGTCCACTCTCTTAGCATCGAAAAGAAAATTTTATTGGGCGTCTCGATTCTCGTCGCCGGCTATCTCGCCTCCATCGGCGTTAGCTTCGTCGCGGGCATGCGTTCGGAGGCCCGGCTGAAGCGCGTCGCCGCAGAACAGTTCCCCCTCGCGATGGAAAGCCGCGCCGCGCTTTTCACGTTCGATGAGGCCGCTAAACTCTACACTGACGCCACCATGACAGGGGACGCAGAGGTTCTCGGGCTAGCGTCCAAGAAAAGCGACCAAACCGTGGCGCAACTTACGAACCTTATCGCGTATCAGCCGGAAGGTGACATTCCTTTCGCCGCCGCTGCCAAGGAAGTGGCCGCCCACCGAACACTGGGCAACGCCACCTACCACGCGTTTAGCGCGCAGACAGATGAAACCCGCGCGCAAGTTCAGGTCCAGGCGCAGCAATTTGCAGAACTCACCACCCGTGCCCGCGCTTTGCTCGCGCAAGCTGCCGATATGAGCGCCGCCGGTTTGAACAGGTCACTTCATGAAATTTCCGACGCCACGCGTCGCCAGCGTTTTCTCAACGCCGGTGTTTGCGCGGTTGTCATTGTTCTTGGTTTTAGCGCGGTCTGGCTGATCACCCGCCGCTCCGTGACGCGTCCGGTGCGCGAGGCGGTTCAAGGCCTTACCGCCTCCTCGGAAAGCGTGGCCGCTGTGTCGGCTGAGATGGCGGAGTCCCTCCAGGAGGCGAGCCACTCGCTCGATGAAGTGGCCAGCGCTGCGCACCGCAACGGCGAGAATGTGGAGACGGCGAAAAAAGTTTCCCGGGCTACGCTCGAGGCCGCCCAGCAAGGTGTGGCCAGCATGGCGACGACCCAGACCACCCTCCGGGGTGTCCACGGGGCGGCGGAAGATCTGCGTCGCGCCATGAGCGAGCAGCAGAAGTCGGGGCAGGCGATTTCCACCATTATCAAGACGATCGACGAGATCGCCTTTCAGACAAACCTTCTTGCGCTTAACGCCGCCGTCGAAGCCGCGCGAGCGGGCGAGGCGGGTCTTGGTTTCGCGGTCGTGGCTAACGAGGTGCGCAGCCTCGCGGGCCGCAGCACCGAGTCGGCCAAGGAGACCGCGGAGATGATCGCCACCTCTCTTGCCGTCACCAAGCGCGGCGCGGAAAGCAGCGAACGCGTTTTCACTGGCGTGCAGGCTGTGTTGGCGGAGTCGTCCAAGGTCGAATTGAACCTCGCGGCGATCGCCGCAAAAGTCGGTGAGATGGATCGGTTGGTCGAGGAGATCAATCAGGCGTCCGCGACCCAGGCGACAGATATCCAGAGAATCAGTACGGCGGTAAATTCGCTCGATGGCTCGCGCTCGGATGATCAACAGGAGGCGGCAGTTCAGGTGTTGCGCGCCCAGGCAGGGCATTTGCGTGAACTGCTCGGTAGCCTGCAGCAGTTGGTCAACGGTCGCCGTGACGCGAAAAATCAGCCGGCAGACGAAGAAACGCCGAAGACCGATGAGCCCGTCGAAGAACCCGCTCACGTTTAAGCGGGTTTGAGAAGAGCCACGGCGCTTCGAAAAAACGGGCGCCGCGTTGGAGACGTTAGGCTCAGCTCAGGCGAGAATTTCTCGCCGTGGCCCGTAAGAGCGGGCGGTTACGTCACACCGCCAGCTAGAGCGGTTCAACTTAAGTTGGCGCCTTCCGGGCCGTGTCCGGCGGGCCGGCCTGGACACCACACGCGGGCCGCGTGCGCTCCCCGGAAACCCGGCCCGGCGTGAGCGAAAAAACGTCGCGGAAACGGCGCAGAAAAACGGCCCTGGGTTTATTTGAAACGATTTAAGGATTTTCCAGGGGGAATGAGGGGGGATTGGAAATCGCCGCACCGGTTCGCTTCGGCCACGCGGAGAGTATGCGGTGCGATGGATGGTTCCGGCCAAAATCCTCGCGCACACTCGGATGGCATTGTTTTCAAATGCGGGAGCGCGGCGACGCTGTTGCGCTCCGATGTAGAGCAAGTTCTCGTGGAACTGTAGCCGCAATTTGGCCGGAAGCGCGGGCGGCCCGCTTGCGGGTTTGGGCGTCTCGCCCCAAGTCTCCGATCCGCATCCGGCGGCAGCACGCGGGCCGCGTGCGCTCCTTGGAAATTGCGGACGGCTACTGGTTTCAGCGGCAGGTTTTATTAAACGCTCTAAAAAGAGCTGCCCGGGTTCTCTCCAAAAAAGAACGTCTCGCGGAAGAAGGGGCAGTCCCCCGTTCAGAGCGAAAATTTCTCGCTGCGGTCGGGGAGCTTGAGCGTCACGCCGCCACCTGAGATCTCGAGATGAACGGTGCGATTGACGCTTCCGCCCAAATCCTGACCGACGATCGGATGACCGTTTGCTTTCAGATATTGGAGGACGGCGACGCTGTTGCGCTCGCCGATTTTAAAAGGGTCCGCGCCGTTGAGCACGCTGGCGCCACCGGCCAGAAAAATATGAAGACGGCTGGGATCGGCACGCACGCCGATCAGCGCTTTGAAAAGCATCGGCAGTCCTGTGTTGGCAAACATCGCGGGTTGTTTGACGGCCTTCGCTGGCGAGATGGCCGCATCGGGCAACATCAGATGCAGGATGCCTCCGGCATGAGCGATGGGATCGTACGCGATAACGCCTACGCAGGAGCCGAGCGCATAGGTCGAGAGCGTGACCATGTCGTTATTCGACACGGCCATGTCGCCTACGCCGACCACGACGCGTTGTGCGAAAAGAGCTGAAATGGTGGGTGCGCCGGCCATGGATTAAAGCAGAGCGGATGCGCCGTGAGTTGCGCGGCGGCAATGGAAGTTGAAGGGACGCATGGAACGCCGCGAGGAGGGCGCGGCGGTACTTAAATACGGCTTCCTGCTTATAAACTTGAGATCGCACCGCGTTAAAATCTGAGCGGAAAACGCGCGTGGGATGCTTGGAGCTAAAGCGGCAAACCGGCGGGCGCCAAAAACTAGGGGGTTTTCGCCAAACGGGAAAAAGAACTCCCGGTTTCCCGCACAGCGGGGCTCAGGGTCGCGGCGCGCGCGGCCGGATCAGGAGTACACGAGCAGGCGCTGACTGATCGGATCGACCAAGTTGTGATTCCGAATCTTGGTGATCATTGCCGGGCTCAAGGTCTGCCCTTCGCTCACGAGCAGGAGGCCGTGCGGACTGTAGAGGCCGTTGGCCAACGTCATGCCGGCTTCGAGCTCGTCGAGGAGGATTTCTTTCACCTGCCGCGGAAGCTGGATCATGTGGGTGACCTTCAGGAAAAGGCGGACGGCCTCGGGATCGAGCGCGCGGCCGGACTCCGTCATGATCGCCTCGATCGCCTGATCTTTTGGGAGGCCGCATTCGACGAACCAGACAGCGACCGCGAGACAGCGGGCCGTCCAGGGAATAGACTGGGCGGAAAGTCCGTCCGGGTAGCCTTTGCCATCCCAACGCTCGTGGTGGGCGCGGATGGTCTCGCCGACTGCCGGACGGCTGTCGACGTGCGAGGCGAGCGTCTGACTGTAGATAGGGTGGCTGTGAAGCGTGTTCAGATCGCGCTCGTTGAGCTTGTCAGGATTTTGGCGGAACGTGCGGAGCAGTTCGCGCGGGACGCCGATGAGGCCGAGATCGCACAGCCAGGCGGCGGAACGGAGGATGTGTTTTTCGTCGTCGGTGAAGTGCTCGGTCTCCGTCATCTTCTTCGCGATATCGACGAGGGTCTTGGCCTGGCCGCTGAGCAGCGGATCGTAGGTGGCAAGGATGCGGAAGCACAAGTCGAGCGAGTGCTCGTAACTCGTGGAGAGCTCGCGATTGGCCTTATCGAGATCGACCTTCTGTTTCTCCAACGTTTTCACCTGCTCGGCGAGGGCGGTATTCGCGATGGTGAGCTGCTCGTTGAGGCGCCGACCCTCGTCGGTGAGGCGTTCGTTCTGAACGATCAGCTCGTAGCGATTGATCGCGTTCTTGACCGTCGCGGTGAGTTCTTCGCGTAGCCACGGTTTGGCGACGAAGCGGAAAATTTCGCCTTTGTTGATCGCATCGACGATGGTCGGCAGGGAGAGGACCGCGGTGATCAGGATGCGCGAGCAAAGCGGGCGGATTTTTTTGCTCTCGATGAGGAAATCGAGGCCCATCATCTCGGGCATGCGCTGGTCGGAAATGATGACAGCGAATTCGCGGGTGCGGAGAATTTCGAGGGCCTTGCGCGCGCTGGTGGTCGCGACGACTTGGTATTTTTCGCGCTCGAGCGTTTCCTTGAGGGCGCCCAACACGATGGGCTCGTCATCGACGATAAGCAGGGACGGCGTGGAAACGGTGGCGGCGCTGTTTGGCGTCATGATGGATCGAAGAAGGGGAGGGCCGCGCGAAGGCGCGACTGAGCAATGCGGCCTGCGGGGCGCAGGTCAACCCGTGTTCACGGCCTCGTGCCTTCCGCCGGGGCGGTGTGCGCCGAGGCGTCAGACCGGGACGTGCGCTGGCTGAGTGCCGCCGCTGAGCGGGGAGGGTGTGGCGGCAACAGATTGTATAATAAAATCTGCGACCCGATCGATGGCCAGTTGGTGCTGGGCACCGCCGTTTTCCCAGGCGACCTTGGGCATGCCATAGACCACACTAGTCGCTTCGTCTTGAGCGAAAGTCATCGCGCCTTTTTCCCGGAGGCGCAGGAGACCTTCGGCGCCGTCTTTGCCCATCCCGGTGAGCACGCCGGCGATGGCTTGCGGACCGGCGAGATCGGCGGCGGATTTGAAAAGAAGGTCCACGGCAGGGCGTTGGTGCCAGACCATCGGGCCGTCAGAAAGGCGCACGCGATAGCCGTCGCCAGCCCACTGAAGCATCATGTGGAAATTGCCTGGAGCGACCAGCGCGAGGCCGGTGGTGAGCTTGTCACCGTCGACCGCCTCACGGACTTCAAAGGCGCAAATGGTGTTGAGGCGATCGGCGAATGCTTTGGAAAAATGCGCGGGGATGTGTTGGACAATCGCGATGCCCGGCAAGTCGCCGGGCAGCGCGGTGAGCACTTCGCGGAGAGCTTCGGGGCCGCCTGTGGATGCGCCTAAGAGGATGAGGCGACGCGCATGATGGAGCGAAAGATTGACCGGCGCGCG
>WUUC01016499.1_pt1 | contig 26430 bp, 18 predicted proteins | sample 6278441 | NCBI WGS metagenome assembly WUUC01 (sample SAMN13675441, study PRJNA597444) | soil metagenome | isolation source: soil | place: USA: Washington | collected 2017-10 | reverse complement strand
GCTCGCCGCGGTGCTCGTGATGTTCATGCAGGCGGGCTTCGCGATGCTCGAGATCGGCTTCGTGCGTGGCAAGAACGCCGGCTCGGTGGTCGCCAAGATCATCGTGAACTTCGCGCTGGCGGCGCTCGGCTTCTACGCCGTCGGCTTCGCGCTCGCCTTCGGTGGCACCGACGCGCTGATCGGCACCAGCGGGTTCTTCGTCACCGACGCGCGTGACTTCGCGCTCGCGTTCCCGACCAACCCGCACGGCGTGACGGTCGAGACGCTGTGGTTCTTCCAGTTCGGCTTCTGCGCGGTGGCGCTGGCGATCGTCTGGGGCACGACGCTGGAGCGCATCAAGTTCGGCGTCTACATCATCTACGCGCTCGTCTTCTCCACCGTGATCTACCCGGTGGTGGCGCACTGGATCTTCGGTGGTGGGTGGCTGGCCTCAGAGATCCACGTCCAGGACTTCGCCGGCTCGATCGTCGTCGACGTCTGCGCCGCGGCGGCGGCGCTGGCGGTCTTGCTGCAGCTGGGGCCGCGGCGCGGCAAATACGGCAGCGACGGGAGCCCGCGCGCGATCCCTGGCCACAACATGCCGCTCTTCGGCCTCGGCGTGATGATCCTGTGGCTGGGCTGGTTCGGCTTCAACCCCGGCTCGACGCTCACCGCGCTCGACGGCCGCTTCGGGACGATCGCGATGGTCACGATGCTGGGTGGCGCGGCGGGCGTCATCGCGGCGATGGTCATCATGTACGTCAAGACCAAGACCTTCGACATCGGGATGGCGGGCAACGGCGCGATCGCGGGCCTGGTCGCCATCACGGGCCCGGCCGGCTACGTGGACCCGTGGGCCGCACCGATCATCGGCGCCGTCGCGGGGGTCATCGTCGTCTACGGCGTCCTGGCGATCGACAAGCGGGTCGACGACCCGGTCGGTGCGCTGGCCGCCCACGGCCTGGCCGGCATGTGGGGCGCGATCGCGTGCGGCCTGTTCGCGGCGCCGCGCCTGGCCGAGCACAACCTTCCGGGCAGCAAGGGCGGCCTGTTCCTCACAGGGTCGTTCACCCAACTCGGCTCCCAGCTCGTCGGGATCGTGGTGATCGCGTCGTTCACGTTCGTGGTGTCCTACGCGGTCTTCTGGCTGATCGACAAGACCTATGGGTTGCGGGTCAGCCCCGAAGACGAGAACGCGGGGCTCGACATCTCCGAGCACGGGATGTACGGCTACCCGGAGCAGTTCATCCCGGGTGCCGAACTGGTCGGCTACGGCGCGGTGCCGGCCGGCCTGCGGCTGGGGACGGGGCCGATGTCGGATCCCGAAGTGACGGCCGTGAGCTGAGACGGGCGGTTGCCCGCCGGCACCGCTCGTTGTTCAATGGCTTGCGATGGCCGCAACCGTGGTGACCGCCCCACCCGCCCGACATCTTCTGCGCGCTCGCGATCACGTCGACGCGCACTACGGTGACCCGGCGCTGGACGTGCCGGCGCTGGCGCGCCGGGCCCATGTGTCGACCGCCCACTTCAGCCGTTGCTTCAAAGAGACCTTCGGCGAGACGCCCCACCAGTACCTGCAGACGCGCCGGATCGAGCGCGCCCAGGAGCTGCTGCGCCTCAGCGAGCTGACGGTCGGCGAGGTCTGTGTTGCGGTGGGATACCGGTCGCTGGGGTCGTTCAGCGCGACGTTCAAGCGCACGGTCGGGCTGTCGCCGACCGTGTGGCGTGATCAAGTGCGTGGAGAGGCGCTGCTGGCGCGCATCCCGTCGTGCTTTCGCCACGAGTGGCAGCGGCCGCGCGCGGTGCCCCAGACCACGCGCTGAAGCCAGCAGCTTTCGAGAAGCGCGCGCCGCTGTCGCGGCGTACCGTCGAAGCCATGCCCAATCTCAAAGTTGCAATCCTCTGCGCGATGGTCGGCGACCAGCGTGAGGCACTCGCCTGGTACACCGAGAAGCTCGGCTTCGAGAAGCGAGCCGATGTCGATGCCGGCGGCTGGCACTGGATCACCGTCGCGCCGCCCGGCCAGAACGACTTCGAGATCTCGCTGATCGACCCCTCCGTGCGGCCCGACATCGAGGCCGACGTCCGCTCGCTGATGGCCCGTGGCGGCCTCAACGGCATCATCATCCAGACCGACGACTGCCGCGCCGACTACGCGGAGCTCGTGGCCCGCGGCGTGGAGTTCACCAGCGAGCCCGAAGAGGTCTTCTACGGCATCGACTGCGGCTTCCGTGACCCGTTCGGCAACGGCTTCAGACTGACCCAGATCGCCGACGTGCCGTCCCCCGTTCCGTCCAGCTGACGAACGCCTCGGTGGCCCCGCGTGAAGCGGGGCCACCGGACCGCTGGGCACCAGGCTCGCCCTCGACGAACAGGAGACCGAGGGGGCGGCCCGTTGCACGTTCAGCTGCGAGCGACTGTGCCATGCATCTGGCACCAGGTCCACAGCCAAACGGGCAATGTTGGGTGTTGCTACTTGGTGTGAATTGTGACGGTCGTCCCCGTGTTCGGGACGTAACTGCCATTTGTCACCCCTGCATATACGCGGTATTTGCCGCCCGAGCGGATCGTCACGCGCTTGCTGTAGGTCGCCGCGCTCCCGCCGGCCTTGCGCGTCACCGTGCCGCTGACGGTCACCCAGTGCTTCTTGGAGTTGAGCTTTTGGATGGCGATCGGCGTCCCGCCGGTCGTGTCGGGCTTGACCGTGCCCTTGAACGTGAGCTTGTTGCCACGCTTGACGGTCTTGGTGCCCAGCCGCGTCGAGACCCGGACCGAGACACTGACGACCACGATCGGGCTGATGACCGCCGGCTTGTCGGGAAGCGCGACGCGGAACTGCGTGTTGAGCGGCACCATCTGCAGCCCGAACGAGAAGTTGCCCGTGGCATCGGTGACGAGCTTGTTGCCGACCGCCTTGAACCCCTGGGTGTAGGGGAACGGGTTGCTCTGCAGGACGACGTCACGGCCGCCGTTGCCGGTGCCCGTGAGCTGGCCGGCCAAGGTGGTCAAGCCGCCGGTGAGCAGCGGGTTGGGCGTCGCGGCAAACGTCACGCCGAGCGGCTGGACCTTGGTCTTGAAGCTCCTGTCGCCGCCCTTGCTCAGGCCCTTGCCGTTGCGCGCGATCAGCCGGAAGTGGTAGGTCGTCGCCGGGGCCAGGCCGGAGATGTCGGCGGTGACGGTCTTCTTGCCGTCGCCCGTCACGACCTGCTCGGGCGTGACGGCGCCGTAGGCGCTCGTCGTGCCGTACTGGAACTGGACGGTGGTGGCGGCACCGTTGGGGTCGACCGACCCCGTGAGTCGCGCGGTCTGCTGCGCGACGTTGGCCGCGCCGCCGGTGGTGGCGACCGGTGCGGTCGCCGCCTGTGCGGTCGTGGGCAGCGTGAGCGCCAGCGCGAGCGCGCCGGCGCGCAGCGCCCATTTCATGTTGGTGTGGTGCATCGTCCCTCCCAGTGGGATCAAGGTTCGTCGGTTGCTCTACAGCCAACACGGCAAGAGCCCGCGTGTCGCGGTGCGGTACCCAGATTTCACGCGGATGCAGCGCCTCTCCCGCGTGTCGTCCCGCTGTACGGTCCTGTTCATGTCCGACACCAACCGCCAGATCCGCCTCGCGGCACGCCCCGAGGGCGAGCTCAAGCCGTCCGACTGGGACCACGTCGACGAGCCCCGGCGCGAGCCTGGCGAGGGCGAGTTCGCCGGACAGACGAAGGTCATCTCGCTGGATCCCGCGATGCGCGGCTGGCTCAACGACGTGCGCTCCTACGTCCCGCCGGTGGGCATCGGCGAGGTCATGCGCGCCGGGTCGGTCGTCGAGGTCACGGCATCCAACCACCCCAAATACGAGGTCGGCGACCACGTCGTCGGGATCTTCGGGGTGCAGTCACATGTCGTCTCTGACGGCAAGGGCACGATGAAGGTCGACCCGAGCGCGGCGCCGCTGCCCACCTACCTCGGCGCGTTGGGCATGCCGGGCATGACCGCGTACTTCGGCCTGCTCGATGTCGGCGCGCTGGCAGAGGGTGAGACGGTGGTGGTCTCCGGTGCCGCGGGCGCGGTGGGCTCGATGGTCGGCCAGATCGCGAAGGTCAAGGGCGCGCGCGTCGTCGGCATCGCCGGCGGGCCGGACAAGTGCGCGCTGCTGACCGACGAGCTCGGCTTCGACGTCGCGATCGACTATCGCGGCGATGACCTCAAGGGCGCGCTGCGTGCCGCGACGCCCGACCGTGTCGACGTCTACTTCGACAACGTCGGTGGTGACATCCTCGACCTCGCGCTGACCCGGTTGAACATGAAGGCCCGTGTGGTCATCTGCGGCGCGATCAGCCAGTACAACAACGAGTCGTCCATGCAGGGGCCGTCGAACTACATGTCGCTGCTGGTCAACCGCGCGCGGATGGAAGGGTTCGTCGTCTTCGACTACGCCAAGCGCTACCGCGAGGCCGCGGCGGAGATCGGCGGCTGGATCGCCGAGGGCAAGGTGACCACCAAGGAGCATGTGGTCAAGGGCGGGATCGACGACTTCCCTGACACCTTGCAGATGCTCTTTCGCGGTGACAACGTCGGCAAGCTCGTCCTCGAACTCGTCTGATGGAGCTGCGTGACAAGGTCGCCCTGGTCACCGGCGGCGCGTCGGGGCTGGGCCGGGCGACGGCGCTGGCGCTGGCCGCCGAGGGCGTCGAGGTGGTCGTCGCCGACCTCGACCAAGAGGGTGGCCGCGCGGTCGCCGAGCAGGTCGGCGGACACTTCGTGGCCTGTGACGTCTCGGACTTCGACGCCAACGTCGCGCTCGTCTCGGCGGCGGTGGACACGACGGGCGGGATCGACATCGCGTATCTGAACGCGGGCGTCGCCAGTGGCTGCTCGGTCGGCGAGGACTTCTCGCCGGCGAAGTACCGGCGTGCCAACGGCGTGAACCTCGACGGTGTCGTCTTCGGCACGCATGCCGTCCTCCCGGCGCTCAAGGCCCGCGGCGGGGGTGCGATCGTCGCGACCGCCTCGCTCGCCGGCCTGACCAGCGTCCCGTTCGACCCCATCTACGCTGCCAACAAGGCCGCGGTCGTCGGCCTCGCTCGCTCGCTCGGCCCCGCGCTGGCGGCTGACAACATCACCTACAACGCGATCTGCCCGGCGTTCGCCGAGTCCAAGATCGTGGATCCCATCCGCGAGGTGCTCAGCGCCCAGGGGGTCCAGCTGATCCCGGCCGAGACGGTCGCCGAGACCGTCTTGCGCATCGTCACCGGCGGTGCGACCGGCGAGGCGTGGTTCGTGCAACCCGGCCGTGAGCCGGCCCCGTTTCGGTTTCGCAACGTGCCCGGGCCGGGCACGGGACAGGCGGCGCGGCCGGACGAGATGTAGCTGTTGGCAGGCGCCCGGCCTGTCAACTGGAACTCCTCCGAGTCACATGCCCCGGTTAGGTGCAGGGACGTGATCTTCGCCGCTCGCATTGCCGGGCTGTCACTGCCAATCGGCATCACGGAGTGTGATGCTCTGCGATGAGTGGCTGTGCGTGCACCTTGTACTCAAACACCGGTATGGCTATGATCTCTTCCAACAGGTGGCTGGCCCCTGAGTTAAATCCGGCACGTCCTTCAGCGAAGGAGGTATGCCGATAATGCCACGCGGCACACAGTCGGGGTTGCCTCACCTTTAAGTCGGACCTATCGTCGTTGGTCCATGGCAGGTTCAGTTATGTGTCTCCTGACGCGTGACCTCGACCGTGAGATCGGACCTGCCGCGACGCGAGGGAGTAAGTCATGAAGCATCACAAGACGATGGGTCTTGCTGTCGTGATGGCGCTCATGCTGGTCGCCTGTATCGGAGCGACGTCAGCCTCTGCAACGACCATCTGCGTGACGGGGGCAGTTGTCGCTCCTTGCTCGGATGGCACGCCCGGTGGCACTGTGCGGTTGACGTCGACCAACAGCCAGTTGGCCATCCACGGCGCCAGCACGATCCAGTGCTCGAGCAGCACCATCCACGGAGTGGCCCCGGCAGGTTCGGCCCCGACGCTGCAGATCCCGGCCACTCTGGCCTACTCGGGGTGCTCCGCGTTCGGGTTCATCGCGGCGACGGTCGCCGTCGGCCCGGGCTGTCACCCGATCACCCTGGACGTCACGGGCAGGTCGTCGACGGATGCGTCGGCTGCTGTGACTGTCCCGAATGGCTGCACTTTTGATGTCAGGGTCCCGGCGATCAACTGCACGGTGACTGTGCATGGACCGTTCACGCTCCAAGCCACTATCACCAATGGCAGCGCCACGCGGAGGACGCACGCGACGATGCTGGGTGGCACCGGTGGGTTGGTTCCGAACATCGGAGTCCACCCGGGCGGCGGCTTCGGCTGCCCGTCGGCGGGCCCCCACACGGGCACTCTGTCGGGGACTTACTCAGTGACGACGCCGGCCGCGGCCCCTGGAATCACTGTGCTCCCCTAGTTCAAAAGGGCTGTTGACCGCGCTCTTGGGCGTGGGAAGGGCGCCTTCAGAGGCGCCCTTCCGTTATTTCAAAAACGTTCTTGACTTTGGATAATCCCGTCGGCTATTACTAAGCAGGGAGGTGCGGCTCGGGTCCCGCGAGTCACGCCACGCGCTGCGACGCGAGGCGACGTTCACGATCACGACGAGGAAGGACGCCCGATGGGCAACAGACCGAACCTGGGCGGGAGTGCCTGGAGGTGGCGAGGCGTCGTCGGCGTTTGCGCCGCGGCTGCTGCGGGCGTCTGCGTGGCCATGCCGGCCATCGCGACCGGTCGTGCGCTTCCTGACGGCCGCGGGTACGAGCTCGTCTCGCCGGCCGACAAGAACGGTGGCGACGCCTCTCGCGCGCTTGCATCTGCCCCGGACGGCGACCGGCTGGCCTACAACTCGCCGGCCGCCTTCGGCGACGCGCACTCGTCCAGCACGGTCAACTCCTACGTCGCCGAGCGGACCGTCCGCGGATGGACCTCCCGGCAGATGCAACCCCCGACCGGGAGCTCGAACCTCGGCCTTGCCGGCGCGTACACCGCGGCGGACTTCTCGGCCGATCTCTCGAAGTCGATCAGCCTGTCGCGCAGCAGCGCCGATGAGCCGGCGACGCAGAACATCTTCGTCTCGAGCCTCGACGGGTCGTCGCGGTGGGTCACCGCGCCGACGGTCGCGGGCGCGGTGATCAGCGACAAGCTCTACACGGGGCGGTCGGGGGATGGCTCCCACATCGTCTTCGAGTCCGCGGAGGAGTTCACGAGCGATCCGACCGGCGGCAACCGGCAGGTGTGGGAGTGGGTCGACGGCGACGTCCGCTTGGTCAGCGTCGGTGTCGACGGGTTGCCGGCCGGAGGCTTCACCGGGACCGGGCGCAACGCTGACAACACGGTCGTGACGAACTTCAACGGGACGCTGCCAGAGCCCACCGTGGTTTCGGCCGACGGCCGTCGAATCGTCTTCACCGACGGCTACGCCGGGGTGTACATCCGTGAGGACGGCGTCCGTACCCGCCCGGTCTCGCAGTCGCAGCGAGCGGGAAGCGTCGGACAGCCATCGCCGCTGCCCGTGACGTTCGCGGGTGCTGCGGAGGACGGCTCGCGCGTCTACATGGTGAGTACCGATCAGCTCACCGACGACGCGACACCTGGTGGTGGCCTCTATTGGTATGACTTGACCGTCCCGGACGGGCCAGGCTCGCTGCACTTCGCATCGTCCGGGGCGACAGATCCCGCGGGCGCCCAGTTCGAGAGCCTGGCATTGATCTCTCCCGACGGCCGGCGTGCCTACTTCGTCGCGCTGTCTGAGTTGGTCGCCGGCAAGGGCGTCGCCGGAGGCCACAACCTGTACATGGCCGATGACGGCGGGGTCTCCTTCGTTGCGACGCTCGACACCGTCCCGGCCACGTGGCCGGCGGCATCGACGGCCGATGGCAAGGGCTTCGTCTTCGAGTCCAGCGACCGCCTGACCTCCTTCGACAACGCGGGACACATCGAGGTCTATCTCTTCTCCGCCGGCGATGGCTCGCTGCGCTGCGTCTCCTGCCCGTCAGGCGACGCGCCCGCGGTGGGTGACGCGGCGCTTGCCGGTGAGGGGCTTTTGACGGTCACCGCTCGATCACATCCGATCACCGATGACGGAAGTCGGGTGTTTTTCGAGACGACCGACGCGTTGGTGCCCGAGGACGTCAACGGGCGCCGCGACGTCTACCGGTACCACGACGGCGACGTCGCGCTGATCTCAGCCGGGACCGGCGGGTACGACTCGACGCTCTGGGCCGCGACGCCGAGCGGAAGCGACGTGTTCTTCAGCACGCGCGACAGCCTGGTCGGCCAGGACATCGACGGTGGCGCCGCCGACATCTACGACGCACGCGTCGGCGGAGGGTTCCCCGCCCCCGTGACACCGGCACCCTGCGAGGGCGATGGCTGCCAGCCGCTGCCGGCGGGCGTGCCGGCCCCCCCGGCCCCGGCCCCGGGCCGCTCAGGCGCCGGAAGTGGTGCTCAGCAGACGCGCGCGCCGCGACTGTTCGTGCGCCCCATCACGGCGACCGGTCGCCGCACCGCGCTGAGGACCGGAACGATCACCCTCGCCGTCTCGGTCGAAGCGGCCGGGCGCATCCGTGCCCGCGGCACGGCCTCCTACGGCGATCACCGTGTGCGGTCGCTGAAGCCGGCGAGCTGGACCACCGAGAAGGCCGGCACCAAGCGCCTCAAGCTCCGCATCCCGGCCGTGGCCCTGCGACAGGCGCGGAGTCATCACCGGGTGCGGCTGGCGATCACCGTGACCTACGACAAGGCGACCCGTCCTGCGCGCGTCGTCGTCACCCTGCGCTGAGCGACCGAGGAACGACATGCACCAGCCGATCATGACGCTCATCCATCGCGCAGCCTTCTCGCTGCTTCTCGCTGCCGCGTTCGCCGTGGTGGCGACGACAAGCGCCGCCCGCGCCGACTTCGGCGTGCAACCCGGGAGCTTTCAGTCGGCGGTGCTCGACAGCACCGGCGCCGTCGATCCCGCACCGCAGGCGGGGGCCCATCCGTTCGCCCAGCAGGTCACGTTCGCGTTCAACACCACCCAGCACCACTACCCGCCCGGGACCATCAGCGGGGAGAGCGGTCCCGACCCCGATCCCGACGGTGCCGTCAAGACGGTCATCACCGAGCTCCCCGCCGGCTTCGTCGGCAACCCACAGGCTGCGCCGCGGTGCGAGCAGAGCGACTTCCCGCCGGCGTTCTTCTTCGGTGCAAGCCGCTGTCCGACGGCGACACAGGTTGGCGTTGCCTCGCTCGATCTGGGCGGTGCTTCCGGCTTTCCGCCCGCCACCTACAAGGTGCCGGTCTACAACCTCGTGCCTCCGAAGGGCGTCGTCGCTCGCTTCGGCTTCGTGGAGGTGGCGGCGTTCGTCATCGACATCAGCGTGCGCACCGGCAGCGACTACGGCGTCACCGCGACGCTTCGCAACCTCTCCGAGGTTCCCAACATCTACTCGAGCACCGTGACGCTCTGGGGCGTCCCGGCGGCGGCGATCCACGACGCAGAGCGCTTTCTGCCGGAAGCCTTCGTCCCCGGCGACACGAGTGGCGGCCCCTTGGCAAGCGGACTGCCGCGCACGCCGTTCTTGACCAATCCCTCCGTGTGCGACGTGCCGTTGACCTCGCGTCTGCAGGTGGCATCCTGGCAGGACCCGGCCAAGTTCTTGTCCTACACCTCGCCACCTCAGACCTTCACCGGGTGTGACCGCCTGACCCTGAACGCGTCGCTCGACGTCGCGCCGACAACGGCTGGTGCGGGCGAGCCGACGGGCATCGCCATCGACCTCGCCGTCGATCAGCCCCAGGCTCCGGACGCGCTCGGCGCGCCACCGCTCAAGAAGCTCTCGGTGACGCTGCCCGAGGGCGTGTCGGTCTCGCCCTCCTCGGCCGATGGCCTGGGTGCCTGCACGCCGGCGCAGTTCGGGTTGGGCAACGACAAGGACCCGACCTGTCCCGACAGCGCGAAGATCGGAACGGTCGAGATCGACACCCCGATGCTGGACGAGCCGCTCGACGGATCGGTCTACCTGGCCGGCCCCAACGACAACCCGTTCGGAACCCTGGTGGCGCTGTACGTCGTGGCGAAGGCGAGCGGCGTGCTCGTCAAGCTGCCGGGCAGCGTCTCGCTCGATCCGGTGACCGGACGCGTGCAGTCGACGTTCGACAACACGCCCCAGCTGCCGTTCTCGCGGCTGCATGTCGCCTTCAAGGGCGGTCCGCGCGCGCCACTGACGCAGGCCGGCGTCTGTGGGATCAAGACGACGAGCGCCGTCTTGACGTCCTGGGGCGGGCAGGTTGCCACCATCGCCGGCGACTACTCGGTCGGCGCCGGCGCCGGCGCTCCGAGCTGCGGACCCCAGGGGTTCTCCCCGCAGGTCTCGGCCGGGTCGCGGTCCTCGACGGCGGGCGCCAACAGCTCCTTCGACTTCCGGCTGACGCGCAGCGACGCCGACCAGCAGCTCTCGAGCGTCCAGACGACGCTGCCGGAAGGCCTGCTGGCCAACATCAAGGACGTCCCGCTGTGCCAAGAGGCCGACGCGGCCGCGGGCACGTGCGGTGCGGCGTCGCAGACCGGCCGCGTGACGGTCGGCGTCGGCCCGGGACCGTCTCCGTTCTACATCGACGCCGGCCGTGCCTATCTCACGACGGGCTACCGGGGCGCGCCGTTCGGGCTTTCGATCGTCGTCCCGGCGGTTGCCGGACCGTTCGACCTCGGCAACGTCGTCGTGCGTGCCGCGATCACCATCGACCGCGACAGCTCGCGGGCGACCGTCGTGAGCGATCCGTTCCCGACGATCCTGCAGGGCATTCCGTTGCAGGTCCGTGACGTGCGACTGCACCACGACCGTCCCGGCTTCCATCTCAACCCGACGAGTTGCGAGCCACGGTCGATCGACTCGACCATCGTGTCGACGACGGGGGCGAGGCACGCGACCGCCAACGACTACCAGGCGACCGACTGCGGCTCCTTGCCGCTGCGGCCGAAGCTGGCGCTCTCGCTGACCGGCAAGGGTCAGACGACCGACAACAAGCATCCGGGCCTCGTCGCCCGCCTCGCCCAGGGTCCGGACGAGTCACGGCTGGACAAGACGACGTGGACCTTGCCGCGATCCATGGCCCTGGATCCTGACAACGCGCAGGCGCTGTGCAAGCCGGAGGAGGCGCTGGCAAGAGCCTGCCCCGCTTCGTCGATCGTCGGCCAGGCGACCGCGGTCAGCGTGCTTCACGAGCCGCTCAAGGGCCCCGTCTACTTTGTGGAAGGCGTCCGAACCGACCCCAAGAGCGGGCGCAGGATCCGCACGCTCCCGAAGCTGTTGCTCCCCCTCGAGGGCGAAGGCGTCGAGATCGACCTTCACGCGTCGTCGCAGGTCGACAAGCTCGACCGCCTCGTGACGACCTTCGCGAACCTCCCCGATGCGCCCGTCCGCTCAGTGGACGTCACGATCACCGGGGGCAAGCACGGGATCCTCGTCGTCTCCAACGCCAACCTCTGCGCCGCGACGCAGCTCGCCGAGGTGCGCATCGATGGTCAGAACGGCAAGATCTTCGACAGAGACGTGGTGCTGTCGACCCCCTGCAAGCCGTCGCTGATCTCCTCGAAGCTCGGCAAGTCGGCCCTGACGGTCAAGCTCGGGGGTCTCGGTGCAGGCAAGGTCACGGTCTCCGGCGCGGGCATTCGCAAGAGCTCGCGCACGTTGCGGTGGAACACGACGGCCACGGTCGTGGCGAGGCGGACCAAGGCCAAGGCACCGACGCGCATCGCGGTGAGCTTCGATCCCGCGGGGCCGGCCAAGGCGACCAACCATGTGCTGAGGCTCAAGCCCGCAGTGCCGGACGACATGTAGCTGTTCTCCGGACCATCTACACACACAAGCGTCTCAGGATAGGAATCGCGCCGGCCGACGGTGATCCTGCCGATCCGGCGAGGGACCCCAGCGGCCGGCCGGCACACGCCATGGGCACTCAGCGCCCGATCGGGTCGTCGAGGTGACGGTCGACCACCAGCACCGAGACGACGACCAGCAGGCCGGCGACGAAACCGATGATCGGCGCGGCCCAGAGCTCGATGAAGCCCGAGTCGCCGGCCTGCGCACCAGATCGGTGCGCAGCTGCTCCTCGAGGCTGTCGCGTGACGGCTCGACCCCGGAGACCAGGCGGGCTAAGGCGCGGCCGCCGGCGTTCAGCGGCCGGCGTTCAGCGGCCGGACGTGAACCCGCAGCCGCTGGGGGTTGCCGTCGATGCGAGTAGAGGTGCCGGCGGTGGGCCGGCCCTCGTGCTGGGCGGTGGCCGAGAGCGACTCGCCCGGGGCCAGGGTGCGGCCGTCGTGTTCGGCGACGTCGCGGCCGAGCTGCTCGGCCGCCCGTGCCGCCGGCGAGCTCGCTGCTGGGGCCCGAGATCGACGACGAGGCTGCGGCTCTTGAGCTGTCCGGCCTGCCTGCCCTTGCGGCGCCGTTCCCCGAACGGCGCGCTGAATCCCCGGCATGTCGTCCCGGTACATGGACGACCGGTTCGGGGATTGAGGAGCTTGCACCGTGTGTGCAAGCACCCGTGCGCCGGCAGACGCCGCCGCAAGGGCAGACCGACATCGACTTATGCCACTGGCTCCGGCTCAGGAGCCACTTCCGGTGGGGCGATCAGCTCCTGGACCGGGACCTTCAACGCTGCCGCCACCTGCATCACCGTTCGCAGGCGCGGCTCGCGCAACCCACGTTCCAACCGACTGACCTCGGTCGGATGGAGCCCAGCGAAATGGGCGAGCATCTCCTGCGACCAACACCGTTCCTTGCGCAAACGGCGCAGATTGGCGGCGAGCTGGAACTTTGCATCCATTCGTCTCTCCTGTTCTGTGCGGCGAGGCCCGAACCTACGGATGAGTTCGAGGCGGCAGCAGTAGTTTGCACGATTTTGAGCAGTGAGATACGAAAATGTGTGCAAACCGTTCAGCGCACCGGACGATGGAGTGGCCCTCGTCGTGACGCCTGGTGCCTCATTTGTCTCATCGCAGAGAGACCGTAACCCAGCGCCAGTGCTGCGCCTAGGGCTTGCCCGGGTGTTCGGGCGGCTGCGACGGATCGGGCCCTGCCACTTGGCCCACACTTCCTCTTCGTCGGCGCTTGACAGGGGTCGCGATCGAAGGGGTTCGAGCCGGAGTGTGGGGGCGGGAGCGCGCTGATCTGAGGGGCGGCCCGGGTAGGCCAGGCGGCTGGATTTGGTGCTCATTCGTGCGGCCTCCCGCTGGGTGTGGCTTCACCGCTGAAGCGCAGCGCCGCGGTGAGGGCGGATGCCACCGTGGCGACAAGTCTTCGAAACTGATCCGTTTCCTGATCCCCTGATGGTCGGCCCGAACGTGCCGATCCGGCTCTGGAGACCCATTGCTGCCTGCGGCACCTTCGACGGCAGGTCGGCACCTCGTCGGCTCGAGGGCAGCATCGCTTCCCAATGAACAATTCTCAGGACTAGGAGAGCAGGATGACCAAGTTCATGCGCATGTGCCTGTTGGTCGCGTCGTTGATGTCGCTTCTCGGAGTGATGTCGTCGTCGGCAGGCGCGGTGACCTGGGTCAACGATGGTGGCCACGACTTCACGGCCACGGGTGGTCCTGGGACGTTCTCCGGCGGTGGCCTGTCGCTGAGCTGCCCGGGCCTTGCCGCGACGGGCACTGTGGCGACCAGCCCGTTCGTAGGGGCGCTCTGGTCGGCCGCGTCGGGCACTGCGAGGTACACCGGCTGCACCTTCTCCGGCATTCCGACGGGCTTCCATTGCAACTACCGGCTGACTGTGGTCGCCCAGACGCTACCCGTGACCAGCGGCCACCTCGACGTGACTTGCGACATCACGCAGGGCGCGACGAAGATCTGCCACATCCATGGTGCGACGCCTGTGCACTACGTCAACCCGCCGGATGCGCGGTTGATCCTGACTCACTCCAACACGTTGCGCACGACTAACGGGACGGGCTCGTGCCTACTGGGCAATGGCACCACGATGACTCTGTCCCAGCAGACGTGGACTCTCACGAGTGCCAACCCGCCGATCATCACTCGTAGGCCGTAGCGCCACGTAGCACTCGGCCCAGTAGGGGCCAAGCAAGAGCAACCGGCGGCCCGTTCCTCTCGAGGTGCGGGCCGCCGCCGCGTCCTCCCTGCGCCGGCACTCGTCGCGCGAGCGTGAACGAACCCCGGTGTCGAGCAGTACTTCCTGGACGTGCTGAAGCCGCAACGGAGCGGTTGATCCGACGCGGCCTGGCCAGTCAGAGAGGCGAGGATCCGTGCTTGTCCGTGGGGTCTCCGGGGTAGGGCGTGATCCGCCGCGCGGCCGCGCAGTCTCGGTGAGGGAGGAAGCGACCGCGGCGCTGTGTGGCGCCTGGCGATGGCCCGGTGGTCGGGACGGCACGCGGGGCCCAACGCAGGGTTGGAATCAAACGCGCTTCCTGGTGGTGTCAGCTGGACGACACCCTGCATCCGGATCACCATCCGCGACAACCCACTGGGATCTGGATGCCCCGCTCGCAGCGCCGAAAGGCGTGAGGCAGCGTTTTGCAGGGACTTTGAGCGATCTGGTGCGGGCGTGCTGCGTCGCCTGCGGACAGGTGGGACCGGCCTTCGAAACGGCGCCGTCTCCAGAACCCTGACGATCGGCCTGATCGTGCCGAATCGGCTCTGGAAGCAGGCCGACGCCTGCGGCACCTTGCTCGACAGGCCGGCACCTGGCCGGCTCGGGGAGGAGCAACTCCTCAATGAACAACTCGTAGGAGTAGGAGAACAAGATGAGCAAGATCATGCGCATGTGCGTGTTGGTCGCGTCGCTGGTGTCACTCTTCGGAGTGATGTCGTCGTCGGCAGGTGCGGTGACGTGGGTCAACGACGGTGGCCACGCCTTCACGGCTACGGCTGGTTCAGGAACGCTGTCTGGTGGCGGCCTGTCGCTGGTCTGCCCGAACGCCACCGCGACGGGCACTATGGCGGCGAGCGGGTTCGTGGGACCGGTCTGGTCGGCGGCGTCGGGCACTGCGACGTTCAACGGCTGCACGATCGCCGGCATCCCGACGGGGGTCCATTGCAGCTACACGCTGACTGCGGCGACCCAGACGCTGCCCGTCACGAACGGCAACGTCGACGTCACTTGCAGGGCGTACCAGGGCGGGACGAACATCTGTCACATCCATGGCGCGACGCCCGGTCACTACATCAACCCGCCGCACGCGCGGTTGATCCTGACTCATTCCAACACGTTGCGAACGACTAACTCGGTGGGCAATTGCCCGCTGGGCGTCGGCAACGCGACTTTGACGCGGCAGGAGTTCACTCTCACGAGCGCCAACGCGCCGATCATCACTCGTAGGCCGTAGCGCCAAGCAGCACTCGGCCCCAGAAGCGAGCAGAGCAACCGGCGGCCCCGCCTCTCGAGGTGCGGGCCGCCGCTGTTGCGCGGTCGACGGCCCTCGTGCCGGGCGGTGGTCATGTTATGAACACGGCCTTGACTCTGAAAAACCCCGGTGACTATAGTCGGCGATCCTTAGTCGACCGCAGGGTCGAGGGCGAGGGTCATCAAGGAGGAGGGTCGCATGGTGGGTGTGAGGCGGGCGGGAAGCGTCCGGAATGTGTTCGCGGTGCTCGCGGCTGCGGTGATCGCGCTGTTGCTGGCATCGCCGCACGCGGGTGCGGCCACCTCTGGTACCTCGTACAGCTGGCTGTCCAGCGCGAGCTTCGGAGACGGCGACAGCTTCATCTGGAACGTGCAGTTGGACTCAATGGACCTCAATCCCGCGACCGGCCACATCGTGCGCGCTGTGAACTTCCCTGGGACCGTCCGCGTGTACGGGCCCGATGCGAATGCCGGCGGGGTAGCGCTCACCTCGTTCGACACGGGCTTCTTCTCGTCCGGCTTGGCGGTGGACCCGGACAACGGATCGGTCTATGTGACCGACTACGAGATGGGGGCCATCGTCCGCTACCTGTCCGACGGAGCTCCGGTTCCCACCTACACGCTTGACTCGAGCTTCAGCCCGTCGGCGGGAATCCTCGGGAACCTCACCGGAGTCGCGGTAGACCCCGTCACCCACGACCTCCTGGTGAGCGACTTCTCGCTCGGGCGGGTCAGTCGCCTGTCGTCATCGACCGGGGCGATGATCTCGTCTTTCGACGGCTCGGACACGCCCAAGGGCGCGTTCATCCACACCGGTGGATTGGCAGTAGGGCCCTCCCGGGCGATCTACGTGGTCGACGCCGACCAGAATCACTGGCGGGTCGATCGCATGTCGCCCAGTGGTGAGTCTCTCGGCTCGTTGCCCATCGGTGAGAGGGCACAACCCTTGTCGGTCGCGACGAACCCGAGCACCGGGGACGTGTACGTCGTCGTCGCGGTCGCCGGTCGCCTGGTTCTCGAAGGGTTCACCGCTACCGGGCAGCCGACGTTCTCCTACCCGATCCCCCCGGCGATGTCTGGCTCGCCGAACGGGCTCGCGGCCGACCCGACGACGGGTCGCATCTACCTGGCGGTCGACAACGGCGTCGTGCACACCTTCGTGCCCGCCACCCAGCCCGGCATCGATGCGCCGGTCATCTCACAGATCTCCGCGAGCGGGGCGCACGCCACCTCGAGCATCGCCCCGGGCGGTGAGACGACCAGCGCACGCATCGAGTACTGCCCCGCCGCGGCGGCCTGCTCCAGCCACCTGGCGTCCGATCCGACCAACCCTGAGAACCCCTGGGTCCGCCTTCCCGACCATCCATCGCTCGACGGCACCGGCGAGGTGACGATCGAGAACGACCTCGATGGGCTCGAGCCGAACACGTCGTACCGCGTCCGGGTGTTCGCATCGAATGCCCTGACCGAGAACACGTCGGCCGAGACGACCTTCACCACATCCCTGTCGCCCCCCGTGGTGCAGACGGGACCCGCGGCCGGCGTGACCGATTCGCGGGCCGAGCTGACCGGCACGATCAACACGATCGGGGGCCAGACCACCTATCACTTCGAATATGGGCTGACGACCAACTATGGGACGTCGGCGCCTTCGGGCGCCGAGGGCGTCGCCGGCAAGGGCCGCACGCCGCGGGCGTTCAAACGCACGATCACCGGCCTGCAGCCGGGCACCACCTACCACTATCGGCTCGTCGCCCGTAACCCCGCCGGTGAGTCTGTCGGCGCGGATCGCACGTTCACCACCCAAGGTTCCGACGAGGTGGCGCCCCGCCGGGGCTATGAGCAGGTGACCCCAGTGGACAAGAAGGGCGGGTCGGTCAACCCGGTCCTCGGATTCCACGCGGCGCCTGACGGATCGGCGATCGCCTATCAGGCCTTGTCGGCCCCCTCGGACGCTGCCGCGGCGGTGCTCGAGTCCCGGTACCTGAGCCGACGTGGGGCATCCGACTGGCTCCGCTGGCAGCAGATGGATCCGCCGCTGAACGTCTCGCGCGCCGTCATCGACTTCGGCACGCACGCCGTGTCGCCGGGCTTCACGCACGCGCTGGTGGTGACCAACCGCGCTCTGGTGCCAGGTGCGATCGAGAACGGCGGCAACCTCTACGTGGTCGACTTGCGTAGCGGCGCTTATGAGCTTGTCGCCGCGGCCAACGGGCTCACGGCGTACCTCAAGATGGCGGGTCCCAACACCAACAACATGTATCTCGGCGGCGCGCCCGACTTCAGTTGGATCGTCTTCGCCTCGGCGACGCCGCTGCTCCCCGGCGTGACGGGGGCGGCGCTGTACAAGTGGAGCCGGGCAGGCGGGCTGGTGCTCGAGTCCCGGTTGCCCGACGGGGGCGTGCCGGGCGGCGGCGTGTCCATGCAGACCCTGGACCGAACGGACGCCCGGCAGGTCTCGGACGACGGCAACACGGTGTACTTCGCGCTCAACACCGGTGAGGAGGGGGTCTATCTTCGTACCGGCGGCCAGACGACGGCGATCTCGGTGTCGGAGATCGCCGGCGACTCCGCCACGCAGCCCGGTGTGCTCGACGGTGTCAGCCGAGACGGCCGCTATGCGATCTTCCGCTCGGGGCGTCTGACCGATGATGCTCCGGCGACACCAGGAAGCTACCTGTACCAGTACGACGCGGAGACCGGTGACCTCAGGTACCTCGCCACCGTGGCCGGCATGGATCAGGGACGCGTCATCGACGTCGCTGACGACGCTCAGACCGTCTACTTCAACGACGGCGCCAACACGGCTGTCTGGCACCGCGGCGAGCTGGGCACGGTCGTCGCATCTTGGCATCCCGACATCACCACCAGCGGCGGCATGCAGGCGTTCGCAAGCCCGAACGGACGCTATCTCGTCTACCGGGGACCTGATCACAACGTCTACCTTTACGACGCCGAGACCGACGAGGGCGTCTGCGCCTCGTGCCCGCCGGACGGCAGCGCGGGCGGGGATGGGGAGATGGTGCGCGCAGGCAATCGCACCATCAGCAATCGTACGCCGCAAGTCGTGACCGACAACGGCATGGCGTTCTTCGACACGGCGGTGCGGCTGGTCTCGTCCGACCACAACGGCTCGCGGGATGTCTACAGCTACCAAGACGGACAGCTCACCCTGATCAGCCCCGGAGACGGCAACTTCGCGGCCTGGTTCGCCGACGCCTCGGCCGACGGATCAGACGTGTTCTTCACGACGGGTCAACCCTTGGTCAACCAGGACGACGACCAGGCGCTCGATCTCTACGACGCTCGCGTCGGCGGAGGGTTCCCCGGGCAATCACCTCCGGCGCCTCCCGCGCCGTGCGCGAAGACCGAGTGCGCGGAAGCCGGGAGGGGTCCGGTGGAGAGCCCGCCGGTCGTAGCCCCGCCGCAGCCCGGGCCGACCGCGAAGCGGACCAACGAGACGCGCGTGCGGATCTCGCTCGGCAAGGTCTCCATTGGCTCGAAGTCGGTGCGCATCAGCGTTCGCGCGTCGCAGAGCGGACGGGTGCGAGTCACCGGGACCCGGGTCTCCACGACCGTCCGCAATGTTCCCAAGGCCGGCACCTACTCGATGACGGTTCCACTGAGCAAGAAGGCACGAGCGCTGCTCCGTAGCCATAGGAAGGTGAAGGTGGCGCTGAAGGTCACCCTCGCCGGCGGCTGGGGAACCAGCACGGCCAAGTACTCCCGGACCCTCGGCAAGTAGGTGATGAGCATGATCAACAAGGTGTTCATGTACGGGCGGCCGATGAGCCGGGCATGGCGGCTCGCGGGCTGCGTGCCGCTGCTCGTCGCGTGCGTCCTGGCCCAAGCCGGAGTGGCGAGCGCCAATCTGACGTTCGACCACGTCGGCTTTCGCATGGACGACGCGAACGGGACCTTCACGCGACAAGCCGGAGCACATCCGGATCTGACCGTGTCGTTCGGCATCCCGGTCGATGCGCGCGCGGTGATCGGCGGGGAGGTCAAGCCCGGGCCGCTCGAGTCTGTCCACACCGTCGACGTCGACCTCCCGCTGGGTCTGGTCGGCAATCCCACGGCCATCGCCACCTGCACGCCGGAGGCTCTCGCAAACCCCGGGGTCGGCGGCTCGAACTGCCCGGTGGCGTCGCAGGTCGGCGTCGTCGACGGGCGCACCTCAGGTGTCCTGAATCCCACGAACTTCCGCGTCGGCATCTACAACATCGCCCACGGCCCGAACGTCCCGGCCCGGTTCGGCTTCAACTTCCTGGGCGTGGTGGCCACGATCGATGCCCGGGTCCGTCCTGGGGACTACGGCATCTCGTCCGGGAGCGTCGCGATCCCACAGGCCCAGGCGCTCGAGGAGGCCAAGCTCACCCTCTGGGGTGTGCCGGCGGACCCTGTGCACAACACCATGCGCCAGGCGCCCGGGCAGATCCTCGTCCCGATCGACAACGCCCCGGCCGTCCCGACCGCGGCGCCGCTCGTGCCGTTCCTCAGCTCACCTACGTCCTGCTCCGACACCCCGGCGTCCTTCACCATGCGGGGTGACTCGTGGGAGCACCAGGGCGTCTTCGACACCCGAACGCTCGCTGCTGACGACGACGGAACCCCGTTCGTGTTCGACGGCTGCGAGCGGTTGGCGTTCGCTCCGACGGTCGACGTGCGACCGCTCTCGCGTGTCGCGGACGCCCCGACCGGCATGAACGTCGACATCGACGTGCCGCAGGCCGACGATCCGGGCGGACTCGCCACGGCACATGTTCGTCGTGTCGTCATGACCTTCCCGCGGGGCATGTCGGTCTCGCCGGCCTCGGCCGCCGGGCTGGGCGCCTGCGCTCCGTCGGAGATCAACCTGGGCACCAACGAGGCGCCCAGCTGTCCGGACTCGTCGAAGATCGGCACGGTGTCGGTGGACACGCCGGTCCTCCCGGATCCGCTGACCGGCGACGTGATCCTCGCCAAGCAGAACGACAACCCGTTCCGGTCGCTGATCGCCGTGTACCTCGCGGTCAAGGGCCCGGGCTTCTACGTCAAGCTTCCCGGGAAGGTCGATCTCGACCCCGTGTTCGGTCAGCTCACCGCGACGTTCGACAACACGCCACAGTTGCCGTTCTCGGCGATGCGGGCGAACTTCCCCGGTGGATCCGGGGCAGCGTTCGCGACGCCGCGGACGTGCGGGACCTACAACACCCACGTGGAGATCACGTCGTGGGCCTCGCCGGTGCCGGTCTCGCTGGACTCGCCGATGACGATCGACCAGGGGTGCGATGCCCCGGCGTTCGCGCCGTCCTTCACGGCCGGTACCACCAACCCGCTCGCCGGCCAGGAGTCGCCCTTCTCGTTCACGCTGACCCGCGCCGATCGGACGCCCTACCTGTCCGGCGTCACCATGGCCCTGCCCGATGGCCTCTTGGCGCGCATCGGGACGGTGCCGCAGTGCGACGCGGGCCTGGTCGCCACGGGCTCCTGCCCTGCAGAGAGCCAGATCGGCACCACGACGGTCCTGTCCGGGCCCGGTGCGCAGCCGCTGCCGGTCAAGGGCCGCGTGTACCTCACGGGACCGTACAAGGACGCGCCGTTCGGGCTGTCGGTCGCGGTTCCGACCGCGGGGCAGGCCGGTCCGTTCGATCTCGGGACCGTCGTGGTCCGCGCCGGCATCTACGTGGATCGCAAGGCGCGGGGCACCGTGAAGTCCGATCCACTGCCCACGATCATCGAGGGTGTGCCGTTGCGGATCCGGCAGGTCAACGTGACGATCGACCGGCCGCACTTCATGCTCAACCCGAGCAGTTGCGCGCCGAAGAGCATCTTCGCGAGCTTTGCCGCCTTGGAGGGCCCCGGCAGCGATCAGTCCGTGCCCTTCCAGGTCGGTGGCTGCGGTGACCTCGATCTCCAGCAGAAGCTCAAGCTGAAGTTCACCGGCAAGAGCTCCACCAAGGATGGGGCCCACCCGGGGATCGAGGCGACGCTCACCGCCCCCAACGGCTCCGCGAACATCAAGAAGGCCGAGGTCAAGCTCCCGCTGTCTCTCGCCCTCGACCCGGACAACGCCCAGGCGCTCTGCAAGCCCGAGCAGCGGGCGGCCCTGAGCTGCCCGAAGGCCTCGATCGTGGGCCAGGCCACCGCCGTGTCGCTGTTGCGCCGGCCGCTGACCGGCCCGGTCTACTTCGTCGAAGGGCTCCGCAAGGCCGCGAACGGGAGAACGATCCGCACGCTGCCGAAGCTCTGGATCCCGATCAGCGGCGAGGGCGTGACGGTCGACTTGGACGCAAGTTCCGCGGTCGACTCGACCAACCGGCTGGCAACGACGTTCGACAACCTCCCGGATGCGCCGGTCACGGACTTCCGCCTGAAGATCAACGGTGGCAAGCACGGCATCCTGGTCGTGTCGGGCAACCCGGGCACCTGCGATCGGGACAAGACGATCGACAGCCGGTTCACCGGTCACAACGGTCAGGTCGAGGTCGCGAAGTCCCAGGTCAGCATCGAAGGCTGCAAACCGCGGGTCATGAAGACCAAGACCTCGGGCAAGGCAGTGACGCTGCGGGTCGGGAACCTGGGTGCAGGCAAGCTGACGCTCTCGGGCGGAGCGATGCTGAAGGGGTCGTCGAGAACCCTGAAGGGCGCGACGGAAGCGTCGATCACCGGCAAGCTGACCAGCAAGGCGCGCGCGGCCCTGCGCCGGCACGGGAAGGCCACGTTGCGACTCAAGCTGGTCTATCGCCCCACCGACGGCAAGGCGATGACCGCCAAGAAGACGGTCACCGTGCGACGCTGAGATACTCCTAAATACTGAGTGACTCAAGGGGCGCCCGTCGGGCGCCCCTTGGCGTTTCAAACTCAAAACAAAAGGCAATTGTGTCTATTGACTCCTGGAAACACTTCCGGTTATGATGGCCCGACCGGCGCGGTTGTCCGTTGCTTTTCACGCGTCGGAAATCAGTGGGGATGGGGCTACAGGGTCGTATCGACATCGTCGGCGCGCTGGGCGCCCGGTCCTACCAATTTGGTGTCCTCAACAACAGGAGGGATCCGTATGCGGATCAACATGCCTTTCAGACCGATCGCGGCTGCTGCCGTCATGGTGGGCGCACTCGCGATGTCATCGTCGGCAGCGATGGCGGCAACGCCGACGGCGCCGTACACCGACTTCAAGTACTGCCCGTACACCAACCCGGCCGTCACCTCGTGTCTCGTGTCCAACAACACCTCGGGCACGATCAAGCTGGGCAACGCATCGGTGCCGATCGCGCCGAAGACGGTGACGCTGCAGGGCGGGTTCACGGTGGGTGACACCGGGACGACGTGGTTCAACGCCGTGGGTGCCGACACGCTCTCCAAGACGCCGCTCAAGGTCCCGGGTGGCCTGATCGGCCTCGTCAGCACGGGTGGCTTCTCGGGGATTCTCATCGACCTGTTCAATGCCGCTGTCGCTGCGGGCAACGACGTCTACGCGACCGCGGAGCTGGCAGGGCCGGTGCAGTTCAACTACATCAACCTCTTGCTCGAGCTCAACGCTCCCGCGGTGACGCTGCCGATCAAGGTCCATCTGGAGAACCCCTTCCTGGGCTCCGGGTGCTACATCGGCTCCAACACGAACCCGATCACGCTCAAGCTGACGACGGGCACGACGAGCCCGCCCGCGGGCGTCACGCCGCTGGTCGGCTCGCGCGGCACCCTGTCTTCGACCCCGGACGGCTACATCGTCACCGCGGCCGGTGCGAAGTTGGTTGACAACACGTTCGCCGCCCCGGCAGCGACCAACTGCGGGTTCACGTTCCTCGACAAGCCGGTGATCACGGCGGCTGTGAACCTCAAGGAGGGGCTGCCCGCCCCCGCCGGCGTCAACAGCGCGACGATGCAGGGCACGTCGAAGATCGCCGACCGCGCGCAGGTTCAGGCCAGCGCGCACTAAGCAGCACACGCAATCGTCAGCCGGAGAGCCGAAATGGCTTTCCGGTCCTGACGATCTCGATGGTCATCAAGGGGCGCCCATCAGGGCGCCCCTTGCGCTTGGGGGCGGCGAAGCGCCGCCGGCGCGCTCAGGCGGCTCGGGACTGCGTCGCCCGCTCGGCGGCCGTGCGCAGCAGGCGCTCGAAGCGGTCAGCGACCTGATCGATGCGCTGGGTCTTGGCCCAGGACTTGCCTGCGCGGGCGAGCTGACCGCGGCGGCGCTTGTTGCCGATCAGCTCCTCCAGCGCGGCTTCCCACGCGTCGTCCTCGACGAGCAGGCCGCCTTCGCGCTCTCCGAGCGGCCGGTACGGCGCACGCGGCGACGCCAGCCATGGAACGCCCGAGGCCGCGTACTCCTTGACCTTGATGTTCGAGCGTGCGGCGTTGAAGGGGATGTCGATGAGCGGTGCGATCCCGATGTCGTAGTAGGCCATGTGCTGCGGCAGGTCGTTGAAGTGCACCATGGCGTGGCGGACGTAGCGGTCCCCACCGAGTCCGAGGTCGACGCCGATGGTCTCGACGCGCACGTCGGGGTGACGGGCCAGGACGCGTTCGAGCGTCTCGCGGAGACCGAGGGCGAGCGCGTCCTCGGTGTGCTCGCCGCCCGCGATCCACCCGATGACAAGACCATCGTGGCGCGCTCGACGACGGCGGATGCGCGGTGGCAGGTAGTTCTCGACCACCTCGATGCCCTCGATTCCTGAGCGCTCGTACTTGGCCTTGATCGTCTCGGTCGATGCGAGCATGAGGTGGGCCAGGCGCGCCATCCGGACGGTCTCGGCAAAGCGCTGTTGGCCGCGTAGCCCGCCGATCTCCTTGTAGTTGGGACTGCGCCGCGGGACCGCCGAGAGGTCATCGTCGGTGTCCCAGACGAGGCCGACGCCACGCGCCACGAGCGGCGCGAGCGCTCGGCGCAGGGGGTCCTCGCTGCGCCGGAACACGTAGACGACGTCGCAGCCGTCGAACTCCTCGACCTTGGCCTCGCCGCTGTGGTGGGCGGGCCAGACGATCTCGTGGCCTCGCCGCATCATCGCCTCCAGGGGATACTTCCCCCGGTAGAACGCGGCCGCGGTGGGTTCGAAGGCGGCACCGATGCGCACTGATCCAGCATGTCGAGCACGGATCGTCATCGCAAGCCTCGGACGGTGCTATGGCCTGCCAGTTGGCAGCGGGGGCTTCTGGCCCTTGGACACACGCGTGATTACGATCGGCGACCAATGCGGCTCGGGGTCATCTACACGACCGAGGTCCACAACGCGTCCTACCGGGCCGTGTTCCCGGCCGAGGCGCTCGCGCGTCGCGGTGGCCACCAGCTCTGCCTAGTCTCCGACGACGGCCGCACGGGATCGTCTCTGCGGTCGCTGCTTGACTGCGACGTGGTGCACGTGTTCCGGCGCTACGACCGGTCGGTCATCAAGTACGTCGAGGAGCTTCGGGCTCGTGGTGTCGGCATCACCTTCGACAACGACGATGACATCCGCCTGGCGCCGAAGGAGAGCGAGTCCTACAAGAAGTTCGGCGGTGCGCGGGGTGTCCAGAACTTTCAGGCCCAGCTCCACATGATGCGGCGCGCCCACATCGTCACGACCACCACCGAGCGCCTCGCCGAGCGCTTCGGCGCCGAGCACGACGGGCCGATCGAGGTGATACCGAACTACCTCGCCGATCAGCAGTTCGAGCGGGGTCCCCGGAACACGGAGGGCATCGTCATCGGTTGGGTGGCCGGGCTGGAGCACATCGCCGACGCCCGCAGGCTGAAGATCACGCAGGTCCTTCAGCGGGTGATGGAGCGGCGCCCGGAGGTGCGCGTGGTCACGATGGGCGTGCGGCTCGACCTCGACGCCGCTCGCTACACGCACCACAAGTACATCCCGCTGCATGAGCTCGGCGCCCACGTCCGCAAGTTCGACATCGGCATCGCGCCGCTGTCGGACATCCCCATGAGCTACGCGCGCTCCGACATCAAGGTCAAGGAGTACTCGGCGGTCGGGGTGCCATGGGTGGCGTCCAAGCGCGGCCCATACGAGGCGTTGAACCCGAAGTGCGGAGGGCTGATCGTCGACGACGACGGCTGGGAGGAGGCGTTGGTCGAGCTCGCGTCGTCGCGATGGAAGCGTGGGCAGCTGCGGCGCTGCGCCGAGCGGTGGGCGCGCTCGCAGCGGATCGACAAGAACGTCGGGCGCTGGGAGGCCGTGTGGCAGGCCGCCGCGGATGCGGCAAAGCAACGCGCGGTCGCATAGGACCGGATGACAATCGCGGCCCATCTGGTGCCGCGCCCGCGTGGGGCCGAACATGCGACGCTTCAGGCACCGTGATCATGGGCAATGGGGAGTCAGTCATGAAGCAGCGTCCGTCGGTCACCATCCTCACCGGAGAGCTCGATCTCCAGGCGTCGCGCTCGCTCGGGCAGCGGCTCAACGAGGAGGTCGGCGCGGGCACCACTGCCGCCGACGTCATCCTCGACCTCTCGACCGTCTCGTTCATGGACTCCAGCGCGCTCGGCGTGATCGTCCAGGCCGATCAGCGCCTCGGCCGCCAAGGGCGTGGTCTGGCCGTGATCGCACCGGACGGCAGCCCTGCGGCGGCGCTCGTCGAGATGACGCACGTCGACGCCTCCCTGCGGGTTGCGACGACCCGCGACGAGGCCGAGGCCAAGCTGGCGAGGGACCCCGCGACGCCGTCCTGATCAGCCGCGTACACACGCGGGTGTGCGAATTTCTCGTTTCTTGGGTAACAGGGCTGGACGGAGAGCCGGAGTCCTGCAGGAGGGGAACGAATGAAGACGTTGTCGAGGATGGGCCGCGCGTGGGTTGTCGCGGCGTCGGTCGCTGGTCTGTGCGCGCTTGCGCCGGCCGCCCAAGCGGAGTTCGGGGTGGAGGAGTTCGACGCGGGCACGTGCGTGACGAACGTCGAGCCTGCAGACCAGTGCACGCGCGACTCGCCCAAGACCGACTTTTACTCGGTGGCCGGCGGCCATCCGCAGTGGGGCATCACCGACTTCGCGTTCAACACGACCGGCACCTTGCTCTCGCGAACCACGGACGGCAACGTCAAGAACGTCCACGTCGATCTGCCCGTCGGGTTGAGCATCAACCCGGAGGCGACGCCGAAGTGCACGACCGCGCAGCTCGAGGCGT
>WUUC01238268.1_pt1 | contig 26431 bp, 21 predicted proteins | sample 6278441 | NCBI WGS metagenome assembly WUUC01 (sample SAMN13675441, study PRJNA597444) | soil metagenome | isolation source: soil | place: USA: Washington | collected 2017-10 | reverse complement strand
AGATCGCGATCCTCGTCGGCGCCGAGTCCGAGGACGAGGGCCAGCACGAGGACGGCCCCGGCGCGATCCGCGCGGAGGTCGGCGCGTGAGCGGCCGCGGCAACCGACCCGAAGGGGACGTCTGATGGCCGAGGTCTGCACGCTCGACTGGCACATCACCCCGCTGCGCGCCGACCGCTTCCTCGACCTATGGGAACCGTCGGTGGCGAAAGCGGCCGCCTACGGGGCGAAGAACTGGTCCCTGATCCGCTCCACCGACGACCCCCTCGCCTTCCGGCAGACGATGGTCTGGGAGAGCCGCTCGGACTTCGAACGCTATTGGTACTCCGACGAGATCGCCCAGGCCCGGGCGGCGATCATCGACCTCTACGACATCCCGCTGCTGCCCGCCTGGCACATCCTCGTCGCCGCGGAATAGCGCCCCAGGGGGTCGATACCCCCAAAATTGAGCAGGCGCGGCTGGCCTCTTCGTCCAGAAAGCGCATCCTTTCGGTGATCGCGACCGCGGCCGGCCGACAGCTCAGGGGTGAATCGACAACCCCATAGCGTCATCCCGGCCGCGTTCAGCGCAGTTCTGATCGCCGCCCTCCTGCTCGCCGCGGTGAGCGCAACCGCCGCACCGACCGCTCCCGGCTCGAACGGGCCGCAGGCTCGGGATCAGAAGCCGCACCGCGGCGGCCACGGCTCACGCGGCAAACGCTGCCACTCCCGGCCGGCGAGCCTGCGCAAGGACTGCCAGGGCCGCCGAGGTCACGCCGCGGCCGGGAAGCCGAAGCGGGACAAACCGCCCGCCGTCGGCGTCGAGCCGGGGCCTCCCGCCATCGATCTTCCGCCTCCCGTCGGCGCTGATCCCTCTTCGCCCAACGATCCCGGCCCGACGGACCCCGCCGCCGAACCCGAGCCCCCGGCCGATCCCGCGGTAGAACTCGAACCGGAAGCTCCGATCGACCCCGAACCCGCGCCCGAGCTGCCCCCCGAAAGCCCGGAAGCCGCGCCGGAAGAGGAGCCGGAACCCCCGGCCCCGATCCAGAGCGCGACCGCGGGCAGCAGCCCGCTGCGCTGGGCGCCTCCGGTCTTGGTCGAACCGAAGACGATCAAACTCGGGACCGGCTACACCCACACCGTTCTCGCCACCAACCGGGACTACATCCTCAAGCTTCCCGCGACGAAGAAGGTGGGCGGCACCTGGATCGACGGCGGCCGCAACGTCGTCGTCATCGGCGGCCACGTGACGATCCCGGCGGTAACGACCCGGAGCGGGAGCGAACGTACCGCGATCAGCATCAAGGGCGCGACCGGGACCGTCCACGTCGAGGGGGTCCAGATCGACGGCTCCGGCGGCGGCCAGTTCGACGGGATCACGATCAACGCACCGCAGGCCGTCGTCCAGCTCCAGAACCTCCGCGTCGTCGGGGTCCGGGGCGGCCTCAACTCCCTCCACGCCGACGTGGTGCAGCCTTGGGGCGGGGTCAGGGCCCTGCGGATCGACCGCCTCACGGCCTCCACCAACTACCAGGGGCTGACGCTGCAGCCCGACCTCGGCCCGATCGGCTCGGTCGAGCTGGACCACGTCGACCTCACCTCGGTCCTCGACGCGACGACCGAAAAGGGCGGTCATGTGATGTGGATGGCGAAGGGGACCAAATCCTGCATCGCGGCCAGCACCAGCCTCTCGAACGTCTTCGTCAAGCCGCGGCCGGGGCGCAGCCTCGGCACCTCGGTCTGGCCCTCGGCGACCTCGGGGCTTCCTTGCGCCGCCACCGGGACCAGCGTCGTCGGCTGGCCAGGGCTCCCGGTCCGGGGCGGCGTCAACCTCGGCCCTCCCCCTGGCGGGGAGTTCGTTCCAGCCGGCAGCGTCGGGATCGGGTACGGGTCACCCGGTTACCTGACCTCCTGAGCTGAAATCATCGGGCCATGACGGAGCCGTCCGCGAGCCTATCCCTGCGCGGGTATCGGGCCGTGAAGAGGACCTATCGCGGCGCCCGAACCGCCGCCAGGCGGATCAACGCCTCGCGGCGCCAGCTGCCGAGCTTCCTCATCCTCGGCGCGGCCAAGGCCGGCACGACCTCCCTCCACCACCACCTCGTCGACCACCCTCAGGTCTCCGAACCGACGATCAAGGAGATCCACTACTTCGACCAGGCCTACCACCGCGGCCCGGGTTGGTACCGGGCTCACTTCGAGCCCTGCCGGGCGCCCGAAGAGATCACCGGCGAGTCGACCCCCTATTACCTCTTCCACCCGCTCGTGCCGGAGCGAGTGGCGAGGAACCTCCCCGAGGCGAAGCTGATCGCGCTGCTCCGCAACCCGATCGACCGGGCCTACTCGCACCACAACCACGAATGCGCGAGCAGCTACGAGAACCTCCCGTTCGACGAGGCTGTCGAGCGCGAGGAGGAGCGCCTGCGCGGTGAGGAGGAGCGCATGGTGCGCGACCACCGCTACCGCTCGTTCTCCCACCAACACCACTCCTATCTCGCCCGCGGGCGATACGCCGAGCAACTGGAACGGTGGTTCGAGCAGGTGGGGCGGGAGCGGATCCTGGTGCTGGGCGCCGAGGACCTGTTCGAAGACCCGGCCGGCGCCGTCGAGGCCGTCCAGCGCTTTCTCGACCTCGAGCCACTCCCGCCGAGCGACCTGGCCCCGCGCAACGTGCGCTCCTACTCGCCCATCCCCGGGAAGCTGAGGGCGAAGCTGAAGACGATCTTCGAGCCCCATAACCAGCGCCTCTACGAGCTCCTCGGTCGCGACTTCGGCTGGGACTGACCAGCCCCGCCGCCTTTCCCCACCGCCTGTGGGCCGGGTGCTAGCGTGGCGGCGCCGGCAGGGCGCTACCCGAGTCAAAAGACCGCCCTGCGGGCTGCCGCCATGCACGAACCCGCGCCCACCCATCCCCAGGAGATCGGCGAGCTTCCCTCGGTCTCGGTGGTCATCCCCACCTACAACCGCGCCGCCGGGATCCGCAAGGTCTTGAGGCCGTTGACAGAGGATCCCTATGCCCTGGAGATCGTCGTCGTCGTCGACGGATGCCGGGACGGCTCGATGGAAGTGCTGACCGAGCTGGCCAAGGACGAACCCCGCCTGAAGCCGCTGTGGATCCCGAACTCGGGTGAGATGGGGGCGCGTGAGGCGGGGGTCAAAGAGGCGAGCGGAACCGTCGTGCTGATGCTCGACGACGACGTCTGCGCCAAGCCGGGGCTGGTTCGCGCCCACGCCGAACGCCATGCCGGCAACGACTCGCTCGTCGTCCTCGGGTACATGCCCACCGTCATCCCCCCCGGCCCGCGCCCGGCGAGCTTCGCCACCTACCTCTACGTGCAGGAGTACGAGGCCGCCTGCAAGCGCTACGAAGCCTCCCCCGAGTCGATCCTGCGCCACCTCTGGGCGGGAAACGTGTCGATGCGCCGCGACGACGCGCTGCGGGTTGGCCTCTCGACAGACGCCTACTCGAGCAGGTACCACCAAGACCGCGAGTTCGGGATCCGCTGCCTGAAGGCGGGCATGGTCGGGGTCTTCGACCGGGAGCTGCTGGCCGAGCACATGCATTCGCGCAGCCTGCAGGCGTTCCGGCGCGACGCCCAGCAGGAAGGGCTCGGCCGCCGCATGCTGCACGAGATCCACGGCGACGTTCTCGGGCCGATCCCCGCGGACGAGTTCGAGCAGGGACTCCCCGCGCCCCTGCGGGCGATGGTCCGCGCCAGCGACTCGCCGCCCGCATACCGTGCGACCACCGCCGCCCTCGAGGCCGTCGCCCGGGTGGCGCAGCGGCTGCGCCTCTTCACGGTCGAATTGAAGGCGATCAAGTTGCTGCGGCGGATCGAGCAGCGGCACGGCAGCCGCAGCCCGGCGCAGCCTGGATGAGCCTTCGCTCGCAGGTCCTTCGCGGCGGCGCCTATCTCGCGATGCGGGAAGGGATGGGGATCGCGCTCCGGTTGATCGGGACCGTCGTGATCACGCGGCTGATCGGCCCCACGGACTACGGCCTCTACGCGGGCGCCCTGGCGGCGGTCAGCTTCCTGGTGCTGGTCGCGCAGATGGGGGTCGGCGTCTACATGATCCGCATGGAGGAATCCCCCGACGTCGAGACCTACGACATCGCCTTCACGCTGGTGGCGGTGACGGCCACCGTCGTCACCTCGATCGCGCTGGCGGCCTCGTTCGCGATTCCAGACAGCGTCATCAGCTCGGCCCACCTCGCCCCGTTTCAGGTCCTGGTGCTAGCCCTGCCGCTGAACGTGCTCTGGACCCCGGCGCAGGCGAAGCTCGAACGCGAGCTTCGATTCCGGCGCATGGCCTGGATCGAAATCGGTGGCGACGTGATCCTCTGCATCGTCCCGATCTGCCTGGCCGTCTTCCTCGAGGCGGGAGTCTGGGCCCCGATCGCGGGGTACGCCGGCTGGCAGGCATGGCTGCTGATCAGCTGCTGCGCCGCCGCCCCGTACCGCCCCCGCCTGCGCTGGAACCGCGGCGCCGTCCGCAAGATGCTCCGCTATGGACTCGGATACTCCTCGGCGTCGTGGATCTACCAGGCGCGAGAACTCTCGGGCCCGATCGTGGTCGGCTCGCTGCTCGGCCCGGCCGCCCTCGGCTTCACCGCGCTGGCCGCCCGCATCGCGGAAACGCTGTGCTTCGTCGCGCGTGCGACCTGGCGCCTCTCGATCGCCGTCTTCGGGCGGGTGCAGAGCGACTCCGCGCGCCTCTCCTCCGCGCTCAGCGAGGCGATGGCCCTGCAGGTCGTCGCCCTGGCCCCCTTCCTCGGAGGCTTCGCCCTCGTCGCCTCGTTCGCGATCCCGGCGATCTTCGGCGAGACCTGGGAGCCCACCGTGGAGCTGATGCCGCTGGTCATGTTCGGGTACATGCTCACCTCCGTGTTCACCCTCGAGTCCTCGGTGCTCTACGTGCGCGAAGAAAACTCGACCATGGTCATCACCAACCTGCTGCGGATCGGGCTCCTGTTCGGGATCGGGTTCCTCCTGGTGCCCGAGATCGGCACGATGGGATGGGCGGTTGCGATGGCGGTCCACCCGCTCGGGTTCGTCTGGTGCGTGCGCCGGGTCAACCGGATTCTCGAGGTCGAGTACCGCCCCCTGATCGGTTGGCTGATCGCCGCGGTGCCACCGCTCTTCGCCCCCTACGTGTCGCGCCCACTCGGCGCCGCGCTGCTGCTTCCCGCGGTCGCTGTCTGCAGCACCGGCTGGGCGCGGAGAGAACTGCGGGAGTACGCGGGACACCTCCGCGCCGCCGTCCGCGAGCGGACGGCCTGAGACTCAGCGCCGGGCGCCCAGCCCTTCCTTGACCCGCTCGATCATCGCGTACTCGGGAGCGAGGCGCTCGCGCAGCTGCTCGAGCTCTGAATCGGAGAGCTCGACGTCGGCGCCGAAGCGGCGCTCGCGCTTTTCCTCCAAGGGCAGCTCCAGTCTCGCGGCGAGGCGCTGGAGGTCCGCGGAGAAGCTTTCGGTGAAGCAGATCTCCGAGCAGGCGAGCACGTTCTCCGCCGCCTCGGCCGGATCCATCCCCGCCGAGAACATGTGCACCTGCGTCAGCAGCCGCCGCGGCGGCACCCGCCGCAGGAAGTTCTCGAAGTCGGTCGGCGCCGCGGCGCCGCCGCCCGCGCCCCGGCTGGGAACGATCCTCTTCAGCAGCTGGCGCGGGCCGAACTGGCGGACCGAGCGCGCGACGCTGCCGACGGTCACGCCCGAAGAGGACAGCTGCGAGCGCAGGTAGCGCATGCCCCCGTCCATGAAGGCGCTCTCGGCTCGGACCTCGGCGATGAAGGGCTCCTGCTCCTCTTCCTCGGGGTGCTGCCTGGCCCAGAGCAGGTAGCGGTAATAGGAGATCACCCGGGCGGCCGGGTCGCGCAGGATCGTGATCGTGAAGGTGTTCGGCGGGATCTCCAGGCGGTGCGCGGGCTCGTGCGAGCTGGCGTAGAAGTAGTCCCCGCGGGCGATCAGCTGCGGGTCGTGGCGGACGAAGCGACGGCCGCCCTCCCCTTGTTCGGTGGCGGCGTGCACCTCCTGCTTGGAGAGGAGCTCGAGCTCGGGGCCGCCGAGCGCCCAGAAGGAGGAGTCGAGGCTGGTCCCGGCGGTCTTGCGCACGTGGTGGTGGTAGATGCGTTCAAAGCCCTCTTGCATTGGTTCCTTTCCCGTGGGCGCCGGCTCCAGCCGCGAGCATCAGCCCGACGAACGCCCAGTATGAGTGCGGCGGCCCTGCGTCCAGCATGTAGGCCTCGATCAGCTGCAGGACCACGTAGCTGAGCGTGGTCACGAGGACCACGGTCGCGATCGACCACTGCAGATCCGTTCCGGCGCCCCGTTGCGCTCGGCGGGCGGCCAGGATCACGGCGGCGGTCAGCAGCAGGAAGATCGCCAGCAGCGGCACCCCGCCGCGCAGCAGCAGGCTGATGTAGGTGGTCTGCGAGAAGGGGAAGTTCCCGAGCGCCAGGCGGGGCGGCAGATCCGGCCCGTAGCCGGTCGCCCAGCGGCCCGCCAGCGCCGGCGCGTTCTGTTCGCGGAAGAGCGCGTAGCGATAGGAGATCGACTGCGGCGCGAAAGGGATGCGATAGGTGGTCGACGTCGGCGCGTACTGCTGTTCGACCCGGCCGCCGAGGGTGCCGCCGAAGAGGACGGCGACGATCAACGCGACCGGGACCGCGACCACGAGTGCGACATGAAGCAGCCGGCGGCGCCAGGCGATGTAGAAGCAGCCGAGCGTCGTCATAACCATGATTCCCACCGCCGCGGTCGAGACCAGCGCCATCGTCGCCAAGGCGAAGACCGCGGCGTAGAAGAGCCGCCAGCTCCTCGCCTCGCGGCCGCAGAGCAGCGCCAGGGAGAGCAGGATCGACGGCATCAGGAACCCGGCGAGCTCGTGCCAGATGTTGAACGGCCCGGTGACCCGGGCTACGCCCGCCCCGAGGGTCGAGGTGTAGAGGACGCTGCCCGTCGCCTGCGCCAGCAGGCTGCGGGCGGGGCCGAGGTTCAGGTACTGCGCGAGGGCGACCAGGCTGACCAGCGCCGCCGCCGCCAGCAGCAGCTGGGCGGCTCGCAGGCGATAGCGCTCCTTCTGCATCGCCACCACCACGACCCGCAGCAGGAGGACGAACTGGAACGGGCCGAGCAGGGTGCCGAGCTCCTCCGTGGTCAGCGGCGCGTGCCGCGTGACCAGATCGAAGCCGCCGAGGCAGACGGTGGCGGCCGCGTAGGCGAGCAGGAGGATCTCGACCCACGACCACCGCGGGCGGGTCAGGCGGGGGGCGAAGACGAGGACGAGGATCCCGATCCCGGCGATCGCCGCCTCGGAGACGCGCAGGCCCGGGACGAAGAGGCCGCGCTGGAGCCCGGCGCAGGCGGGGGCGACCATGACCAGCACGTAGACGGCGAGCACCGGCCGCTGCGAGAGGACCAACGCCGCGGCGACGGCGGCGACCGCCGCCAACCCGAGCAGCGGCTGGATCGCGACCGCAGCGCCGACGGCTGCGGCCGAGGCGACGGCCAGCGCCAGCATCGTCGCCAGCGGGCGCCGCAGCTCCGGCCCGGCCTCGACGGAGACGCCGCCGCCGGCCGCGGCAACCGGCCTACTCGGCGAGAGAGCCATCCAACCTCCCCTCCGACGCGAGCCCCCGCGGCCTGCGGTTGACGAAGTGGGCGGCCGCGATCGGCGAGCCGGACGCGGCCCCGGCGCGGAAGGCTTCCTCGACCTCGACCTCAGGCGTCCCCCGGGCGACGATCAGCGCGTCCGGCCCGGGCGCCGAGGACAGAGGACCAGCCGTCACCGGCACCGGCACGATCCTGGCCAGGTCGCGACGGTCGTCGACCCGGGGCAGCCGCCGCTCCAGCGCCAGCGCCAGCGAGAGGGCGATCGCGAGACCGGCAAGGGCGCCGAGCAGCAGGGCCCGCGAGCGCGAGAAGCCGCTCCTGACCGTGGGCTGGGTCAGCGGCCGCACCGAGTCGCTGAGCCTCGTCCCCGCCGAGTCGGTGCCGCGCTTCAGCGCCGCCGCGAAGGCGTCGAGGGCCGCCTTGGCCGTTCCCTCGCTCTCGGCGGAGAAGCGGGCGAACATGATGTTGGTTTCCCTCAGGGCGCTCATCGTCAGGTGGTCGCGGACGTAGCTGCCGGGCAGGCCGGTGGCCCGGCTGATGGTCCGGACCACGGTCGGCTCCTCCGGCAGCAGCTGCGCATAGCTCATCGCCAGCCGTTCCTCCTCGTAGGGAGGCTGGTAGTAGCCGACCGTCTGCACCGACATCGCGCTGGTCGCCGAGATGGTGATTCCGGAGATCGCCCAGGCGGCGGCGACCCCCAGGACCAGCCCGGCCAGGACCATCCAGCCGCGCCGGACCAGGAACCGCCAGGTGAGCGGAAAGCGCCCCATCCGGCTCAGCCCGGCGCCACGAAGCCGCGCAGGGCGTCCAGCTGCTCGCGCCAGCGACCCTGCTGCTCGTCCCTGGCGGCGTCGGCGGTCTCGACCAGCTCCCCGTAGCGGGCGATCGCCTCCCGCACACCGCTCGCCACGGCAGCCGGGGTGTTCGCGACGGCGATCGCGTGAGGGAAGTAGCGACGAGCGGCAGGCCAGTCGCTGACGATCAGGGGTCGCCGCGCGAAGACCGCCTCGTTGGCGACGCGGCTGACGTCCTCGGGGCGATCGGTCAGGGTCATCACGACATTGGCCCGAACGATCTCCTCGCGGTAGGCGGCCTGGTCGAGGAACCCGACGAAGCGGATGTTGGGGGCTGGGTCCTCGAGCAGCTCGGGCGGGCACTTGCGGAGGTCGCCGGTGATCAGGATGTCGGCCTCGGGAAGCTCGCGGGCGGCGGCGGCGACGGCGTGCGCCGGCTCGTCGTGGGCGAAGATGCCGACGAAGAGGACCCGCGGCCGCTCGCCGAGCGGCGGCGCCTGCGGGGCCGACCAGGTCGGCGGCGCCTCGTGGACTATCGCCGCGCGCCCGCCCTGCTCCCGCACCTTCTCGGCCAGGCTCTCGACGGTGACGATCGTCCCGTCGACCCGGGGGGTCAGGTAGCGCTGCAGGGGCATCATCAGGGTCACGACCTTCTTCTCCTCGTCGAAGCCGAAGGAGACCGGGTGGCTGTCGAGGACGATGCGAGCGCCGCTGAGACGGCAGTAGAGGTAAGCGATCAGGGCCGGGAAGATCGGCGGATTGGAAACGATCACCGCTCGCGGGCGCCGGCGCAGGAGATAGAAGGCGGTGCGCGCCGCGCTCGCCAGGTACCGCAAGGGGATCAGGCGCTTGTCGACGAAGCCGAAGTCGTAGAAGCACCTCGAATCTCCCTGCAGCGCCGCGGCGATCTCCTCAGACCTGCCGGAAACGCTGCTCCAGGCGATGAACGAGACCGCCGGCCGGGCGGCAGAGAATCGAGCCATCGGCGGGAGATTATCGGCGTGCTGTGGCTCCCATATAGTGGGGCGCCTGTGAGCCGGTCGACGGGGCGCCGAAAATTCTTCACCGAAGTTCGTCGCCGGGGCTGGCTGGTCGTCCTCTCGACGCTGGTCGCCGCCGCGGCGGCCTGGGGAATCGGCAACGCCCTTCCGCAGAAGTCGAGCGCCGAAGCGGTGCTGGTCGTCCGCGCCGGCGGGCCCCTGGCCGAACAGCCGAGCTCCTCCGCGAGGCTGGCCGCCACCTACGCGGCGCTGATCCCGCTCGACTCGAAGGTCGAAGCCGCGCTCTACCGCTCGCTGCCCAGCGACTCGACCACTTATTCGAGCTCGAACGACCCGAACACCGCCGTGCTGAGGCTGAACGTGAGCGCCGCCAGCGAGGGAGAGGCGATCGAAGGCTCGAAGGTGCTGGCCCGCGCGCTCACCGGGCGCAGGCCGGCGTCGCGGAACATCCTTCCCAACAGCGTCGCCGTCGCCAGCCTGCCGACGTCCGGCAGCAGCTCGGTCGCCTCCGCCGACCTGCTCGTGATCGGCGCCCTGCTCGGCCTCCTGCTCGGCTTCGTCCTGCTCGCCTTTTGGCGGCCGCGGGACGCCCGGGTGGACAACCTGCCGGAGCTGCGGCGCGAGCTCGACTGCCCCTGTTTCGAGGTGCACGTCGCGACCGGTACGGGCCTGCGCCCCCTGTTCGACGCGCTCGCCAACGACGCCGGGCGCACGATCGTCGTCATCCCCTGCACGCCCCGTTCCGCCGCCGCCGCGAACTCGCTGAGCCAGGTCCTGAACAACGCCTTCGGCAAAGGACGCGCCGCGGTCGCCGCTCCCCCGGGCTCCGAGGAAGCCGGCGAGCTGAGCGCCGCCAACGCCGACACCGCGATCCTCGTGCTCGACCCCGGCGCTCGCATCGCCGCCCTGCGCGAGGCCGTCGACATCCTCGGTCGCTACGAGGACGCCAAGCCCGACTACGCGGTTTTCGCCACAGATCGCTCGGCCGCTGGCCCGAAGCAGGACGACGACGCCGACGGCGCCACGCAGGACCTGGCCGCGGTCAGCCCTTGATCAGGTAACCCGGCGAGGCGTAGTCGAGGCCGGCCACGCCGACCGGGACGTAGGGCCCGCCCTCGGGGGCGCCCGAGATGACCTCCCCGCGCACGCTTGGAAGCGCGGGCCAGGTGGCGACGCCCTTGCGGGTCGCGGCCCCGCAACCCGGCGGGCGGCCGCGCTGCGGCCACAGCGAGGCCCCGAAGGACATCCCCGGCCGCGGCTCCACGTAGACGTTTCGCAGCTGCACCGGGTAGGCGGTGCAGCTTTGGGCCCCCGACGTCAACCACAAGAGGTGGCCGCCGGCGTCGGCGTCCTCGGCCAAGCCGCGGAGGTCGATGCTGCTCAGCACCGCTCTGCCGATCGGGGCGCGATCGATCGGGATCATCAGCCCCTGGTAGTTCGAGCTCGCGGTCAACCGGTTGATCCGCAAGGTCGCGACGCCGCCCCAGGGCTGGACGACGTCAGCGTGGAAGCCGTCGAAACGTCCGCGCAGGCGGTCGGCCCTGATGTTCTCCAGCTGCACGGTGGCCTGCGGCGCGTTGATCGTGATCGCGTCCCATTCGGCATCCCGTGCCGCCCCGAAGCGGACCCCCTCGACGTGGACGGTCCCGGTCGCCCCCTTGATGTAGAGGCCGGTCTTGTAGCGGCTTTCGATTTCGCCGCCGGCGGGGACCGCGATTTCGCCGCCGATCAGGACGATGTCGTTGCCGCCCTCGATCGTCACTCCCCCGCGCTTCTTCGCGTCCGGCAGCTTGATGACCGCGTCTTCGGTCGGCGCCAGCCGGATGTACGAATAGTGCTCGTCCAGCGGGATCGTCCGCGGTTCGCTCAGCTCCGGCGGCGCCCACCGCAGCTCGCCGGCGGAGACTCCGGGGGAGCCGCCGTCCGCGTCGCCGCACCCCCAGAGCATCAGGGCTGCGGTCAGGACCGCGGTGCAGAGCGCACTCGACCGCACGATCCGCTTCTGGCTCGAGGGCTTTTTCATCAGGATCTATTCGGAGCGTTTGACAAGGACTGACCCTACAATCACGCGCGATGCACCAAGTTCAGGACGGGGTCCGTTCAGGCAGCGACGAGCGCTCGAGCGGTTCGCGAGTCGACGTCCCCGACCCCGATCTCTCGATCCCCGGCGCCAACCGGCTCAGCCCCGGCCTCTTCAAGGAGCTGGTGCTCCACCTCGTCAAGCGGGAGATCGACGCCACCCACCGCATGACCGTGCTCGGATGGGCCTGGCCATTGGTGCGCCAGCTCGTGCAGCTGGCGGTCCTGGTCTTCATCTTCGGCTCCGTCCTCGATCTCGGCATCGACAACTTTCCCGTCTTCGTCTTCTCCGGCCTGCTCGCCTGGACCTGGTTCGCGACCGGCTGCAGCGGTGCCGTCGGCTCGCTGCTCGCAAACCGCCACCTCCTCTTCCAGCCGCGCCTTCCCCCCGCCGTGCTCCCGATCGTCGCCGTGGTGGTGCCGCTGGTCGACGTCCTGATGGCGCTGCCGGTGCTGCTGCTCCTGGTCCAGGTCGAAGGCTCGATACCGGCGACGGCGCTCTTCCTGCCGCTGCTGATCCTCGGCCAGCTGGTGCTGATGGCGGGGATCGCCTGGCTCACCGCGGCGGGCAGCGTCTTCCTCCGCGACGTTCCCAACATCGTCGCGGTCGCCCTCAACGTGCTCTTCTACCTCACCCCGGTCTTCTACGGGCTGCACGCGATCCCCGAGAAGTACGCCGACCTCTTGAAGCTGAACCCGATGGCGACGATCGTCGGCGGCTACCGGGCGATCCTGCTCGGGGAACCGCTCCCCGGCCCCCTCACGATCGCCTACTCGGTGGTGGTTGCGCTGGTGCTGACCGGCCTCGGCTTTTTCGTCTTCACCCGCCTGCAAAACCGCTTCGTGGACAACCTCTGAGATGACCGCGCTCGCAGCCCGCTTCGACGGAGTCTGGAAGTCCTACCCGCGCTGGCTCTCCGGCCGCCGCAGCCTGCGCTCGATCGTCAGCCCGCGGATGCGGGCGACCGGCCGGCAGAGCGGCACCCGGTGGGCGCTCAAGGACGTCTCCTTCGACCTCCACGACGGCGAGGCCCTGGGTCTGATCGGCGAGAACGGGGCCGGCAAGTCGACCCTCCTGCGCCTCTCCTCGGGGCTGGGCCACCTCACCCGCGGCCGCATCTCCGTCGCCTCGAACGTCGCCTCCGTGCTGAGCCTGGGCGCGACCATGAACCTCGACCTGACCGGTCGCGAGAACGCGCTGACGGCGACGCTGCTGGCGGGAGTGCGGATGCGCCAAGCGCGGGGGGTGGTGGACGCGGCGCTCGCCTTCGCCGAGCTCGAGGAGTTCGCCGACTCCCCTGTCCGCTCCTACAGCGACGGGATGAAACTGCGGCTCGCCTTCGGCGTGGTCGCCCAGTTGGAGCCCGGGCTGCTGCTGCTCGACGAGGTGATCGCGGTCGGCGACCTCCGCTTCAAGGAGAAATGCATGGCCCGGATCGAGGAGCTGCAGGCGTCCGGAACCAGCCTGCTGTTCGCCTCCCACGACCTCGACCAGGTCGCCGAGCAGTGCGACCGAGCGCTCTGGCTGGACGAAGGCCGGGTGCGCCATGCGGGACCGGCGGCCGAGGTGGTCGAGGCCTACCGCAAGTCGATGCACACCGAGACCTTCATCCGCACCCCGGCCGAGAGCGACGGCGACGGCGGCGTGGAGAGCGACGGCGGCCTGCGGCTGCGAGAGAACCGCTTCGGCTCCCAGGAGCTGACGATCGAGCAGGTCGAGGTGCGCGGTTCGGGCGCGGCGGGCAGCGTCGACCCGGGAGGCTCCTTGACCGTGGCGATGACGCTGCGGCGCGAGGGAGCGGCGATCGAGCGCCCGATCGTCGGCGTCTCCATCCACCGGGTCGAGGACGACGTCGTCTGTTGCGAGGCGAGCACCGACGTCGACGAAGTCGACCTGGGCGAGGTCCAGGGCGAGAGGGTCGTCAGCTTCCGCTGGGACGGGCTCGAGCTGCGGCCCGGCGAGTACGTCGTCGACGTCGGCGTCTACGAGGCCGACTGGAGCTTCGCCTACGACTACCACTGGCACGCGTATCCGCTCGAGGTCCCGGGCGACAACCCCGCGCAGGCGGTCTTCCGGCCGCAGCGGCGCCACTGGTCGGTCGAGACGCCCTAGGGCGAGTTGCCGGCCTAGGGCCGGGGGGCACGGGCGCGAGCGCCGCGCAGCTCGGAGACCGAGCCAGCGACGATCCCGGCGGCGAGGCCCCGTTCCCGCGATTGCAGGACCCCGCGACCTTGCAGCGTCGTCCAGCCGAGAACGAACAGCGCCTGAGCCGACCTGCCGGCCACAGCCGAGAACCCACCCCGACCGGGGTGGCGCCGGCGCGCGGCTTCCAAGCCGCCGAACGCCCTCCCCAGCTCTGTTTCGGGGTAGGCGGGCTTGGCCAGCCCCCGGCAGTGCCGGTGACCGACCACCCGGCCCGCACCGAGCGCCGTGTCGAGGACTCGCAGCAGGGGGGCGAGCAGGTTGCCCTCTGCCGAGATCTCGCCCAGGAGCGCCCGCCGCACGACCAGGTAGGCCGGCGGGTAGCCGAGGAGCGCCAGCGACGGATCCGTTGATTCATTGTCGTGCAGGTAGAGGGCTTCCGGGTGCTCTCGCTTCCCCAGGGCCCCGCCGAAGGACAGAGCGACCCGCTCCCCCTCGAAGGCGGTGAGGGCGTCCCCCAGCCAGGCGGCCCGCGGCGAAGTCCCCGGCAGCGGAAACGCGATCAGCTCCCGCGACCCCTCCACGGCTGCGGCGAGGACGGCGTCCCAGTGCCGGGCCGCGCTCCCCTCCGCGACCCGCACCGCCGCCCCCGTTTCCTCGAGCTCGGCGCGATATGCGCCGTCCCCCGGCTCAGCCGCGGGGCCGAAGACGACTTCCACCTCGCGCTCGAGGCCGTGCGGCTCGCTTCCGTCCGGCCAGCTCTGGGGGGCCGCCGCCTTCACCACCATCTGCCGGTGCAACTTGTCCGCGACCTGCTCCGCCAGCGACGGCGCCCAGATTCCCTCGCGGGGAAAGACCTCGGTCACGAACCCCCCCTCCATTGTCACCTGCAACGGCCGAGCGGCCACCGGCGGCGGCTCGAGGGGCTCGTCGGAGGCCAGCTCGAGGGGGGGAAGGTCCGGAACCAAGGCCGGCGGCCTGCTTCGGCGTCCCCAGCCGCCTTCCCCGGCTCCTTCGGCGTAAGAGGCGGCCTGCGCGCGCACGAACAGCCGCTGCCACGCCTCGCGCAGCTTCGCTGCTTCCAGCAGCGTCAGGAGCGTGAGCACAGCCCGCTGCACAGCCCCTTGCCGCCACAGCAGGAACCCGACCCAGCGCAGGGGTCGGCGAGGGGTCGGCGGCCGCATCGCCGAGAGCGGCAGGCTCTCGAAAGCCTCGGGGTAGCGATTGACGATCACCGTGTCGCCTACGGCCTCCAGCCGCGCAGCCAGCAGCCGATCGGCGGCCTCGAGGCTGAACTCGTGCCGGGCGGAGGCCTTCGGGTCGAAGTCGATTCGGATCCCCCCGCGACGCAACCGCAGGCCCCACTCCCAGTCCTCGCGGCGCATCGGCGAGATGGCCTTGGAGAAACCCCCCAGCTCCTCGAACAGCTCCCGGGTGAGCGAGGCGTTGCCGGTGAGCGCCTTGACGAAGGTCGGCGCGGTGGATTCCCCCAGCAGGTGGAAGAAGTCCTGCCACCAGAGCCCGGCGGCGCGTGCGATCAGGTTGTCGCTGACGGGACGGGGGCGGCAGGGGCCGACCAGCACCCCCCTCTCACCGCCGTCTTCATGCCAGGCCAGGTGCCGGCCGACGAGCTGCGGGTCGGCGATCACGTCGTCGTCGAGGAACAGCAGCAGCCGCCCGGTGGCGACCGCTGCGGCCTGGTTGCGCGCCGCGGCCGCCCCGACGCCGCCGCTCTTGAAGGAGCGGGCGCGGAAAGGGTGGCCGTCGACCCGGGGCGGGTCCTCGCCGTCGGGGTCGTCGTCGACGACGATGACCTCGAAGCTGCCCGGCGGAGCCTCCTGCCGGCCGAGCGCCCGCAGGCACTTCTCGAGCGTCTGGGGGCGGCGAAAGGTCGGCACCACCACGGAGATCGACGGCTCGCCCTCTACAGGAGCGGGGGCGCCGGTCGGGGAGGCCGGCCCGGGACGCGCCGAGGAGGCGGCGGCGTCGAACGTCCCCGGCCGACCGTTCCACCCGGCGACCGCCCGGCGTTGCGTGCGCAGGGCCCTGACCCAGCGGCCGGCGCCGAGGAAGCCGCCGTAAAGGTAGTTCCAGGAGATGCGGGTTTCGACCGCGTCGGCCCGTCCGACCAGCCGGCGCCGCTGCGTCTTCAAGTACTGCTTGACGAGCCAGATCCACCCCCGCGGCGCGGTTATCTCCCGCTCCTCGACCAGCAGCTTCGTCAGCATCGCCGAGAGACCGATCCCGTAGCCTCGGACCGCCCGATTCAGCGCCGCCGAGTCGGGCCTGTGCTGGTGGAAGATGAACAGCTCCGGGTCGTAGAGAATCCTGTCCCCGGCGGCGAGCAGCCGGCTGAGGACGTAGGAGTCGCCGCCGGATTCGGTCTCGGTTCCGGCGTCCAGCTCCGGCGGAAACGGCTCGTCGCCGAGCTCGAGCAGGCGGGCGCGGCGGAAGGCCATGTTCGCGCCGACGCCCACCGCGCTCCCGTGCACCGGCGAGATCATCTGCCAGTCGAAGGCGACCCGCCGCATCCCCCTGCCCAGGCTCGCCTGGCGCTCCATCCGCACCCGCGCCGGCGTGTCGAGCCGGTAGGGCAAGACCGGTCCGGTGACGACGCTGACGCCTTCGTGCCCGAAGGCCCGTCCCAGCGGTCGCAACCAGCCGGGCGAGAGGACGCAGTCGTCGTCGGTGAAGACGACGATCTCGCCGCGCGCCGCGCGCAGGCCGGCGTTGCGGCCGTTGTCGAGGCCGCGGCGGTCTTCGCGCAGGTAGCGCAGCCCCGCCCCCTCGACGAGATCGCGGGAATCCATCTCCCCTGGGTCGTTGTCGACCACGATCACCTCGAGCGGCGCGGGGTCGAGGCGTCCCACGCTCTCGACGAAGTCCGTCAGGTAGCGGGAGCGGCGGTGCGTGCAGACGATCACCGAGACCTTCGGGTGCTCGGCAACCGGATCTGGGGCGCCCATCCGCGCCCGCAGACGGTCGACCAAGCGCCGCCGCGAGCGCTCCTCGTCGGCTCGCCGGATCAGGGTCGCGCGGGCGAGGTTCTCGCCGCTGACGCGACCGGGACTGGGCATCTGCACCTGGGCCGCCGGCACTCCGTCGTCGAGGACGAGCACGTGCCAGCGCGGCGCCCCCTCGAAGTCGAACCCACGCCATGGCTGGGCGGCGTCGATGACCCCTGTCCCGGTCTTCATGGCGACAGCTTGGCGAGGAAGTCGGCGAAGGGCTCGTCCCCCCGAACCTCGATCCGGGGCAGAGCCAGCAGGTCGTCCGCAAAAGAGGCGGGGCGCGAGTGGACTGTGAGGCCGTAGTGGAAGCCGCAGGCCCCGGCGATCGCGGTCACCGCAGCGTCGTGGAGCCCGAACGGATAGCAGAGCGATCGCACCTGGAATCCCAGTTTTTCGTGGAAGGTTGCGCGGCTGCGACAGAAGTCCCGCGCCAGCTCCTCGGGCGAGAGAGTGCTCAGCGGGCGGTGCCGCGCCGAGTGCGAGCCGACCTCGATCCCGCTGTCGCCGATCGCCGCCAGCGTGGACCAGTCCATCAGCTCCAACTTCTCACCGAGGTGCTCGTCCCACTCGTTGCAGCCGCCGACCAGGTCGGAGACAGCGAAGATCGTCGCCCCGAACCCGTACTTGGCAAGCAGCGGCAGCGCGTGCTCGGGGAAGTCGGCGTAGCCGTCGTCGAAGGTGAGGATCACCGCTCCCGCCGGGATCGGTCGGCGGCGGTCCGCCGCGGCCCGCCACTGCTCGAGGCTGATGGAGTGAAAGCCGTTGTCGCGCAGGTGGGCGAGTTGCGCCTCGAGCTCCTCGGGATGCAGGCGCCAGCGCCGGGTCGCTTCGGCGCCCTGGGGCGCCACCCGGTGGTACATCAGGATCGGCACCGACCTCGTGCGCGGGGTGAGGCCGCCGTCGGGATTGGCTTGGACGGCGCCGCCATCGGGCAGGAATCGCTCGCGCTCCTCTGGAACCGGCGCCGCCGGCTGCACGAACCTGCGGCGCGGGCGGGACGGCAGCCGGAGGCGCCTCCGGGGCCGGCGCTCGTAGGCCTGGATGCGGTAGGCGGGCGTTCGAATCTCCCGCTTCAGATCGAGCCTGGAGGTCTCCCGCAGGGCCTCCTCGATCGTCGCCGCCCCGAAGGGGACGTCCCAGTCGAACCCCGGCGACGCTGGGTCGTCGACGACCGCGTGAGCGTGCGCGGTGAGCAGGACGCCGCCGGGCTCGAGCGCCGCGGCGATCGCCGCCGCCGTTCGGTCCAGGGTCTCGCGGTCGCCCGCGTAATAGAGCATCTCGCTGCAGACGATCAGGTCGTAGGGGCCGCCCAGGTCGCCCGCGAATGCGTCGATCTGGGCGTAGGTGACGTTCGCAAAGGAGGCGCAGCGCTGCTCTGCGCGCGCCAGCGCCACCGCAGATATGTCGCCTGCCGTGACGTGCTCGGCGCGTTCGGCCAGCCGCCGCGTGAAGTGCCCTTCGGCCGGCCCGAGCTCGAGCACGCGGCCGGGCCGGGGCGGCAGCAGCTCGGCGGTCAGCGCGTACTTCTCGCGCTCGTAGGGGGTGTCGTACTTCCAAGGGTCGACCCGCTGCTCGAAGGCCCCTTCGAACTCCATTTCCCTGAGCAGGGTCTCGTCGAGCTCGTGTTGCGGCGTCTCCAGAGCGGTGGGCGGGACCTGGGGACCGACGACGACCCGCTCGGGGCTCTCCAGGTCCCCCGAGACCGGATCCCCGTCCAGCTCGGCCAGCGCGATCCTCTCCCCCGCGGCAGCCGCCGGAAAAGCCCACCAGCGCGAAGCCGCCGTGCCCTCCGGCCCGGCGAGGCGCCCGATCGTCAGAGTCTTTCCCCCGCTCTCGTCCGGTTCGCCCGCCTTCGATCGCTCGCTTCCAGCGGCCGCCAGGCGCTCCCGCAGGGAGCCGCGCGCTCCCGCCGGCGCCAGCACTACCGCCTCCCGCAGGACGGCGCGGCAGAGCTCGAAACCGGTCCTGGTCAAGACCTCGTGGCGCAAACGCTGCGGCGACACCAGCCCGTCCTCAGGGCGAAGGCGGAAGCCGGTGAGCGGGACGCCACCGACGCTCACCGCGACGTCGATCGACTCCCCCGGGGCGGTGCGAAGCTCTGGAAGAGGATCCGCCACGTCGAGCTCGACCGGTTCGCCGGAGACGTCACGCCGTGCCGCGCCCCGCTCGCCGTTCGCCAGCTCCGGCGCGTAGAGCTCCTCCATCGAGAGGTCAGGCCGGCCCCAGGTCTCCTGCAGGAAGATCAGCCAGCCAATCTGATCGTGGATGCTTCCGAGCGCTGTTTCCTCGGCATCGGCCGGGCCCTCGAAGATCATCCGGCCGGCCCGTGAGATGCGCACCCCGTCGGCGCTCGACTCCACTCGAAGCTCGCGGTAGACCTCGCGCTCGAAGAACGCCCGCAGAACGTCCCAGGCCCGCGCCGCGACCACCGCGTCGGCCAGCACCCGCCGGGGAACGAAGTGATCCACCACCGGTACCTCGAGGTCGCCGATCCGCTTTCCCGCGCAGCTGATCCGGCAGAGAATTCGCTCGATTCCGGGCTCCAGGCGCAGGTCCGCGGGCGCCGACTCCTCTATGTCCACGTCGACGCGATACCAGCGACCCGCTCGGCGCGGAGCATCGGTCGCCTCGGCGAGGATGAGGCGCTCCAGGCTGCTCTGGCACTGCAAGCCGAACCAGGGGCCACCAATGCTCTCTCCGAGGGCGGTGACGAACTCGCGGCTGAGCCTGTGGACGGCGTCCGGATACTCGGGCCAGCGCGCCGGAGCCGTCGCCCGGCCTTCCCAGACGGCGACGAAGAGGGAGTTGGCGACGCCGTCGGGATCGAGGTCGGGAGACGCGGTCTCCCCCAGCTCGTCGATCATCGGGCGGGCGTCTCGCTCGGCGGCGATCTCCAAGCCCGCCGCGTAAGCGGCGAAGTAGGCCCGGGTCGACGTCCACCCGTCGCCGGGAGGATCGGCGGCGGGCGCCCGGTCGGCGGAAAGCCGCGGGTCCCGGCCGTGGCCGCGGTCGATCACAGCCAGCCCGTCGCGGAGCATCGACCAGCCCCGCCGCGAGGCCGAATCGGGACGCATCCGGTAGTAGGAGACGATCTCCGGCGTCGTCGCGAAGCGGGCGCCGCGCCGGGCGATCCGCTGCCACAGGTCCCAGTCCTCGCAGGTGACGAGGGACTCGTCGAAGCCGCCGACGCCCTGCACGAGCTCGGTCCTGACCAGGCAGGCGTGGATGGATATCGCGCAGCTCTTGGCGAAGAGCGGGAACAGGTCCCCCGCCGGGACGGGCTCTCGCGGCTCCAGCCTCGCACCGCGCTCATCCACCGGAACGCACCCTCCGACCACCGCATCGGCGTCCGCATCGGCCGCGGTCGCGGCCAGAACCTCGAACGCATCCGCGGCGATCCAGTCGTCGGCATCGAGGAAGAACGTCCACCGCGAGCGCACGGAGCCGAGGGCGGCGTTGCGCGCACGGCTGACACCGCCATTTTCCTGCCGAATCACCCGGATCCGGCTCTCGCCCGCGGCGTAGCCCTCCGCGATCTCGCCGGTTCCGTCCTCTGAGCCGTCGTCGACGACGATCGCCTCCCAGTCCGGGAGGGTCTGCTCGAGGATGGAATCGAGGGTGTCCCCCAGGGTCGAGGCCCGGTTATGCGCCGGGACGACCACCGAGATCATCGGCTCACCGGAGGTACTCAAGCGGCGATCTCAGAGGCCGCGCCGGCCCAACACGAACGGGATCGTGCGGAGGAGGATCTTGATGTCGAGCCAGAGCGACCAGTTGGCGCCATAGAGGTAGTCGATCTTGACCATCTCGCTCATCGGGATGCGAGCGGAGCCGAGGATCTGCCACATGCCCGTCGCCCCCGGCGGCAGCATCATCCGGTGTCGCTCCCAACCTTCGATCCTGCCGTCCTCGTCGAGCACGAGCGGCCGCGGCCCGACCAGCGACATGTCCCCGCGCAGGACGTTCAGCAGCTGCGCCAGCTCGTCGAGCGAGGTCCGGCGCAGGAAGCGGCCGACGCGGGTGATCCGCGGATCGTCTTCGATCTTGAAGAGGCCGCTGCCGGCTTCGTTGCGGTGAGCGAGCGACGCCCGTTGGGCGTCGGCGCCGGCGAACATGGTGCGGAACTTGAAGATGCGGAAGGGCTTGTCGTCCTTGCCCATGCGCGGCTGGCGGAAGAACACGGGGCCGCGCGAGTCGAGCTTGATCGCGACCGCGATCGCCGCCATCACCGGCGCCAGCAGGATCAGGCCGATCGCCGCCCCGACGAGGTCGAAGCTGCGCTTGAGCACTCGCGAGGATCTGGTCAGACCGTGTCGGCGGACGCCCAGCAGGGTCGCCCCCTCGACGTCGTCGAACTCGACCGCGGCCCCGACCACCTCGAAAGGACGCGGCAGCACGCTGAGCTGCACCCCGAGCCGCTTGACGACGCGGATCGCCCGCAGCACGTGATGGTCGTGGTCGCCCCTGCCGCGAGCGATCAGGGCGCGGTCGATCTTGTGCTCGTCCAGCAGTTCCTCCAGCCCCTCGAAGGGCCCCAGCTTGGGCACCGATCCTCCTGTCGCAGGGTCGGCGCCGAGCGGCACCCTTCCGACCACGCAGACGTTGGTGCGGTGAGATCGTTCGAGCTTGGTCGAGAGCCACTGCGCGGCTTCGCCGTTGGCGAGGATCAGGCAGCGTTCGGGCGGGCTGACGAGGCCGTTCAAGCGCCGGGCCGCCGAACGCAAGACGACCATCGAGACGAAGAGAGTCCCCCAGAGGGCGAGCCCCTGGGCCTGGCCGAGATGGCCTTCGACCATCGCGTCGCCGGCGAGAAAGGCCAGCAGCGTGTAGAGGGCCGCGACCCGGAAGAGAGCCGGCGCCTCGTCCAGGGTCGTTTTGCTGAGCAGGTATTCGTCGCGGTCGTAGAGCCCGCTCAGCTTGCAGACGATCACGATCGTCGGAATCGCGACGATCGTGTAGAGACCGAGCGCGTCATGCCCGAGGATCGGCACCACGAGCCCGAAGGCGAGGGCGGCAGAAAGCACGTCGGCCGCCGCCAGCAACCGTCGCGAACGCGCGTTGCGGGCGTTGCCGACGGCCGCCTGCCGCTCGAAGATGGTTCCCAGGCCCAGCCGCCGTCCCCCCGCGTCACGCCGGGAGGAAGCCTCGGGCAGCCGTTGCGACGAGTGGTCGCCCGGCTGGGAGGAGGCGTCGCCGCCGAGGTCCGGCGCCTTGCGAAGCGCCCGCGCGTCGCTCAGCATCGCGATCGCTCCAAAAGTCGGGTGGACGGAGCAAGCGAGGAAAGCCTCGTGCCCAGCACTGCGAAACACGCGATGGTCCCGGCATTCGCCAAGGGAATCTCCCGTCTAGGTGCCTACCCTGCCTCGCCGCACGATGCTAGGAAAGCCGGCCAATTTCAACATAGATATTCGTCCAATTTGCGGCCATGGACTCAAGCCGGGACTATTGCACGCTCCTTTGTCGAATACCAGGCGGGGAGCGAACGCCGCCGCGGCGGACGCTGATAGCTTTCGCCCTCGCTCGGGGCTCATCAGGCAGAGGGCAGCGGGCTCCACGTCTAGCAATGGAGCGGAAGATGATCAGGGTCGGTGTGGTCGGACTCGGAAAGATGGGTCTCTCCCACCACGCCCTCTTCAACGCCCACCCGGACGTCGACGTCACCGGCGTCTGCGACTCGTCGCGGTACGTCCTCTCCGTCCTCGGCAAGTACACCGACGTCCCAACCTACGCCGACTACGAGGAGATGCTGGCGAACGCCGAGCTCGACGCGGTGGTCATCGCCACGCCCTCGAGCATGCACACGCCGATGGTCGAAGCCGCGCTCGACCGCGGCCTGCACGTCTTCTGCGAGAAGCCCCTGACCCTCGACCCGGCCGAGACCGAGCGCCTCGCCGAGCGCGCTCGCGGCGCCGAGCTGGCGACCCAGGTCGGCTACCACAACCGCTTCATCGCGACCTTCGGCGAGGTCAAGAAGCTGCTCGACGCGAACGCGATCGGCCGCGTCAGCCACATCCTCGGCGAGGCCTACGGCCCCGTCATCCTCAAGGCGCAGGGACGGACCTGGCGCAGCAGAAGGGAGCAGGGCGGCGGCTGCCTCTACGACTACGCCGCCCACGTGATCAACCTGATCAATTGGTACTGCGGCGCACCGCTGGGCGTCGGCGGCACCGTCCTGCCGACGATCTTCTCCCGGGACACCGACGACGCCACCTTCAGCACGCTGTACTTCGAGGACGACGTCACCGGGCAGCTGACCGTCGACTGGTCGGACGAGTCGCAGCGGAAGATGACGACGAAGATCACGATCTGGGGGACCAACGGCCGCATCTACGCCGACCGCCAGGAATGCCAGGTCTACCTGCGCGACCCCACCGCCGCCCCCGGCGGCTACGAAAGCGGCTGGAACGTTCGCTACACGACCGACCTCACCGAGCAGGTCTGGTTCTACCTGCGGGGAGAGGAGTACAGCGCCCAGGTCGACGCCTTCGTCCAGCGCGTGAAGGCCGGCCAGGTCGAGGGAACCAACGACTTCGCCAGCGCCGCCCTCACCGACCGGACGATCGCGACGATGGTCGAGGACGCCCGCGTCGGGCCGTCCACCCTGGCCACCGCCGCTCCGAACAGGCCCGACGCCGAACCGCCTCGCCCTCGCCGCGGCCTCCTGAGACGGAAGGCGGCATGAGCCGGGCGACGCCACCAGCGACGCGGCCGGACGGATCGGCGACGGTGCAGATGGACCCGCTGCTGTTCGGCGACAACCAGTTCTTCGGCATCAACCACATGTCGGAGGAGAAAGCCCGCTCCCAGGCCCTGCGGTTCCAGGAGATCGGGGCCGTGATCGAGGTCCTGGACGCCGCCTACGAGGAACGGGTGCGCACCTTCATGTGCACCACCCACGACCGCATCGCCCTCGTCTGCGACCACGTCCGGGCCGAGCCGGATCGCTACGCCGAGTTCAGCTTCTACCCCTGCATGCCCTACGCGCACAAGTACGCCAACGCGGTCACCGAGAACGGGATGCTCGGGGCCGTCAAAGGCTTCCTCCCCGACGAGGGGTTCGTCGACGCGGCGATGCGCGGAGGCAAATCGCTGGCGACGAAAGACATCGAGGGCATGGTGACCCTCCTGATCGACGCCGAGATGAAGATGTTCCACGGCCTGCGGACGCCGGTGATCTTCCTCCAGAACCTGATCGTCGACCTGCTGCTCGGGCTCGGCTTCAAGGAGGCCTTCTCGATCTTCGCCCGCCACGTGCGCGAGCGCTACGACGCCGAGCCCGGCTTCATCACGATGAACCTGCCGGCCCTGCTCGACACCCTCGACGAGGTCGGGATCGAGAACCCGATCGTCTGCGCCAACATCAACAAGATCGGCTTCCGCATGTGCGGCGGAGTCCCCGCCTACGAAGCCGCTCTGCGCGAGCGGCGATTTCGGGCGATCGCGATGTCGGTGCTGGCTTCCGGTGCGGTGCCGCCGCGCGAGGCGATCGAGTGGGTCTGCGCACAGCCGAACATCGAGTCGATCGTCTTCGGCGCCTCCAGCCGGCGCAATATCGCCAGCACCCGGGAGCTGGTCGAGGAGCACTGGAATTTGTGACTACGCTCCTGGTCGCCTCCACCGGCGGGCACCTGAAGCAGCTCCACCACCTCCACCGCAGGCTCGACGGCGTCTCCGGGCCGTTCCGCTGGGCGACCTTCGACACCCCCCAGAGCCGCTCGCTGCTGGAGGGCGAGGAAGTCGACTTCGTCCCCTTCGTCGGCGGCCGGGACCCGCTCAACGTCGGCCGCAACTTCCTCCACGCGCGGCGGATCCTGCGTGGCCGCCGCGTCGAGACGCTGGTCAGCACCGGCTCCGCCGTCGCCCTCCCGTTCTTCGCCCTCGGCCGAGCCAGGGGGCTCGAGGCCCACTACATAGAGAGCGCCGCCCGCATCGAGGGGCCTTCCCTGACCGGGAAGATCATCCGCCGCATCCCCGGGGTCCATCGCTACGCGCAGTACACTGCCTGGGCCGACGCCAACTGGGCCTACGGGGGCTCGGTCTTCGACTCCTTCGCCCGCTCGCAATCGCCGCAGCCGGCGAGCTCGATCGCCAGGGCCGTGGTCACGCTCGGCAGCTACCGGGGCTTCGAGTTCCCCCGGCTGGTCGAGCGGCTGCTGCAGATCCTGCCGGCCGAGGCCGAGGTGCTCTGGCAGACCGGCGACACCGACGTCACCCGGTTCCCGATCGAGGGCCGGCGGGCGCTTCCCGAACGCGAGCTGGTCGAGGCGATGCGCGCAGCCGACGTCGTCGTCGCCCACGCCGGGGTCGGCGCCGCCCTGGCGGCTTTCGAAGTCGGCAAGTGTCCGGTGTTGGTGCCGCGCCGCCTCTCCCGCGGCGAGCACATCGACGACCATCAGATCCAGATCGCCGACGAGCTCGCCGAGCGCGACCTGGCGATCTCGGTCGACGCCTCCGCGCTTTCCTCCGAGCATCTGCTGGAGGCGATGCGCTCGCAGGTGGTCACCCGGGCCGACCCGCCCCCGTTTCGGACCTCGCGGTCGCAAGCGGCGCCGGCGAACCGCTGACTCAGCCGCGCTCCAACGGCGCCATCGTCAGGCCGGCGGCGCTCAGCTGCTCCCAGTAGTGCTCGGCCGGCTCGCGAGGCCCGGTCCAGACGATCGCCTGGCCGCCGTTGTGGATCGTGTCGGCGATCCGGTAGCCCTGATCGAGGGTCACCCCGGGCAGGACCTGCGCCAGCGTCTGGGCGACGTGGTCGAAGGTGTTGTGGCTGTCGTTGCGGACGATCACCCGCCAGTTCCCCCCCAGCCCGGAGCCGGGACCGGCGGTTCTCGGTCGCTCGATCGTGCTCGTCGACATCGCTTGCGAATTATGCCTTCAGCCCGGCCGGCGGCCGGAAAACGATTAAAAGGGGCTCGGGACCCGGATCACGACGTCGTCGACGCTGCCGACGATCCCGTTGCCGTTCTTGGCCGCGCCGACGATCACGGTGGTGTTGCGGCCGGTGAGCTCCCCGGCGGTCTCGTCGACGGCTTCGCCGACCAGCGTTTTGCCGACGTAGGCGAAGAGGCGAGCCTGCCCTTTCGCCTCGCCGTCGACGGCGCGGAGCCGCAGCACGTTCGCTTCGTTGATCCCCATCACCGCTTTCTCGTTCTTGGCGATCGCGAGGAATTTCTGCCCCTGGGCGGTGACCTTGATCAGCTGCGCCTTGCGCTGGCGCGGGTAGACGAGGAGCTGGTACTTGGCCCCGTCGCCGGCCCGCAGCTCGAGCCCGAGGAAGGCCTTGCGCTGCAGGGCCGTCGGGGTGCCGCTGAGCAGGCGCTCGGTGGCGGCGATTTCGAGGTCGCGCCCCAGCACCGGGGTGCGGAACGAGCATGAGGCGGTTTTCTCGCCGAGCGTGATCCGCATCGCGCCCTCGGTGCCCGCGCGGGCGCAGTTGGTCCCGGTCAGCTTGACCAGCTGGCTGCGCTGGGCGAGCGTGTCCAGGCTGTTGCGGTAGATGCCGACCATCGCCCCGCCGGCGAGGGCGGAGACCAGGAGGCCGGCAAGGAGCGCGGTGGCCAGCGCGGCTGAGAATCGAAGTCTCATCGAGTCGCCAGCCTAAACACCGGCCAGGTCGAAAGATGCGGGCCGGGTCCCCCTGAAAGGTGGCGTTCGTCCTTTGTCGGGCATATCCCCTACAAAGGACGAACGCCGAATCCAAATATCATTCGACTCATGAGCGACCACCGACTTCCCCAGACCGACCGCCCGTGGGTGATGCGCACCTACGCCGGCCACTCCGACGCCCGCCGCTCCAACGAGCTCTACCG
>WUUC01043425.1_pt1 | contig 26445 bp, 26 predicted proteins | sample 6278441 | NCBI WGS metagenome assembly WUUC01 (sample SAMN13675441, study PRJNA597444) | soil metagenome | isolation source: soil | place: USA: Washington | collected 2017-10 | reverse complement strand
TCCAACCAGCCCAGGAAAACTGTCACCTCTAAAGCGGGCCACCTGTCACCCTTGACCCCGGTCTATACACCCCTGTGCCTCCGCAAGCGTGAAAAACGCCGACATCTTAAACTCCCCGCGCGGCCGGAATCGGTGCTGCCCATCCGCAGAAACCAGCTCGCCCTGCCCTGCCAGCGCCGCGCCAAACGCTGCCGTTGCCTCTGTGACCGGAAACCGGATTTCCTCCTCAAACGGCAGCCGCGTGAGCAACTCATCCAGCGTCCCGAGTGCGTGCAATTTGCCATGATCAATGATGCCGATGCGGGAACAAAGCCGCGTCGCCTCCTCCATGTAATGCGTGGAATAAATAATCGTCAGCCCCTCGCGATTGAGCCGCTCCAGATAATCAAAAATCGCATTCCGTGACTGCGGATCGACACCAACGGTCGGTTCATCGCAGAGCAGCAACTTTCGGACGATGCAGCAACGCCGCGACCAGATTGAGCCGCCGCGCCATGCCGCCGGAGAAATTCTTCACTGGATCGCGCCGCCGATCCGTGAGCTGCACCGCGTCGAGCGCGGCGTCGATGCGCGAGCAAAGATCAGCGTCGCGCAGTCCGTACAGCTGGCCGAAGATGCGCAGATTCTCGTCAGCATTCAGGTCCGGATAGAGCGCCACATGCTGCGGCACGAGCCCGAGAGACAATCGTGTCGAAGGATCGGCTGCCGTGATCGCGACGCCATCCAGCGTCAGCGCGCCGACTTCGGGTGCACGCAGGCCGGAGATGAGCGACATCAACGTCGATTTGCCCGCGCCATTCGGGGACCGAGCAGCCCAAAGAATTTTCCACGCGCGGCGTCCAGCGACACGCCGTCGAGAGCAGTCAACGCACCGTAGCGCTTGGTGACTGAACGAAGTTGAAGCATGAGATCAGTCGCGAGTGAGCTAAAATCCGTGGCCGGACACGAGAGGGAACACGACCTGGCTGAAACTGGTTACAGAAATCTCAATCGTTAAGCTCACCCAAAGCACAATAACCGCGCCATTGGCTCGGTATCTGCGCTGTTGAGCGCATGACTTTCTCCGTCCGCCGCTCGCCCGTCTTCGATATCACCCTGCGCGTCGGGTGCCACCTCGTGTACGAAGTTACCGGCAGCGCCACTTTGCTGCTCAATGTCCAGCCCCTGCGCGACCGCCAGCATCTCGTCCTCTCCGAAAACCTCAGCTTCGGCCCCAATCTGCCCGCCGAGGAATTCGTGGATAGCCACGGCAACCACGTCTTCCGCCTCGATCTGCGAGCAGGCACCAACGTCATCAAACACGACGCCATCGCCTCCGTCTCGTCGAAGCCCGACAATCACGACCTCACCGACAAGACACCCACGCCTGTCGATGAACTTCCCCCCGAATATCTCCGCTACACGCTCCCCAGCCGCTACTGCGACTCCGATAAACTCACCAACTTCGCCTGGGAAAAATTCGGCCACGTCGAACACGGCTGGCCGCGCGTCCAGGCCATCAGCCTGTGGCTACATCAAAACATCAAGTACACCTACATGTCCGGGCGTCCCGATCTCTCCGCGTGGGATGTGCTCCAGCGCGGCTACGGCGTCTGCCGCGACTTCGCCCACCTCGCCGTCGCGCTTAACCGCACCTTCAATCTCCCCGCGCGCTACGTCACCGGCCACTTGCCTGACATCGGCTTTCCCGATCCGGAGAACCACATGGATTTCCACGCTTACGCCGAGGTATATCTCGGCGGTCAGTGGCACACGAGCGATGCCCGTTTCCATGTCCCGCGCATCGGCCGTGTGAAAGTTTCCTGCGGCCTCGACGCCGTGGACGGCGCTTTCTCCACAATTTACGGCGGCGCTACGTTGGGCTTTTTCCAGGTTTGGGCGTACCAAGTCGCTCGCGGTACCGTATCCGTCGGCGACCCACTCGACTTCTCGCGGCGCCTAGACAACCAGCTCGACATTCAGACTGACGACACACCTGCGGCTACCGCCCGCTAAGGCAGAGCCATCGCGACTCAGGCCGGGGGCGTGTGCTTTTCAGCCTTCCTGATTTCGGAGGACGACGCTGTTACCGAACGTGCAGGCGTCGGCTCATCCGCAGAGGGCTGATCTCGCAAAATAGCCGTGCCCTCGCCCGATATCCGGCCCTGCTTCGGTTTGCGATTATGCGTGGCCGCAATGACGAGAACCACCAGCACAAACACGCCGACGATAAAAACAGCGAGGTAACCCATGCCTCACTATATTTCCTAAGACACACTCTGCTATCGGAGCGAATGCGCCTTTTGCCACCGGATGTTTTCCTAGTCGGGCAAGGTACGCCCAAAACTTTCCAAGCCCGTATTTCTGCGCTCGTCATCGACGCGGCTGCGGACGTTCATGCCATGTCCCGCGCTCACGTTTCCAGATGCCTCACCTCCGCGCCTCTTCCGCCCTTCGCCTCTTGAAGGCGCGCATGATTCCCCACTTCTGGCTGAAGACTTCTGGCATCACCGCTTTCATCACCGTCTTCTTCATCGCCTACTTTCGTCTCCTCAATTTCCCGCTTTTTCCCGTGACGATGATGCCGCTGACTGAAGTCGATCGCTGGATTCCTTTCACCCCGTTCGCGTTGGTGTTGTATGTCTCGCTTTGGATCTACGTGCCTCTGGCGCCGGCATTGCTTCCCGACAAACGTGAGCTGTACGCCTTTGGCTGGGAGGCTGGCGGCTTGGCCGTGGCGGGGCTGGGCGTGTTTTTGTTTTGGCCCACCGTGATTCCTCCCATCGAGATCGACTGGTCGCTGCATCCGGGCTTTGAGTTTTTGAAAACAGTCGACGCTTCGGGAAACGCCTGCCCCTCGCTTCATGTGGCGTTCGCGGTGTTCACCGCCGTGCGCATCGACGCGAGTTTGCGCGAGATCGGCGCCTCCTTCCGCCTGTACACTCTCAACTGGGTCTGGTGCGCGGGTATCGTTTATTCGACGCTCGCGATCAAACAACACGTCGTCGTCGACGTGCTTGCCGGCGGTGCGCTAGGAGCGGCCGCCGGCACATGGCATTGGGCGCGGCGGCTCTCGCTGAGATCACCGAGCCCCCCGGTTCATACCGGAAGTTAATGTCCGCGACGCTCGCGATTGCGCGCAGCGATCATCTGATCGTGTTGCGCTTCCTCCACACCTTCTAGAGCAAGCCGCTCGACTGACTCTTGCTCGTCCACGTCCTGGACCGGCGGTTTCTGGTTGTTGAAATAAACCGGTACATCGGAGGGATCACGCGTCACGGCGCCACGGCTTTGGCCGTCGTCATTTAACGTCGGATGCACGGTTTGTCCGGTGAGTTCTGCGATAGCCTGCTCCCGATCTTCAGCGGTCGGATCGGCACCTGTCCGACCGTCGATCGATGCGAGTTCTCGAGCCCGACGCTCAACGTCGCCCGCGGTGATTCCGCCTGAGCCGGTTCCGTGGATGATCACTTTGCCTGGATTGTCTGTATTCATAAATCTGAGCTCCTTTCATGTTTAATCTCGAGTTGAACTAGCTGCCAAGAAGCGGCGCTGTCTTCGGCCGGTTATCTTGCGGGGGATCGACGCGCGGCGTTGCGCCGGCCTCTGTGGAGATTGAGCGCCACGCAGTTGCTGCTGAAGAAAGGCGAGCACCGCCGCCTCGACCGAGGACAGACTAGAGAGATTGTTGCGCAGGGTTTTTTCCGCACGTGTCCGCATCACGCTCACGGTCAGTCCATCGAGATAAGACTCTAGCACTACCGGGTGGATGTAGGACTTTCGACAAATCGCCGGGGTATTTCCTAAGCGTTCAGCGACGCGCTCGATTGCCCGTAACAAATTTTTCTTCGCCTGCGCTTTCGAATCGAAACGCTCGAACTCCCGCAGCGCTTCGGCCGCGAGAACTGTGGCCGCCCACGTGCGAAAATCCTTCGCGGAGAATTCCTCGCCTGCAATGTCGCGCAAATAAGCATTCACGTCTTCGGAGGAGATTTTCTGCGTCCGATCATTCTCGTCGGTGTACTGAAAAAGCGTTTGCCCAGGCAGCTCCTGCGCTCCGCGCACAATCTTCGCGAGGATCGGATCGTGAAGATCGATCGCGTGTTTTTTTCCGCTCTTACCCTTGAACTCGAAGTGCATCGTGCCTCCGCGAACCGACACATGCCGGTCGCGCAGCGTGCTTAAACCGAAGGAGCCGTTTTGCCGCGCATACTCCTCGTTGCCCACACGGATCAACGTCGTCTCGAGCAAGCGGGCGACCGCCGCGAGAATTTTTTCTCGGCCCAACCCTGGGCGCCTCAGATCGCGTGCGATTTTCTTACGCATACGGGGAAGCACCCGGCCGAACGCAATCATGCGTTCGTACTTGGTTTGATCGCGTAGCGCCCGCCATCGGAGATGATAACGATGTTGTTTTCGTCCGCGCGCATCCCGTCCCGTAGCTTGCAGGTGGCCGGTGACAGACGGGCAAATCCAAACGTGCGTCCACGCCGGCGGGATCGCGAGGCTGCGAATTCTCGCGAGCGCTGACTGGTCTTTAAGCAGCACGCCATTCGGCAAATAATACCTGACCGCATTGCTTACCCTCCGTCGGATAATTCCCGGCGAATCGTCGGTGACATAGCGCAGGCCGGCGGTCCGCGCCGCGCCCGCGCTTTCACTTTCAATGAGCGCAATGGACGTCATGTGGATGCGGCCAAGCAAAATGGCGCTTACTTCCGAAACATTTTAGCGACCACGAAGATGACGATCGCTCCGACGAATCCGCCGCCTAGCAGCAGATAAAGAAGCGACCAGCCGATAGCGGCAAAAGGAAGGAGGAGTGTAGGGAGCATGGGAGGAATTTTTAAGGGTTGATGTGAAGGGCCGCTCTAAAACCGCTTTGGGAAAAGCGCTCAGGGCGGCTCCACTTTGTTTCGCTTACCTCATGCCACGCGCCGGCACACAGAGGCTTTCCAAAATAGCCAACGCCCTCGGAGGATGGCCGGCTGAGAGTGTCTTTTGTGTCACTGCCCACCCAGTATGACTGTACCAAACTGCACGGACGAAACGCCCGCGAGCGTGCACATTGCGCTAATCAAACCAAGGCAGCTGCGGCCCAGCCCGGCAGTGGGAAAGATTTTTTTTCGACGAAGTCCGCGAGAAGATTTTGTACCCAGGTGCGAGAGCAGCGACAGTCCGACAGTCGCAGCATCCGCGAACCTCCCTGCTGCTCGATCGAATATTTTCCCACGACGATCAAAAGCGGTTCCGCTTCACCGTGCAGCAAGCAGCTTACCTCCATGCTACCGCTCTTAGAATCGATCCGCAGATCATCGAGGCGTCCATAGCGAGAGAGGAGGTCGTTGAGGTAGATTTTGGCCGATTTCCCAGCGACGGCATCTTTGGCGGCACGAAACATAGTGGAGAGAATTTATTAACGCATCTTTGCCGGTACGAAGCGGCCGCAGTTGACTCAAGCTACACGGGATTGCCCAACGTCAAACCCCGCTCGGAATAAATTTCGCTCTACGGATTGGACGCGTCGCTCTTCGCAAAGCGAACTCCCGCCCGCCGCTCCTGTCCGCAGACGCGTTACGTTAACTCCAGCCTGCTCATGAAACTCTCCGCCACTCATCTAAAACGCTACAAAGAGATCGCTTCGCTTCTATGGAAATACGGCCGCTCGGATCTCGTGCGCCACCTGGCGACGGACGCCGCGTTCGGCGTCTCCGAACAGGAAGCTAGCACGGGCGCCGCCGTCGGCACACCCGAGCAATTCGCCGCCGATCTCGAAGCCATGGGCCCAACTTATGTAAAACTCGGCCAGGTGCTCGCCGGACGCCCCGACCTGCTGCCCGAACCGTATCTTAAAGCGCTCGCTCGGCTGCAGGATCAGGTGAAGCCGTTTCCTTTCGAGGAGGTCGAAAAGATCGTCATCGAGGGGATCGGCGTGCGTTTATCCAAGGCGTTTTCCTATTTCGCCTCGGAACCCATTGCCGCCGCCTCGCTCGGCCAGGTGCATGCCGCGACGTTGCGCGATGGCCGGCCCGTCGTAGTGAAAGTTCAACGACCCGGAATCCGTCAGCAAATCGCCGAGGACTTCGAGGTGCTGGCGGAGATCGCCGCGTTTTTCGACAACCACACCGCGGTCGGTCAACGCTATCGTTTCCTGACGGTCCTCGAAGAGTTCCGGACCACGATTCAGCATGAGCTAAATTACGAGCGCGAAGCCCAGAATCTCATTAAAGTGGGCGAAAATCTTAAGGACTTTGAGACTATCCAGATTCCCCAACCGGTGCCCGACTACTGCAGCGGCAGCGTGTTGACGATGGACTACGTTCGAGGCCGGAAGATAACGAAACTCGGTCCGCTCGCGCGTCTTGAGATGACTGGCAGCCCATCGCTCGCGGGCGACTTGTTTCGAGCTTACTTGAAACAAGTTCTGGTGGACGGGCTCTTTCACGCGGATCCACATCCCGGAAACGTTTTTGTTACCGACGACGGTCGCCTCGCGCTTCTCGATCTCGGCATGGTCGGCCACACTGCGCCCGGAATGCAGGAAAGTTTGTTGAAGCTCTTGATGGCCGTCAGCGACGGGAACGGAGAGGAAGCCGCGGATATCGTTATCCGCTTCAGCGAAAAACTCGAAGACTTCAGCCCAGCGGAATTCCGCCGCAAAATCACTCAGCTTGTCGCGCGGCGGCGCGATCAAGAGCTTGCCCAGCTCAACGTGGGCCGGTCGCTTCTCGACGTCAGCCGGCACGCCCACGAAAACAGTTTGTTCGTCCCGAGCGAACTGACGCTGCTTGGGAAAACGCTGCTGCAGCTCGATGAAGTCGGTCGCATCCTCGATCCGACCTTTGATCCCAACGCCGCCATCCGCGAAAATGTCAGCGCGCTGATGTCGCAGCGCATGCGGAAGGACCTCACACAGGGAAACATTTTCAGCACATTGCTGGAGATGAAAGATTTCGTCAGCAATCTGCCGCTGCGGCTCAACCGTATCATGGATGCGGTGACGAACTCCGAACTCGAGGTGAAGGTGAAGGCCGTGGACGCGAAGATGATGGTCGACGGCATGCAGAAGATCGCCAACCGCATCACGACTGGGCTCATCCTGGCCGCGTTGATTGTGGGCGCTTCGCTGATGATGCGCATCGAGACGCCGTCCCGGCTCCTCGGTTATCCCTCGCTGGCGATCATTTGCTTTCTCGCCGCAGCAGCGGGCGGATTCTGGCTGGTGATCAGCATTTTCATCCACGATCAGCGCACAAAGAAGAAAGAAGTGCGCTAAAACGTCCTCCTAAAAAGCGTGTCGCAGCGGTCTAGACTTTGCGGGGTTTACCGCTTCACGTGAGAGCGGCTGACTCGTCGCCGGCCACTTGAATGCGTTTCCTTTTTCTTCTCCGTTTGATCGGGCTGACCGTCACATCTCCCGGTACCGCCGCGACGGTCCACGAGCACACACCGACAGCGCGCTTCACGTGGGAGCGTTGTCACCGGCACCCCGCTTAAACTCATTGTCTTACCGCCAGCGGAAATCGCCGACGCTGCGCCGCCGGTCGTACTTTATCTTCAAAACCTCGCGGCCCCGCGTGTGGGCGTAGATTCCGACGAGGCGATTGTCCAAGACCTCAGAAAGTCCGGGCATCTCGTGGTCCTGCTCGGTTATGAAAAGCATGCTCAAGCACGCGTCCCGTTTATCAATCGCGATCTCGCAAAACTCCGTGACGACCTCCACGCCGATCGTCTGCTGAAGACGTGGCGCATCCGACGACGCCCGCGTTTATATTGTCCCTTCCGGCCATCGGTTGATGCGTGACGTCATTTTCTACCGCGACGACAACCGCTCGCTGGCGCTCGATTTGATTTATCCATCCGGCGCTCCGGTCTCCGCTGTGGGAACCGTTCTCGAATTTTCATGCGACAACAAAGACCGCATGGGCAACTCCTCACTCTCGGGCTGCAGCGACACACTTCTCGATGGCTTCGCGACCGAGGGATTTGCCGTAGCGATGGCCGACCACCCCGTGGCCGCGCCGTATAAAGGAATCGATCCCATGCCGGCATCCGCGTGGAAAATCAAAGCGGCGGTCCGTACTTTGCGCGCCACCAACCGATCGCTAGGCCTCGGCGAACGCATCGTGCCGGTCGGCTTCTCGCGCGGGAGCGGCATGGCGCTCATGTTGCTCACCACCGAAACCCGTCTCACCGAGTCCCCGCACGCACTCCATCAGATGACCGTCTTGAGAAACCGCCTCGCCGAACTCGGTAACGACGAGATTTTCATGTTAGAACGCGAAGCCCGCGGCCACAAAGTAGCGCTTGATCCGGCCATCCTCGCGGCGATGAACGCGTATTTAAAACGTCGCCTCTCGGCCGACTAGGATTTCCCGGCGGCTCCCCATCGCCGAAGAAGCGCAGGGGAATCAGAAGGTCACCCGCACGCCCAACGGCATCGCTTGGGAGGCGCGGGCACCTTGGGCCGTTTGCTCGCGAGCGTCCGCCCGACGCAGCGCGATCCGCCCCACCAACATCGAGGCCTCGCGAGCGCCCATGCGGACCAAATAACCTGCACCAATGCCGCCCGTCACCAAACCCATGAATTGCAGCCAAAGCATTTGCGTCTCCTGAGCGCCAAGACCGGCGCCACCGAGCGAGGTGATCTGTGGGAGAACCTGCATGACGGTTCCGAGGATGAAGAAGGCGACAGCGTTGGCGGTATTCATATGCGTGCTTCCTAGAAAGCCACGCGTGTGCCAACCCGTCCATACTAAGATCAACCCGTGGCTGGCCAGATACTTAACCCGATAGCGGCGAGTCTCCCCCTCTTTTCTCCGTGCATTAGGCATGAGGCCAAAAATGACGTTCTTGCAGGCTGCAAGAAGGTGCCGGCTTTCGACGTCCTCAAAGATCGCCCAATTGGGGTCGAAGAACGATTTCTTCCACCACTGTCCGTCGACCGAGGCGATAGATATCGAAAAACGCCCGTGCCACGTCCGTCGCCGGCATGATTCGCTCCTGGCAAATACCGCTCTGTGACCACGAAGGCGACCACGTGGCACCTGGGTGGACACAGCAAACGCGAACGCCTTTCTTACGCAGCTCCGCACGCATGACCTTGCTCAGTCCGGTCACGCCAAACTTCGCCGCGCAATAGGCGGCGCTGTTCGGGTAAGCCGCGAGCCCGGCGATGGAACTCATATTGAAAACGTCGCCCCGACCGCGCTTGGCCATCGCCGGGACGAACGCTCGCGCCATCAAAAACACGCTGCGCAGGTTGGCCGCTACGATCTGGTCAAAATCCTCAACGCTTGTTTCGGCAAAGGGCGCCGCGCGAAAAACGCCTGCGTTATTGATCAGCACATCGAGCACGCCAAAACGCTTCCCCACCGCCGCCGCGAGCGCCGCCACATCGGCCTCCTTGCTCACGTCGCCGGGGAAAACTTCCGCTGTGCCTGCGCCCAGTTTTACGCACGACTTTGCGACCGAGCGCAGATTTTTCTCCGATCGCGCAACGAGCGCCAATCGGCAGCCCGGCAGCTCTTTCGCGAAAACCCGCGCGATCGCCGCACCGATCCCCTGCGATGCCCCTGTGACGAGAATGACTGGTTTACCCATGTTAGATTTTTTCAGCTTCGCGCCGAGCTTCGCGCCTCAACGTCTTTTGCGATTCAATAATAACGACGATACACGGGACGCACTCAGCATAGCAGCGATCCGAAATCCATGAAGTCCGCTACGAAGCCGCCTCTCACACCCTTACAGATCACGCTCACCGCATCGTGCGAATGCAGCGACTCTAGGTGTGAGCAGGCGATGAGGAAATCCTTCACGCGTTTCTCGCGGTTAAATTCCCCATACAACAGCCGCGCCGCGTCCTCCACGAATTTCAGGTGCGCGCCGTTGAGCTCGGCGAAGGCCTGTTCGTCTTCGCGCTTCACCATCACTTGCGTCTCCGTGCGCAGCGCGCGTTCGCAAAGCGTGTGGATGTCCTCGATCCAGATTTTCGCGCCCTCCACTTCTTCGACGATCACGCGCGCCTTGCTGCGCTGCGAGTGCGGCACCGTGTACACGCCACGCTGATCGCGCGCGTGCTCCGACAACTCCGCCGAGCAGGGGCATGCCGACGAGTAAACGAAATCGAAATGTATGAACCGTCGATACTGGCCCGTGCGCGTCATGACGCCTTCGAAAGCCACATTATAGAACTGATAGCCATCCAGCCCGCTGCGCAGGCTTGGTCGCAACATCGGGTACGAGAACCGGATCTTCAGCCGCGCCTCCTTGCTCTCCACTTTCTTGAGATAAGCGCGCAGGATTTTCCCCATCCATTCGCCGGTGAACACTGCGTCCTTGTGCTCGTAAAACGAACGCACGATGCGGCTCATGTTAATGCCCTTCAGCTCGGCCTCGAGGGAGACCGTGCCTGTTACGCTCGCTTCGAGCGTCAACACCTCCTTGCCCTTCGTCCGGAATTTCAGCGGCAGCCGGAAGTTATGAACGCCCACTTGCTGGATCGGCACGTTGGCCCCTTGGATCGCATCCTGCGCGGCCTCCATCATATCGGGCAGCGTCGCACGGTAACCGGCGGAGGCTTTGAATGTCGCGTCGAAAGCCCGCGCAATTTTCGGCGGAACGCCGTCGGCGGAGCGGTGCAGGTACATGGACTTCTTTTTCATGGTTCGTTTTTCGTTTAACGCGCGGGGGGACGATAACCGCGCGGAGCCTGCTCCACCGAAAAGCCGGTGATCCGCAACGCTCAGAAAATTCCTTCCGGGCCGCGGTACTCCGCGAAGTTACGCGGCGTCTCGTAGAGCTTCACGCTGTGCAACCGGCCGTGTTTGATATGCGGCGCCAATTCATTCCAAAACGCGATCACGAGGTTCTCGGTCGAGGGAATAACTCCGCGCAGAAAATCCACCTCTTCGTTCAGGTTATGGTGGTCGCACTTGCTCACGATGACCTCGCTCAAAAGCTCTTTCAGATCTCCTAGATCCATGACGCAACCGGTCTCCGGATCCGCTTCACCCCGAAGCGACACCTCCAGAACGTAGTTATGCCCGTGCCAGTGGGGATTGGTGCAAAGCCCATACTGCTCCTCGTTCCACCTCTGACTTTTCGCCGGATTATGAAGCCGGTGCGCGGAGTTAAAATGCACCTGCCGGGTGATGATCACCGTGCCCTTTTGCGGACGCACGAGAGCGGCCTTCGACGAACGGCGCGAAAGAGTTTTTTCCGGCATAAGGTGGCGAACAAAAGCGACTCGCTCATCCGGGTCAAATTCACATCCATCGCCGTCTTGCCATGCCGAGGCAGCGGTGCTTCCACACACGTGCGACAAATGAGTATGAAATTTTGCATCCTAGGCAGCGGCAGTTCGGGCAATTGCGCCCTGCTGCAATCCGCCGGGACGCGCGTGCTCGTCGACGCCGGTTTTTCCGTCCGCAAGACCGCCCAGCTTCTCGCCGCCGTCGGCGAATCCCTTGACCGCATCGATGCGATTTTCATCACGCACGAACACGGCGATCACGCTGCAATCCTCAGCGGCCTCAACCGTCACCCACACATCAAGGTCTTCGCCAACGCCGCCACCTGCCGCGCCCTTCAGGACAAACTCGACTTCAAACCCGACTGGCAGGTTTTTCAGACCGGCGCGCACTTTCGCTTCCGTGACTTGGAAATCGAGAGCTTCTCCGTGCCGCACGATGCGCAAGATCCCGTCGGTTTTTTGTTCGCGACCGGCATCGAAGACGACCTTTTCTCTCCGCGCCGCCGCCTGGCTTGGCTGACCGATCTCGGGCATTGCCCGCAACACGTCCACGAACGTATCCGCACTGTGGACATCCTCGTCGTCGAGGCGAACCACTGCTCCGACTTGCTCAAAAACGACACCAAGCGCCCGTGGTCCCTCAAACAGCGCATCGGTGGACGCCACGGCCATCTCTCCAATCAGAGCACGCGCGCGCTCCTCGACGCCGTGGCCAGCCCGACTTGGCGTCATGTATTTCTCACGCATTTGAGCCGCGACTGTAACAGCCCCGACACCGTGCGGCGCGCCTTCGCCGACGCGCCCTTCGCCGCTCGCTGCCTGCTATCGGTTGTCGAGCCCGGCATGGCGACGCCGCTGCACGACTTCGCGTGAGCGCCACGCGTCCTTCCGACTGACGGACGAATGTGCGCGGGCTTGCGCCGCCTCGGCTTTCCCACACCACTCTCACGCCTATGGACGCACACGCCGTTCCGCTTCGCCGCACGAAAATCGTTTTCACCCTGGGACCTGCCACCGAGAGCGAGGAGATGCTCGAAAAGATTATTCGCGCAGGAGGCGACATCGCCCGGCTGAACATGGCGCACGCGAAGCACGAGTGGATCCGCACCGTCATCCGCCGCATCCGCGCCGTCTCCAAAAAAGTCGGGCGCGAAATCGCGATCATGATGGACATCAAAGGTCCGGAAATCCGCACCGGCGACGTCGCTGTTCCCATCGAGCTCCGGCCCGGCGAGATTTTCGATTTTACGGTCCGCCCCGACGCCGAAAGATCCGAGGAGATTCGTTCCGTCGACGTCAACTACCAGAACCTGGTTAACGACATCAAAGTCGGCGACACCGTCCTCGTCGACAACGGCCTCATCCGCCTCGAAGTCCTCGAAAGGAATGACGCCCATATCCGTTGCCGCGTGCTCATCCCCGGCGAGCTTAAGTCGAAACGGCACATCAATCTGCCCGGCGTCAAAGTGAACCTCCCGTCCTTCACGGAGAAAGACCGCGACGACACGCTCGTCGGCATCGCCGAAGGCATCGACTTCGTCGCTCTTTCCTTCGTCCGAGAGGCCAAAGATATCGAGGGTCTGCGCGAGTTTCTCGCGGCCAACAAATCGAAGGCGCAGATCATCGCCAAAATCGAAGACCGGTCCGCCATCGAAAATCTCGAAGAGATCGTAAGGGTCACCGACTCGCTTATGGTCGCCCGAGGCGATCTCGGCATCGAATGCCCCTTTGAAGAATTGCCCATCATTCAGCGCGCCGCCGTCCACGCCTGCCTCACGCATGGCAAATCCGTGATCATTGCGACTCACATGCTCGAATCGATGATCGGTTCGCCCATGCCCACGCGCGCCGAAATCACCGATGTCGCCAACGCCGTGCTCGAACAGGCCGACTGCGTCATGCTCTCCGGCGAAACCACCATCGGCAAATACCCGGTCGAATGCGTCGGCATCCTCGATAAAATCGCCCGCCGCATCGAGCACGAGATCTCCGGCCATTACGACGCACCCGCAGTCTTCACTCAGGAAAAGATGAAGGTGCTTCGTTCGGCGGTCGTCATGGCCAACGAAATTCCCAATTCGCACATCCTCACGTTCACCCGCCTAGGCTTCATGGCACGCGGTCTCGCCGCCCTTCGTCCACCACGCGCGCCGATCTACGCCTTCACGCCGACGGTCGAGATCCTGCGCCAACTTCGCATTCTCCGCGCCGTGGAGGGATTCCTTCTGCCCTTTGCATCCGACCCCGACGAGACGATCAGCCTCGCCATTCTCCAACTTCAAAAAACGGGCATGGTGAAGGCGGGCGACAAACTGATCGTCGTTACGGACATCGTCTCCAACGACCGGCTCGTCGACAGCGTGCAACTCCGCACCGTACGTTAAGCGTTTACGCTCGTTCGGCCGTAGCCGCGATATCACTCCAACGGCAGCGCCAGTTCGAAAACCGCGCCGCTATCGCTCGCATTACGCACACTCACACGGCCGCCATGCGCTTCGACAATCGCGCGCACCAAACTCAGTCCCAAGCCAAGTCCGCTCTGCGAACGGCTCTGATCGCCGCGATAAAGCCGCTCCCAAATTCGAGGCTGTTCCACTTCAGGCACACCCGGGCCTGAATCGCTCACGGTCAAAACCGCCTCTTTCTCGCGTCGAATCGTGGCGACAAACACTCGGCCACCCTCCGGCGTGTACTTGATCGCGTTATCGATCAGATTCGCAATTGCCTGCCTCAAGCGAGTCGCATCCCCCTGCACGGGCGTATCGATAGTCTCGATGCTGAGCGCGATCTGCTTGGCCGAGGCGATCTCGTCATAAAGCCCTCCCGCGCTTCGAGCCAGCTGGCCGAGATCGCAGGGTGTTTTTTCCAATTTTAGCATGCCTGCCTCCGCTTCGGAAATTTCCATGAGCGCGCGCAGCAATCTTAGCACTTCATCGGACCGCTCCACGCAATCCGCCAAAGCGTCATCCTTCGCCGCTTCGTCGCCACGCGCGAGCGCCAGCTCGGCCGAGCCTCGCATGCTCGTGAGCGGCGTCCGCAGATCGTGCGCTACATTATCGAGCGCTTCGCGCATCGTCGTGAGCAGGCCCGAGTTTTTATCGAGCACCGTGTTAAACTGACGGACCAGTTCCGCGATATCGTCGTTGCGTTCCGGCTCCGGCACGCGCGCGTCGAGCGCACCCGTCGCGATAATCCGGCGCGCGGTATCGATGACATTGCGCAAAGGCTTCGTCGCCCTCCGCGCGGCGATCACTCCGCCGGTAAATCCCACCAACACGACCGCTCCGGCGACCCACACGAAAATTCTCCGCAAAGGCTGCAGCAATTCCGTGCGGTTATCCGTGCTCCGCGCGACTTGCAGCAAGAGACCGTCCGGCAACACCGTGTTCAGCACCGCCAGATCTTCCTGCTCGTCGAGCGGTACGCGCACAGTGAGAACATTTTTCTCCGTCCATCCGCCCCATCCGTCGGGCACCGTGACCTTCTTCGCGTCCTGCTCGATCCAATCGGGCGGCACGCTCGCCCACACAACTCCGCGCGGAGCCATCAGCCGGATAAATAACGAGCGCACATACGGAGCGCGGCTATCCTCCTCCACGCGCTCTTTGAGCCCGGACAATCCTCGTGCACCATAAACGTCCGAGTACTGCTGGAGGCGCAGCCGCAAGGCTTCGTGTTCGCGCTGCTCCAGCTGGCGTCCCAAGAGCCAGTAGAGCAGCCCGAAGATCGCACTAAATCCTATCGCGAAGAGCACCGCGAACCAGACGCTGAGCCGGACCGCGACCGAGCGGCGGAAATGGGAAAAGGCTGTCATGCTTCGCTACGAGAGATCTCGTCCGAGACAGCGTCACGCGCCCCGTTTGAAAACATAACCTACTCCGCGCACCGTCTCGATGCGGGTTTTGCTGGGATCTACTTTCGCGCGCAATCGATGCATGAGCACGTCGACCACGTTCGTCTGCGGATCGAAACTATAGTCCCACACATGCTCGAGTATCATGGTCTTCGTCACCGGCCGCCCCGGATGGCGCAGCAAATACTCGAGCAGCGAAAACTCCCGCGGCTGCAGTTCCACTAACTCGCCGCCAACCATCACGGTGCGGGCAACTAGATCCATTTCGACGCCGTTGACGCCGAGCCGCGTCGCTTCGGGCGTGCGCGTCGAACGCCGGATCAGCGCTTGCAAACGCGCGGTCAGTTCCGCGAACGCAAAGGGCTTCGTCAGATAATCGTCCCCGCCGGCCTGCAATCCCTTCACGCGATCCTCCACACTGGAACGCGCACTGAGGAAAAGCACCGGCATCACCGTCTGATTGGCGCGCAGGCGTTTCACGAGACTGAGCCCATCGAGCCCCGGCAGCATCACATCCACGATCGCCGCGTCGTAGGGCGTGGTCTTAGCGAGCGTTAACCCGGTGTCTCCATCGGGCGCATGATCCACGGCATAGCCCTCCTGCTTCAGTCCTTTGACAACGAAGGAGGCGATCTTGGCGTCGTCTTCGACCACGAGAATGCGCACGGAGTCACTTTGATTGGATGCGTTCACCGAAGGAAAGAGCGAAGGTGATGACAGCGTCGGTCCGAAGACTAGGCGCATTACTCTCAAACGTCATGCGGGGGGTCGGCCCTGTGCGTGGAGTCACCGCGCCACCATCGGGCGCCTGCGATATCCTCGTCTTTAAACAAAAAACGCCCCGGATCACTTTCGCAATCCGGGGCGGCCATCACTTCAACACAGCGACCTGTTCTTGCATCAGGATGCTGAAATTTTTTCAGGACGATTCGGTTTCATCCACCACGACAAAGCGAGTACCTTGCCGATTCCATACGCGGAGCAAAGTCTTTTTCGATTCATTGTTCTCCGTAAGCCTAACCGCATCTTCGGCAGAACGCACGGGCTCACGATTGATTTCTTGAATGACGTCGCCGGCCTGCAAACCAGCTGCCGCGGCGGCCGACGTTGGATCTACTTCCGTGACCAAGGCGCCGTGCACCCGGGAGGAAATCCCGAATTCGCGACGCGCCGCCGGTTCGAGGTCCGCTACGCCTACACCGTTCAAGGTGCCCTCGCTCTTACTGCTGCCATTGCCGCCGCGTGCGGCGAGCGCCATGTCTTTAGGCTGCTCTCCGACTTTGAGCTCGAGCGTCTCGGTCTTTCCGTTGCGGAGCACCTCCACGGCGACCTTCGTGCCGGGAGCGATATTTGCCACGCCGAACTTCAGCGCACGGCCATCCTTCACCGCTTTGCCGTTAAATTGAGTAATCACATCGCCCGGTTCCAGGCCCGCCTTCGCAGCCGGGCCTGCCTGGGCGACCTCGGAAACGATCACGCCGTCTTTGTTTTTGAGAGAAAATTGTTCTGCCAGTTCATCCGTGATCTCCGCCTGCATCGTCACTCCGAGATAGCCGCGCACCACTTTGCCGTTAGCCACAAGTTGCTCCATCACGCTGCGGGCGAGATTCGCCGGGATCGCGAAACCGATTCCCTGGAAACCGCCCGAGCGGCTATAGATCGCGGTGTTGATGCCGACGAGCCGGCCTTTCACGTCGATCAGCGCACCGCCGGAGTTGCCCGGATTGATCGCGGCGTCGGTCTGGATAAAATCTTCGTATTCGAGACCCATGGTGGCGCGACCGAGCGCGCTGACCATGCCGCTCGTCACCGTTTGGCCGATACCGAAGGGATTGCCGATCGCGAGAACCTTATCGCCCACCTCGATCTTGTCGCTGTCGGTAAAGGTGACGAAAGGAAGGTCCTTCGCTTCGATCTTTACGACGGCGAGGTCCGATTTCGGATCGGAGCCCACGACTTTCGCCGTGAGCTCACGACCGTCGTTAAGAGAAATTTTGATTACATCCGCACCGGTGACGACGTGGTTATTCGTGAGGATGTAACCATCCGCACTGACGATAACGCCGGAGCCCACGCCCTGCTGCTCAGGACGGCGTTGCAGCGGACGAGAGCCGCGCCCCTGGCCTTCGCCAAAACCATAAGGAGCACCGAAAAACTGACGGAATTGTGGATCATTGAAAAAAGGAGGGAGTTCAGGCGCCTCTACGTTTTTAGCGCGCTCGGTCACGTTGACGCTCACCACGCTCGGCGCGACCTGCTTGATGACCGGCGAATAGCTCGCCGACTCGCCCACCCCTGAGCGAGCCAGCGGCTGTTCATCGACTTTAACAATCACCTGCGGCTTACCCTGATCGGCGGCCCACGCGACTACGGACAGTGCGAGGCCGCCTGCTGCAACCAAGCCAGCCGTCGACCAAACCGAACGACGGCTGGAAAATGAGGAAGAAGAAGCGGAGTTCATGGCGGGATATTTTCAGGAAAGGTAATCGGGACGTGCCGTGAAGATCGCACAGCCCGATTGCCGCTTCCTTTCTGCATCCTTACATTTTTGTAAGGTTCGCCCTTCTTTTCTTCCCGAGGGGGCATGGAGCGCTTCTCGGCACGCGACTACTGGGTCGCCTCTTCCGGCAACAGCTCCGCCAAATCGCGCTGTCCGGGGAATCTGGTGCGCGCCGCGTCGTCATGCACCCGTCGGATCCAGACGCCGGCCACACGCTCCGGATATTTCGCGGCGCCCTTCGCGAAGATCTCCGGGTCCTGCTCCCCGTCGTCGCCGATCAACATGAATTTCACTCCTGGAAACGCCGCGAGGATCTTGCCGATGTGTTTCAGTTTATACGCCGGCGTGTCCAACAACGAATCGCCGCGCTCCGTGGAAACTTCCTTCAGCTGCAACACTCCGCGTGGAAAGTCGTTCGCCTTCAAAAACCGCCGAAGGCTGTCGGTCAGCTGACGCGGCGAACCCGATACATAGAAGATCGGCGCCGAATCCGGCGCAGGATTTTTCTTCGCGATGCGTTGGTAAAGCGCCGCCAATCCAGGGACCGCGCTGCGTTGTTCCGCCGGCAAGGTCAGGCTGTTGCCGAGCAACCGGCGTTTGCTGAGCACTTCGCTCACGAGAATCGTGTCATCGATGTCCGAGATGATCCCGAGCGCATTGCGCGGATCGGGCACGAGCACGCCCGCCGGTCCGCTCGCCGAGGGCACCGCCTCGATCTCATGCCAGCCCGGCGCCAGCTCCAGCGCCATGTTCGACGTCAGCTCCCAATAGCCGTGATCGTCCGCCCGCGTCGTCCACTCCTTGTTTCCCACGCGCCAGGTCACCGCACCTTCCTCCCCGCTCGTGAACAGCAGCCGCGTCGTCCGGTATAACGCGCTCCACCGCCCCGCACCTTTGTCCGGCGCCCGCCGCACCTCCGTCAGCCTGCCGGAAAAATGAAACCCCTGCGCCCCCACCCACGCATCGTCGATGATCGTGTGCCGTTTGTCGTCCGCGTTAACCGGTGCTGTCGTCATGAAGGCCAGTGATGAAAAGAAGAGCGCACCCGTGAATGTTTTTCGCGTCATGTAGTTTTTAAATTTTTCCCCGCCCCAACCCGGTTGTCATCCAATGGATGACAACCCTCCGCTCACTGCCGCCGCGATCTCATGCGCCGCGTGCGGCCGCGCGATCGCCTTCGCCGCCGCCCTCATCCGCTTCATGCGATCCGCATCGGCGAGCCAGGCTTCGAGATAAAACGCCGCGTCTGCCACATCGTAGAGCCGCACCGCCGCGCCCGCTTCGAGGAGATACTCGCAGTTGCGCTGCTCCTGTCCAGGGATCGGCAACACCAGCGCCATCGGCTTCCCTTTCGCCAGCACTTCCATCGTCGTGAGCCCGCCCGGCTTCGTCACGATCAAGTCCGCCGCGTCCATCAATTCGTGGATGTTGGTGACGAAGCCATGCACGGCCGCAGGCACAGGTAATTTTGCGGCAAGCGCACGGCACTTCGCCTCCAGTGCGGCGTTCTTGCCCGCCACCGCCACGAGTGAAATCTCCGCGCGGCTACCGCGAAACGACTCCAACGCCTGCATCATAGGCCCGACTCCAAAACCGCCCGCCAACAAGAGCGCCGTCGGTTTCTCCGGCAGTCCGAGCTTCGCTCGCGCAGTCGGTGCCGACACGCGCTCCGCGAAAACCGGATCGACCGGGATGCCCGTCACCCGAATGCGCTCCGCAGGGAATCCCTTTTGCCCCAACTCCCGCGCCGCCGCCCGTGTCGCGACATGATAACAATCGATATTCGGGTAAACCCAAAGCGCGTGCGCGCTCACGTCTGTGACCACCGCGTGCACCGGCGTATCGATTTTTCCACGTCCCTTCAAATCGGAGAGCAACTCAAGCGGCAAAAAATGCGTGCACACGATGGCCTTCGGCGCGATTTCCTTGAGCAGCTTTTTGAACGGCAGGCTGTTGAGTTGGTTAAACGCCAAGCGTGCTCTCACGCGTTTGCTCGTGGCAGGACGCGCCACATCCGACCGATCGTAAAGATAGCCCCACAACTCCGGAGCTTTTTGCACGAGTTCGATGTACGACTTCACATACATGCGCCGAAAGAGCGCCGGTGTGCAGTCGAGAATATCCACCAACTCACACGCCTCTCCTGAGAGTTTGAGCGCCACGGCGATCGCCTGCGCGGCCCGCGTGTGGCCCGCACCCGCCGTGGCATGCAAAATGAGAATGGAATTTCCCGCGACCGTGCTCGTGGAGGTTTTCATCGAAAGCGCCGCCGAGCCTCAACGCCCCCTCGCACTCGATGCAAGCGCGCCGCCAACACCGCTCCCCTTGACGCCTTCGCTACCCTGACGTTGGTTGCGCCCCTTCACTTTATTTCACGCGCGACCACGCTGGCTCCAGCCCTCTCTCAACTCTCGCCCCCCCACTCTCAACTCTCCTCTCATGTCCGACGCTCCTATCCCTGTCACCGTCCTCACCGGCTTCCTCGGCGCCGGCAAAACCACCTTGCTCAACCGCATCCTCACCGAGCAGCACGGCAAAAAAATCGCCGTCATCGAAAACGAATTCGGCGAAGTCGGCGTGGATAACCAACTCGTCATTCAGAGCGACGAAGAAATCTTCGAGATGAACAACGGCTGCATCTGCTGCAGCGTACGCGGTGACCTTATCCGCATCCTCGGCCGCCTCATGAAGCGCAAAGACCGCCTCGACGGCATCCTCATCGAGACCACCGGCCTCGCCGACCCCGGCCCGGTTGCGCAGACCTTTTTCTCCGACGACGAGATGCGCGCGCGTTTCCGCCTCGACGGCATCGTCACCCTCGTGGACGCGAAGCACGTCCTCCTCCACATCGGCGATTCCCCCGAGGTCAAAAAACAAATCGGTTTCGCCGACGTCCTTATCCTCAACAAGACCGACCTCGTCGCTCCCGCCGACCTGGAGAAACTCGAAGCGCGCATCCGGAAAATGAATGCCGCCGCCAAAATCCACCACGCGCAAAACGCCAACGTCCCGCTCGACGCCGTCCTCAACCTCGGCGGCTTTAACCTCTCCCGTGCCACCGAGCTCGACCCCAAGTTCCTCGAACCCGACTACCCCTTCGAATGGGCCGGCGCCTACCCGCTCACGGAAGGCGCGCACGAACTCATCATCGGCCACTGCGACCACGATCACGACGGCGAAGGCCACGACCATGATCACGGCGATCACGATCACAGCCACGGCGAAGACGGCCACGCGCACCACCATCGTCACCACGGTAGTCCGGACGAACTCGATGTCGTTGTCCTCCCCATCGCCTCGCTCGAACCCGGCGTGATCGATGCCGCCATCAAGACCGCCGTCGTCACATTCTCCGACTGGGAAAACACCGTGAAGGACGGCGAAACCTTCTCCGCCGGCCCGCAACTCCAGCGCCTCAAACTCTTCGAGGACTGCGGCCACTACCTCGTTCACGTGCCAGCCGACGGCCATTACCTGGTCTTCGAAGGCTGCGGCGATCACCCGCTCCACATTCACATCGCCAGCGAAGTCGTGAAGCCCGTCTGGCAACGCGACTTTCAACACAGCCATTCGCACGAAGACGACGTCTCCTCCGTCGGCATCAGCACGCCCGGCGATCTCGACGGCAAAAAACTCAACGAGTGGATTGGCGAACTCCTCAAAACGAAGGGTAACGACATCTATCGCATGAAAGGCGTGCTCAGCGTAAAGGGTTCGAACAAGCGCCTTGTCTTCCAAGGCGTCCACATGCTCTTCGACGCCAAGTTCGACCGCGAATGGGGCAAAGACGCCCGCACCAACACCCTCGTCTTCATCGGCAAAAACCTCGACCGCGCCGCGCTCAACGAAGGCTTCAAGCTTTGCCTCACGAGCTGAGTTTCATATGACAAAGATCGCCTCGCCGAGCCCCATGCGCCAGAAACTCTCTGGCAGGATTATGAAGACCCCTCCAGCGTCCTAGCCTGCGAAGAGCCTACCGCTCAGAACGAACTCACCCTCGAGAGCGTCGAATTGAGCCACTGGTGGCCGCGCCGATTCGCCTATCCTGCATCAACTCGCCGCGCCTTCGCGCAATCCGCCATCGAAGTATCGCCGTTCGGCCAACGCGTGCCGGTCATTTCCTTAGACGATCTCATCGCCGCAAAGGAAGCCGTCGGTCGCGAAAAAGATATCCTCGCCGTCAAAGAACTCCGCGCAATCAAAGCCAAACGCGGAGTACCTTGATCCCTGCAGCAGAGCTCGAGCGGTCTCGCAGCTCACCTTTCAGCGAAACCTTCGCGTAGTCCTCACCGGCTTCAACGTCCGTCCCTGCGCGTCCGCCACGACTTTCCCATCGAATGGATTGTCGTCTGCGCGCGGTTCCCTCAGATCGCCGTCGTACGACGGCAAAGCAGAATCCTTGAGCTCGGCGAGCGTTACATCCCCCACCCGCCTCGCGCGCGACCTGCCGCGGCAGCGAGTAACTTTTTATCGAGCGACCCGCGCCGCCACTGCCGGAAAACGCGAGAACCTCGGGAAAAGAAACAGCCATGCCCGCGCGAAACTCCTCTCGCCTCATTCCGCAAAACAGTCCTTGGGAGCGCCGCCTGTCCTCCTTCTGCTTTCCAGAGTCCCCCGCTTCCGACACTCCACGATTCTGCGATCGCGATCTTTTTCGCAGAGAACCGTCCCATCAAATCCTCGCCTGTAACGTTTCCCCGCGTTCCCCTCAGGAATGGATAAGGAGCCCTCGCGCCCCGCCGCTCCGCCCACCATGTCCACGCCTCCTTCAACACCAAACTCGTCCTCCCCGCCCGCGTCGTCCGCGCCTCGCCCCACGGACACCGCCTCAACGCCCCTTTCCCCGGCCACACACTCCGCCTCCTGTCCGCGCTGCGCCCGCCCTATACCACCCAACGCCGTCCTCAGCGCCTGCCCGCATTGCCTCCTCGCCGCCGGACTCACCAGCGAACCCGCCGCTCCCACCTACGCCGCGCCTCCGCCCACTCCCGCAGAACTCGCCTCCGAATTCCCCCAGCTCGATCTCCTCGAACTCCTCGGCCGCGGCGGCATGGGCGCCGTCTACAAAGCCCGTCAGAAATCCCTCGACCGCCACGTCGCGCTGAAACTCCTGCGCCCCGGCCTCGACGCCGATCCCTCCTTCGCCGAGCGCTTCACCCGCGAAGCCCGCGCCCTCGCCCAGCTCAATCACCCCGGCATCGTCACCCTCTACGAATTCGGCCGCACCCCCGGCGGACTGTTTTTCATCCTCATGGAGTTCGTGGACGGCCTGAACCTCCGCCAGCTCCTCGCCGCCGGCCGCCTCTCACCGCGCGAAGCCCTCGCGATCATCCCGCCGCTTTGCGACGCGCTCCAATACGCGCACGACCGCGGTCTCGTCCACCGCGACATCAAACCCGAAAACATCCTCATCGACCGCCTCGGCCGCGTGAAGATCGCCGACTTCGGCCTCGCCAAACTCGCCGCCGGCACGGAAGCCTCTTCGACCCCCGCTCCCGGCTCCCTCGCAGATCATTGGTCACTGTCCATCAGTCATTCCGGTCTCACCGAAACCGGCAAAGTCATCGGCACGCCCGAGTACATGTCTCCCGAGCAACGCGCCCACCCCGACACCGTCGATCACCGCGCCGACATCTACGCTCTCGGCGTAGTGCTTTATCAAATGCTCACCGGCGAGCTGCCCGACACGAAGCAGCTCCAACCGCCCTCGCACCGCGTCCAGCTCGATATCCGCCTCGACCAAATCGTCCTCCGCGCCCTCGAAGCCAATCCCGCGCTCCGCTACACCGCCGCCAGCGAACTCAAAACCCAGATCGAAACCGTCGCGTCTTCGTCGTTTTCTCCGTCGCATCCCTTGGAGGCGCCGACGTCCCCGTCAGCCCCTTCCACGCCTGCGCGCTTCCGCGTATCCACGATCTCCCGCCGCCGCTTCAAGTTCTGGCTCCTCCGTGTCGCGCCTCTTTCGCTCCTCGCCATCCTCTCACTCTGCACGTTCGTGATCGCGCCCTACCGTCTCAAGGGGGCCTCCATCGAACCTGACATCCCCGCAGGCAGCCTCGCCTTCGTCTACAAACTCTCCCGCCACTACTCGCCCGGCGACATCGTCGCCTACCGCCACACCGGGTCTTTGGTTTATGTCGGCCGCGTCACCCAGACGGGACCGACAAATGGACAGCTCTCCATCGCTCGCAATCGGCAAGCCGCACTAACAATCCCGTCAGCATCCATCCTTGGGAAAATCGTTTTTAATACCCGTACCCGCACAACCGCTCCGACACCCACGGACCCTCTTCCAAACACACCTGCCACCATGGACCGGATCGCCGAACTTGCGGAAGCTTGGCTCAAGCAAATGGACGATGGCCGTTACCGTGAAAGCTGGCAAACCGCCTCCTCCGTTTTCAAAAAAAACATCACCGAAGCCAGATGGAGCGAAGCATTGACCTCAGTGCGCTCGCCGCTGGGAACGCTTGTCTCGCGGCAACTGACCTCAACTCAACGCATCGAGAAAATTCCGGACGGCACGGCTGGCCCACACCTCGTTCTTAAATTCTCCACAAGCTTCCAAAACAAACTCGGCGCCATCGAAACCGTCACCTTCACCCGCGACACCGACGCCGTCTGGCGCGCCTCCGGTTACCTCATTAAGCCTGCACTCCCTCCGGCCTCACCCACCGACACCGCCACCTCCTCAACGCCGATACCCGGCGCTCCGAGCGCCGGACAAGCCGAGGCATGGCTTCGCCTCAGCGATGAGACCCGCTACGCCGAAAACTGGGCTGCGACATCACCCCGCTTCAAAAAAACCCTGAGCGAATCCCAATGGGAGCGCGCCCTGAAATCCCTGCGCGCGCCGCTCGGCACCGTCCTCGAACGACACTTCACCACCTCTCAACAACTCCCCGGCGCTCCCGACGGCCCGCACCTCGTCCTCCAATTCGCCACGCGTTTCGAAAACAAACTGGACGCCGTCGAAACCGTCACCTTCACCCGCGACACCGACGGCATCTGGCGCGCCTCGGGTTACTACATCAAGTGACGCCCTAACGTGAGCACATCTTTCGCCACCACCCGCTGGACACTCGTCCTCGCCGCCGCCGGTAAACCCGCCACGCGCCCCCAACCAACCACTGCTCCCGGCGATAACACCTCCGCGCACACCCACGACTCCACCTCGTCACACCGCGCCCTCACCGAACTCTGCCGCACGTATTGGCCTCCTCTTTACGCCCACGCCCGCCGCCATCCGCTCCCGCCCGCCGACGCCGAGGACGCCGTCCAAGGTTTCTTCGCCCGCCTCCTCCGCCTCGAATCGCTCGCCACCGCCAATCGCTCGCGTGGCCGTTTCCGCGCTTTTCTCCTCGGCAGCTTCAACCATTACCTCGCCGACCTCCGCGATCATGCCCGCGCCGAAAAACGCGGCGCCCACCTCCTCACCCCGCTCGACACCGCCGCCGCCGAAGCCGCCTTCACGAGTGCGCCCGCGCCTGATCTCCCACCCGACCGCGCCTTCGACCGCGCGTGGGCGCTCGCGCTTCTCTCACGCGTCACGACGCAACTCCGCGACGAACACACGGCCACCAACCGCGCCGCACTCTTCGACGCCCTCAGCCCCCACCTCGCTGGTCGCCGCGCCGACGCGCCCCACGCTGAACTCGCCGCCAAACTAAACCTCAGCGAACCCGCGATCCGCGTCGCCTTGCACCGCCTGCGCAAACGCTATCGCCAGCTCCTCCGCGACGAAATCGCCCACACCGTCGCCCGCGAAGACGACATCGACGACGAACTCCGCCACCTCCTCGCCGCCCTCTCCAGCTAAGGCCAAAAAATCCGCTTGGCGTTTCCCCGCATCTCCGCGTTTTTGCGGATTGCCGATGAACCTCACCAAACACTGGGCCGCCGTCCTCGATGACTACGTGATCGATCTCGCGTGGTCTCCCGACGGATCCCAACTCGCAGCCGCCTCGGCCTCCGGCCCCGTATCCATTTTCCAAGGCCTCACCGGCGCCAAACTTCACGAGCTCCCCGGCCACGACGACGGCACCAACTGCCTCGCCTGGAAACCGTCCGCTTCCACCTCGCTCGCCACCGGCGGCCAGGACGGCTCCGTCAAACTCTGGGACACTTCCGCCGGCCAGCACACCGCCACCGCCGAACTCGGCACCGCTTGGGTCGAACACCTCGCCTGGCGCCCCGCGCCCGCCACTTCCGCTTCTCCATCGTCTACCCTCTCCCCTCCACCCTCTTCCGATTCCGCCTCCGCTTCCGCGCCCACCCTCGCCGCCGCCTCCGGCCGCGATCTCACCTTTCTCAATCCCGACGCCTCCATCCGTCATCGTTTCAAGTCCGCGCCCAAAACCCTCTCGGCCATCGCGTGGCACCCCCAAGGCGGCGCGCTAGCGGCCGCCTATTTCGGCGGCGTCTGCCTCTGGGACGCCGATGACTACCTCGCCCAAAAAGAATTCACCTACGCCAACGGCATTCACGCCCTCGTCTGGTCGTCCGACGGCCGCTGGCTTGTATCCGGAAACCAAGACCCGAGCGTCCACCTCTGGCTCCCCGAAGAAGACCAGGAATTCCACATGAGCGGTTACGAGGGCAAGGTGAAGGAGCTCTCCTTCGACCGCACCGGCCGCTGGCTCGCCACCGGCGGCGGACGCGATGCCTGCATCTGGGATTGCCTCAGCGCCGGCCCCGAAGGCCGCGAACCCGCCATGCTCCCTCACGACGCCAAAGTCTGCGCCGTCGCCTTCCAGAAAAAATTCGGCGTCCTCGCGACCGCCTCGCAGGACGGCACGCTCATGCTCTGGAGCCCCGAGCGAAAACAACCGCTCCGCGCCACCATCAAGATGCCCGCCG
>WUUC01193222.1_pt1 | contig 26490 bp, 29 predicted proteins | sample 6278441 | NCBI WGS metagenome assembly WUUC01 (sample SAMN13675441, study PRJNA597444) | soil metagenome | isolation source: soil | place: USA: Washington | collected 2017-10 | reverse complement strand
TCCACCGTTACGGACCATTTCAGGGATGTGTTTTGGAAAGATTACGAACCATGTACCGACCGACAAAGCGGCGGTCCCCATCAACCACGGGAGCCAACGCCGTTGCGATCCACTGTTTAGGGTTTTCGACCGCCAAACCAGCACAAAACCGATGCCTCCAGCCAAGCTAGCAAGGTTTCGAAATAGGACGAAGCCATTGCCTGGCGAGGCGATCGCATGAAACTCTTCCAGCAGCCCCATGCCGACAAAGCCTGCGGCGAGTGCGCGATGCTTCCCTACTCTAGACGCGTCGGGTGTGTGCAGTAAAACCATAGCCATCGCAATGGCAACGAGGCCTCCCACCGCTTCTATCGTCGAATGGAGCGGCTCATGGTGCCAACGCCAGTCGGGCCATAACGAATGCATGATGGTGCCCATGAGCAGCGCCCCGATGCTGAAGCCTGTCAAAAGGAAGTACAACACCGACAATCACTCTCCCTTGGTCTCCCGTCCACAATCCTCGATGTCATTCAGGACACAAGTTCCCACAAAGATCAAGGATGGCGATCTGGAACGGCGATTACCTAAAGATGAAGGACCGACCGCTGACAGGACAAACCGCCCTCATCCGGCCAGTGGAGAAAGCCTTTTGGTTTCTAAATTCTTGTGGGGTTACGTTGTCCGAGGTAAGGCTTCCCGAAATCGTAAACCGCGACGAGGCTTCCTCTTGTCATAACGGTTTGTCCAAGAGACGGAATAGTATCCTTCCGGCCCTCACAAAGTGTCGTTTAGAGGCACCGGCTATACGAGCTTGGAGGAAAGAGGCGACGGATGTCGCGGGGAGTCGGATTTCAAAAAAGGGTGTGACCACTTTTGTGACTAGATAGTCCCGAAGGAACGGGAAAGAACATCTGATCTTTAATGGCCGTCAGCGCGCCCCTTCCATACAGTTCCTGTACACGAATTAGCCCTATTCCTCTCCCTGAGGACAATTGTTTCATGGCCTTAAGGGTGGCATGTCGATTGCGTTGTCGGCTACCTCTGTGCATTAGCGAAAACTGCACAACACGAAGACGACACCACTGATCCGGAGGAGGGTTATGAATTCGATGCCTTTGGCTGTGGCAGGACTGATCATTATCGATTTCCTCATACTGTGGCTCTTGATCAAGCAGTGTTCAAACGGCGATCAGCGGCGCGAGATGAGACGGCACGCCATTTTCTTACCCGTGGAGGTTGATGGAAAGAAGGGCGTGAAAGCGTTAACCAGCGACCTTTCCCTGGGCGGCTGCAGAATTAACGGTAAACTGGCAGTCAAACATGGACAACATCTCCCCTTGCGGCTGCATCTACCTGGGCAGGAATCTCCTATCGTTGTTGAGCGAGCGGCGGTACGATGGGTGGGTGAAAAGGGCTTTGGTCTTAAGTTCATGTCTATACGCTCTAGCGACCGAGAACGACTCGGGGAGTTGCTCCAGTTGGTGGCGTAAGTGGCGGGTGAACCAGAGGAGCCTACGACATCTCCTATTTGTGTTTTCGCGGGATACTGTGTGGATTAAAGAGATCACGGCACGTTGGTTATATTCCGTCGGAAACCACGTCAGCGCCAGGTCACATCGCCCCAGCACACATAAAGAAATGTCTCGAATGGCGGAAAGTTGTTTGGGTTCTGCTCTTTCACAACACCGACCGGCGCTCTCCCGTTCCGAGTACTAGTACGGCTATGTCACTCACATAAACACGCCTCGACTTGTCGGTCCGAGGCTCAACATCCGTTCTCGCAGCCGTGGATGCAGCTGCCGGAGTCGTCGTGCTTGTCGTCGCAGGTTCGACACTGTTTGAATCGAAGCGCCGGTCAACGACCTGATCTCTCGACACGACAACCCGTGAGCCGCAGAGACTTTTCACATCAGCTCTAGCTTCGACCATCCAACGTGCTTTCGCATACTGTGTATCCTTTCTAATTCCGGATGGAGAGACCCTCTGCTTAGAAGGCGGTGCTCCGTATTCATCGGCAGTTGATTAGCTACGTAGTTTCTATAGGGCCAATTGCTTCTTGTAAGGTGACTTCGACCGGGATATACGTCGGCCAATGCTCGACAACCCTTCTCCCGGCGCCACCATCCGAGTACTGCTCGTGGATGACCACCCCACCGTCCGGCAAACGTTGCGTAGCGCATTGCAACCCTATCCGAACATCGAAGTTGTCGGCGAAGCGAGTGATGGTGAGGAGGCTCTTGTTCGTGTCGAACATCTTCAACCGACAGTCGTCATAATGGATATCTACATGGGACGAATGGACGGAATTACAGCGACCAGGCTCATCAAAGCACAATACCCGCAGGTGGCCGTGATTGGGTTGACCATTGAACAGAAAGACTTCCAACTCTTCGCGATGCACAGAGCTGGAGCGTTAGAGGTGATAGGGAAGGAGAATGCAATGGCAGAGTTGCCCCGCGCGATACACCGGGCGGTGGATAGACGTGACTGAGATTAAGACTCACCGACCTCGAAACAGGCTCTCCTCAAGCGTTTGAACCTCGTTGACTCTTTATCCTAAGAAGTCCACACTATCGTTCCCCCGCCATGCGAGAAGAAGATCATATATCTGTTCTTCTCATCGACTCCCGCAACACAGACCGCAACTACTACGCTGACCGACTCGAGATATCCTCGTCAGAGTATGTGATCTTCCAAGCTGCGAGCGGGAAGACTGGAATCTCTGTCTACGAGACTGTGGAGATCGACTGCGTGGTGCTCGAAATCGATTTAGCAGACATGTCAGGTTTTGAAGCCCTCGTACAACTTGTTCCAACTCGGCCACCGAAGGTGCCGGTTATTGTTCTCACTCATTTGACGAATCCATTCATCCTTGACCTGGCCGTCAAGAATGGTGCGCTGGCAGCGTTGTACAAGGGCAGCACACCTGGTGATGTTCTTGACAAGACCATCCTTCGGGCTGTCTCAACTATCCAGAGGGATCGTAAGAAACAGACTGTCACGTCATCCGTTCAGTTTGACCTTCTTGAAGATTCGCTGACCGGGTCACCCGCGTCCATTCGTAATGAGCCTTTTTCACCGGCATCCTTACGTGACGCACGGTCACAAAGCGTCTAGGCTCCTGTCACCACATCAACACCTGCTGCGGCTTCCTCGATACGATCCGCTGAACCTTCATTTATGCCCTCGAGTGTTTAAGTTACCCAGCGTTCTGCTCGGTCTCCTTCTCGCATAGATGACGCAGATCATCAGAGCGCCACGGCGCTAGTTGACGGTAAGAAAGTCATTGGCAAATTGTGTTATCAGAGGCTCAACCGCCTCGGTAACTCGACCTGTTATTTGCTCGCCGATTATTGCAACCTGTACTCTGTTCCATGTACGGGCAGACAGTTTTTGCTCCGGTCTGTTCAGCAATGACACTGTCTGGTGAAGTTCGACTTCTATCGCTAAACAATAGGTTCCCGCACTGCTGTCTTTGAGGGGGTTTACCTTCACGTAAAGAAAGGGTGCGGAGGTTGTCTGGAGTCGTTCTGATGCACTCAGAACTCTTATCCCGTTGGACTCAAGAACCAGTTCGACGCCTCTGCGAATCTCATCCCGCGAAAACCCGGCAGCTTCCTCCTCTGGTAAAAAGTTCTCTACGATAACCTCTACCCCAATGAGCCTGCGTAGTGATTCACGGTCCTCAACCCGCCCCGCTCGCGCGCCGCTGGGGTCGAGGTGACTCAGAACCGTCAAAGCCACAATCAGGACATATCGCATGATGTCTCTCTGCGCGGGTGGGTGGGCTTCTGCCTACATGGCGGCGGACATGATCCTTTAATGATTGCACGGCGATCTCCCGATATCGGCGCGAGGCGCTGATTCGGTGCCGCGTGACGTTTCCGTTCAGTGAGTGCGCACATGGCTCAGCCCTCCGTCAAGCTGGCCGTGTTCAAAATCGCCAACGGCGAATTGTTCGGCACCCGATAGTAGCTCTGGAGGTGCGGCCCCCACTCCGCGAGGTTTCCCGGTGGATTGATGAACGGGGTAGGGTCCGCGTGTTGGAACATTAGCTGCAGCATGTCAGGACCGGTATTGTGGAATCGCAACTCCGCGATCGGTGTGCTGGAGAAAATGCAAATGCCTTCACAGAACTCCGCCGTATTGTCCGGCTGCGAACTATCAAAGACCGTGGAGGGCAGGAGATTCGCCACCTGGCCGCTATTGACCACAATATTCCAACTCGTCAGTCGGTACATGACATTGGGCTGGAGCGAGCGCACGTTCGTGGCGTTCGGTCCTTGCGTGATCTCATACGTGAAGGTGCCATCTACCGTGCCATCCGGTCCAAACGTCCCGCTGAAGTGCAGCGTGAGGAGGTTGGCCTGCACCTCGATAGTCACCGAATCGCTCGAGCCGCCCTCCAGCGAGAGCGACACGACGTACAGGCCCGTGAGGTCCGGTGAAAAGGTCGGCGTCAAGGTCGTGGGGTCCTTCAGCGTCGCGCTGCTTCCAGTCGGCACACTGATGAACTGCCACAAGTAGTTAGGCTGTGGTTCGGTGGTCGAACTGCTGCCGGACAGCGTGACGATGGTGCCGAGCTTGATGGTTTGATCCGGCCCAGCATTGACGGTCAGCGCCGGAGCGGATGGCGATGCCGGTTGCTCGGTCTCTCGAGTGGACGGCGGAGGATTGGCGCCGTCTCCAGTGCAACCCTCGATGAGCAGCATTAGTATGATGAGTGCGCGTGTCATCGTGGTCCTCCTCGGCCTCCGCCTCGTGAAAGACTGGAAGGCAGCACTTCAGCGACTCTTTTCATAGATGATTGTTCGCTCCGTTAGCTCAGTCGGATCAAACATTGGCTTCCCATCCTCATCAATCGGCATGATGAGGCGGCGAGTCGTTCTCTTCGTCCAATTTCTCTGCGCGTCATATTCGTACATTGATACGCTTTTCTCATTGAGCGATGGCCTGGCGGGATTCGTCGTTTCTTCCGAGATCGGATAGCCCTTGTCGACATACTTGTAATCGGTCGTGGATTGAAGCACACCATTCTTGTAGGCTGCACGTGAGATGAGCCTTCGGCGTTGGTCATAAGTGAATTCTTGTCGCAGGATCGAACGGTAGTGAAACGTGAGTGCTTCTCGCAGCAAGCCATCCGGGTCGTAGGAGTACATCATGAGCGCAGAGAAGGTGCCGCACATATGATAGACCGCTTCGGCGGTTTTCTTCCCGCTCGCATCGTAGGCATAGAGACGTGAGATGTATTGCTGCCCCTCACCGTCTTCTGTGATCTCATGCAACCGCCTTCCATCAGGCCCATACACGTAAATGAACTTTTGAAGCTGTTCGCCAACCTCAGGGTGTTCAATGGCTGGTGGGGTGCGGATGACCGAGTGCTGAAGCATCCCTGCACGATCGTAGGTCGCGACCGTCGTCGAGGCTCGTGATTTCGTCACGACCTGCCGAACAGGACCGAGCAGGCCATCGCGGTCGAGGTCCCGATCCTTCACGTCACTCGTGCCAGTGATGAGCGCACAGCTCGCGATCACGGTGAGTGTAAGGACCAAGCCGAATGCTCTACATGTGGTGCTCATAACGCAATACTAACTTGCTTGAATCTGGACTCATGTGTCTCCTCACCATCTTCTGTCGCCGGCCGTGGGGAAGGCCAGCTTCTATCACAGGTAAGCCGGCTGTCGCGACGGTTTTCTCGGGCGATCGGGCCTTGCTCCTTCGCTCGACCGGTCACATTGTGCAAGTTAGCCATGCACCTACGGAAAATGATCCAAACACGGCTGTTACAGCATCCTTCCACTTCCTTGAGGAAGTCGGGACAATTTGTCGTTACCAAGACACGTTGCTCTTGTCAGCGATTTCCCACAAGGGCTTAGTTCATCAATTACGACTGCTTCGGAGGCATGTCGACGGCCTATGTCTTGCGATTTGTACTCACAGGGGCTGGGCATTGTTCTGAAAGGAGGTTTAACATGAAGACACTAAGTATGAGTCCGCTGCTTATTGCAGCTGCCCTCGCGGCGTTCGTCGGCTGCGCTGGTTCCTCCAAACAGTCGCAGCGCGTAGCTCAGGGAGAGACATCGCAACCCATCGTCATGGGAGAGAAATCACAACAGAAAGGTCAGCAAGGATTTGGGCTGGAAGGCGCTGAGTCATCAAGCGTCATCTTAGGGGGTCCAGAAATCCTCTTCGGCCGCATCGAACAGGTGGAGGATAATCACGTTACGGTTCAGGGCAATGACGGGCAATTCATGAAGCTACAGCTGACCAAGGACACGAACATGGTGTGCACCAGTGGATCAGAGGCGAAGCTTGTGACGGGTCGCCAGGATCTGCCCGAGCAGGCAGAAATCCCGATTTCTCCTGCGGCAGAAGAACAGATGAACAGGCATGATCCCAGCCGCATCGATGAGCAGTTGAACCTGTTGAACAACCCAAATCGGCAGCAAGCGGAATACGAAACGCCTGCACCGGCAAAAGACCCTTCCACATTGAAAGACGTGGTGGGATCTACTGACGAAGCGGCCAATAAAGACGTCGCTCGGGGATCTGGATTCGTTATTGGAGGATCCGATTGCCGCTTTAAGCCAGGCGATCTCGTCCGGATCGAAGCCTCTGATGTGGGCACCATAACAACAATGGCGAATCTTCCCTATGAAGAGGAGGGGAATGGATCTCAGGTCGCCGCCGAGAAAGAGGAAGACCTCCGGACCAGTGCACAATAACCAGTGAATCTTCGAGGGGTGGGGGACATCAGGCCCTCATCCCTCTCTCCTTCATGACTTCTGTTCGATAAATGAGCAAGCCAGGATGATTCGAATAAAACACATTCTAGGAGATGCTATTTTTTCGTTTATGGCACATAAAAAGAATTACTGTCCCCGGCTCCGCGCCGCCCTGCGGACGTTCATGTTCCATCGCTAAATCAGCAAAGGTCGACTGCCGTTCCCTTAGGATGGCGGTTGCCGCCTAGTGCGTCTTACCCGATCGGAATTAACGCCCCATTAATCTGGCTTGCATCATCCGAAGCGAGAAACATCAAGGTTCGGGCGATGGCTTCAGGCCTAGCCCATTTGGATGGATCGGCCGCGGGCATCGCCTTTCTATTAGCGGGTGTATCAATTGTGGCCGGCAAGACACCGTTGACCGTCACACCTGACCCGTCCAGTTCGATCGAGAGAGTACGGATCAACGCGATCAGGCCTCCCTTCGATACGATATATGCCGCCGCGCCTGGAAATGGTTCGAGTGCCGCACGGGCGGCGACGTGCACAATGCGTCCCCGTCGCCGTTCCAGCATGGAGGGCAACACTGCCTGTGAGAGAAAAAAGGCGGACGTGAGATTCATGGCCACCATCCGCTGCCACAGCGACACATCAGTATCCACCACAAGGCCTGTGGCGAAGCCACCGATCAGATTGATCACTGCATCAAGGCGGCCTGATGTGTGAAGTACTTCATCCACGAGGGCTCGGACCTGTGTCTGGTCTGTGAAGTCGGCCTTGAGCGCGGTGACTCCGGACAGTTGAGGAGGATTGAGATCCCCCAAAATGACCGAGGCACCTGCCGAGACGAACGCGGGCACGACCGTCTGCCCCAGTGCGCCGGCCCCGCCGGTGATCAATACGGTTTGCCCTTTCATTCGATTCCAGCCATGCCTTATACAGCCCGAATGGACCCTTCCATTGCCGTTTCCACCTCCAAGCTCTGGAGATCCCTCGAAATGGTCGCGACCGCTAGCGTGCGACCTCCCAGCTTATAGATGACAGCACAGTCTTTCGCTTCCAGACTTCCGCTGATTTCGACGGTATCCCATTTCTCCGCATGACCGACGTACTTAATGGAGACGTCGTATTGATGTGTCCAGAAGAATGGGACGGCATCGAACCGTTCACGACCACCCAAGATGTTCCGCGCCGCAACCTGACCTTGACGTTGCGCGACGACCCAATGCTCAATCCGAATGAGCCCACCGGAGCGGGGATCGGGCCAACGCGCAATATCACCTGCGGCGAAAATTCCCGGCACGCTCGTTTCGAGATACTCATTAACGACGATGCCGCGATCCACTGTCAATCCAGCCTGCTCAGCCAGCGCCAGAGAGGGCCGCACCCCCACCCCTAAGACGATAAAATCAGCATCTACCTCGAGGCCGCCGCTCAACGTCACCCGAGCTCCCTGAACCCGGACGACCGTTTCCCCGAGGTGAAAGACCACGCCTTGCGCTTCGTGAAGCGCTCGAATGAATCGGCCAACCTCCTGACCCATCACTCGTGCAAGGGGCTGCTGGTCCGGTGCGACCACGTGAACACCAAGACCCCGTGCGCGTAGGGACGCAGCGACCTCAAGGGTGATGAAGCCAGCTCCCACCAGGACGACCTGCTTGGAGGAAGTGGTTTTCTGAGCCAGGGTTCTGCTGTCCGCAAACGTTCGAAGATAATGGAGCTGCGAGTCGGACGCACCAGGAATGGATAATTTCACGGGGTCCGCGCCGGTCGCCAACAAGAGCGCCCCAAAATTATAGGCTCTGCCGTTTTGAACTTGGATCCGCTTCTGCGGCGCATCGAGGGACGATACGCGCGCGTTCAGAACAAGGTCAATGTTCTGGTCACGGTAGTAGTCCGGCGATCGCAGTGGAATCCATTCATCCGGCGCGGTGCCCGCGAGATAGTCCTTCGAAAGATTCGGCCGATCGTACGGAGCGGAATCGTCCGCACTCAGCATGGTAATGGGCTTGTCGTAGCCTTCTCGCCGCAGCATATCGGCGGCGGCGAAACCGGCGGCGCCGCCGCCAACGATGACTACCGACGGCGGATCCTTCTCACTGGGAGCGGACACCCGTTTCCGAACGGGTGCAGACAATTTCTCGCGCAGGAACACCTTCCCGCCGATTTGTTCGACCCGCCAGCATGGGATGGCGTCGAACGCAGGTGCCCGCAACGCCTCTCCTGTTCGAAGACTGAAACAGGCATGATGCAGTGGGCAGCGGACTTCATCGCCGTGCATGAGACCTTGTGCGAGCGGCCCGCCATAGTGGGAACACTTCGCTCCAACGGCGAAGAATTCGTTCCCGCGTCGTGCCAAAATCACATCTTCACCGCCGAATCTTCCCTGCAGCATTGAGCCGTCAGGGAGAGAGTGAACGTCTACCCCGTTCCCAAAATCTGGGCCTTCGCTGTCGTCCATACCCTGCACCATGAGCGTACCTTCCCTACCTCTAGGCTGAAACTGAGGATGTACGATATTGAGTCACCGCGCCTTCATTGTGCTGAAAGCGCAGTCGGCCCACGGATTCTCTTTATCCATTAATATTCCTTTCAGTCAGGCAACTCAAGATCGCCGCTCTAGGACGCAGAGTCCGGCTCGACACGCCGGAAACCCCTTATTATTCAATGGTAAAGTGGTCGCCCTCCAGTCGCGCGCCGTCCACCGTTGATCCATCACGGGACAGCCTTTCTCCGTAAACACCACAGCCGCAGCTGCCGCTGCAGGCGAGATGACGTACTTGAGAGATGTTGCGCCTATGTAACGAGTCGTAACACCTTTGAGGAATTGGAACTTGTCTCAGCCCGCGATTACTCTAAGAAAAAGGCCGGAGGCCATTATGTTACGATGGGACTTGAAGCGAGAACGCCGAAGACAGAAGCGTAACGCACTCTTACTGCTAGCAGTCGCTGGTGCAGTTCGACCCGCCGACATTGAGATTCGATACCGGGGAAGTGACAGATTGCTCGGGACATGGTCAAGCGAGACGGATTTGAAATCGTCTCAGGCAGCCGGTTCTCACCGCTCGATTTGGAGCACTGATATTCGGCAAATTTGGAAAATATATCGTCACCAAGCAGCGCCCGGATCCCTTCCTCATTAAGCCCTTCATCCTTTAAGGGCTATCTCACCGGCTCATATTCATAATGTGCGAGTCCTGCGCCTAAGGTTTTAAATTTTTCATCCCGCCCACCTTAATCGATCGATATGCGTTTTCTCGCCAGACGCTTCTATATACCCCAGGGTCCCGTCTTCCTAATGCTCGTGGCTTTCCTTGGTGACCGCCTGTTTATGGATACATAGACTCTACCGGCGGGCACCCAGGTTGACGGCGAAACTCGGCTGGCAGCAGATGCCCTCCGTCTCACGGCGCCAACTTAGATCTGCTTCAAGGCGACCGAAGCGATGCTTCAAGCGGCTTAACCCTGCCATCGGTTTGGCTTAGTCATCGTGTTTTTCTTTCTCGGAAAATGAAATGGCGGGCGGCAATACTCGAGCGGTGGGCTCTTGCAAGTCCAGAGAGTGGACGAGGGTGACCCTGCTTTGGTCAGACATGTTCAGACGCGACCAAGAAAGTAGGCCATCGTCATTGTCTTACTTAAATAGACTGCCTGCCGTCCTGGTCGTGATCGCGAGCGGCTGCTTTACGCCAGGATGCGTCGCCGTAGGGGATGAACTCGAGCTGTCCTCGCGTGATCCGGCGGAAGATCAACTGCTGATTGCGGAGCGGTACAGCGAAGAAGCGTTGAGATTTTATCAGAAGGCCGAGGAGGCGGAGGCCCGGGCAGCCATCTACGCAGATTTATTTGGTGTAGATTCCGATTGGGTGAAGAGCACCCGACTGCTCGCGCAGTCGTATAGGGACTCGGCACGGCAACGCGAACGTCTGGCCGCCGATCACGCCACGCTCGCCGGCAAGACGCCTGTAAGCAAAAGCTTCCGCTCGGAATAATCTTTCTTCGATGAGAAAGGAGAAACGACTATGACTCGTTACGTCATTGCGTTTTGCTTGATGGCGGTGCTCGTATCGGTCGGCGCCTGCGGCACGAGCGTTCATCCCGGTCAGCGTGGGTTGCGATGGTATCCCTTGACGGAAGGCCTGTCTACCGAGCCGTTGAAGAGCGGTTTCTACTGGCGGGCGCCGTGGAACGACGTGTTCGTGTACGACGTTCGCTGGCAGAGTTACACGGAAAAGGTAGATGCGTTGAGCGCGGATGACCTGCCGATCACGCTGCACAGCGCCGTCACCATGCGCCCGATCGACAAAGAAATCTATTTCCTGGCGCAGGAGGTAGGCCCTCGATGGTACCAAGAAGTTGTGCGGCCGCTGCATCTCTCCGCCGTGCGCAGCGTGGTCTCGAACTACCCGATGGTGACTATCCCTGAGCAAAGCATTGAAATCGGGAACAAGATCGAAGCCGTGATGGTGGATGCGCCCAAAGGACGTCATCTCGAGATTGCAACCGTCGCGCTTTCTGAGATTGAGCTGTCGAAGCAGGTCCTAGAGGCCGTTGAGCGCAAACAGGCCAAGGAGCAGGAAAAAGAGCAAAAGGAGTTCGAGGTCTTGATCGCAAACCGGGATGCAGAGATCGCACGGATCCATGCCAAAGGAGAGGGGGATGCCATCAAGATTCGAGCGGAAGGGGAAGCTGAAGGCCAACGCATCCGCGCGATGGGACAAGCAAAGGCCCAAGAGACCATCACGAAGACGCTGACGCCGGACTACCTCCGCTTTAAATTGTACGAAAGTCCCAACGCCAAGCTCGTTCTCTTGCCGGAGCGGACAGACGTCCCGCTCGTATTGAACCCGGGCATGCCCGAACAATCACGCGGCTTTCAGGAACTTGAGCCCCGTGGGGAGCAGGCGCAGTCCCGTCCGTAAACAGCAGCCGATTCGCTTGTGGTGCGCGCTCTCGCCTTATCACGTTTCCATCAGCGTCGAACCCGCACCACCAGGCTTGTCAACCGGCCGTCTGCATCAGAGAACCTGTTAAGCTATTGCTGACGCACGCACCTCGCTTAGCCCGTCCTTCTCTGTAGGGCCTGACCTTCAACCCTACAGCGGCCATAATCCGTGATGGCATATGCAGCAGCTGTAACGTCGTGGTGCTACCGTGGACAGTGCGGCATAAACATTGCTGGCGCCAGTCTCTGCCATAAGTGATAGTTCGAACACGAGCCCCGAAATGATGATTCGCTCTCAAGCTGTTCCTTTCCCAAGTACCATCGCCCTGTGCCTGGCGATCATATGCCTCACGGTATCTGCCTGCGCGGCCAGCAAACCTGACATGGACACGTCTAGGCAAGAGCGCCTTGAATATGAGGCAGCGGCCAACGAACTTCGCAAGTCAGCCGAAGGAGGAGATCCATCGGCTCAAAACAAACTCGGCCTGCTGTACTACGAAGGCACCGGCGTCTCTCAAGACCATAGGCGTGCGAAAGAGTGGTTTGAAAAGGCCATTCAGAAGGGACATGCAGGAGCCCAAGTCAACCTCGGTACGCTATATCTTCGAGGAGAAGGCGCTCCACAAAGCGCACAGATGGCGTTGTTTTGGTTTAGTCGGGCGGCAGCGCAAGAAGATGCTCTTGCTTTTGCAAAGCTTGGATTGATGTACGCACAGGGCCGAGGAGTGCTCCAAGACTTTATTCAGGCCCATATGTGGTATAACCTCAGTGCGGCGCGGGGAGAGATGAGATCTGCTGAGGCCCGCGATGCGCTCGCCAGACAGATGACCCCCATTCAAATTGCCGAAGCACAGCGGCTTGCACGAGAGTGGAAACCAAGAGAAGAGACGCCCCGCAAGACTGCGTACTAACGATTTGGTCCGTCGCGGCCCACCGTTCGGCGCGATCAGGTGCCTTTGCCAAGGATGCTTGACGCCTTCGATTGTCAAAACTAGCGAAGGCTAGAGCGTGCCCCCTGCGATCAACTGCACAAGTCCGCGCTGATAAGACCGAAACCCGACAGCCCACGCACGGATTCCTTCGTCGGCAATGGCCTTTGTTTACTTCGCCTCATCAGCTCTGATGGAGTATGGCGCTCATGCAAGAGCAGCAGCGCAATGACTTGAATATGCATGAGCGCAAGAGGGCTGTATGCGGTCAGAGGGTCGGGGGCAACAGCGAATCGGCGTCCTTCGGTTGATCACCGATGTGAGAAGCACATTATCGGTCCCGCTCGGCCGGTGTAGCTTTCGAATGGCCGCGGCATTCCGCATGCGGGCAATGACAAAGGCCGGACGGCAATCCGTTCCGGCATTCATCGCTACAAAATTCCTTGCCTTCAGGGATCTGGCAGGTACACAGTGGTACCGCGCACGTTTTCATCGTTGCACCCCCGTCCACGGTCACGACTGCCATTACTAGACCATAGACCGCCGTTCTCCGCGTACTAGGGAATTTCCTTGGGCGTGGTGCGATGCGCCGGATCTTGACTTTGAGGCAGCCGGATTTACCTCCTGACCGTTGTCTGATACGAACCAAAATGAACCAAAATGAAATCGTGTGAGGCCCGGTCTGAATGAAATCGTGTGAGGCCCGGCCTGAAGGGTATCGGCGGGAGTACTGTGCCCCCTTATCCCTACTGGCATTGATTACACCGAAAGATCGTGCCAACGGGCGCTCGTGGAAAAGGGGAGTGAGGTCATGAACACGTACTTGCCGAATATCTCGCCCGACCAAGTCGGACCTCTTCGATCGTCAGGTTGATCGAATGTTTGTCGAAGTGTTAGGTCAGTCTCAGACTACGCTTTCTGAATGGATTCCAAATAGTAATGTCCGGGAGGATGAAGACGGCTTTCATGTACAATTGGCGCTCCCAGGGTGGGAGGCGAACGAGTTAACGCTGGAAGTGAATCACGGGATGCTGACCGTCGCAGGACAGCGCATCTCTGAAGGCTCCGATGTTCCCGATATTGTCGGCAAGAAATTCTCCCGGGCTTTCAGACTGCCCGAATCTGTCTATTGGGACAGAGCGAAGGCTGTGTACGCAAGAGGGCTGCTGACGATCTCATTCAGGAAACGGACACAGGCAAAGCCTCGTCGGATTCTCATAGAGGTGGAATAACGATACTAGTGGGCGATAACGGAGCAATCTATGCGAACAGTCAGAGTGCTGGACAGCGGTGATGCCTTGGCCACGGGACAAACCTGCCTAAAACGGATCATGGAACTCGAGGCACTTTGGCGGACCAGTCAGCGCTGGTCCGAAGCAGCGCATGTAAGCCAGTCGGCCGAATCTTCGGAGAGGTTTGAAACCATGGTCAACATTGGCCAGCCGATTCCGATCACCAACCCGCCCTGTCGATGACCCCGTCGCTATCACATTCCGTTGCCTCGATTCGCTGCGTCAAGTCATAGTCTGATGCGCCCCCGTGGGCCCACTCAAGAGTCACGGCACGCGAACGAGATTCTCCACCTGTCGCGCAATGAACACTTAAACCCGCTTCAGGGGGTTGGCCCAGTACGTCTGGATACTGCCCTCCGGTTACGATCGGGTCTTTACGCGTGCAAGTCATAGGAGGAGCGACATGACAACGGGAATCGCCAATCAGATCAGCGCGAGAAACCAGATCAGCGGGACAATTGCGGATATCCAGACTGGAGGAGCCATGAGCGTTGTCACGGTGTCCGCAGGCGGCCACACCATCACTTCAGCCATTACGAACCAAGCCGTCAAAGAACTAGGCCTCGCCAAACATGATCAAGTCACGGCACTCGTGAAGGCGACAGAAGCCATTATTGGGAAAGGGGATGCCGGCGCCATGAAGATCAGCGCGCGGAATAAAGTGAGCGGACGCATAGTGAATCTTGAAAAGGGATCGGCGATGGCTGCGGTGACGCTTGACGCTCACAATTGGAGGCTCACCACCGCGATCACACGACAGGCCGCAGACGATCTGCAACTCACACCGGGCGACCAGGTGACCGCGTTCTTCAAAGCCACGGAAGTTCTGCTTCAGAAAGCGTAAACGTGCCGTGTAGCCACGGCTATCCGGGTACGCAGCACAACAAAGTGCTCCCGAGTGCCGTCATGCGGCATTGCGTTTTTGATCCGGCGGAAACAGCTCGCCAAGTTCTTGAAGGCAGCAGGCGATCTCGTGGCGCTCTTCCTCGTTCAAGGAACGCTCCTGGAGAGACTGCAGCAGCGCTTTCGTTGCCGAGATAAAGACCAGTACGTCGGATCCGATAGCCATGGCTATTCGAGTCAATGTCCGCGTAGGGGCATGCGGCTTAATGGGCGCGTGGCGTCACGGCGTAATCACCGTCGTTTTCGTAGAGCAAGCACACACCGAGCTCCAGATGCGTCAATTTGGTGTGGGCAAGAGAAGACTCTGCGTTCCCATGACGCCCAACCATACGCCTTTCAAATGGACGGTACCTACTGGGAAAGCGCCTGGCAGCGCATCACCTGTTCAAGCGTCATGAGGAACGGTGGCAAGCCACTTCCCAGGGCACTGTGTGCCGGGAACAGTTCCCAAGAGGAACCTTTGTCGCCTGAAAGGACAACTATTCGACGCGATTCCGCCCGCGTCATGAGTATTTATCTCCCGCTTCCTAACGGATCCTTGACGAGAGCGGAATCGTCGATGAGCGATTTCGCCTTTTCCAAAGCTGCCCATTCCGCATGCTCACGATCCGCATAGGTGTTCCCGTCAGGAAAACCGGTTATTTCCGTCTGCTCCGACTTCATAATGGTATACTGACAGGCCCACATCAGACCCTCCCTACGCGGAAGCAGCTGAATTGTGTGTCCTTTGTAATGCTGATTGATCATGGCGGCCGGCGGGGGCCGTCCTCTCTCTATACGATGTGTAAGTATGTTCGTAGCAAGTATGTTGCCTTGACATTGAAATGACTCGCTTATGTAGGACTAGGGGTGTCCCTAGTTTATGCACTAGGCCTAGAGGAATAAGGTTTCGGCCATTCGTCGAGCCTGTTATCGCTTCGACAGCCAGAGGGGAGGCCTTCGCCTCGATGGCGCGGTGCTCTAGGGTGTCGATGAGAGTGGGCTTGAGCTTGTGAGCATGCAGATCCTGGTCCGTTCAGCGGGCAATCACCGCTCGATGTCCGATTTCGCTACTTTACACGGGGGCATTCATGTCTCAAGCGGCGCGTCGTTTCAATCGTACGCACACACGAACCGATGTCATTCGAGTCCTGTTAGTGGACGACGTCGAGAGTGTTCGCCAAACGCTGAGGAGCATTCTCGCAACCTATCCGAACTTCGAGGTTGTCGGTGAAGCCTGTAACGGAGAGGAAGCATTGGAATCCGTTCAAGTATTGAAGCCGTCGGTGGTCGTCATGGATATCAACATGCCGCGGTTGGACGGGATCAAGGCGACCACACTGATCAAACGCGTATATCCGCACATCGTCGTCGTTGGATTGTCCGTCTATGCGAATGATGACACGAGAAAAGCGATGACGGCGGCCGGTGCCACCACCGTCATTTCCAAAGAAGCGGCCGTCGAACAGCTCCGTGACGAGATTATCGAATCGGTCAACCGGCGGTCGGCCGCTTTTCATTAGACGGCCGAATGGAGGAACATTGGGGCATCAGGCACAGGCGGGGCTACCACTGCAGCTGCGTAACACGCTTCCATCGCTCGCGTAATTCCGGCTTCGGGATGTCCGAAGCCTGATCACTGATGACGTAGCAATTTTTCCCCTTCCCCTTTGCGCGGTACATTGCGCCATCTGCATCCCGTACCAAATCTTCCGCGCGTTCGTGAATATTCGTACTCAAGGCGATGCCGATGCTGGCGCCGACCTGTACCGGTTCCCCGACGTTAATGGGGGCTTGAATCTTCGCGAGGATGCGTTCCGCGACGTGGATGGCATCCGTCTGACCTTTCACGTTGTTGATCAGAAAGGTGAATTCGTCCCCGCCGTACCTGGCGACGAGGTCGCCTCGTCTCAAACAGCCTTGAAACAACTTTGACGTGTGCCTCAAGACTGCGTCGCCGGCCTTGTGTCCCAGCCGGTCATTGATCGGTTTGAATCCATCCAGGTCGACAAAGAGAATCGCAAACTGGAATTCCCGATTGTGTTGCCCGCACTTGACGGACCGGGCAACACGCTCGAGAAATTGAGCGCGGTTTGGGAGTCCCGTGAGGGCATCGCACATGGATTCGTTGCGGGTGTGTTCCTCCGTGTCGCTGATGCGTTGAATTTCCGCCTGCGCGATGCTGATCTTGCTCATGAAGACCAACGTCAGGCAAAGCAGGGCCGGCAGAACGAGGACGTCTTCTGTGTGCAGCAGTTTCATATGATGCAACATTGCGCCGTATCCGCCGATGATCAGACTGCTGAGGAGGCAGAAATGGAGAACCGACCTGACATAGGACGCCATCGTCAATAGCAGCATCAATGCGCAGACCATCCACGAGCCGGTGCTCGATCCCATGAGCATACCGCTGGTTAACAGCACCCCGGCATTGCCCAAGGTCATCAAACCCATAAACCAGGCTGCGGAAAGCTGCCCCTTTGGTACGACCAGCACCATGAGGGTAAGAAGAGCCATGACGATCAGGAGAGCCGCGTGCAGGCGAATCGTCGGCAGCAGTTGATAATGTGTGCTGTAGAGCGTGAGGAACATCACGTGAAGAAACAGGAGGTACCCGCGCGGCGCCGATGTCGTGATGTGTCGTGTGTTCATGCGTCCCCACTCCCCATCGTTGCCCATGTACCGTCTACATTCAGTGTAGCTGGCTTCGGCATCTCCGCATCCCTAAGAAGGGGGAGTTGAAGGCCGTCCAGAAGGGGGGTGTCCGGGCCGGTTGAGGGATTACGTAAGGGCCCGACAGGACCATGAAATGGACTACTAGATGCAAGCGGCGTCCATTGAGTTTGGCTCTGAAGCTGGGTAGACTTACCTACCGGTGTTCTTGCTTCCGAAAGCATGCCTACGAACGGAGGTACTATGGGAAAGGGTGGTCTCATCCTGTGGTCGCTCACCCTGCTTACCGTAGGAGCGGTGGCGATCGCCGCCGACCCGCCTCCTCCCGGGAAAGGCGGTCAACAGCCCGCAGTTGAAACGGGAAAAGGCAAAGATGGCGCGCCGATGATTCTCATCCCCGCCGGCCCATTTACCATGGGGAGTAACGAGGGTCTCCCCAACGAACGGCCCGAGCATACGGTCGAATTAGATGCGTACTATATTGATCAGTACGAGGTGACGTTGGCGCTGTATCGAAAGTTCCTCGAGTCGGGAAAGCACGACTCGCCCGCTACCTGGGACGATGAAGCAGCGACGACAGTCGGAGACCGTCCGGCTATCGGCATGAAATGGGCTGATGCGGACGCCTACTGCAAGTGGGCAGCGAAGCGTCTGCCGACCGAAGCGGAATGGGAGAAAGCGGCGCGTGGAACAGACGGCCGCCGATACCCATGGGGCTCCATGCAGCCCTTCGTCGATATCGCCAATTACAACCGCGGCCTTTGGGTGAGTGAAGCGGTGACGTTGGCGTCGGTGACCAGCGGCCTCGAAGGCATGAGCGTTCGTCATGGCTTGAAACAGGGAGGCAAAAGTCCCTTTGGATTGAATCACATGGCCGGGAATGCGGCTGAATGGGTCGCGGACTGGTACGATCGCGACTACTATCAGAACAGCCCGAAAAAAAATCCGACTGGTCCCGCGCAAGGGGAAAAGCGGGTTCTTCGGGGTGGCTCCTGGGCCGACCTCCCGCTAGCCCTGCGCGTCACAGCGCGGGTGTCTGCGGAACCGGAGTTCGAAGACCGGACGGTCGGCTTTCGCTGTGCAATGACTGCGACTCAGTGAATCACTCTCTGTCCATCGACGTCCCGCAGTGTTCTCTTCTCGCCCCCACTCTTCCATTCCATGTCTGAACGAAGGGTCAATGCCCTGGTGGCGGCAGTCCTGCTACTGGGCGTCCTTTGGGCTGTCGTGTCTGCCCGCCGGCCCGTCGAGCCGCCGGCTAGCCGGGTTCCCGCTGTGCTCCCGGAGATGGTGCCGCTGGTGACTGGAGACGAGCCGGTCGTCGTCATCTTCACACGTGCCGGCTGTCCTGTGTGCCATCAAATCCCAGGCATTGCCGGAGCCGATGGTCGTATCGGCCCGCCTCTCATGCTCGGGACTACCGGTCCCCAACGGTTGCACGATCCTGCGTATCGAGGTAAGGCGAAGAGCGTGCACGAATACGTCGTCGAGTCAGTTCTCGAGCCGAGCGCGTTTATCGCGCCGGGATATCCACCCGACACGATGCCCACGTGGTATGGAGCGAAATTGAGCGCGTTAGCGTTGGAGAAAATTGCGACGTATCTGGAGCGCCAGACGACCGGAGAGGAAGGCCCGTCGAAGTAGTGATGGTGCGTGGCAGAAGAATGATTACAACTTGCGGATTGGCCTGACGTTGCCCGGAGCACCGCCTTGGATTTTGAACGGACTTTCTCCCGTTGCATGAGGGCCTTTGTCGAGGAGAGCATTGATCGCATCGTCTCCTTTCAGGCCTTCGAGCTTGATCTTCAAGCGCAGGTTGTTCGCGCTGTCGGCGTTGATAAGGGCCTGCTCGAGCGAGATTTTCCCCTCCTTGTAGAGCTGTAACAGCACGTAATCGAATGTTTGACAGCCTTCGTCGATGCCTTGTTCCATCGCTTCCTTGAGCGTATCCACCTCGGCCTTCTTAATCAGGTCCTTGATGCGCGGCGTATCCATCATGATTTCGAGCGCCGGCACCCGCTTCCCGTCGGTTGACGGTACCAGCCGCTGGGAGACGATCGCACGGAGGTTGAGGGACAGCTGGAGATAGATTTGGGCATGCCGTTCGACAGGGAAGAAGTTCATGATGCGCTCGATCGCCTGATTCGCGTTGTTCGAGTGCAGCGTGCCGATGCAGAGATGGCCGGTTTCGGCGAACGTGATAGCGGCTTCCATGGTTTCCGTGTCCCGGATTTCGCCGATGAGAATGACGTCGGGCGCCTGGCGAAGGGTATTCTTGAGGGCGTTTTGAAAGGACAGGGTGTCGAAGCCCACCTCGCGCTGGGTGATGAGCGACTTCTTGTGATTATGAACAAACTCAATCGGGTCTTCGACCGTGACGATGTGTCCGGGATGCACCGAATTCCGGTGATCGATCATGGCGGCGAGCGTTGTGGACTTTCCTGAGCCGGTCGCGCCGACGACGAGCACCAGACCCCGCTTGGTCATGGCGATGTCTCTCATGATGTCCGGCAGACAGAGCTGCTCGACGGTCTGGATTTCAGCTTTGATGTGCCGGAATACGAGCCCCACGTTGCCGCGCTGCCGGAAGATGTTCACACGAAAGCGGCCGAGCTCTTTGTAGTACAGAGCCAGGTTCATCTCCATCTTCTCTTCGAACTCACTGCGTTGCTGTCCGCGCATCAGCGCGAGAGCCAGCGCTTCGAGCTGCTCGTTGGTAAACGGCGGAGTGTTGGCAGGTTGGGTTGATCCGTGAACGCGGTACGCCGGTGGAGAATCCACCGTCAAATACATGTCGGATGCTTCCTCATCAACCATGACCTTGAGCAAAGTTCGGATATCCATCGTCGCTCCCCTGTGCCGTCGCCCGATGAGCTTATGCGGCTCCGCTGAAAGCCGACCCGCCGAACAGATTTGGAGTCATGCTCCGTGTCTGCGCTTCCGCCTTGTTGACGATGCCGCGCGTCGCGAGTTCGACCAAGGCCATATCCATGGTCTGCATGCCGTCTTTCTGACTGGCCTGCATGATGCCCGGGATCTGGTGAAGTTTCCCTTCCCGAATCAAGTTCCGAACGGCGGTCGTGGCCACCATGACTTCGAGCGCGGCAACCCGGCCTCCCGCCTTCTTCTTCAGCAGGGTTTGCGTAATGACGGCTTCCAATGCCTCCGAGAGCTGAGTCCGGATTTGAGCTTGCTGGGCGGGGGGAAACGCATCGATGATGCGGTCGATGGTTTTCGGCGCACTGGACGTGTGAAGGGTGCCGAAGACCAAGTGGCCCGTTTCAGCCGCGGTCAACGCTAATTGGATCGTCTCCAGATCGCGCATTTCACCCACCAGGATAATGTCGGGGTCCTCGCGCAGCGCCGACTTGAGCGCATTCGCGAACGACAGGGTGTGGATGCCCAACTCGCGCTGGTTCACGAGGCATTTCTTCGTTTTATGGACGAACTCGATCGGATCCTCAATGGTGATGATGTGCCCTTCAAACGTGTTATTGAGATAGTCCACCATCGAGGCGAGTGTCGTTGACTTGCCGGAGCCGGTCGGCCCGGTTACGAGGATGAGGCCTTTTTCCTTGTCGCACAGCTGGCGGACGACGGGGGGCATGCCCAGTTTTTCCATCGGAATGATTTCTGTCGGGATGTTCCGGAAGACGGCCCCGAGCCCTCGATTTTGCACGAAGACGTTCACCCGGAAACGGGCAATGTCGCCCAACTCGAACGAGAAGTCGCACTCCCGTTTTTCTTCGAAGTTCTTCCGTTGCGCATCGCTCATCATGTCGTAGATGAGCGCATGCGTTTCTTCGGAGGTCAACGGCGGGTGGTCGAGTTTCTTGAGGTCTCCGTGAAGGCGGATCATCGGAGGCTCGCCCGCGCTGATATGACAGTCCGACGCCCCTTCCTTTGCGGAAAACGTCAGCAACTTTGAAATATCCATGAAGACGGCTCCTTAATGCGAAAGACCGGCGATTGCTCGGGGCGACGGCATTCTTGCGGTGATGATGCCACAAGAGACCTGGAAAGCAATTAAATCTGCTGATTCGACCGTGTTCGACAGGTTAGAGGAGGCCGGTGTCCTGTCCGGTTCGCTGGAAGACGGCGAGCGCCTGATCGATCTGTGCCGAGGTATGCTCCGACGTCACGGTGACTCGGATTCGACTGGTGCCCGGTGAAACGGTAGGAGGGCGAACCGCAGGCGCGAAAATCCCGTTGGCGAACAATTGTTCCGCAACACGGAGCGCGAGCTCCGCACGGCCGATGAGAATGGGCATGATCGGGCTGGCGGTTGGCAACAATGTGAAGCCCAGCCGCGTCAATCCGGTGAGGAGGCGGTCGCGATTGTCCCAGAGCCGGCGCCGACGTTCGGGCTCGCGTTGCACCACGCGGAGCGCCGCGATGACGGCCGCGGCGGAGCCGGGCGGCGGCGCGGTCGCAAACATGAATGATCGGCAACGGTGCAGCAGGTATCGAATCGCCTCGTCACCGCCCGCGAGAAAGGCTCCGCTCGAGCCCAAGGCCTTTCCCATCGTTCCCATGTGAAGGGGAATGCGTTTCTCCAAGCCATAGTGCTCGATCGTTCCACGTCCGTGCTCTCCCATGACGCCGGTGCCGTGCGCGTCGTCGATATAGAGATCAGCCTGATGCGCGTCGGCGACTGCCGCCAAATCCGGGAGCGGGGCCAGATCTCCGTCCATGCTGAAGACGCCTTCGGTGACGATCAGCGTACGGCGGCCGCCGGCTCGTTTTGCGAGCAATGCGGCAACATGTTCCATGTCGTTGTGCCGGTAGATGCGTACGTCGGCGCCGCTCAACCGGCAGCCATCGATCAGGCTTGCATGACAGAGCCGGTCCGCGAGAATCAATCCCCCGCGCCCGATCAGGGCGGGAATGGCACCGATGTTGGCGAGGTAGCCGGATCCGAATGTAAGCGCCGCTTCCGTGCCTTTGAACTCTGCGATAGCCTGTTCGACGCGAAGGTGCGGGGGCAGTGATCCAGAGACGAGACGAGCCGCGCCCGCTCCGGCTCCGTATGTATGGGTGGCCTCGACGGCGGCGGCGACCACTTCGGGATGACGGGCGAGACCCAGATAGTCATTCGATGCGAACAACAAGACATCTCGTCCGGCTACGCGCACCGTCGGGCCTGTGCCGCTTTCGATCGGCACCAGCCGTCTCGTCAAATGCTTCTCGGCCAGCTCCGCGAGGTACTGTTCGAACATAGAGGACAAGAGGAGTTCGGGGATCGTTGCATTGACAAGCTCAGGACTTCCTTAGTATAAGGCGCGAGGACAGTTTGAGGGAATAGTTTCCCGCCGTCCATGTCTCGATGACGTATCGCATCAAAGTCCCTGCCAAAACCCTTCAGGTCGACGAAGCCCATCTGCTCAGCGGATTGGAGCACCAACTGCATCGATTGCAGGAATATCGGCGCCCGTTATTGGTGGGCGTTGCCGTGCTGGCGCTGGCTGTCTCGGCGATCGGCGCTGTGTTGTGGATGGATCGGGAGGCTTCTCAGAAGGCGCAAGAACTTGAGCGTGAAGCCGCACGCTTGCTCATGGCCCGTCCCGCCGGTGATCCCCAAAATGCCGACAATCTCTTGAAACAAGCCATGGCGAAGTATCGGGAAGTGATTGAGCGCTATCCAAGAACCGCAACGGCGCCGTTGGCCATGTTTCGTCTGGGCAACGTGCAAGCACAAGCCAACGACCTGCCGGCAGCCATCGACACCTATCAACGCTTTATGCTGATGTACGGCAACAATACTGCGCTCGGGAGTTTGGTGCAGCAGCGTCTGGCCTACGCGTATCTGTTGAAAGGGGATCGGGAGCAAGCGTCCAAAGCCTTTGCGGCCGTCGTGTCGAGTCCCGGAGCGTTGCTCAAGGATCAAGCATTGTTCGAATTGGCCCGCTTGGAAGAATCGCAATCGCGTCCCGAAGGAGCCTTGGCCTACTATCAGGAACTGATCAAGACGTACCCGAACTCACCTTTCGCGAGCGAAGCGACGATGAGAACGAAAGTGCTCGACGTCAAGCCATCCAAGGACGCGCCCGCTCCGCCATCCACCGCACCTCCGGCGCCCACCGGCAAAAAGCAGTAGCCTGCCGCTTCCGGGCAGCAGAAATCTCATCGAAAGATCCGGCTGACGAGATTAGCGGCTGATGACGAGAAAGTCGCCCGCTTTGATCGTGGGGCCTGAAAGGTTGTTCCTGGTCTTAAGCGTCTTCAACGGAATGCGAAAACGGCGGGATACTTTCTCAAGCGTGTCGCCGACACGAACTTTGTACCAGCGAGAGGAGCCGGACGAAGCGAATTCTGGTTTCGCAATGCGGGGGAATTTATGCGTGGGCACGCGGTCCAGCAGTTGCTCAACCTTCGCTTTTGTCCCGACTGGAACTTTCAGCAGGTAGGCATCGTCGCCGGGGGGAGTCGCATCGCGGCGAAGCTCCGGATTGAGCAGCCGCAGTTCTGCGTAGGGCACGCCGGTAGCATTCGCGATCGCATGGAAGTGCAGGGGCCTCGTCACGATCACTTCTTCGAACTGATGAGGCGCACTGGCTTCTTGCGGGAAGCCGTAGCGGTCCGGATTCTTGGCGATAATGGTCGCGGCCATGAATCGCGGCACATATTCCTTGGTCTCCCGGCGGATCAAACGCGTCTTCGAAATATCCGTGAAGCTCTCAGCCTGGGCCTTTTGCAGAGCCCGCATCACCTTTCCTTCACCCGCATTATAGGCGGCCATCGCGAGCGGCCAGGCGCCGAAGAGATCGTACAGGTCGCGAAGATATCGTGCCGCCGCGACCGTGGACTTAATCGGATCGCGCCGTTCATCGACGTAGGAATCCACGCGCAAGCCGTAGAGTTTGGCGGTGCCTTTCATGAACTGCCACGGCCCCGTGGCTTTCGCCCGTGAATAGGCGTAGGGGTTGAAGCCGCTTTCCACGAGGGACAGGAATACGAGATCGCTCGGGAGGTGAAATTCGGTGAAAATGTTTTCTACCAGCGGCCGATATCGACTGAGCCGGAACAACCATTGCTCAAAACGGTTCCTAATAGACGTGTTGAAATACCGGATGTGACTCTGTACGGAGGAGTCGATCACGATCGGCACATTATAGAGTTCGCTGGCTCCGGTGAGGCCGCCGAGGGCCGGCACCGTTGCTGCAGTTTCAGCAGGGGCATCGAATGACTCCGAGAAACGGGCCGTGGGTGATTGCTGCGGCGGGGCTACACTGAGAAGGTCCTCAGCCAACGGCACGCGGCTCTCAGGCTGTGAATCTGATGTCTGTGCTTCCGCGGGGATTTCGGTTTCGAGAGGGACCAGATTCGCATCCGGTTCGTCAGCGGGATCCACTGCAGGCTCATCGTTTGGATTGATAATGGCCGGCGATTCGGCCACCTCAACCGGCGCTTCCCCCTGGGCCAGGGTGACAGCGAGGTTGGGACCAGCTGCAAGACAAAGGAAGAGCACAAAAAAAACCTGCGGTGATCGCAGCAGTCCAACGATCCGGCGCGTATGACATTCAATCCGCATCATCTGTAGCGCTAGACTATCGGTGAGAAGGAAAGTTGTCAAGAAATTGCGAGTGAAATGAGGCCCTTCTTTCGTGGAGCCGCGCGGCGGACGTGCGGACTCGTCCGCGTAATCACCGGCTCCAAATCGCCAGAATCTGCGCTGCTGTTGCCTTGACAGTCTTCCGAAGGCAGTGGTATCGTCGGCCCTTCCTTAACCCACTCATTCGCGCGTCCCATCCAGGAGGATCCGTCAATGCTCAAGCGGTACCTGCTAGCCCCCGGTCCGACTCCTGTGCCGCCGGAAGTCTTATTGGCGATGGCCAGGCCGATGATCCATCACCGGGCGCCGGAGTTCGACCCAATCTTTGCGGAGGCGCGTGAAGGGTTGAAGTGGTTGTTTCAAACGCGAAACGACGTGTTGATGTTGGCAGCGTCCGGTACGGGCGGCATGGAAGGCTCCGTCTCCAATTTCCTGTCGCCAGGCGATAAAGCGCTCTGCATCAACGGCGGAAAGTTCGGCGAGCGGTGGGGCAAAATTTGCAAGACGTTCGGCATTCAAGCGGCCGAAATCAAGGTCGAATGGGGTCATGCGGTCAACCCTCAACAGGTGGCCGACGCCTTGAAGAAGGACCCCGCGATCAAGGCCGTGTACGTGCAGGCGAGTGAGACGTCGACCGGAGTCTCACACGACGTCAAGGCCTTGGGCGAGATCGTCAAGGCTCATGATGGAACGATTCTCGTCGTTGATGCGATCACTGCGCTGGGTGTGTTCGATATCAAAACCGATGCCTGGGGTCTGGACGTTGTCATCACCGGCTCACAGAAGGCCCTCATGCTGCCGCCTGGACTGGCGTTCGTCAGTGTCAGCGACAAGGCCTGGGCGTTGGCCGATAAGGCCAAGAATGCCGCCTTCTATTTTAACTTCAAGAAAGAACGCGAGAATCAGACCAAGAACCAAACTGCCTTTACGCCCACCGTCTCATTGATCATCGGTCTTCAGGAAGTGATCAAGATGATGAAGGCCGAAGGGCTCGACAAGATTTTTGCGCGCCAGGGGCAGTTGGCCCGCGCGATGCGGGAGGGTATGAAGGCAGCGGGTCTGGCCCTGTTTCCAAAGGACTGTCCCAGCGATGCCTTGACCGCCGTCTCCGCGCCAGACGGAGTGGATGGACAAGCCGTGTACAAGAATTTGCGCGTCCAGTACGGCATCACCGCCGCGGGGGGACAGGACCATCTCAAGGGTAAAATATTCCGCTTGTCCCACATGGGCTATGCGGACCGCTTTGATGTAATCACCGCTCTCGCCGCGACCGAAATGGTGCTCAAAGGGCTCGGTCATCCGGTAACTCTCGGCAGAGGGGTGGCCAAGGCCCAAGAACTGTTGATGGTTAAATAAGGCAGGCTCATGAAAATCCTGATCAGCGACAGTCTCTCCAAGCAAGGCGTCGAGCTCCTCGAACAGGCCGGGTTCACCGTTGTCGTGAAGTCCAAGATGCCGAAGGACGAGCTCTTCAAAGAGATCAAGGACGCCGACGGATTGATCGTGCGCTCCG
>WUUC01208966.1_pt1 | contig 26497 bp, 18 predicted proteins | sample 6278441 | NCBI WGS metagenome assembly WUUC01 (sample SAMN13675441, study PRJNA597444) | soil metagenome | isolation source: soil | place: USA: Washington | collected 2017-10 | reverse complement strand
TTCCCGGCTGACAGCGAACCAGCAGGCGGTGCTGGTGTTGCGCTACCTGTGCGATCGCAGCGTGGTGGGCGTCGCCGTACTGCTCGGTTGCTCGGAGGGGACCGTCAAAGCCCAGACAAGCCACGCCCTCACGCCGTCGAGCAGGAGGGCCACATCGCGCAGGACGGCCCGGCTCACCCCGATGTGCCGGCCGGTGCGGTCGTCCACCAGTCGGACCCCGAACACCTTGCGGCCCCAGCTCTGAGAAGTCCGGCCGGCCACATACCAGCGGTGTAGCCGAACAGCACGATCGCCGGTACCGCCAGCGCCACGATGATCAGGCGCGGGACGCCTGGCGTGTCGAAGACCTGGGCGGTCTCGAGGAGCGGAATGGCGATGAGCCCGTCGACGGTGTTGGTGCCTACCCGGATGAGCCAAGGCGCGTAGTTCATCGATGTTTTCTTCGGTCGCGGGAAGGACTCCACAATGCGATGTCCGATCGGCTCGGGCCGACTGCGTCAAAGACCCGCAGCGCCGGCCGGAACCGCGCGTCGGCAGGAAGAGGTGTCCCGGCGCACCTCTTGTCATCCGATCGGACGACACAGCGCGAGGCGTGCCGGTTGTTGATCGCACAGAGCAGACGCCCCGGCGGGATGTCCTGCCATGCCCGAGAGCGGAGGCGTCGTTCGATCGTCTGTCGCTGGCAACGCCAGGATCGCAACGGTGTAGTCATCGATGAGTTGGCCGGCCAGGTGGTCGAGCAGAACCGCGTGGTGGGCCTGGTGTCACACGGGCGGGTGAACGGTAGGGATCTGGAAGACTTTCCGGGCAGGCTCACGGGATGAAGGTGCACAAACCGCTGATGACCGTCGTGCTCACTGCCGCTCTGCTGGCCGGTTGTGGTGCCGACCCGTCACGAGCGGATGTGCCGGTCGCAACCGCCAGCGCGCCGGTCACCATGGCGAGTGCACCGCTCCCGGGGCCGTCGACGAGTGGGCCGGCGGAGAGTCCGGCCGGGCCGACGCAGGGAATGCCGGAGATGACCGGTGAGCGGTTGTCCGATGCCGAGGTCTTGCTGCGGTCCGCCGGGTTCATGGCGGTGACCAGCGTGGATGTCACCGGACAAGGTCGTACGCCGCTGGAGAAGAACAATTGGGTGGTCGAGCGACAGAGCCCGGAAGCCGGAGCTGCGGTGAGGCCGGGGGTGACGGTCACGCTCGGGGTCCGCAAACCCTCGGACGGGCTCCCGGCGCCGCAGGTGGTCAAGGGCGTCGTACCGAAGGTCGTATGTCTCAATTTGCAGAGTGCGCAGGAGGCGATGCGGGGAGCCGGCTTTTATCTCCTGCTGGCCCAGGACGGTCTGGGGCAGCGGCGTTATCCGCTGGTCGACCGGAATTGGGTGGTGGTCGGTCAGTCAGCCGCGCCGGGCAGCACTGTGGATAAGACCGCCAAGATTGAGTTGACAGTGGTGAAGTACGGCGAGCCCACCGGCAACTCGGAGTGCCGCAGTTGAGCCGGCCGAACTGGCAGCAGTGCCGGACGGCGGCCGCGTCGATCCGGCGGACCGAATTCGCCCATGAGGCCGGGGCGTTGCTACGTCCACGCAGTGTTCTGGGGGTGGTTCGTTCGCGGGGGCCGTTGAGCCTAGTGCTGTACGTGGCGGGAGGGGACGGCCTGCTGGTGTGGCGCAGCCCCGAGTCGCTGACCGTGTTGCAGCCCCCTGGTGACCAGCGGCGCCGCCCGATGGCGACTGGCTGGCGGGCGTGGCTGCTACGCCTGGCCGCACGCCAGTGGGACCTGGTCGTCTTCATCACGCCGATCGTGGTCCTGTCGGTGCTGACGTGCGGTGCAGCGCTGCTGGTGGGCGCCGGTTTCCGGGCGTTCGTGCCGGTGGGGTTGAGTCTGGTGCTGGTGCTCCTGGTGCACGTGGCCCTCCTGCTGGGCTGCGGTCTGGTGACAGGGCTGTGGCAGTTCGCCCGTGAGTTCGGCCGGGCTGCGCCGGCTCATGACGAATTGGCGGTCGCGCTGCTGCCGGGCCGGCAGTGGACGGTCGTGTTCTGCCACCACGTCGAGCGCGGTCCGGTCCGGCAGTTGCTGCGACTGACCGATCAGCGGCTGCAACGCCTGTTGACCAGCGACGCGGAGGAGATCACCACTGAGCTCGGTGTGCGGGTGCAGAGCGCGGTGGTGACGGAAAAACCGCTCTGGCTGCTGCGCGGCGCGACGACCCGGGACACCCGCGCGGCGGTGGCGGACTGGTCGAACCGGGCGTCGGTATTTCGTCCTAGGCGGTTACCCAGCCGGCTGTTTGACAACGGGGGGTTCCTGTTCTGGTACCTGGCCGGGGCAGCGGTGGTGATAGCGGTGTTGGCGCAGATTGTGCCCAGCTGGGAGCGTGCCGTGTGCCTGCCGGATTGCGCCGGGCACCCGGCGACGTTCGAGTCGGCGCTGCGGTGGCTGCTGCAACGGCTACTGCTGACGGACCCGTACGGCATCGCTCCGGCCAGCCGCGAGGCATGGACGCTGGGCTGGCTGGTGAGCGTGATGTCGTTGATGGGCGGCGTGGTCTTCGTGGCCGCCGTACGCCAGTACTCCCGGGTGCGCCAGGCCGTGCTCGATGCCGCGAAGAGGAGACAGAACGCCGCGCAGGACGAGACCCGTACCCTCCTGATGGTCGTGACCCGCGAGGAGCGGGACGCGGTGCTGGCCGCGGCCGGGCGCAAGCCCGAGCCGTTCACCCGGGGCAACCAGGTAATCTTCGACCTGGGCGTGGTCGGCGCGACTCGGCTGCTGCTCACCCAGGTCGCGCCGGGCACGGTCAGCCCCGGTGCGGCCGCCATCACCGCAGCCGCCCTGGTCAGCACGCTCGACCTGGACTTCATCGTGCTCGTCGGCATCTGTTACGGGCTCAAACCCGGCAAGCAGCAGTACGGTGACGTGCTGGTCTGCACCCAGCTCCGCGCCATCGAGCACCGTAAGGAGACCGAACCGGCCGGCGACGATCCGATCCTCGAGCTGGACACCGCCGCGGACGCCGTAGCCATGCTGGCCGAACCTGCGCCCGGGGGCGAGCGGACCGTGATCGTGCGTGGCGACTATGTGACGCCCTCGGTGAAGCTGGTGAACGTCCTGCAGGCGTTCGAGGCGGAGTGGGAACGCCCACCGGAGGTCCACTTCGGGCCCATGCTGTCGGCCAGCACGCTGGTCAGCGCCCGGTCGCTGCGCGACGAGCTCGCCGCCGGCCAGCCGGACGCGATCGGCGGTGAGATGGAGGGCGCCGGGGTGTACGCAGCGGCCGCGCACGCCAAGGTCGACTGGATCGTGGTGAAGGCGATCTGCGACTGGGGCTTCGGCAAAGGTGACACCCACCACCACCTCGCCGCTGGGAACGCGGCCCGATTCGTCGTCAGTGCCGCGGCGGCGGGCTGGTTCGACGAGCCCGCGCGCCGCGGCGAACTGTGATCACTCGACGTTACGGTGCCAGCGCCGCCCCAGGATCCACGCGGCGGCGAGCAGCGCGACAACGGTGATCATGGCCAGACCGCCGAGCAGTGACCAGAAGTGGGCGGGGTCGTGACTCCACAGCGCGTCGGTGTAGGTCCTGCCCCGGCGCTGCGCGTTCAGGTCGCCGTACCCGGCCGCGGCCGCGAAACCCAGCCGGGCCGGCAGCATCCAGGTGACCGGCGCCAGCCAGCCCGGCAGTTCGAACAGCGAGCCGCTGAGCACCACCTGGGCGACGGCCACCACGGTGTTCGCGGTGACGGCCTGCTCGATGCGTCCCACCGCTACCGACACCAGCAGCCCGAGCGCCGCGGACGAGAGCAGGACCAGCAGGACGATCAGGGCCTCGGCGGCCGCAGGCGGCACCCCGAACGCCGGTTCGAAACCCTCCCGGACCAGATGCAGTGCAGCGATCATCAGCGCTGCGAGGGCTGCGCACACCACCGCGTAGGCCAGGAAGATGACCGTGATCAACCGCCCGGGCCCGGCCCCGGCCCGCCAGTCGCGCTTGAGTATCCCCAGGTTCTGCACCACTTCGAGGTAGGTCAGGGCCGCCCCGCTCAGCGCGGCCACCGTGATCAGGATGGCGAGGGCCGGAGCCAGTCCAGGATCCGGCCGTAAACCGCGCTCGGCCGCGACCGCGGCGACCACCGCTCCACCGACCGGAAGCAGCGCCTGCCCCAGCGCGTAGCGGGGCCCCCGCCGCAGGATCAGCGTCGCCTGCCGGCCGAGGAAAGTCTGCGGGAGTCGCACCAGTGGCCGGCTCCTGTCCGGGTCGACCGGCTTGCGTCCGATGCTTTCCAGCAGGTCGGCCCACCCCGAAGGACGGCCCTGATCGACCACCGCGGCCGGCGGTCCGGCGTGCGCGAGCCGGCCCGCCGCTGACAGCACCAGCACCTGGTCGGCCAGGTCCAGGTGGGCGACGCTGTGGGTGATCACCACGACTGTGCAGCCGTCCCCGGCGATCTCCCGCAGTGTCTGCATGAGCGCCCGGTCCTTGGCCAGGTCCAGCCCACTGGTCGGCTCGTCGAGCAGCAGCAGTTTGGGGCGGGCGACCAGCTCGGTGGCGATGGACACCCGCCGTCGCTCCCCGCCGGACAGCGTGCCCACCCGCGCGTCGCTTCGCGCCGCCAGCCCCAGCGCCGCGAGCACTGTGTCGACCCGTGCACGGCGCTCCTCGGTGCTCTGGTCGCCCAGCCGCAGCCGCGCGGCGCCGTCGACGGTCTCGGCCACAGTGAGGTCGCCGAACAGATCGTCGCGTTGTGGCACCAGCCGCACCAGCTGCCGGGCCAGCGCGCCCGGTGCGCCCGCGCTCAACCGCACCCCGGCGACTGTCAGCTCGCCGCCGATGATCCGCCGGCCGCCCAGCAGAGCTCCCATCAAGGTCGACTTGCCGGCCCCGGACGGTCCGACCACCGCGACCAGGCTGCCGGCGGCGATCTGGAAGTCGAGCTGGTGCAGGGCGGCCTTCTGCCGGTTCGCCACCGACAGGCCAACCGCCCGCACGGCGTACCCGTGCTCGGCCCGGGGCGCGGCGATGAGCTGGGGTCCACCACCGTAGACCCGGGCCAGATCGGCGACGCGCAGGACGGTCTGCCCCAGCACCAGCAGGTCGTCGTCGCGGACCGGCCCCGAACTCAACTCCCGGTCGTTGACGAAGATCGGCCCGTGCACGGCGACCACTGCCCAGCCACCTGCGGCCATCGGCCGCAACCGGGCCTGCACGGATGACAGCGTCGGATCGTCGATCTCGATGTCGGCCCCGCCCCCGGCCCGGCCCACACTGCGCCAGTCGCCTTCCTGTACCGGCTGTCGTGGCGCGGCCGGCTGCGCCGGCTGGGTTGTCCGCTGCGCCGGCTGGGCTTTCCGCTGCGCCTGCGGTGGCAGCGGCGTTGTCGGCTGAGCCGTCTGCCGTACGGGCTGTGGCGTTCGTTGAGTGGGGATGAGGTCGAGCCGGGCGCCCTGGATGACCCGCACCATCGTGTGCGGACTCAACGCGACCGTCCCGAGCTGCACCTGGTCCAGGTCCGGATGGGCGGTCGGGCGGAAGAACCAGGCGGCGAAGTGCATGAAGGTGCCGACGACCTCGTCGTCGCCGCCTCCTGCGTCCTCGGGTGTCAGGAGCAGCGAACCCGACCGCAGCCGCACCGACCAGGCACGGTCGGGGGCCAGCTCGTGCCGCACGTTCTGGAGATACACCTGCAATGAGGTCACGCCGTTCCTCCGTTGGTGATGAAGATCAGCACGCCGATCACGATCAGGAGCAAGATCGCGCCGGCCACGACCAGCGCCCACGAGGGATGCCCCGGCGGTGGCGCGACCGGTTCGCGGCGAGGTCGGGGCGCCTCGGCCCGACCGGCGGTCGGCGCGTTGAGCGGCGCGGTGCGCGGCTCGGCGGTCGGCTCAGTGCGCTGCTGGGGCACCGTGGTGGTGACCTGGCGCATCCCGGCGTCGGTGACGAGCACGCCCGACCGGCCCAGAGTGATCCAGTGCTCGGCCCGTTCGTTCCAGAACGTGTCCCACCGTGGCGCGCTGACGCGGTTGTCGATCGCCTCGGTCAAGAGCGTCACGGTGGAACCGGTCAGGTAGCGCCGCATGGTCCCGGCCACCCAGTCGTCCACCCCGCGCGGCGCGAAGTCGCGCAGCAGCAGGAGGAACGTGCACCAGGCAAGCTTGGCCAGGTCGACGCTCGGGCTGGGGTCGTCGGTGACCACACCGTTGATGTAGTCGGGTGCTGTCGGGGGCGCCACCGCGCCGCCCCAGTGCCGGCTGACCATCGAGTCGCAGTCGACCAGGAAGATTCGGGTGGCCTCGTCATCGACCAGCACGTTCTCCGGCTGGACGTCGTTCACGATCACGTCGTGACCGTGCAACCACCGAATCACCTGGGCGGTGTGGCCCAGTGCGGCCAGCACCTCGGGGACGTAGGCGTCCGCCTCCTCCTCGGAAACGTCCTCCGTGAACAGCCGTAGCCCGGACAGCGAACGGGCCTTGCGCCGCGTGCCGGACCAGGTCATGAAGGCATCGGGTGCCGGTTGCACAAGGACGCCGCGCAGCTCGTCCCCGGCCCGGATGATGACCAGCGGCCACGCACAACAGCGGTCGAGACGCTGCTGATCGGCTGAGGGCAGACCGGTACGCCAGGCGAGCATCCGGTCCAGGGCGTGCTCGGCAACGGCGGTCCGCAGGTACGGTAGGTAACGCTTGTAGAAGTACTGTCGGCGTTGCCAGCGCACGGCGAAGATCTCGGCGTTGCCGCCGTCCGCCCACGGTTCGTCGCCGTCGAACGAGAGTTCCGACTCGTCGGCGTGCGTCATCGCCCCGCCACCAGCCATACGGCGATCGCACTGCGGTCGTCGTTGTACATCTCGTGCCGGAACTCGATGAGGTTGGCGAATTCCACTGGACGTGGTGGACGAGCGAAACGCTCCATCAGCTCCTGCGCCAGGCCGGACCGGCCCGAGCCGAGCGCCTCGGCCACCCCGTCGGTCGCCAGCATCAGCACCGTCCCGGTCGGCAGATGCAGGTGTGCCGCCTGTGTGGCGGGGTGCTGCGGCAGGGCCCGGGTTCCGTCCCCGCGTTCGTGGTGCAGGGCCTGCCAGGTCGTGGCGTTGAGCTGCCACGCCTCGGAGTCGCCCACGGCGACGATGTCGGTCTCGGCCCCGCCCGGTACGGCCCGGAGTTCGGCGGCGACCAGGGTCGTCGCGCCGTCGTGGGCGCCGTCTCTGAGCTTGTCGGCAGTTTCCCGGCGGACCTGCTCGACGAGTTGGGCGAGCGTGTACTGCTGATAGAAGGAATTCTGTCCGAGATCGAGCAGTCGCCGCAGGGCGAAGGTGGCGACCAGGCCGGAATTGGTCTGGGAGCCCAGTCCGTCTGCGGCGGCGATCAGCAGACTGTCGCGGTGCGGCAGCCACCCCGCCGCGAGGCAGTCCTGGCTCGGGCGGCCCTCGAGCAGGTGCGAGAGTCCGGGCAGCGACGCGCCGCGTACTTCGAACGGCCGGCCCACGACCCGGCCGCCGAAGTACGCCGAGCTGTCGCCGGTGCCGGCGATGACCCGCGGCGGCAGGGGCACCGTGGTGCGGTCCAGTTCGGTGACGGGTCCGACGGTGATTGCTTCCAGGCTCGTCTTCGCCGTGAGCCGGGGCCTGTCGCCCGAGGCTGCCACGTCGTCGGTGCCGGGCGTGTCCGCACTGCTGAATCCGGCGGTGGTATCGGGCTCAGTGCCGGCTGGCGCCGGGCCTCGGTCCGGACGGGTATCGGTGCGGGTGTGGGGTTTACGGCGAACTTTGCCGACGATCTTGTCCCGCAAGGTGCTGGGGGGCTCAGCCGCGGGATCCCGCTCGTCAGCCGCCGCGGGATCCCGCGGACCGCCGGAGGAAGCGCGTCGATCGCCGCCCGGCCCGACGGTGCGGACGAGCCGGGCTGCCGCGAAGCAGAAGACGACGATGAAGATCCCGCCGACGACAAAGATCCGGGGGCGGGCCGGCAGGCTGGCGACCGCGACGCCGGCACCGGCGAGAATGAGGGCCACGGCGAGCAGACCCAGCCAGATCCGTCCGCTGTCCGACCCGTACGGTCGCTTCACCGGCGGGCAACCCGACGCATGCCGGTCGGCGTCTTGATCATCATTGTGCCGAGCTGGGCGGAACGCTGGACGCTGTCCAGGATGGCGCTGTTGACGTTGGCCGCCAGTGACCCCGAGGCCACGGTGCCGTCGGCGATGAAGCCGTTGACCAGGTCGCCGTCACCGGTGGCCAGATCGGCGAGCACGCCCTCCTCGGCGCCTTCCAGGCCGAGCGCCGCGATGTGTGCCGAGCCGTTCGGGGCGGCCAGCTCGTTGCGGACCGGCAACCACTCGGCGCGGTTCTGCACCGCCTTACCGTGGAACGGGAACCCGTCGGTCACGAAGAAGACCAGGGGCCGGACGATGACCGAGGCGTCGTCGTCGACCATCGGCCGGACGCTCGCCTTGACCGTGTCCTGGTCGGCGGCGATCCGGTCGCGCAGCAGTGTCAGCGCCGCAGCGTAGTTGGTCTGGCCGGGTTCCGGCAGCGGTGGCACCAGCGGGATCTCGCGCAGCGAGGTGGCCGGCAGCACGGTCGTCGCCTGCGAGGCGAAGGCGATGACGCTCAGCCAGCAGGTGGTGCGCACCTGGATGTGCTCACGCATGCGCAGCACCAGGTCCGGCATTAGGAGCTGGAAACGCTCGAACGGCGACTCGAGCTGTCGATCCGCCTGGCGCATCGAGGTCGAGACGTCCAGCACCAGGTAGATGAGATGAAACTTGCGTCGCGGAGTTGGATTCTGCACGTCGGTCCTCGGTTCCTCAGGCGATGGGGCGAGCCCGAGGATGCCGCCGTCCGCTACCTGATTCCTTCCGCCGAGTGCGACTCGCCGGAAATTCACCCGTACTCATCGATGCAAATGAATGTGCATGTCGACGCTCCGCGGCCGGGCCACTGGCTGTGATCAGCGGGCCGGGCCGGGCCCGGTTCAGGTCCGGCCCGTCTCGATGGGGCCGCGAGTTGAGTGACGTCCCCTGCCGCCCGGGGGCCGGGCGAGATTGTCGTAGGGCTCGACTCAGGCAAAGGGCAGCGGTAGAGAAATGGTAGACGTGTTTGGCAGGATGCCTCTGATTATCGAGGCGGTAGCTGGAAAAGTAATACACCGGGGCAGTGACGGCTGGTGATCTTGGTTATCGATGCGTTAGCCTTCGCTGCGTCGTCGACGATTCCTGGTCCGCGATCGATAAAGACTCCCCAGCTCGCAGAATGGTAGGACTGTCGTGGCGTCGTGCGCTTTCCTGACAAATCGAAGGCGGGAATTGCGACGAGCGCGAGGCGGTTGGACGACCGAGTGGATGGCATAGTGCTGCTGGACCGGCCGAGGGTGGACCTGGCGATTCCGCGGGAGCTGGGGATCCACAGCGCTGTCCCGACCGTCGGCAGCGATGATGACCTGCCGGCCTATGTACGACGAGACTTCGATTCTCGGCTGCGCATCGCGCTTGCCACGAATCTGCCCGGCCGGGGCAGCTTCGTCGTGATGGTGGGCGGCTCGTCGACCGGGAAGACGCGTTCTCTGTACGAAGCGATCTACGAACTCGTACCGGAATGGGACCTGCGGCAGCCGGCCGACGCGGCGGAGCTGCTCGAGGTGAAGAATGCCCCGCCGAGCGGGACTGTATTCTGGCTGGACGAGTTGCAGCAGTTCCTCGGTGCCCACCCGCCGCTGACCTCGGAGTGCATTCGGGCGCTGATGCGGCACGGCAACCTGGTCGTGGGGACGCTGTGGCCGGACCAGTACGCCAAATGGACTGCTGGACGTGAGGACGTTCATCTGCTGGTGAAGAGTGCCTTTGTGATTCCCGTTCCGGATGCGCTGAATGCGGAGGAGCGGTCGACCGCCGAGGACGTCGCGAAGCAGGACAGCCGGATCCGGGATGCCCTGGACGCCAGCGAAGTCGGCCTGACCCAGGCGCTGGCCGGTGGCCCACGACTGGTGATGTGCTGGGAACAGCCACCAACCGTGTACGCGAAAGCGATGATCACTGCCGCGGCCGACGCGCACCGGCTGGGAGTGCAGTCGCCGTTGAGTGAGAACCTGCTGACCGAAGCGATGTTCGGCTACCTCAAAGGACATCAACGCGTGCAGCCGGTCGAATACTGGTTGGCCCAGTCGTTGCCGCATGCCACTCAACCCCTCTACGGCGACGTGTCGCCGCTCTTTCCGGTGGACGATGGCCGGGCCGGAACGCTGGCTGGCTACACGATCGCGGACTACCTGGCCCAGCACGTGAGGCGCAAGCGACGCACCGAACCTCTGCCGCATGAGGCTTGGGAGGCGCTGGTCTCCGGGCTGCGTCGGCCCGAGGATCTGCGCCGCGTTGCCACCGCGGCCTCGGCCCGGCTGCGCTACCGCTACGCCGAGAAGGCGCTGATGCGCCTCGCCGAGGAGTTCGGAGAAGGCAGAGCGGTCGCTGAACTGGTCGATCTGCTGGTGCGCCAGGACCGGCTGGAAGCGGCTGTCGAGGTTCTCCGGCGGCGCCTGCAGGCCGACCCACAGGATCGGACCGCCACCCGGAAGCTGATGCACGTTCAGGAGCTCGGGCAGCGCGTCGAAGAGATCCGTCCGGCGAGCCGGGTGAAGGCTGGCGGCATCGCCAGGGATGTCGCGGAGTTTCTCGCTGACGGCGGGGTCTGTGACGATCTGCGGCGTGAGGCGGACGCCGGCGATGCGATCGCGGCCGAGAAGCTCGTCGAACGGCTGGCGGACCGCGGACACCTGCGCGAGATTCAAAATCGCGCGGACCGGGGAGAGCCGCGCGCCGCGGAGGCCTTGGCCGATCTGTACGCCGGCTGGGGCGAGGTGGAACGGCTGCGTGAGCGCGCTGAACGGGGTGAACGTGCTGCCGAGCTGCGCCTGTCGAAGCTGCGTCGCGCGGCCTTCCGCGCCCAGGGATCCAGTTCGGAGATCGCCGGTCTGCGGACGGAGGTCGATGAGGGCAGTCACGAGGCGGCGCTGCAGCTGTGCACGTTGCTGTTCGAGCTTCGGGACGAGCCCAACCTGCGGGCCGAGCTCAACGCCGGGACCGCCGGCGCCGCGGAGCGCCTCATCGCTCTGTACACCGCGCAAGAGCACCCGTCGCTGATCCCGCTGCGGGCCTACGGGCTGGACGCCGCGGGCGCGCTCGTCACCCAGCCCCACATGCCTTGATCGAACGTGCCCCGAAAGGACCATTCATGGCCGAGCTGACCCCTGCTGACTACGCCTACCTGATCATCCTGAAGGCGGCGGATCGGGAACTCTCCAACACCGAGTTGAACAAGTTGTACGGGGTCCGGCTGGTGAGCCCGGACTACGAGCGGCTGAACGGCGTCGGGTACGTGAGTTCCGACACCAAACGTCGCCCGTACCGGCATGCCATCACCAGCGATGGCCGGAAGGCCGTCATCGTTCCGCTGACCGTCGACCAGGGCAAGCTTCCGGACGGAGAGAAGCGGTCAGCCGGGGAACGGCAGCTCTTCTGGGCCGCCCTCGTCGCCCAGCAGCAGTTGCTGTTGCGGTCGGCGCACGCCGAACCGGAGACAGGAGCCCAGAACGGCGTGGCTGCCTCGGCTGCCGGGCCCACTGATCTGGACGGCCGGATCCGCGCCGCTTACTCGACACTGGCCGGAACGCCGGGGGAGTGGGTGGATCTCACAGTCCTCCGGCCGCTGTTCAAGGACGTGTCCAAGACGGAGCTGGACCGCGCGTTGACCGGCATGATCGACGCGCGGGACGTGCGGCTCGAGCCGGACGCATTCATGCACCGGGTCGGTGAGCAGGAGCGGCGCGCCGCCGTTCACATCGGCGGCGAGGACCGGCACAAGCTTGCGATCGGCCGGCGATGAATGAGGAACAACGCGCGGCGCTGGCCGCCCTGCGTTTCAGCTGGGCCATGGCCCCTGACGACGTGTGGCGGCGTTCACCCTTCCACGTCGACGGGTTGCACGACTCCGTCTTCCAGGACGTCCGCGACGGCATCGACGATGCTGCCGCCAGCCCCGACACCAGCCCGATCGGCCTGGTCCTGGAAGGTCGGCACGGCACGGGCAAGACCCACCTGCTGGGCTGGGTCCGGGAACAGGTCCAGCAGCAAGGAGGCTATTTCTTCCTGATCGGCCTCCTGGACAGCCGCAACTTCTGGGACGGCCTGCTGATCTTCATGCTCGACGGGCTGGCCCGCGAGGTCTCCGGGGATGAGACCCAGCTCCGTCTGCTGCTGCGGCGTCTGGCGTCCCGGGTCGGCGCGCCGCGGGCCGACCGGCGTGCGGTCATCGGTGAGACCGAGCTGACCAGGGCCGCGTTGGACACCTTCGTCGCCGGTCTGCGCGCCTCCGACCAGCACGTCGCCTATCGCTGCAAGGACACCCTGCGCGCTTTGGCGCTCCGTGCCTCGGACAACGAGGAGCATCAGGACATCGCCGACAACTTCTTCGCGGGAGCGGAGGAGGGAATCGCCGGCGAGCGCAAGGAATGGGGGATCCGCAACACCACCCGGACCGCCCAGGAGATCGTTCACGAAGTGTCCTGGTTGCTGGCCACGACCGGGCCGTCGGTGATCGCCTTCGACCAGATCGACACCGCTGTCGTGCAGGCTGCGTTGCAGGAGGATCTGGCTAAGGTCTCCGCCCCCGACCAGCATCTTCACCTGGCCCTGATGGCGACCGGACTGGCCGACGGTCTCACCGACCTGAGGGATACGACACGGCGTACGTTGACGGTCGTCGCCACTCTCTCGACGACCTGGGACCAGATCGCGGCGCGGGCCCCGTCGTCCTTCCCGGCGAGATTCCGCCGGTGTGACATCCCGCAGGGCATCCGGACACCACAGGTAGCCCGTCAGTTGCTGGAGAAGCGTTTCGCAGCGCGATTCGCCACAGTGGGTTTCACCCCGCCCTATCCGACCTGGCCGATCCGTGAGGGCGTCTTCGCCGAGGCTGTGAACTACACGCCACGCCGACTGCTCGTCGCTGTTGACCGGCACGTTCGCGCCTGTCTGATCGACGATCAGGTGCGCGAGCTGGCCAGCCTGCGCGATGTCCCGCCCGAGCATCCCCGGACCAGGACGCCGGACCGGACCGCGCCGATGATCGCCGACGACGACCTGGCCCGGATCGAGCGGCGATTCGAGGAGCTGCGGCGTACCGCGGACGTCACCTCGCCGCTCGAGCACGACACCGAAGACAGCTCGTTCCCGGCCCTGCTCGCGGCCGGCCTGGAAGCATGGGTGGCCGAGCGCGGCGATGACGGCGCCGGATTCAGTATCGACCCGCCGCCGAGCTCGAAGCCGGATCTGCACGCCCGGCTGCGCCGTAACCTCGACCGGCGTTCCGCGAAGGAACAGGAAGACGACGCGGACCAGTCGCAGACCGAAGATCAGATGCACTGGTCGTTCCGGGCGATCAGCGACACCCACCATGGTCTGGCTGCGCTGCACCGCATCCGCCGAGCCCGTACCGCTGCGGGTCTCACCGCGGACGTCACGAAGCGCAAACTGTTCCTCCTGCGTAACGGACCGTGGAGCCAGTCGGCCAAGACCCAGGAGGTCGTCAAAGACCTGGAGGTGGACGGGGGTGTGACGCTCCACGTCGACGAAGCCGATCTGCGGGTGCTCGCCGCGTTGCACGGTCTGCGGGACGAGAATCCGGCGCATCTGCACGCCTGGCTGGTGCGGTACCGGCCGGCCGAACAGCTCGCCTTGTTCAAAGAGACCCTGGCGGACGCCGATGCCGGGACTGAGACAAGATCTCCCGGTCTGGTGCCGGAGGAGCCGGCGGCCGAGGGATTCACCATCGGGTCCGGCATCGAGGACGATGTCCCGGTTCCTCTGTCGCTGGAATCGCTGCGCAAGCATGCGGCCATCTTCGCCGCCTCGGGGTCCGGCAAGACTGTTCTGCTGCGACGGCTCATCGAGGAATGTGCCCTGTTGGGGGTGTCGGCGATCGTCCTGGACCCGAACAACGACCTGGCCCGGCTCGGCGACCCGTGGCCGGTGTCGCCGACCGGCTGGTTGCCCGGCGACGCCGAGCGTTCCCGGCGGTACCTGGCGGGCACGGAGGTGATCACCTGGACGCCCCGGCGGGAGGCCGGCCGGCCGCTGAGCTTCCAGCCGCTGCCGGACTTCCAGGCCGTGCTCGACGATCCTGACGAGTTCACCGCGGCCGTGGAAGCGGCAGTCACCGCGCTCGCGCCACGGGCCAACCTGAACGGTCGTACGTCGCGGGTGCATCTGGGCCTGGCGGTGCTACGGAGAGCGGTGGAGCACTACGGCCGCCAAGGCAACGGTGACATCCGTGGGCTCATCACTCTGCTTTCCGACCTGCCTGACGGCGTCAGCCGGCTCGACGACTCGGCCAGAATTGCATCAGGTCTCGCACAGACGCTGACCGCCTCGATGGACAACGACCCGCTGTTCGGCGGGAGTGGCGCTCCGGCGGACCCCGGGATCCTGCTGACCCCGTCGCCGGGCAAGCGTGCCCGGATCTCGGTCATCAGCCTCATCGGACTCCCCGGGGACGACTCCCGGCAAGGTTTCGTGAATCAGCTCCAGATGGGCCTGTTCGCGTGGATCAAGAGGAACCCGGCACGGGACCGCCCGCTGCTGGGTCTGCTGGTCATGGATGAAGCGCAGGCCTTCGCACCGTCGGGAACGATGACCGCGTGTACCCAGAGCACGCTCGCCCTGGCCTCTCAGGCCCGTAAGTACGGCCTCGGGCTGGTTTTCGCCACGCAGGCGCCGAAGAATCTGCACAACCGCATTCCGGGCAACGCAGCAACGCACTTCTTCGGACGGCTCAGCGTGCCGGTCCAGATCGACGCTGCGCGGGAGATGGCCAAGGTGAAGGGCGGTGACGTGCCCGACATCGGCAATCTGACCGCCGGTGAGTTCTACATCGCGCTCGAGGGTGAGGTGCCGCTCAAGACACGTACACCGATGTGTCTGAGCAACCACCCCAGCAGTCCGCTGACCGATGAGGAGGTCATGGCCCGTGCTCGGGCATGACCACGTCAGCTGTACGGCCGCAGCAGTCCCGCGAGGTCGGTGCGGCCGATCGCAGTGAGGGCGTCCGGCAGCTCGGACAGTCGGCTGCGGCCCTCTAGCCAGGTCCACAGCTCGCGTGGCTCGTCCCCGGCCCGGAACCGGCGGGTCTCGTACGAGGGGACACCGACGACGTCGGCCAAATCCTGCCAGTCGTAGGTGAGCCGCCGGACCACCTCGAGCTTCACGGGCCCGGGAACCCACATCGCCTGTGAACGGGACCGGGGCTCGGCTGCCGTGGGGGGCAGGAGTTGCGTCAACAGGGCGAAGAGCACGTCGGCGGATGCCCGGGCGGCGAAGGCCTTGAACCGGTCGTCCTTGGCGAAGTCGGCGTGATCCATGACGCCCTTGGCGACCAGCCAATGCGGTACCTGCCGTTCGTGGGCCACCGTGGCAATGGTCGCGGCTTCCATCTCCAAGGCCAGAATCTTGCGCTGGTTGATCTCCAGTCGGTCCCACACCTCCGGGTCCGACACGACGGCGCTGCCACTGGCCATCGGCCCGGCGACCACCTGGTAGGGCAGCCGTTCCGGGCCGGCGTCGAGATAGAGGACGCGCTGGATGTGGTCGCGTCCGGCCCCCGTCAGCACCAGTTCCCCGTTCTGCCAGCGGATGAGGCCGTCGGCCTCAAGTCGGGCCAGCTGATCGCGCCAGGCCGCCCCGGGGAGATATCGATCGCGGGCTGCGTGCTTACGCGGGTTCTGTCCCCGGTGCAGCCGTTCCAGGAACCAGACGGCTGCCTCCTCGTCGGTGGCCACGCCGTGAGTCGGCAGAGTTGTTGGATCGAAGTCCTGCGCGGCCCGTAGCCAGCGGATGTCCTGGGGAAATTGCTGATGATCGGCGCGGAATGCCTGGCCGACGAGCTTACCTTCGTCCCATTCGTAGGCGGGCGAGGCGACGATGACGTCGCCCGGGGCGGTGTCCCCGGGCTTGCCGGCACACACACCGCACATCGCCAGACAGGTCGGTTGAAGGTCATTGACCAGGGTTGTCGTGATAGCGCTGATGCCCCGTCCGCCCATCTGCGTCGGGCGGGCCAGGGCGATGGACAGCCCGGCATGGCTGGCGGTGGCATACGGCTCCGCGCTGCCGGCCCCGTGGTCGGACCACTGTGCAACGCCGACGGCTGCCCTGGCCGCTTCATATTCTTCCTTTAGCGCAGCGATGACGAGAACGTCGGTGCTTCTGCCGTTGTGCACACGGAACCCCTAGATCGATCGATAGCTTCGAGCTGGTCCACCAGTTGACGGAGGAGCACAGTCTCGTCGCTCAAGCTCAGCCCTTCGGTCGTGCCGCCGGATCCGGACAGCCTGCCGCAAGCCTCGGCACAGTTCCTACCGCTGTTCTCCTGCCGGCCTCAGAAGGGTTGCGGTAGACCGCTCCCTGACGATGGTGCAGCACGTCATCGACATTAATGTCTCTGTGACAGTAAGGTGGCTGGAACCTATGCGCGAATGTCGACGGGAGCGACCGCCGGTCGTCATCCTCACTGCTCTGGACGTCGAGTACGACGCGGTGCGCGACATGCTCTTCCATCTGCACCGACTACCTTCGGTGGCCGGCACGCGATTCGAGGCCGGTTCACTCGGCGGTGGCGGCAGGGACGTGGTCCTGGCGCAGACCGGTGCGGGCAATCACGCGTCGGCGGTGATCGCCGAACGGGCATTGCGCGAGTTCGAGCCCTTGGCGGTGCTGTTCGCCGGCGTGGCCGGCCGGCTGTGGTCGAGCCTCGCGCTGGGCGACGTCGTCATCGCCACCCATGTGTACGCGTATCACGGCGCTGCCGCCCGTACCGGAGGACTGGTAGCCCGGCCCCGAGTCTGGGAGATCGACCACGGCATCGAGCAGGCGGCCCGGCAGATCGCCCGGCGGGTGGAACGGGCCCGCGCCGGGCATGCGGGCACGCAGCAGTCACGGGTGCACTTCGGGCCGGTGGCGTCGGGGGAAGTCCTGCACGATGCCCGCGTGTCCGAGCCACTCCGCTGGATCCGGGAGCACTACGACGACGCGCTCGCCATCGAGATGGAGGCCGCCGGCGTCGCCAAGGCCGGGCAGCTCAGTGCCGTACCGACGGCGGTGGTCCGGGCGATCAGCGATCACGCCGACGGGACCAAGGCCAGTACCGACGCCGGACAGTGGCAGCGGAGGGCGGCCCGCAACGCGGCTGTCTTCGCGACCGAACTGGCAGCCGACCTGATCGCTGATCATCCGGAGCGGGGCGGCCCGGATGGGACGACCGCAGCCCCGGAGCCGGCGGTCAACGTCGAGACTCGCGGTGGTAGCTACGGCATGGTCGCTGGAGTCGTGCACGGCGGCGTCCACGGCGTATCTCTGGGTGGCCCGGGTCGGCAGGACCAGGGTCAGCGATGAGCGCGGGCGGAGGTGCCACCACCGTCACTGCGCACGGCGGAGCGCACAGCGTTGTGGCAGGCACCATTCACGGGGGATTGGGCAACAACTACTACCAAGTCTCGTCCGTGGCCCCACCGACGGACAAGTTCACCTACGCACGGCGCTGTCTTGCATCCGGGCAGGCGACCACCGCTCGCGAACTCATGGGGGAGGTCGTCGTGCATCTGGGCCACTCCACCCGGGTGTGGTTCCACTGGCTGCTGGCCTTCTTCAGCCAGCGCACTTCGTCCGAGTTCTCGGCGGAGGAGCGCGAGGTGTACGCGGAGGCGCTGCGGCGGATCGACACGCTCCCGCGCAATCAGTGGTCAGCCGGCATCGATGTCATCCGCGGTCTGGTTGCCGCCGGTGACGGGAGCGCCGAGCGCGAGGCGGCAACCACCGTCGACCTTCTGCTAGAACTCGACCTGCTCGACGGGGCCCACCGTGCCGGGATCCTGCGCCATCTGGAGCGGGTCCTGCTGGGCTCGGTGAAGGACGAACTCTGGCAGCGGGAGGTCGATCAGGCCGCGGACGATCAATTCACCGGGCATCGTGAGGAACGGTTGTGGAAGTTCTTCGAACCGGACCCGGCTCGGCCCCGCACGCGCCAGGTCCGTCCGGCCGACGACTCCGCCGCGGGGCTGGCTCTCTTTCTGGCTGCTGTCGCCACTGTCGCCGTGGGAGTGCTCGGCTGGCTGGCTCTGCAGCGCGACGATACTTCAGTACTGGTCGCTCTTCCGACGGCCCTACTTGCGGCCGGCCTTGCTGTTGCGAACGGCGGGGCCTGGCGACAGGCCACTACGGTGCACGGGGCGGCTCGGACAAGGCAGGCGCGCAGTTCGGCAGGCGCAGTCGCACGATCAGGCGGCTTCACGGACCGGGTCGACGGTTTCTATCGGCAGTATGCAGACAAGTACGCACCGGGGGGCGCCGCCCGAGTGGCCTGGCTCATCCGTGTCCGGGAGCCCATCGCCCGGCTGCGCGACGAGCTGTGCGAGGTCTACCGCGAGCAGCGGAGCGACGCCGACGCTGTCAAGTGGCTCGTCCGGTTCCAGGTGCGTGAGCTGCGGCGACAGTGGGATACCGGAGCGCTGAGCGAGCCACGGAGGCGCCCGGTCCGGTTGTCGGTGCAGGTCATCACGGTCACCGGCGTGATGATAGCCGTGCTCGGTGTGCTGTGGGCGGCGCAGGCCGCGGGGCGGCAGAGCCTGCCCCAGACGGCGGGGACGTTTCTCGTCTTCGTTGCCGCCGGCTGGGTGGCCGCGATCCTCGGCGTGCGGATCGGGGCCGAGAACAGGCGTTTCGCTGCCGAGGAAGCCCTTCGCCAGCAGCGGCAGACGGCTGCCTGGTTCGAGTTCCAGCGCTGGGAGCGGCGGCTCTCCGACCGCCCGACCGACATGGAGATGGGCCGATGGCTCGACTGTGACCGGCGTCTGCTGGTACAGCAGGCCCTGACCGCTTACCAGTTGCAGTGGAGCGACATCAGGGCGTACGCGTCGATAGAAGCACGCGCCGAGGGCAGTCGACGGGCCCGCGTGAAGAACGGGCCCTGGCGTTATACGAGCTACAAGGTGCTGATCTTCCTGCTGACCGCAGACGGGGTAAGGCAGATCACCGTCGAACTGAACTCCGTCCGGGCCGCGGCACGGCAGTGGGAGCGCACCAACTACCGCTACGACGCGGTGGCCGCGGTGCGCGTGCGGCCGCGCGGTGATGCCAACGAATTCCAGCTGTTCCTGGTGAACGGCACCGACATCGAAGTGGCGGTCACCGAGTCCGGGCAGGCCGCCGTGGATGAGGACCCCGGCGTACTCGCCGACGCGGCGAAAGACGCCACGGGCCTGAGGAACACGCTTTTCGTGCTGGAGGGCGTAGCCGCCGAGGGGCGGAGCTGGTGGGGAGGTCCGGCGTACCGGAGGGCGAGCTGATGTGCAGATGTAGTGCTCAGCCGGTGTCCGAGCGTCGTAGGAGGCGGTCGCGGCCGGGTACGTCGTTCAGGTCGTACAACAGCGCCACTCGGGACCATGCAGCGTTGGCAGCAGCTGCCGAACCCTGTGATGTCAATACCGAGGCCAGCCGAGCCTGTGCCTGAACCTCGAGGTAGGCACCGTCGACGCCGGCGAAGCAGCGCGCTGCCCGTTCCAGTTCGGTGACCTGTTCCTCGGAGCGGCGTTCATGGTTCCACAACTCGGCCAGAGACAGCCTGACCCGACCCTCCAGGAGACTGTCGGCACGGTCGTGGGCGAGTTCCGCCGCGACGTGCAGATGATCCTGCGCCTGGGCCAGGTCACCGCGGTGCCGGGCGAGGTCGCCGAGGCCGTGCGTGGCATAAGCGAAGCCGATGCCGTCCTCGGGGCCGAAGGTCTCACGCACCGCGGCGAAAGCCCGCTGAGCCCCGATCAGGTCATCGACGGCCAGGGCGGCACAGCCCAGCCAGTAACGGGTCTGCGCCAAGAAGCGCGGCTTGCGCAGCTCTATGGCCAAAGCTTCGGCGTGGATCAGCGCGTCGGCCGCTTGCACGTGCTCTGCCCGGTCAAGGTGAACCTGGCCGATGAAGCGGAGCGTCTGACATTGGCCAGCAGTATCCCCGGCCGCCTGATAACCGCGCAGCGCAGCATCGAACAGGGCGAGCGCCTCGGTGGACCGGCCTTTGCGACGCACGGCATTGGCCAGCGTGCGGCGTGCGATCGCCAGGCCGTGCACCTCCTTCTCGGCCTCCAGCAGGTCCACCGCGCGGCTGAGCTCGCCGATACCGGAAACGCCGGGCCGCCGGCCATCGGTGACCAGGGCAGGCTGCCCCAGGCAGGCCAGCACGGCTCCTTCGCCTCTGCGGTCGCCGGCCTGACGACAGGCCTGCAAAGCCGTGGTGTGGGTGGCATACCAGTCATCGTGCAGTCCCAAGATCGTGTAGAACTCATGAGCCGACACGGCAAGGTCCCAGCACAACGCGGTAAGCCCCAGATCCGCCGCGAGGCCGACCGCCGTCCGGATGTTGAGCCGCTCCGCCCGGAACCACGCGAGCGGATCGTCGTTGATCTCGACGTAAGCGTCCTCGGGAAGGAAGACCTCCGGTGTGTCGCTGTGCACGACGTCGAAATCCCCGCCGCACTGCCGGGCGTGCGCGTGCCGGAGCAGGGTCAGCAGCGCCATGCACACCCGGCCGAGCAGTGCAGCCCTGGTCGGCTGATCCGAGTACTCGGCGTCGGCACGGCGGGTGGCGTACTCGCGGGTCAGGTCGTGAAAGCGGAAACGGCGCGGTATCGGTGTCGTGGTGGCCTCCACCATCGACGCCGCGACCAGTTCGGCCAGCGCAGCGCGGCCCTCTGCGGGATCATCGGTGAGGGCAGCGGCCGTCCAGGCGCCGAAGGTGAGCAACGGCAGCAGTCCCAGGTCGGTGAACAGTCGTCGGTGCGCGGGCACCAGCGGAGCCAGACCGGTCTCGAGGGTACGGGCGAGACTGGCCGCGCCGAACGTGTAGGCGGCGGGTCCGTAAGTGCGCAGTCGCCGTGCGAGTTCCGCGGTCGGATGCGGATCGTCATGGACGCGCAGGGCGGCGGCGATCCTCAGGGCCAGAGGCAGGCCACCGCAGAGCCGGACGACGTCCCGCACCGCATCACGCTCACCGCTGAGATCGATGCGTGAGGCGTTCACCACGGATTCGAACAGGGCAGTGGCATCCGGTTCCGAAAGTGGTCCCAACGTGCCGACGTGGTGGGCACCGTGCACATCGGGCAGGTGACGACGCGCGGTCACCAGCACCTTGCAGCCGGCTCCAGCGGGGATCAGAGGCATGATCTGTGCGCCGTCGGCTGCATCGTCGAGCACGATGAGCATCCTGCGGTCAGCCAACAGACTGCGGTACAGTGCCGCCCGCTCGGCAGGCGATTCTGGAACCACAGGGACGTCCAACGACCGCAGGAACTGCGCCAGGATCTCAGCGGGCGTGGCCGGGTCAGCCGACGTCCCGCGCAGTTCGGCCCACAACTGTCCGTCCGGATAGTCGGGCCGGCGCCGGTGTGCCGCCTGCAGAGCGAGCGTGGTCTTGCCGATCCCACCCGGGCCGGGCACGACCATGACCTGGTACGGGTTCCCGGCGCCGAGCAGCCAGTACAGCTCGGCCACGAGCGGTTCGCGCCCCACGAATCCAGGCGGTGCAGCCGGGAGCTGCTGGGGTATCGCGGCCAAGGTGTGCACGGGCCGCTCATGCAGCGGGAACGCCTTGGCCACGAAGTCGTCCTGGCCCGTGCTGATCGCATACGCCAGTGAACGCAGCTCGGTGTCGACGTCCCCGATCTTGGCGTCGAGGGCGTCCGCGTACTGCTCGTAGGCCTCGACGGCCTCAGTCCGGTGCCCGTTGTGGTGCAGCGCGATCATGAGGAGCTTCTGCAGCTGATGGTCGGGGCTGAACTGGGCGGCTATGGGCTGCAGGTCATCCAGGACATCGTCGAACTCGCGGCGTTGCAGACGCAGCGTGAACAGCCGCACCGCTAGCCGCTTACGACGTTTCTGGAGCGCTTCGATGAACGGGTCGAGCCGTGGTGCAGAGACGTTGGCCAGTGGCCGTGGACCACGCCACAGCCGTAGGGCCTGAACCAGCAGGTCGATCTCGTCACCGGTGCGCTTCTCCGCGGTGACGGTCAGCTCGTCGAAGGCGAGCAAGTCGAGGTCCTCGACGTCGACCCGCAACTCGTAGCCGAAGCGGGCATGGGTGACCAGGTCGCCGTCGCGGCCGAAGGGCCGCAGCCAGGAGCGCAACGCCGACACAGCCTTGTGCAACTGTGCCTCGGCGACATCGGCTCTTCCCCAGCCCAGTCGCAGCAGATCGGTTTGCAGTACGCGTTTGTTGGGCTGAATCAGCAACGCGGCCAGCACATTGAGCTGCCGTCCGGACGGCAGCTTCAGCAACTTGCCGCTGTGCGGATCGCGTACCTCCAGCTCACCGAGGACACTGTAGATCACTTAGCGGACCTCCGCCCCTTCACTGTGCGTCGATCACCCGCTGTCCGACCGTAGAAGCCGGGAAAGGTTTTTGCCAGCGCTGAACGGCCGACTCCGACCACCGGGAAGACGGGCGGAAGCACCGCGGTAGACGGTCATGGCTGAATAGCGCCACGTCATCATGACGTAACGGATGGTGCGGGGGAATGCTGCTCATGATCGATGATTGCCACGATCACCTGGCCGGGATAGTGGACACCGAACGGCGCCCGCTGCGTCCGATCGGGACGACGGCGTACGAGGTGGCCAGACGCACCGGTGAGCTGTTGTCAGGTCTGCTGCGGGTGCCCGGCATCCGGCTGTACCGGGAGGTACGGCTGACCGGTCACCCACCGCTGCCGTACGCGCTCAGTGCCGGGCCGCACGTGCTGCTCATCGAGGCCGTTGCCTGGCCGCCCGGTTCTTACGTCACGTCCTCCGCCGGGACCATCCACTGCAACGACGTCTACATCGGGCAATCGGTTCGCCCATTGCTCCGGGCGGTGCGTCGCCTGCGCCGCCTACAGCCCCGGGGCCACCACGTGAGTGCGGTCGTGGTTGTCCACCCCAGTGTCGACGGCAGCCTGGAGCTGCCGCCGGCCACTGGCACGGAGGTGTCATGGTGCCCGGCGGAAGCTGCGGTCGCCGCTATCCGTCACCGACTGAGGTTCGATGACCGTCACCGGGTTCTGTCCCGGGCCGAGCAGGTGCTGGCCGCCGCCAGCGGGCACGCTGCCGGTTGACGGCTGCCCGTAAGGGTGCCCGGTCGCCCAGATCTCGTTGAACTCGGCGACGAAGTGCCTCAGCCAGTGAGGGTCGCGGTTCGCGTAGAGAGGGAGTGTCGGCTCGGGGTTGCCGCTGCGGTGCGAGTAGACATCGACATGGATCTGCCCGTGCGGCAGCTCCGGGTCAAGCGCGACCATCCCGAACGCCGGCACGAAGTCCAGCAGTCGGATCTGTAGCCGTCCCGGCCCCGCCGCTGCCCGCTCGGCCAGGTCGTCGAGCAGGTCCATGGTCGGCCGCAGCCGGTGCTCGAAGACCTCGGGGCTGTCCGCGATGGTGCTGCGGCGCGCGGCCTCGGCGATGGTCGCCGGGTGGGGCGCGATCAGCGCGATGCGTACGGTAGCCCCCTGCTCGAGCCGCCGGCACAGCCCCGCATATTGGTTCCGTACGGTCCGCGCCAGCGTGACGCCGAGGATGCTGATGTCGCCGGCTGCACCAAGATCCAGATCCACTCCGGACGTCGATCGTCCGAGCAGGTGATCGGCGCTACCGGCCTGATTCATGTCACGGTCGAATTGGGTGACCGTACGGTTCAGGTTCGCCAGGGCCGTTCGGCTGTGCAGGGAGCTGAGGGCGAGAAGACCCAGCGTGGTGAGCGTGGCGCCGCCGGTGACGGTGGCGCTCACCATGCCGAGGGCGCCGAGTACACCGATCACGAGAGCGATGGCGATGGTCAGGACGAGGTCGAATCTACGGAGCGACATGGTGTCACCTCGGGACTAAGGGTATCGGGGGGCCTACTCATCGTAACAGTCTTTGTGTCTTCTTGACACAAAGAGGCGGACGTAGTTATTGTGAGTTTGACAGGAAGGCGGATGAGTCGAGGCCGAGGCGGACGACCGGCCGAGAACCACCCGCCACTGGGCAAGCCGGCGCTTGAGCCGGCCTGCCGAGGACCGGCCGCGCGGGGCGCCGCGTGGAGGCCGGCCAGCCTTCGCCTCCTGCGTCCGTCCGGGCGCGGAGAACGTAGCGCCGGGTCCTCTCGCCGCACTGACACCACTCGACCGACTCCGGAAGGAATCACCATGCGTGCGAACTTGTGCCGCGCTGCGATCCTCGTGGCCACGGCTGCTGCCCTTGCGCTGGGCGCGGCCACCGTCACTGCCGCCCCTGCCGCTGCCGAACCGGTGTGCCACGCCGGGAGCAACTGGGACGGGGTGATGAAGGTCTGCCGCTGACCGCGGTCTGAGGCAGTGTGGGCACCCCTGGCAGGGGTGCCCACACCCTCGTCAGTGGACCCCGGTACGCATGATCGGCGGATTCAGAACGATCGCTGCTCCGGCGTGGTACAGTGCGGCCGGCCGGCCGGTCGCCGGAACCCGCTTCGTGCCGGTGGGCTCGACGAATCCCTCGGTGTTGACGACCTTGCGACTGAAGTTGCGCGGATCCAGGGCCTCGCCCCAGACGATCTCGTAGACCGCCCGCAGGTCCCCGATCGTAAACTCGGGCCGGCAGAACTTCGTGGCGAGCGTGGTAAGTTCCAGCCGCCGCCGCGCCTGCTCCACGGCTTCACTGAGGATGCGGTCGTGGTCGAACGCCAGGCTGCCTTGAACCTTGTCAACCGGACTCCAGCCGGCGTTGCTGGCGTCCGACCCGGCTGTCGGCAGGGGCAGGTCGGGCATGATGGTCAGGTACGCGATGCTCACCACTCGGCCTCGAGGGTCGCGATGCGGATCGCCGTACACCGCGAACTGCTCCAGGTGCAGGCTGTCACCGTCGAGGCCGGTCTCCTCGCCGAGTTCCCGGCTCGCAGTGTCGGCGATGTCTTCGTCGGTCCGGACGAAGCCGCCGGGCAGAGCTGGTCGACCGGCGAACGGCTTGTTGCCCCGGGTGATGACGAGTACCTGAAGGCTGCCTTCGCGCACTGTCAGGACGACGAGGTCAACCGCGATGCGAAGGAGAGCATGGTCCCTGGTCATCCGGTGAGCATATCTTAATGTGACTCTGACAAGAACGCGACCTCAACACCCCCGGGCCAGGGCGAACGCGCACACGTCCGCACAGCCGCACCGCAGCACCATGCCGATGAAACAACGCCCGACACTCACGACGACGAATAACGGCGGTCATGGCCGTCGCACTCGGCGAGCAACAGCCCCGCCAAGCCCACACCAGGTCAGCCGGCCCCTCAACGCGATGATTGTTTACTGGAAACCACTGCTGCACCCGCTCGTGTCCGGACTGAACTGGTTCCGTCCGGCATTTGGTCTGAGCCGGTGTGTTCGTCGTCGAGGTGGCGCAGCACAGCCGTCACGGGGCCCAGCGACCGGGCGAAACGCCGGCCTGACACATAGGTTTGCTGAGTTCGCCCGTGTCAAGGAGTGTCGTTGGTGAGACGCCGGGCCAGTTCGGTACGCGACCGTACGGACAGCTTGCGATAGACCCGGGTCAGGTGCGCTTCGACGGTCTTCACGGACATGAACAGTGCGGCGGCCACCTCCTGGTTGGATCGTCCGGCGGCGACCAGCTCTGCCACCCGGCGTTCGTTCTCGGTCAGTTCGGTACCGGAGTGGTGCAGGCCGGATCTGGCCAGTTCCAGCTGAGCTCGTTCGGCCCAGCGGGGGAACTCCAGCCGGGTGAAATCGTCGGACGCCGTGGTCAAGGTGTCGGCCGAGTTCCGTTTGTAGCCGGCGCGGCGGTAGACCTGGCCGAGCGCGAGACGTGACCGCGTTGCTTCGAACGGGGATTCGACGCCGTCGAGGGCGACGATGCGCTGCAGCGACTGGAGCGCCACGTCGATGTCTCCGGTGGCGGCGCGGCGGAGGGCCTCGCAACGGTCGGCTGCGACCGTGGCCTCGGGGCGACCCGATGCGCCTTGCCGGCGGAGGAACTGCACCGCTCTTTCCACCTCGTCGAGCGCGCCGACCTGCAGAGCGGCGTCACCGTAGTCGATCGCCCAGAGCACCTGCTCGAGGTCGACCATGTGGGTGCGATCGAACACGGCGGCGACCTCCCGCAGCGCGTGCAGCGCGGCCTGCCACTCACCGGCCGAGGTTTCCACGAAGCCGCGGATGGCCAGGAAGGAGCTGAGCCAGTACGTCGATTCGATCGCGCGCGACTCCTCGACGGCGGCCTCGACCACCTTTCGGGAGAGGTCCAGGTCGCCGGCGTACGCCGCGACGAGCCCGCGGGCGAGCGGCTCCTGAAACGCCGACAACGACCACGCGCCGACCCGATCGGCTTCGTCCAGGGCGGCATGTGCTTCGGCGATGCGGGAGGCACGGGTCAGGTGGAGGATGAGGGCGATGTAGAGCTGCGTCAGATCGCCGTAGCGGCCGGCTT